>Ga0310691_10008977_pt1 | contig 10216 bp, 9 predicted proteins | sample 176DNAGHGlowgp2_FD_203887 | JGI IMG/M metagenome (GOLD analysis project Ga0310691, IMG submission 203887) | Sheep rumen microbial communities from Palmerston North, Manawatu-Wanganui, New Zealand - 1766 DNA GHGlow gp2 (v2) (version 2) | ecosystem: Host-associated > Mammals > Digestive system >...
GAAACTCATCGGGGAGTTCGATGAGTTGGGCATCCACCTGTTTGCAGGCTATGGCATGACTGAGGGCGCCAACCTCACCACTGGCAATATTGACGTGAAGTCGCGTCCCACTTCAGTCGGCAAGCTCTATCCCGAGCAAGAGGCGAAAGTGGTCGATGGTGAGTTGTGGTTCCGTGGCGACAACGTATTCCTCGGTTACTATGGCGATCCGGAAAAGACGGCCGAGACTCTTACCGAGGACGGCTGGATCAAGACTGGCGACCTCGTGCGTTTCGATGAAGAAGGTTACATGTACATCGTTGGCCGTATCAAGAACCTCATCATCCTCTCCAACGGCGAGAACGTCAGCCCCGAGAGCATCGAAGAGCCTTTCTACAAGGATCCGAAGCTCCGCGACTGCCTCGTCAAGGAAGATGAACTGGATGGCCGTCAGGTGATTGCCATCGAGATATTGCCCCGTATGGAGGAGTTTGGCAATGGCCCATGGGAAGAAGTGGAAGCCTATTTCAAGGATTTGGTTGGCAAAGTGAATGCTGAGTTACCTTCAACCCATCGTGTTAGTAAAGTCACAGTGCGTAAGGAGGACTTCAAGCGTACTGGCGCCATGAAAGTCTCAAGAAACCAATAAGTCATGGAAAGAGAACAGATTTTCAACGAGCTAAAGGAAATCCTGAAACTCATCAAGCCATCCGCTGATTTCAGCACGATCAATGAAGACTCACAACTTGTCCGCGATGTGGGCTTGGACTCATTGACCATCTTGCTGCTGAGCCTCGCTATCGAGAACAAGTTCGCTTTCAAGTTCGAAGGCAATCCAAAGTTCACCACGGTGGGGGAGGTCATTGACTTTATCAGCGCGAATTCAACCCTTTAAGCCTATGAGCATCCGAATCGAAAAGGTGGAAAGTCACAAGCAGTTGAAGAAGTTTGTGACTTTTCCACTCCATTTATATAAAGACTGCCCGAATTGGGTACCTGCCTTGGAAGGCGACGAATACGACACCTTCAACCCAGAGAAAAACGGCGCCTACGACTTTTGCGAGGCTGACTGCTTCTTGGCCTACCGTGGCGACGAAATCGTGGGACGCGAGGCCGCCATCGTCAACCACAAGGCTGACGATACGGAGAATATCGTCCGTTTCGGCTGGCTCGACTTCATCGAAGACGAGGAAGTGTTGCGCGCCTTGATCGATACCGTTGCCGACTGGGGTCAACAACGCGGGCGCACCGAGATGCGTGGCCCATGGGGATTCACCGACATGGACAAGGAAGGCCTTCTGGTGGAAGGCTATGAACACCTCAGCCCGTTCACCTGCCTTTATAACTATCCGTATTACGGCGAGATGCTGGAACGCCTCGGCTTCACGAAAGACGTCGACTGGACCCAACGGACGCTTGAGGTAAGCAAGGAGCTGCCTTCGATGTTCCAGTTCGCCAACCTGATAGAGGAGCGATTCAAGGTGCATGTGGTGCAGCCGCACAGCATGAAAGAGATGAGAGACCGTTATGGGAGGGAGATCTTCCACATGTATAACGAGGCATTCGCGCCCTTGAATGGTTTTTCGCCCTTGACCGACAAGCAGATTGATGCCTACTTGAAGACTTATGTCCCCATCCTCGACAAAGACTTTGTCGCCTTGGCCGTCGATGCCAACGACAAGCCTATAGGTTTCATCTTCTGCGTGCCTTCGCTATCCAAAGCGGTGAAGAAATCCAATGGACGTCTGTTCCCGTTTGGCTTCATTAATATCTTGAAGGCCTTGAAGAAGAACGATACCCTTGAGGCATTGATCATGGGTGTGATGCCCGAGTATCAGCAATGCGGCATCCCGGTGCTGTTGTTCAAGTACCTTCACGAGAACTGCATCAAGCGGGGCATCGACACCATCATCATGAACCCTCAGTTGGAGGAGAACTACAAGGTGCAGTCGCTCTTCGGCGACTACAAGACGACGCCTTTCATGCGGAGGCGCGCATACAAGAGGGCTGTTAAGCCGTAATTACTGCTCTATATTTAGAAAAAGAGAGTCGTCGCCCCTTCGAGCAACGACTCTTTGTTTTTTCTTAAAGAGGTGCGTGATTACCTAACCGTAACCTTCATGGTCTCGATGCCCTTCATAGTCTCCACCTTAATCAAATATACACCGGCTCTTTGATGGCTAAAATCATATTCGAAGGTGTCGCCATAGGCGGTGCCTTCAAACACTCTTTCGCCAAGCATATTGAAAATGCTGATGTTCTTCATGTTTTCAGCCTCAATCTTTATCATACCGTTAGTGGGATTCGGATAAACGGCGGTAACAATATCGCTAATTTCCGAAACCGCGGTGCAATCCTCGATAAACTCGTTGAAGCCATTCAGTCCGTAAGGTTCGTACCAACTGGAGTTTCGATAGGCATCAATACAACCGCAAGGGACGACGAGGATAGGATAGCCAAAGTTTTCAAACACCAAACCGCCAAAATCGTCACCAAGGACAGGAGGTGTGGCGGCCAAAGTGACTGCTCCCGTAAAGCCGGAGCAATTTCTGAAGGCCTGGTCGCCAATAAAAGTGACAGATTCCCCAATGGTCAGGGTGCCGCCAAAGCCTTCGCAATTGAAAAACGCACCTGCGTCAATCGTATCCACAGAATTCGGGATGGTCAAATCGCCAGTCAGGTCGTAGCAAAAAGCGAAGGCATTCTCTCCGATGTAAGTCACCGAATTCGGGATTTCAATGGAAGTTAAGCCAGCAATGCCTCTGAAGGCACAATAGCCAATCGATGTAACCGAGTTGGGTATCGTGCTGTTTTTGCATCCTGTAACAAGTTCGTTTGTGCTCGTTTCGATGATGGCATTGCAGTCGTTTCTTGAGTCATAGACGTTGTTTTCAGGGTCGACGACGATGCCGCTAAAGGCGCAATAGCCGAAGGAGTTGCCGCCAATCGACTGAACGCCGCTTGGAATGTAGAGCGTGCCCGTCATGCCATCGCACGAATTGAAGGCATAGTCGCCGATTTCTGTGACAGAGCTACCTATAATCAGGTCTCCATCAAAACCAGGGCATATCTGAAATGCACCATACCCAACGGTAGTCACAGAGTTGGGAATCACCAAGTCGCCGGCAAAGCCTTGGCAATAGGCAAATGCACTCGCTTCGATCGTGGTTACCGTATTGGGGATTGACAGGTTTGTCAAATAGAAGCAATACAAAAATGCGCTTTTGCCAATGGTGGTCACGGTATAATTATGTCCTTCATAACTCACTGATTCCGGGATAATCAAGTCTCCGGTGGCATTATAACCGTCGACATGGCCAATGACCGTAACGGAAGCTTGGTCGTCATTGACACGATAAATCAAGTCGCCGACTGTGAATTCCGAAGGAGTTGAGCTGTAGGTCATAAACAGGCAGGTTGGATCGTAGCTGTTGCCTCCACCATGGAGCGCGCCCAGCATGGTATAGGTTCCAGTATTGGGGTCAAGCTGATACAGATTGCCATAATGGACGCCAAACAATTCGCCCGTCAGCATGTCAAAAGACATTTTTAAAGGCAAATCAATTGAGTTGATTACGGTCAATTGTGCATTGGAAAGATCCAGCATGCCAAACTCGCCCCAAGAACTTATCATATAAGCGTTTCCCTCCATGTCGATAGCCAAATTGAAGCCATCGTGCTCTATCACGCCATGGTCTTGGATATTGCTGGGGTCAGCCGGATTGAAGCTTTTCAGGTGCTCTTCCGTGATGAGATAAACCAATCCGTCAGAGGGGTTATATGCCATATCGTTGACATAGGAGACGTTTGCAATCATCACTTCAGGCAATCCAATGAGATTGTTTGTGGCATCAAAGTATGACCTGCAAATATTATAGCCGTTGTCGTTATTCACGCTCCACACATATCCTTCGGCAAAGGTGGCTGACGACACTGCAGGGACCACATCCGATGCGATGGTCACCGACCCTAAATCCTGCATGGTAAAGGTGATATACTTGTATTCTGCCGGGCTGGAAGGTAAGATGTATCCAAACCAGTTGGCGGTTGATTGTGGCCCTTGTGCCTTGGCAAAGCTAGCAAATATGAAGAGTAACAAAGCCAGAGATAAATACTTTTTCATAATCGTTATGTTTAGTTTGACGCTGGATTATAATTATGGCGACAAAAATACGAAAATGCTACAATCATTTTGTAAACTCCACAATAGCACTCGCCTCATTACCGATGGCAAGCTCGATGATGAAGCCGTTTTCTATCTCGAAAAGGGTAGGAGTGAGGCTGTCACCCAATTTGGCAGCCACGCGGTATTCCACGCGAAGCCCTTTCACCACGAAGTCCTCGGGCAGCAGTTCCATCGCCATACGGATATAGTTGGCGTTGTTGACATGGCGGTTGTAGTCAATGTCGGCGCGCATCACCTGGATGGCCGGAAAGGCCTTGCCTCCTTCTTTCGGCAGGATGATGCGGCGGTCTTTGTAGTTCATCTCCAACTGCGGCTCAATGAGCAGGGAGTTGGCCACGGCATCGTCCACGCGCTTCAATTTGCCGTTGGCTTTGTCCACAAAGGCACCCATGCTCCAAGTGCGGTAGCAGGGCTTGCCTTCTGCATCATAGATAAAGGTGTTGCGGAAGCCGAACATGGGCTTCATGCCGTAGACCGAGGTGGTCACGGTCAGTTCTTCCTTGAAATCGGGTACGCGCATGATCTCCACCTGCCTTGAGGCCAGCAGCTGCGCCATATTCTCGTTTGCGAAGTATTCTTTTACCTGTGGCTCGCTGTTGATCCACATCTCGGAGCAGTCCTGCATCATTTGAAGGGCGGAAAACAGCTTGAGTTTGCCCTCGCTGTCGCAGGTGCTGGTGGTTACTTTATAATTTAGGCTGTACATATCGAAACATATTACTAAACAAACCTACAAATAGTAGTATTTTCCCAAAATCGCAGCAAACCATTTTGCTGGCAGGATTTGTTTCAGGAATACAGAGAGTCGTTGCTCAAAAGAGGACACCACATAGCCATACCGTGGGTGCTTCATTCGGATGACTTTGCTGATTTTATGGGCGACCACCTGAGGTTTCAGCCCACCTGTCTCGTCATGTTCCACCTTGTCAATGGCTTTTTGATAGGCAGGATAGGCATGAAACGCTTCGTCATTTGTCGCTTTCTTTCGACTACCTGTGAATCCAGTCGAGAAGTCGCCGGGGCGGATCACTGTTACAGTGATACCAAACGGTTTTGTTTCCAAACGCAGGGCCTCGCAATAGCCTTCGATGGCGAACTTGCTGGCCGAATAGAAGCCTTGAAACGGCAGTCCCATCAAGCCACCGATGGAGCTGAGAGCTATGATTTTGCTAGAGCCTTGTTTCCTCATGTGAGGCAGCACGGCGTCAACGCAATGCACCAAACCCATGAAGTTGGCATCCATCTGTTCCCTGATTTCTTCCTCTGTGGCAAACTCCAACGGTCCGCCGATGCCCATGCCGGCATTGTTGACCAACACATCGATACGGCCTTCCGCCTCGATGATTTGTTGCACAGCCTGTTGCACAGCCTTGGCGTCGCGTACATCCAAGCGAAGATATTTCACTTTTGGCAACGGTGTGACCTCACGGCGCACTGTTCCGTAAACGACATGACCTTCTTGCGAAAGCATGCGGGCGGTCTCCAAACCAAAACCTGAGGATATCCCTGTGATGAATATGACCATTATTCAATGATTTGTGCTTCCTTAAACGCTTTGGTGATTTTATCCAATGCCTCATCTACTTGCTCGAAAGTATGCGTGGCCATTAAGGCAAAACGAATCAATGTGTCGTTTTCGGGTACAGCGGGAGCTATGACGGGAGTGACAAAAACACCATCATCCAACAACCTGTTGCAGAGCCAGAAAGCCTTCTCTGAACTTCTTACAAACAATGGAATGATGGGCGTCTCGCTTTTACCGGTGTCGAAGCCTCGCTCCTTAAACTGCTTTCGGGCATAGTTGCTCAAATCCCAGAGGTGTTGTATGCGCTCTGGCTCTTCCAACATGATGTCGATGGCTTTGCTGACCGATGCCACGTTGGCGGGCGGCATGCTGGCACTGAAAATCAGCGAGCGGGCATTGTGTTTCAGGTAATTAATGGTTTCGAAATCGGAAGCGATGAAACCGCCCAACGACCCAAACGATTTGGAGAATGTCCCCATGATTAGATCCACCTTGTCGGTAAGGCCGAAATGGTCAGCCGTGCCTCTCCCTTGATGGCCGAGGACACCCAAGGCATGCGCATCGTCAATCATAATGTCGGCATCGTATTGTTCTGCCAAGGCCACCATTTCACGCAAAGGAACGATGTCGCCTTCCATTGAGAAGATGCCATCGGCGACGATTAACTTGACGGAGTCGGGATTGCACAGCTTCAGCTTGGCCTCCAAACTGTCCATGTCATTATGGTTGTACTTCCAGACCTTGCCAAACGAAAGCCGGCTGCCTTCGATGATAGAGGCATGGTCGAGACTGTCCAAGAGCAGATAATCATTGCGACCGCAAAGTGCCGAAACCACGCCCAGATTCACTTGAAAGCCCGTACTGAAACAAACAGCCGCCTCTTTGCCGACCAGTTTGGCCAACTTTTCCTCCAAAGCAACGTGAATATCAAGTGTACCATTGAGGAAACGGGAGCCCGAGCAGCTGGTGCCGTATTTCTTGATGGCTTCGATAGCGGCTTCCTTCAACCGAGGGTCGTTGGCCAAGCCGAGATAGCTGTTGGATCCGAACATTAGCACGTCTTTGCCATTGATTTTCACCACAGTGCTTTGTTCCGACTCGATAGGTTTATAATAAGGGTAAATCCCTTTTGATTGTGCCTCTTGGGGAGCCGTATACCTTGAACAGTTTCTCTTCAATAGGTTGGTTTTCATATTTCTTTTATGGGCTTTTCAACGTGCAAAAATAATCTTTTTTTGTTTGCCATGAACCATGTGCTGACGCATAAGATGACGATAATATTTTCATACCTTCGCAAACTTCAAAGGCATTGTTATTTGGGGGTGTCCGTTTGTCGCGGTCCATCGACTCTATTTGTAAGCGCATTGAATACTAGCATTAGTAATGCGAAACGGACCCTCGGCGCATCGCCTCAACGAAAGTGTTGTAGTCATCGTAAACGTCCCGCACAACATCGTCCCAGCTGAGGTAAAGGTCGCGGCGGGCGGCGGCGGAGACCTGTTCGTAAGCTTCAGGGTCGGCCAGAATGTCCATGATCATCCTTGCATAACTATCCTCATCAGGAGGGCAAACATAACCATTGACGTCAGGCGTGACGGTGGAAGCCGTACGGGCACCTTCCAAGAATACGGTGGGCGTACCCTGACAAGCAGCTTCAATCTGTACTAAAGAGTTGGCATCGTAGAGCGACGGGAACAGGAAAAGCTTGGCACGAGAATAGAGTTTCTCCAGCATCTCTTTGCCAGTCAGGCCGCACATGACCACTTCTTCGGTCAGACCTTGTTCTCGCACAAGAGCGGCGAGTTTCTCCTCATCCTGTCCCTTGCCGGCAAACAACATCTTGAAGTTCCTCAGGCCCATCGCCTTGGCTTTCGCTAAAGCTCGTACGATGAAGTCGATGTTCTTGATGAAATTGATCCTTCCTACAAAAAGGAAGACCGTGGTGTCGGCTGCGATGCCGTATGTCTCGTTGACAATCCGGGCAGCGGCAACGGCATCTGACACAGGATGGTGATCGGTGGCGTTGAGGCGTACCTTGCAGGGGGCGGTCAGGCCGTATTCATTGATATAGAGGTCTTTGATATCCCCATTCACAGCCCAGCATTCGTCGCAGGCGTTGAACACACGCATGACGGCATTCAGCGCCATGTTCGAAGCTAACTTGAACTTGAGCGACTTCTCAAAATCCTGCTTGTACTGCGAATGCAAGGTGGCGACCACGGGAAGCTTGTGTATTTTGGCATACAGGACTCCCGCCATACCTACCGAAAAGGGAGAGTGGATATGGATGATATCGATACCGCTCTTGATAAGCTGTGCTTCGAATCGTGGGTCTAAGACGGATGTGGGAAGGTCATAATCGCTTGTGATGAGCGGCAGCGATGAGCATCGTACGACCTGATACGGCAGCTTTGCATCCTCCTCACGATCAAAACCTTTGGTCTCTGGACAGAATACCATCACCTCGCAATATTGCACCAATCGGCGGGCGTAATTGTCCACCACTTTGATCACCCCGTCCACCATAGGGTACCATGTATCGATGAAAAGTCCTACTTTCATGACTCAATTTTACTGATTATGATGCAAAATTAGACACATAGAGGCAGAAACGTATTGTCTAAATCACTTTTTTTGTGGTTAATTTATCCGATAAAAGAAATATGGAATATAAAAAAGGAGTTATATACCATTGTAAAAACCAATAATAGGTAGTTTCTTTGCAGAAAAAATGACCAACTATGATGAAATCGTTTAACGACCTCATTGTTTCCGATGATATAGATGAGGTCAATATTGCCTCGGAAACCATGTCAAGTTCCTTCCTCGCGTTCTATTGCGAGAGAGGCGCATTGCAGTTTGCCGTAGAGGGAGAAATGTACCACGTCGGGGAAGGTGACATCATTATAAATACACCCCGCAACATTATTGGCACGTACATGCGCACACCCGACTTACAAGGAAAGGTGATTAGTGCAGGTGAGTCGATTTATGACGAGACAATGCCAAGCGTTTTTCACATCGACCCCAATTGGTGGAAAAAACTATTCTTTTTAAGGCAAAACCCTGTTGTCCACGCCACAGAGTTCCAAGGCAAGCTTTTCCTGGCCTACTTTAATCTTTTGATGGTCTACATGGAAGACAATGACAATCCTTATCGCCAGCGTATCATCAGACTTACCTCGCAAGCGGTAGCTGTTGAACTGCTTCATGCACTTGAAAATGACGTCATTGACCAAACTACAAGTGACACCTCTCAAAAAGACCGCCTATTCCAGCGTTTCATGTCCATACTTAGCCGTCCAACTAACACCGAGCGTGAGGTCAGGGCATACGCCGAACAATTGCTTGTCACCTCAAAATATTTAAGTGCCGTGTGTAAGGAAAAGAGTGGTCGCACGGCAATGGACTGGATTACGGAAAACACTGTAAGCCATATCAAATACTACCTATTACAGACCGACCTCTCCGTGAAGGAAATTGCCTTCAAACTGGATTTCCCCGATGTCAGTTTCTTTTGCAAATACGTCAAGAAACACCTTGGAGAAAGCCCTATGGAATACAGGAAGACTATGGTTGGGTTGTCAGAAGAATAGGGATTTTCGGATTTTTCACACCACTTCCATGGTATTGTCTTCGTTAATGTGTTTGACGGTGGCGAGGGCATGATACATTATATTGTGATCGCGCAAGAACTGGCCCGAAAATTTGTTCGAGAAAAAAACAATATTTTTACCTCTTGTCCGTTATACTTAGGAACATCGGACTCGCCATGATTGACTTTTTCCGAAAATATGTCTCTGTCGTCGCCCTCATCCTGATGGGGCTGTTCCTTCTTGACCTTACTTGCCCGGCTCAAGAGGACATATTTGTCATGGAACAAACTGAAATCCAATCCAGTATGTCGTTCGATGGCGATGAGTTTGATGACGATGAGGATTCGGAGTTTTTGCTTAATAGTCCATCGGATGGTTTGCAATGCCGATGTGACCTCTTCCCAGTTACAACAATAGGAGAGGAGCAAAATGAAAATATGTGTTCGGCGGCTTTACGTCTTGGACAGGTAAGGCGTTATGCCCCAAGGAAAAACTTGGCTGACAGCCATAACTATATCATCACGAAAAACATAAAAGATGGTGCGAACTACGGTTCGGACCATCTTTTTTTATCCCATAATTCAATTATTTATCAACTAAAATCTAACTAAAATGAAGAAATTAGCATTGTTTGTAGCATTCATTGCATTGTCTTTCGCAGTGTCATCATGCACAAAAGAAACGCCCACAGGAGGCAACAACAGCAACAACAACCAATGGGAGGCCGAAGGGAACGGTGCTCCCGTCAATACAATTGACATTGCCACGGACATTGTCACCTTTGTCAACACACATTTTCTAGAAGCAAGCATCCTCAGCTGTAACCAGACAGAACACTATTACCGAGTGATTCTAAGCGACAACACCAAGGTGTATTTTACCCAAGCGTTTGAATGGGTTGAGGTTAATTGCGAACATTCATCCATCTAT
>Ga0310691_10008978_pt1 | contig 10214 bp, 20 predicted proteins | sample 176DNAGHGlowgp2_FD_203887 | JGI IMG/M metagenome (GOLD analysis project Ga0310691, IMG submission 203887) | Sheep rumen microbial communities from Palmerston North, Manawatu-Wanganui, New Zealand - 1766 DNA GHGlow gp2 (v2) (version 2) | ecosystem: Host-associated > Mammals > Digestive system >...
TCTTATCTCGCTCTCGTCGTTCACAGGCTCGATGCCAGTGTGTATGAGGTTGATGGTTATCTCGGTGGCTATGTTGCCCGTGACCTTCGTCTCGTCCACGGGTTTCTCGCCCGTGATGTCGCGTATTGCGTTGAATGCCGCCACGTCACCCTTGCCTGCTTTGTTGTACAATGCCACGACGGGCTGCATCTTGCGCGTCATGAGGTCTTCGGGGATGTCCAGCTCCTTCATCATCTTGCGCGTCTTGTCCGACACGCCGAGTTCTCCGAATATCTCTACCATCTCGCGCAGTGTGCGCTTGCGGCGACGGGACTCTCCCGACGCGACTCCACCTTTTTGTCCGTGTTCTGCCGCTTCTTTGCCGCTTCGAAACCTTGTTTCTTCCCCTTTCTCCATCGTTTCACCTCCTTTCCGTGTATGGTGGGTTGCCGAATGCCGCTGCCGTGTCGAGAAGGATGTCGTACACCTCGACTGGCGTGCGGTATGTCGGTTCAACCGTCTGTCGTATGATGTCGTTCAAAGTCATTGCTCTATCTTTCTTGCTTGTTGTCCCGTCAGCTTCTCCCATCGGGCAATGATAACGTCGCAGTAGTGGGGGTCGAGTTCCATCATGCGACATTGGCGGTTGAGTTGTTCGCAGGCTATGAGCGTGGAGCCGCTGCCGCCGAAGACATCGAGCACGATTTCACCCTCTCGGCTGCTGGTCTTGATTGCAAGACCGCAAAGTGGAATAGGCTTTGGTGTTGCATGGGCAATGCCTTCTTTTATCTTATCTGCTGACGAAAGCCTATCAAAGTGCCACACGTTGTTGAAATTGCCGTGAGTGTTGTTGAAGTAGGCGCGAGTGTCATACCATTCTTTGCGCTTTGCTGCTTGCTTGGCGAGTATGGCTGCGTATTCTTTGCCGTTACGCTGCTTTGCGTACTCTTCCGACATTTCGTTGTAGTCCCATGTGAAAGCATCGATGCCTTTCTCACGGCAATAGGCTTGAATCTTGTCCCAATGTTCTTTCGTTGGGAAAGCGTATTGGCTCTTGCTAAAATAGTGGTCGGCAGAAGTGTTTGTCAATTTCTTGACATCTGAGCGTGTTAGCCCTGCCTTTTTCGATTGTTCGTCGAAGTATGAGCGAAACTTCTCAAAACCTTCAAACCATGTGGAAAGACCTTTCTCGAATCCCTTGCACACATCGGACGTGGTTGTCATTGTTCCACACATAACAAACAGGCATTTCTCGTCGGCGGTGGCATAAGAGAATCTGCCTTCCTCTTGCTGTCCTTGTCCGCTGCCTTTGTCCCATGTAATGAGATTTTGGAATGTTATCTCGTTTCGTTTCTGCATCGGCTTCAGAATGTTGCTGTATATATCCATGAGCGGCTCGTCTATTCCCCAGCAATACCATGAGCCGTTGTCTTTCAGATTGGCAAAGGTGAGCGGAATCCATTGCTTGTTGAACTCCAGCAGGTCGTCGAAGTTCAGATTATCGTTCAGCACTCCCTCGCTCTCTTTCTTCATTCCGTATGGCGGGTCGGTAAAGCATAGGTCGGCACGTTCCCCATTCATCAGCCTTGCCACATCGTCGGCACTCGTCGAGTCGCCGCACATCAGCCGATGGTTTCCAAGTACAAAGATGTCGCCACGTTTGGCCACCGTCTTCACCTCGTCCTGTTCCTCGTCGAAGTCGTCTTCCTCGGCCTCCGTTGTGTCCTCGGTCATGCCATCCAAGTCCACGTCCCATGCCTCCATGTCAATTCCGAAATCTTCCGCGATGCTCTCCATCTGCTCGGTGTCCCATTCGAGGTCAGCCTTCACCGTCGCGTTGTCGGCAAGAGCCATCTCTCGCCCGTCCTTGCTGTCAAGGTCTACGTCGTTGCGCTTCACCGCCACCAGCTGCGTGCCATCGGTCTCTACGACGATGACATCCTTGATGCCTTTGGCTATCGCGGCCTCCTGCGTCTTGTTGCCAGCGATGATGCGGTTGTTCTTGTCGATGAGGACTGAGCGGCCAGCACCAAAGCGTCCCACCGATGTCTCGATGAGTTCCTTGCCACGTGCGTTTCCGCGATTTAAATTGCGGTCGTCTTGCACAAGGTCGGTAATCTTAATCTTCTTTATTGGCATGATGGTGTAATTAAATAGGCGGACAGGTTCATCCCATCCGCCTACAAAGATACGGCTTTTTCTTTATACAACCTTTATTTTTCGGGTTTTTTAACTATTTCGACGCTTTCCCCTCCGATGCGTGCGAGGTCGCGCAGACATTCCCCTGCCCTTGCCATCTGCCTCTCGTCATCGAAGGTGAGACGCGTCTGCAACCCGTCTTCATTGATGTACACGATGACGTGACCGTGTTCTTGTATATCGGTCGTATGTCGGCACCGCTCATTCGTGCCAATTCCAGAATCACGTCTGAGTCCTTGCCGCCGGAGTAGCATATCTCCAGCGGTTGCCCATGTTCGGCTGCTATCTTGCCAGCCGACTGGATGAGCTTCACGGCTCTATCGAATTTCTTCTGTAGTTCGGGGGTCATAATTCGTTTAATTCATTATCTGTTAATACTCCCCAGATTCCTTGACATATCCTTTGCGACGTGTTGAGAAATCGGGGAAATGTTGACGGGTGGTTACGCTATCAGCCCGTACTCGGCGAACTTCTCGAAGGAGCCATATTGCGTAAAAACAAAAAGGCGGGCACGCTCGATGATGTCGGCGAAGGGCAGGGTGAGGTCGGGAGCGTCGGGGATGGTGTCGGGGAAGTGCTCGCCGTGGCCGCCGATGCGGTCGGCTACCTTGTCGGGGTGGTACTTTGATACTTTCTCGTACATTTTTCGTTGTTTGATTTTTATTTGGGTTTGATAAATTATCTGTTGTCTCCTTGACTGGCTATCAATCCGCGCTGCTGACGGTCGGCCAGCTTGTCGAGGTTCTGACGGGCGATGTCCTCCAAGTCCCATCCCATGACCGTACACAGGCCGCTGAGTTGCCACAGCACGTCGCCAGCCTCCTTGCGAAGTTCGTACTCACGCTCCCATGCGGCATTGTCGTCGCCCTGCGAATAGAGGTGTAGGTCGTTGCCGTCGATGTTGGCATAGCCCTTGCGTATATACTTGCTGACCTTGCCAGCGATTTCTCCCACTTCGCCAGCGAGGTTGAGCATCATGTAGGCGAAGTTCTCCGATTCAGGCAGACAGGTGGTCATTGCCCGCTGTTGGTATTCATTCAGTGTCATAATTTGATGTTGAATAATTGTTCTAAATGTTGCTTGCAGTCGATGCTTTCACCGAACATGTTGGTTCCGAACTTGTAGCGGAACTCTTCAAGCGAGTCGCAGTAGAGCGAAAAGGTGAACCATTCGCAAGCGTCCTTGAAATATCCGTGTATCTTGCTGTTTGGGTGGGTGTCGAGGAAATGCTGCGCTCCCTTGATGTAGAACCTTGCCATTTGCGGATGCGCCTTGAACTCTTCCATGCGTTGTTTCTTCGATGCCAGCGGACAGCCCATACAGCCCAGCCGCCGCTCTACGTGGAATGTGCCGTCTTCGTCGTAATAGAGCGGGTGGCACTTGATACCTCGCTCCTTGATGAAGGCTTCGATGTCTGCTGCCGTGAAGTCGAGGATGGGCAGATATTGCCGTGTCTTCTCTTTCTTGTTATACACGCGGCAAAGCTCAGGCTCTTTGTATCGTTTGGCTCGCTTGGCACTCTCATCACGTCGCACACCCACCACGGCATAGTCGAGTATCTTGTATTCCTTCAGCTTGTCACAGCAAGCGCGTCGGAATCGGCTCGGCAGTCCGTGCGACCAGAGAATATCCATGAACGTCATCTTCGGCTGTCTTACCTCCACGCCGTTGTCCCTTGCGTGCTTGATAGTGCCGGGCGGGTCTATCGTCGTATTCTTGTAGATTGCCCGATATTCCACACCGCTCATTCGTGCCAATTCCAGAATCACGTCTGAGTCCTTGCCGCCGGAGTAGCATATCTCCAGCGGTTGCCCGTGCTCCTTTGCCACCTTGCCCGCTGCCTGTATCAGCTTCACGGCTCGGTCAACTTTCCGTTGTAGTTCATTAGTCATATCTCTGAGAATTGTTTGATGTACATTGTTGCGAAGTCGATGGCGGCTCCGAGGTCTTTGGGGTCGGGCATGCTATAAATCGCAGGGACGTTTTGGTCTCGGCGGTATCGGTTTGTCTGGATGAGGACGGCGACGTGGTGTCGTGCCTCCTTGTTGCTGACGTATTCCTTGCATGGGTCTTCTCCGCAGTATGGGATGTGGTCGGGGTATCGTCGGTAGCATACGCCGAAACCGTCGGTGTCCTCGTGCTTGAACCAGCAGCAACTGCCGCAGCATTTCAAATCGTCTTCTTTCATATTCTCAACCGTTTAAAGTGTTTGAAAAAGATTTCCTTCTTACCACAACAAAAGCCATGTTCTTTCTTTGTACGATATACAGTACAATACTCCTCGCCATCAAAACTCACTTTATAAACCCTGCCCTTTTGCAGGTATTCGTTACCCTTGATGCAGTTATAGTCGCGTTCCTTGTCGTATTCTTCTATCCTCGCGTCGAGGTTCTGAATGATGTTCTCGATGGTGCGGTGTGGGTAGGTCTTCGCCAACTTCGCAAGGACTTCCCTCTGCTCGACTATTTCTCTCCGTGTCATCCCTCACCTCCTTTCTCGCTCTTCTCCTCGGACACGGCCTTCTTCATCGTGCGGTTGTATGCTGCCATGCACACCGCATGGATAACGTGTCTCTCGGCGGCTGAATAGCCTACCAGCGTCTTGTCCATCACTCGCTGCCATAACACCGCCATGTCTCTCTCGTTCCATACGCCACGTTCGCGCAGTCGGTCGAGGGTCGTGCGGCGCGTCCTTCCCGATGCTATCATCTTCGTCTGCACCGCCTCCTCGATGTCCAGTTGCTGTCGTAGCTCTTTAGCGAAGGCTCCCGAGCGTATGATGTCGGACACCTTCAGGTCTTTCAAATCATTCATTCTGCTTCTAATATCGTGGTTAATATAATCTTGTTCGTCGTGTTCATGTCCATAACGCTTTTCACGTTCTCTATGATGATTTTTCCCACCTCGGCGTTGATGGAATGGTCGGGTATTACTATCGCCCTGTCACGGTCGATGTCAGACCAGCGCAGGGTGATGCCGTTGTCGAACTGCTCGATGGTGTATTTGGTGTCCATATTATTCTATTCTTTCTTTAAGGGATGTTAGCCAATCTCTATCTTCACTGATTGCAAACCTTGTGCGTTCAAACTCATTTCTGCACAAACCATCGAGACGTTTCAATAAACTATCAATGTGTTGTTCATCCTTTTCACTCCAAGCTGGCTTATCATACATGGCTTCCTTTGCTTCTGCACTTATCATGCGTTGTGATTTCTTCTCACCATAGATACATTCATCCACAATTTTATTGTAAGTTTCAGAATCTATACCAAGACTTTCTCCTGAAGTTATCATTTCTATGGTAGGTTTCTGCTCACCTTGCTTTTCAAGCCAAGACTTTCTTTCCAACTCTATTCCCTTATCATACCAAGCATGACACATGTTGATAATAGCTTCCTTAGAATATTTATCCAAAGCTGATGTCAGAGCACCACAATCTGTTCTATCCCAAACATATTCAAAGTCTGTTGATTCATATTCTTTTTGCTTTTCAAGCCAAGCAATCCATGCTTCATGCACATAATCATCTGCTTGTGCTGCCATTGAACGATGATAATCTATAAGTTCTTTCCTTATCTTCTCATCCTCGGACTCGTTGAGTTCGGGGAAGATATATTCAACAATACTGTCACTATCCTCTTGCAGAGGATGCTCACTAAATTGTCGCGCTCTTTCAAGAGCTTCTTTATATTTCTTTTCGTAGTCCATAATCACAACAAATTAAGTTCATGAAGTTTAATAATCATTTCGTAACAAGCATCAAGTAATTCTTTGCTTGAACAAGTAGCTAAAGAACTACCATAACTTCTATTATGGTAATATACAAACCATTTGCCTAATGTATCTCGACTTATATCTAAAGTGCAACAGACATTATCTATCTCAATATATGTTTCAATAGGTAATATTTGTAATAATGCTGTAAGGCTCCAAGCACAGACATTGTTTTCATTAAACATAAGTTGACTTTCTTTATTATAACCATCTTCAAACCAACTTATACGATGAAACTTTTGCATTTCATCATAATCCCAATAGCAATCCGCACTTTCAATCGGCAGAAACTCTGCTAACTTTTTGCTTTGCTCTAAATCAGTATAACTTTTCATGACTTATTCTTTCTTTTAATTAATTTGTTTATTATGTAGAAAGGCATTACTAATATCAAACCAGCAAATATAAATATCCAAAGTATTGACACAAATATCAATTCTTCTACACTAAAAATATTTTTCTTAGTTTCAAAATAATCCAGTACTGCAAATATAATTAATGCAATTACAAAATACCCAATTAATACATAAACTACACCCATAATTATTTATTTTTTTTATTCATAGTTTATTCTCCTTTCATATAGTTTTTGAAATCCTCAGCAAATTGTACAAAGTCAAAAACTTCTTCCCCAAATTCAGTAACTATGTATGCATCACCACGTTTTCCGCCTTTGCGTATAAATTCACAAGACTTCTCGATAAAGGCATCAGTACGGGTGTATTCAATATCTTCATCAGTGTTTCTAAAATAACTGATAAACCCATTTGGGAGAAGATAAAATTTCTCTGGTGCTTCCATAACTTATAAAACTATTTCTTTTTTAATTCTACGCAACCTCAATGCATGTTGTAATTCGTGGACGTAGCGGATAATAAACGGAGTGTCATTGGTATCTTCATCGTCATAGTCAGAAGTGACAACAATTCGGTAGCCACAATCGTCTGCGCCATGAAGCATCAACCCGCCACCAACCCACGTTTGGGGAAAGAACTTCTCATCCTCGTTATTGTAAACCCAACCATTCTTTTCGAGAATCTCTGGAGTAAGGGGAATTGGCTCAATCTCACTAAACCTTATAAGACCACGCAAATTATCAAGACCAATAATTCCATTCTGTCTGGTTTCTTTTACTTCGTCATAGCAATATAGTCTATACACCCAATCCCCAATCATTAAATCTTTTGCTTTCATAAATTTATTCTTCTTTTGTTTTTAATCCAAGCTCAAAGAAATGCTTGGCAATAGTCTTTGCTATGTATGGAGTTGTATTCAATCCTTTATCCATACAAAAACTAACTGCATCACGTTCAAAATCTGAATCTAACGGTTTAAAGTCATTATTCATATCAAGTGTATTGATGAGCAGCTGTTCTTTCTGCCAGTTAGCACCAGCCCTAAAAGCCTTCTCTGCTTGAAAATTTATCATTACTTTTCCATTTGGAAGCACTTTACCTGTGGCTGCATAATTTTCTACCGCTTCTTCCAAGTCCTCGCTTACAGGTTCTTCTTTTACCTCTTTCACTTCAAGGGTGTCGAGGAATAACTTAGCATCCTCAAATGCAGATATTCTTCCTTGCTCAAACATCGTATCTTCGCCTTCTTCTACAAGTTCAGCAATAAGTCTGTTAAGCTCCGCTACTAAAGCGTCTTTGTCTACCAGTTTCATAACCTATTCTCCTTTCTGTGCTTTAAATCCAAGTTCAAAGAACTTACGAGCTGTATATACCTCACATTCATCATCGAACATATAGTTCTCACAACATTTATCAAATTCTTTCTCCAAGTCCACCTCTTTCACTTCAAGAGTATCTAGGAACTTCAATATTGCATTATCTTCCTCTATACAATATTCTGCATTTATCAGTAACAGATTTCTTTTATAATAATCCTGTCTTCTCTCTATCTCCGCCACTATAGCGGCTTTGTCTATATACTGTGTCATAATTTATTCCTCCATGTATTTTGTAAATTCATCCAACAGCATACTCATAGCATCGTCAGCACCTCCATTAAAGTCTTCCGAACCATCATATTTGAAGGTGTCGGCTACCCAGTCTTGTGCCTTCACAATCATTTCTTCCCTTGCGAGCTCAACTGCTCGGAGTGCTTGTTCAGGAGTTAACCAAGGCTCATAAAGATGTGAGCCACTTCCATCCTCAAATACCATTTCATTACTACAATGATTTGTGTAGTCTTTGATGAATTGTTCTGCTTTCATAACTTATTTATTTTTTTTGTTTAAATTCAACGTTTTCTTTTAGAATATTCCCTGCCTAACCTCTTCCTCTGCCTGTCGGATGTCCTTGTCGGTGATTACCTTCATCGCGTACAGGCCACCCTGTCTGAGGTCGTAGCCCTCGCGGATGCTGTTGCGCAGGTATTGTCTCAGCCCCTCAATCCCCGTCGGCCTCCCTGACGGTGCTGGCTTCTCAGGCTCGGTGTGGGACAATAGCGAACGCCACCACGGCAGGAACTTGACATTAAACTGACGAAGGATGTCCGACATATCAAACTGCGCATAACCTTCCTTATAGTCGCTCAGATACTTGCCGAAGTATATCATCATCGCGTACATCGTGCAATGATGCCCGTGCGCCCCTACGAATACCGATGCGGCCTCGCTGACACCACGGTACTCCATCTCGTTCTTCATCACGCTCATTTTGTAGATGCCTGTCAGCTGCATCTCGATGATGCGCTCCGCCAGTCCTTTCTTATCATATAGCGCGTCAATCTCTTTTAATGTCGCACTCGGATATGTCGCGCACTCTTGGATATGTTCCAACGCGTGCCGCCAGTTAGAAGGGCAGAAATAGCTTGTCAGTATCTCTATTGTCGGAAATTTCTCCTTGAATGCCTTTGTCCTTTGGCTGCGTGAGTTCGAGGATGCGGTTTGTTGCCCATTCCTCTGCTCTTGTAGCGTTCTCCGCAGGTGTTGGCCAAACACCTCTCCTAATGTTGTCTCTTCCATTGTTGTTAGGTTTATTGTCGTTATAGTTATTCTCAAAAATCTTAACAAAGTTATTCGGGCTGAATATCCAGTCGAAGGAGGCAACCCAACCGTTACGTCCTGCACCATTCATGTATGTACTCGTTGCCGATTTCCTCACGACCTCTCGCACCGCATCCATCCCGTACTCCTTCACCCTCGCGTTTATCATTCCCTTCCGTTTGGGTGTTATCCTATCAATTCTTGGTATTATCGCCCCTGCTTCATCCATCGTCATATTATAGAAATCCTTAAACTCCTCATAATCGATGCTGGACTTGCGCTTCGCGGTAGCGATAGAAGAGTCGTTAGACTCTTTATTATCTTTATTATTTTCTTTATTATTTTTATTAAAATCTTTATATTTATTATTATTCTCTATATTATTGGGTTGGGGATTTTCGGGGTTCCCCGTTTTCGGTGTACTCGGTTTTTGGACTACCCCGTTTTCAGGCAACCCCGAATTTACATAACCAAGTCCTGCGCGTGTCCGTTCCTCGGCTGGTGCTGGTTCTGCATTTAGCCGATAGATATAACCAACGAACTTGCCGTGAACATCCTTTGCCGCTACGCGCTGGAGAAATCCCTCACGCTCTAACGTCTTGATGCTCGCAATGGTTTTATCCTTGCTCAAATTCAACACCGAAGGCAGGGCTTTTGGTATCATTTCCCAATTTTCACCCAGCCCCAATAATTTGCAATAAACGCCGAGCGTTATCGTGTCCAACTTATAGTAGGCTGATAGGCTTAGTTTCATGAAATTCGATGTCTTATCGTTGATTATAAAATTCCCTTTCATCGCGCAATAGGTTTTTAATTATTCGTCAAAGATGCGGCTGGCCTTCTCATACTTCTCCAACGCACCGAGCAGGATGGTGAACTCCTGTGCCATTTCCATGACATCGGTGAAGTCGTCATCCTCCAACTTGTGCGTCACATAGAGCAGCTGGCTCAATGCCTTTGCGCATACCTTGTACATCTGACCGCAACCGCCCAGCTCAAACAAACAATCGTCCATTGCCTTCATTGCGGCAACTCTCTTCTCGTTAAAATTTTCTTTCATAATACTATAAATTTTGACAATAAAAAAACCGCATTACGTGCTGTCAAGGTCTTAGTGCGAACCTTCGGGGGCATTACTGCTACCCCACACGATGCGGTATGTTTATTCCAACGAAAATGACACAAAAAACGCTGCCCAAAAGCAGCGGCCGTGTGCCGCACTAAGTTTTGACGTTGCAAATTTATAAAAAAATTCTTTACCATGCTGC
>Ga0310691_10008981_pt1 | contig 10213 bp, 7 predicted proteins | sample 176DNAGHGlowgp2_FD_203887 | JGI IMG/M metagenome (GOLD analysis project Ga0310691, IMG submission 203887) | Sheep rumen microbial communities from Palmerston North, Manawatu-Wanganui, New Zealand - 1766 DNA GHGlow gp2 (v2) (version 2) | ecosystem: Host-associated > Mammals > Digestive system >...
CGGTCCCGCTGGCATGGCGGCGGCGTTCTTCCTTGCGCGGCAGGGCGCGTCGGTCACGCTGTTTGAAAAACGCGAAAAGCTCGGCGGCATCGTGCGGTATGTCATCCCCGAATTCCGCATCGGATCGGACGCGATCGACAACGATGAAAAGATTCTCCGCTCGATGGGCGTCGAGATCCGCACGAACACGCCCGCGCCGAACGCGGACGCGCTGTTCGAAGCCGGCTACACAGACGTCGTTTACGCCGTCGGCGCGTGGGCCGAGGGCAAGATGAAACTGGAACGGGGCGAGGCGATGAACGTCATTCGCTTCCTGGAGGAGAGCAAGGCAAATACGCTCGCGCCGCTCGGCGAGAACGTGATCGTCATCGGCGGCGGCAACACCGCCATGGACGCGGCGCGCGCCGCAAAGCGCGAATCCGGCGTAAAGACCGTTCGGCTCGTTTACCGCCGGACCGCGGCGTATATGCCTGCGGACGAGGAGGAACTCGAACTCGCGAAGGCGGACGGCGTCGCATTCTGCGAACTGCTTTCGCCCGTCGCGCTTGAAAACGGTGTGCTCCTCTGCAGCGTGATGAAACTCGGCGAGCCGGATGCAAGCGGCAGACGCAGCCCGATCGAAACGGGCGAACGGATCCCGCTCCCGTGCGATACGCTGATCGCGGCGGTCGGCGAACAGGTCGAGACCGGGATTTTTGCCGATAACGGCATTGCGCTCACCGAGCGCGGCAGAGTCAAAACCGACGCGAATCTTCAGACGAGCCGTGCAAATGTATACGTGATCGGCGACTGCAGCCGCGGTCCCGCCACAGTCGTCGAGGGCATCGCGGACGCGCGGAAGGTCGCGGACGCGATCGTCGGGAAATACGAATACGAAATCGGCGACGATGCGAAAACGACCGAGGATGTGTGCTTCATGAAACACGGCGTTTTGAAGGACTACGACCAAGCGGAAAAGGAGCGCGAACGCTGCCTTTCCTGCGGCACGGTGTGCGAGTGCTGCGTGCAGGTGTGTCCGAACCGCGCAAACGTCGCGATTCACGTGCCCGGCAAATGCATGCCGCAGATTCTGCACGTCGACCGCATGTGCAACGAGTGCGGAAACTGCCTCGTGTTCTGTCCGTACGATTCGAGGCCGTACAAAGAAAAATTCACACTGTTTGCGACCGAAGCGGACTTTGCCGATTCCGAAAACGAAGGCTTCCTTCCGCTTTCGGAACGCACGGTGAAACTGCGTCTGAACGGCGAGAGGACGGTCGATCTCGACCGCGACCCGATCGATCCGGACGCGAAGGCAATGATCGAAACGGTTTTAAAGACGTACCATTACTTGATCGGCTGACCGCCGAGAGGGGAGCATATGGCAAGCTTCACAGTCAACGGACGGCAGGTTACCTGTGCCGAAAACAAAAAACTGATCCGCTTTTTGCGCGACGATCTGCATCTTACGAGCGTTAAGAACGGTTGTTCGGAGGGCGCGTGCGGCACCTGTACGGTCGTGATCGACGGCAAAGCGGTCAAGGCCTGCGTCCAGCAGACCGATCGCATGGAAGGCAAGGCAGTGATCACCTGCGAGGGGCTGACCCCGCGCGAGCACGAGGTCTACGCCTACGCGTTCACCGAGGCGGGCGCCGTGCAGTGCGGCTTCTGCACGCCGGGCATGGTCATGGCGGCAAAGGCGCTTCTGGATCGCGAACCGGATCCGACGCCCGCCCAGGTCAAGGATGCGATCCGCATGAATATCTGCCGCTGCACCGGCTACAAGAAGATCGAAGAGGCGATTCTGCTCGCAGCAAGGATGTTCCGCGAAGGCGGTGCGGTCCCGAAACGTGCGCTGAAGGGGATCGTGGGCGAAAACCTCGACCGCGTCGACGCGCCCGCAAAAACGCTCGGCGAAGCAAAATACGCCGACGATTTGTACTTCGACGGCATGCTGTACGGCACGGCGGCGCGAAGCGCGTTTCCGCGCGCAAGGGTGCTCTCGATCGACACGAGCGAGGCAAAAGCCGCGCCCGGCGTGGTATGCGTGCTGACCGCGAAGGATATCCCCGGCACGCAGAAGATCGGACACTTGAAGCAGGATTACGACGTGATGATCCCGGAGGGAAGGATCACGCATTTTTTGGGCGACGCGATCGCGCTCGTTGCGGCAAAGACCGAGGCGCAGGCGCGCGCGGCGGCGGCACTCGTCAGGGTCGAATATGAAGAACTGCCGCCGGTGCTCGATATGATGGACGGTCTCAAAGATGAGATTCTCGTGCACGAATCGAACGGAACGAACGTGCTTTCGCACGAGCATCTTTTGCGAGGCAACGCCGAAGAAGCGATCAAAAACAGCAAATATGTCGTGACGCACCGGTATTCGACGCCGCCCACGGATCACGCATTTTTAGAGCCCGAATGCGCGGTTGCCATGCGCGAGGGCGACGGGATGCGCATCTATTCGGGCGATCAGGGCGTGTATCAGACGCGCAAGGAATGCGCGCAGATGCTGGGACTTCCGCAGGAAAAGGTCCGCGTGATCGCGATGATGGTCGGCGGCGGCTTCGGCGGCAAGGAGGATATGAGCGTGCAGCATCACGCGGCGCTTCTCGCGTGGCATACGGGATGTCCCGTCAAGGTCGCGTTTACGCGCGCCGAAAGCCTTCTCATCCACCCGAAACGCCACGCGATGGAAATGGAATTCACCACCGCCTGCGACGAGAACGGGTATCTGACCGCGATGAAGGCAACGCTGATCAGCGACACCGGCGCGTATGCGTCGCTCGGCGGACCGGTGCTGCAGCGCGCGTGCACGCATGCCGCGGGACCCTATAACTATCAGAACGTCGATATCGACGGCAAGGCGATCTATACGAACAATCCGCCCGCAGGCGCGTTCCGCGGGTTCGGCGTCACGCAGAGCTGCTTTGCCACCGAGTGCAACCTGAACGAACTGGCTGAGCTGGTCGGCATCTCGGCGTTCGAGATCCGCTATCGCAACGCGATCCGTCCCGGACAGGTTCTGCCGAACGGTCAGATCGCCGACGAAACGACGGCGCTCGTGGAAACGCTCGACGCGGCGCGTCCGATCCTCGAACGCGATCCGAAGGCGGGAATCGCCTGCGCCATGAAAAACGCGGGTCTCGGCGTCGGCATTCCCGACACCGGCCGCTGCCGCATCGAAGTGAAGGGCGGCGAGGTGTATCTGCATTCGTCGGCCGCGTGCATCGGTCAGGGCATGGGCACGGTGCAGACGCAGATGGCGGCAGAGATCCTCGGCATTTCGCATGAACGCGTGCATTACTGCACGCCCGATACCGCACTTGCGCCGGATGCGGGCAACACCACGGCGTCGCGGCAGACGCTGTTTACCGGCGAAGCGGTCGTTCGCGCCGCGAAACAGATCAAAGCCGCGCTCGAAACCGAAGGCTCGTGGGATGCGCTGGAGGGCAGATCCTTCCTCGGCGAATACACGGGAATCACCGACAAGCTCGGCAGCGACAAGCCGAATCCCGTTTCGCACATCGCCTACGGCTACGCGACGCACGTCGTCGAATTGAACGACGACGGCACCGTGAAGCGCGTCACCGCGATCCACGATCTCGGCGTGGCGGTCAATCCGCGCGCTGCGGAAGGGCAGATCGAAGGCGGCGTCGTGATGGGACTCGGGTACGCACTTACGGAGGACTTTCCGCTCAAGGACGGAAGACCCACCGCAAAGTACGGTACGCTCGGTCTGTTCCGCGCGGATAAGACGCCGGAGGTTCGGGCGGTGCTCGTCGAAAAGGCGAAAAAGGACGGTCTTGCCTGCGGTGCGAAGGGCATCGGCGAGATCTGCACGATTCCGACCGCGCCTGCGGTGCAGAACGCGTACTTTAACCGCGACGGCGTGTTCCGCACGAAGCTTCCGCTTCCCGACACGCCCTATTCCAAAAAGAAATAATCGCTGCGCCCCGCAAAAGCGGGGCTTTTTGATGCCGGGAGAACAGAACGGGGGAAACGGCGCGGGAGGATATCCGTGCAAAACCGGCGATCGTGCGCTGCAAACCGCAAAATTCGGAAGAATCCGCGAAGATTTTACATCTTTGAAACGGGAATCGGTGGACTTTGCCGATTCCGCGTGATATGATAGAAACAGGATGAACCGGACGGTTCGTCCGCAGAAAAACAGAATACGGTTTCACATCGGATGTGTACGCCGCGGAGGGGAGCCCGCGGCGAGAAGGAGACGATCCATGAACAAAAAACGGATCGCAAGTTTACTGCTTGCGTTATTTTGCTTCCTGCATTTTTTCGCATGCACGGAGGGAAAGACGGATATCGAGGCGTCGGAACCCGCTCCGGCGTCGCCTGCCGCGCCGCATCAACCGACGGAGGAGCCTGCCGAAACGGCGCTGCCCGAGGATGAGGTGGTGATGATCGCGGCGGAAATTCCGAAGGAACGAACGACGGAGATTCCGACGGAGATCCCGACGGAGCAGCCGACGGAAACGCCGCGCGCAACGGAAGCGCCGGCCGTCACGCTTCGCGTACAGGAGCCGACCGACGCGGAAACGCTTTCCGCGCGGATCACGGAAGCCGGATCGGTCGCGGCGGTGGAGATCGACGACGGCGCGCTGAGCAATGCGGATCTGGAGGCGCTGCTTTCCGAATTCCCGAATGTGACCTTCCGCTATGCGGTGAAGCTCGGCGACGCGTACGTTCCGTGCGATGCCGAACAGCTCGATCTTTCCCAAAAGAAGATTTCCGACGTCGACGAGCTGAAGCGGACGCTCGGACTGCTGCCGCAGCTGAACCGCGTCGAAATGATCGGATGCAAACTCGGCAATGCAGCAATGGCGGACCTGTGCGACGCGTATCCCGCAATCAAGTTCGTTTGGGAGATCGATCTTGGCTACTGGGGAAAACTTCGCACCGACGCAACGGCGTTTTCGACACGCTCGAACAAGACGCCAATCCAGGTCAAGAACAAACTTAAAAGCGCCAAGGAGACTGACTGCGTACAGTATATCCGCTACTGCACCGATCTCGTCGCGCTCGATCTCGGGCATCAGTCGCTTACGGACGTTACGTTCCTGCGGCCGCTGAAAAAACTGCGCGTGCTGATTCTTGCGGACAACTACGTTTCGGACATCAGCGTTCTTGCCGAACTGCCTGAACTCGAATACGTCGAGCTGTTCATGAACCGCGTGTCGGATCTGTCGCCGCTGCGGGGCCTGAAAAAACTGCGCGATCTCAACATCCGCGCGAACAAGGTCTCGGATTTCACGCCGCTGTGTGAAATCAAAACGCTTGAGCGCGTCTGGTACGCGGGCAACGAATTCAAAAAGTCGGACCATGAAATGCTGCAGGAGGCGCTGCCGGGCTGCATCCTGAACCACACGTCGAAGGACGCCACGTCGGAGGGCTGGCGGTTCGATGAAAAGGGAAACAAGGTCGAAAACTACCAATGGATGCTCGCGTTTTTCGAAGGCGCGCCGCGATTCGACTGAGGAACGTATCAAAAGGCCGACGGATTTCCGCCGGCCTTTTTTGTTAGTTGCGCACCTTCTTTTCCAGCAGTGCGACGGCGTAGTACATCAGCGCGGCAAGCACGCACAGCACGGCGACGCTCGCCATGACGAGGTCGAGCTTGAACACCTGCCCGCCGTACACGATGAGATAGCCGAGCCCCGCCTTGCTCACGAGGTATTCGCCGACGATTACGCCGACCCAGCTCATGCCGACCGAGATCTTCAGCGCGCAGATGAGGTCCGGGATCCCCGCGGGGAAGACGACCTTCGTGAAGATCTGGATCCTGCTTGCGCCGAGCGTGCGCATCAGAAGCTGTTTTTCGTCGGTCGTGGCAAGAAAGCCGTTCAAAACCGTTACGGTCGTGACCACGAGCGAAACGAGCACGCCCATCACAATGATGGACGCCATGCCTGCGCCGATCCAGACGATCAGGACGGGACCGAGCGCGATCTTCGGCAGCGCGTTCAGCACGACGAGGTACGGATCCATCACGCGGTTCAGCGTCGGAAACCACCAAAGAATCACCGCGAACGCGGCGCCGAGCGCCGTGCCGAGCAAAAACCCCAGAACGGTCTCGAGGAGCGTCGTTCCGACGTGCAGCCAGAGCGAGCCGTCCTTTACGAGTCTTCCGATTGCCGCGATCACGCGCGAGGGCGATGACAGGATGAACGGGTCGAACCAATTGAGAGCGGCGCCGAGTTCCCACAGCAGCAAAAAGAGCAGCAGAACACCGATCCGTGCGAGGATCACGAGCCGCTTTTTGCGGCGGAGCGTTTTCAGATAGTTCGCATGCGCTTCGGAAATTGAGGTCGGTTTCATAGGTGCAGCTCCTTTCGGATTCGCTCGAAATAGTCATGGAATTCCGGCTGTCCGCGCCGTTCGAGCGGCGGCATGGAGGGCGAGAACCCGATCGGAAGCAACGCGGAAATGGTTGCGGGGCGCGCGGAAAACACCGCGACGCGGTCTGCCATCGAGACGGCTTCGGAAATATCGTGCGTGACGAGCACCGCTGTCTTGTGTTCGTTGCGGATGATGCGAAAGACCTCGTCGGAAAGCGTCAGCCGCGTCTGATAATCGAGCGCGGAAAACGGTTCGTCCAGCAAAAGCAGGTCCGGTTCGATTGCAAGCGTGCGGATCAGCGCGACTTTTTGGCGCATGCCGCCGGAAAGCTGATTCGGCTTGTACGAACGGAACTCCGAAAGCCCGTAGGTGTCCAAAAGCGACATTGCCCGTTCTTTCGCTTCCGGCGTCAGCCGGTGCTGCACCTCGAGACCGAGGAGTACGTTTTTTTCCACGGTACGGTGGTCCAAAAGATGGTCGCGCTGCAGCATATAGCCGAGGCGAAGATCCTCGCGCGCGAACGAAACGCTGCCGCCGGTCGGCGCATATAGCCGCATGATCAGCGAAAGCACGCTCGTCTTGCCGCAGCCGGAGGGACCGACGATCGCCAGGAACTCATCTTCATATACGGTCAGATTCAAATCGTTTATCGCAGCCGTTTCACCCTCGACCGTATGATAAGCGAGCGACACGGAAGAAAGATTGATCAGTTCGGATTGCATACCCGATCTCCTTGTCATGTAGATATTCCCATCATATTCCGATCCGCGCGCCGGCGTTCCGGAACGGGGAGGCACCATTTCGCATGTTTCCGCGTATCATACAGAAAAAAAGGAGTCGGAGTATGCGAAGGACCTGTGAGAAAAACCGGAAGGCGAAGCGCATGCTGCTCGTCGCGCTCGGCGCGGGCGCGGCGGCGCTGTTTCTATACTGCGTGCCGTGGTGGATCTTTCTGATCATCGGCATCGCCGCCCTGATCGCGGGCTGCGTCGGGATGTTCTCGAACTGAATACAAATTAACCGTTTGTTCACCTTCCGTCCGCACAAACTGTGCTATACTGTATACGGAGAAGTATATCGGAGGCGGACATGCGTAAACTCTGGAAAAACAGACCGATGTGGATCACGCTTGCGGCGATCGTTCTTTTGATCGTGCTTGCGGCGTTTACGGCGAACGGAAAGGGCGACGGGCTGTTCCGCTCCGCGCTCGCGCCGGTCGGCGAGGCGCTGCATTCGGTCCAGCGGGCGGTCGGCGCGTTCTTTACGCGCGTTTTTTCACCGTCTGCATTGGAAGAGGAGAACGCCCGCTTGAGAGAAACGGTTCTGATCCAGCAGGAAAAACTTGCGCTGCTTGACGAGACCGAAAAGGAAAACGCAAGGCTTTCGGAACTGCTGAACTTCGTCGAGACGAATCCGAATCTGCGGTTCGTCACCGCGTCGGTGATCGGACGCGACAGCAATCCGTATATCGATACGATCGTTCTGAACGCGGGCTCGCGCAGCGGCGTGACCGAGAAGATGGCGGTCATCACGGCGGAGGGCGTCGTCGGGCGCGTTACGGAGGTCGGTCCGAACTGGTGCCGCGTCAAGACCATGCAGAACGACGAAATGCGCGTCAGCGTCATGGTGCAGCGCACGCGCGATGAGGGCATGCTCGGAGGCCTTTATGAATCGGACGGCGAACTGATCGGCTCGATGCTCTATTATCTGCCGGGCAAAGCGGACGTGCGCGTGGGTGACGTGATCCGCACGAGCGGCATCGGCGGGTTCTTCCCGAAGGGCCTGTACGTCGGCACGGTCGTCGCCGTGAACGACGAAGGCAAAGGCACGTACGACGCGATCGTTTCGATGGACGTCGATTTTCTGCATCTCGAGAACGCGCTGATCGTCGTCGGCGTCGATGAGGCAGTCCGATGAAGCGGCGGCTTTTGCTGATCCCGGCGGCGGTTCTTGCACTGTTTTTCGATTGCTTCGTGTTTTCCGCCCTGCCGCAAAACGGCATCCGTCCAATGCTCGTTGCGGCGGTCGCGCTGGCGGCGGTTGCGGCGACGAAGGTACAGGACGGGATTCTGATCGCGCTGTTCGGCGGGCTTTTGACCGATTGGTTCTGCAATCCGTATCTGGGGCTTTCCGCGGCGGCGTACTTGCTTGCCGTTTGCATCCTGTACGGCTTCGTGCGGAAAAACCGCGCGAAGCTGCCGCTTTTGCTGCTGTTTGCGCTCGTTGCGTTCCTCGCGGCGGAAGCGCTGATTCTGGTTTTTTCGCTGATTATGGGCGCAAGGTTCCGGGTATTTAACCGGGTGATGACGGCAACGCTTCCGTCTCTGATGCTTGAATCGCTTGCGGTGCTTCCGCTTGCGGCGCTGTTCCGTACGAAGGAGAAAGGCGCGTCGGTCTATCGATGAAACGCGGTGAAAAAGGAAAACTGAATACGCGCATCTGGATGCTCATCGCAATCTTCGCGGTGCTGCTTTGCGTGCTTTTGATTTTTCTGGACAAGCTTGCTATCCGCGAGACCGAGGCGTATTCCGCGGCGGTCAGGCAGACGACCGAGGTCACCACGTATCAGTCCGGCAGCCGCGGCACGATCACCGACCGCAACGGCGTCGTGCTTGCGTATGATGAAACCACCTATAACGTCCTGTTTTACCGCGATCCAGGCAACCGCACACCCGTCGACAGCGCGCGCTATACGCATTCGCTGATCGAGGCGATCCGCATCATCGAAGAGGGCGGCGGACAGACGATCGATACGTTCTACATCGATATGCTGTCCGACGGTACGTTCGTTTACGATTTTCGCACGACGAGCGAGTCCGTCGCGGCGACGCGCAAAAAGAACTTCGTAACCGCCTGCAATTTCTCCGATCCGGATCTCTCGGCGGAGGAGGCGTACCGCATCCTGCGCGCGTCATGGTGCATTCCCGACGATATGCCCTTCGACGAAGCGAAAAAGATCATGTCCATCCGCCAGGAGGCGGTTATGAACAGTTATCGCGCGTTCGAGGGCGTGCGCATCGCGTACGACGTTTCGCTTGCGGTCGTTACCGAACTCGACATGGCAAGCGAGCGGCTTACGGGCATTCTGACCGAAAAGAGCAGTTACCGCGTGTATCCGTACGGGCATACCGCATCGCACATCGTCGGCTATCTTTCCAGACAGGTCACCCGCGACATGACCGGCATCGGCTACGACTACGAAGATTTTGCTGCGTTCGATCCGCAGAAGAAGAAAACGAACAGCATGCTCGACCTCGGCTATTCGTACAGCGATCTCATCGGCATCGCCGGCGTGGAAAAAACGATGGAAGCATATCTGACCCCGCATCTGTACGGACGGCTCGGCACGACGCGCATCCTGAAGGACAAGCGCGGTGCGATCGTCGAAGTGCTGGATTCCAGGCAGCCTTCGGACGGCATGAACGTCCGGCTCACCATCGACATCGAGCTGCAGCGCGTCTGCGAAGAGGCGCTCCGCGACAACATCGAAGCGACGCGCGCAAAGCAGGAAGCGCGCATCCGCAACAACCGCGACAAGTACGAACGGCTGACGAACGGAAACGTCGACAGCATCAAGATGGCGGAGACCGGTGCGGTCATCGTCATCGACGTCAAGACCGGCGAAATCCTTGCGCTCGCGTCCTATCCCGATTACGATCCCAACCTGTTTACCGACGGCATCGACGAAACCGAGTACGAACAGCTGTTCGGCGCAAACAGCAACCAGCCGACGCTCAACCGCGCGATCGGCATCCGCACGGCGTCCGGCTCGGTGTTCAAGATGGCGACCGGCTTTGCGGGGCTGATGGAGGGCAAGCTTTCGACGACCGAAACGATCTCGGATCATTCGCCATACTATTATTTCGTCGACAACCCG
>Ga0310691_10008982_pt1 | contig 10211 bp, 10 predicted proteins | sample 176DNAGHGlowgp2_FD_203887 | JGI IMG/M metagenome (GOLD analysis project Ga0310691, IMG submission 203887) | Sheep rumen microbial communities from Palmerston North, Manawatu-Wanganui, New Zealand - 1766 DNA GHGlow gp2 (v2) (version 2) | ecosystem: Host-associated > Mammals > Digestive system >...
TCGACGCCTTCCGCGCGCTGCACCGCCCGCTCGACCTCTACCGCTGCTTCGACCTGTGGTTCACGCTCGAGCCGCTCGGGATGAAGACCGTGCTGGAGCAGCCGGAGCCGACGCGCTCGGACTGCCACGCGTGGGGCTCGCACCCGATGTACCACGCGCTGGCGTCCGTGGCGGGCATCCGTCCGGCCGCGCCCGGCTTCGCAGCGGTGCGCATCGAGCCGCAGCCGGGGCCGCTCACCGCGATCCGCTGCGCCGTGCCGCACCCGTCGGGCGGCGAGGTGCGCCTCGACATCGCGCGCGGCACGGACGGCGCCTGGCACGGCGAGGCCTTCGCGCCGGAGGGCGTGTCCGCGACGCTGGTCCTCGGCGGCGAAACCCGCCGCTGGGACGGCGGCGTCCTCCGCGTGTAGCGGACGGCGCGGCGGGGCGCGGCCTCAGATGCCGTCGCCGCCGACGAACTCGTCCGTGTCCGGAACGCCGGGCGTGCGGACGCGCGGGGAGGGCTGGGCGTTGAGCACCTTGCTGTGGGGCGGGACGGAGTGGACGAGCCACACGTTGCCGCCGATGACGGAATCGTGCCCGATGCGCGTCTTCCCGCCGAGGATGGTGGCGCCGGCGTAGACGACGACGTTGTCCTCGACGTCGGGGTGGCGCTTGATGCCCTTGACGAGGTTGCCGTCCTCGTCCTTCGCGAACGAGAGCGCGCCGAGCGTGACGCCCTGGTAGAGCTTGACGCGGCGGCCGATGGTGCAGGTCTCGCCGATGACGACGCCGGTGCCGTGGTCGATGAAGAAGCCGGGGCCGATCGTGGCGCCGGGGTGGATGTCGATGCCCGTGCGGGAATGGGCGAGCTCGCTCATCATGCGCGGCAGCAGCTGGACGCCGAGCTCGCAGAGGCGGTGCGCGACGCGATGGACGGCGGTCGCGTAGAAGCCGGGATAGGACATCGCGACCTCCTGCTCGGAGCGGGCGGCGGGATCGCCCTCGTAGCCGGCGCGGAGGTCCTCGCGGAGGGCCGCGCGGATCGCGGGAAGGGAGTCGAGGAAGCCGGCGGCGGCGGCGCGGGCGAACGCGGCGGCGTCCCCGCCGCGGCCGACGCCGAGGACGGGGCAGGTGTAGTGGGCGCGGACGGGCTCGATGCAGGCGGCGAGCTCCTCCGCGGCGGCGGCGAGGCGGTCCGCGGCGGGAGCGAGGGCGGCGCCGGAGCCGCAGAGCGGGGCGGCGAGGTCGACGAGCTCGTCCAGGAGCGCGACGACGCGATCGCGGCACGGCAGGTCCCGCCCCGGCGCGGCGGGTCCTCGGCCGCGGGGGCCCTCGGCGCCGGCGAGCGCGGCGGCCCAGCCGCCGGCGCGCTCCCGCGCCCAGAAGTCGGAGGAAAGGTCCTTGTCGTTCATCGGCGGGGAGTCTATCACAGCGCCGCGTCTCCCGCAAGACGCGCGAGAGTCCGTCGGTCCGCCGGCGAACCGGCCGGCCCCATCCGCCGCATTCGCACGATGCCAAAACATCGTTTGGTTTGTATCGAATTCTCTGCTGCAGAAGCGAAGGATTGCATGAGTTTGAAACACGGTCGGCGAAGATCACCGCTGGGAGGAGCGGGAGGGGCGGGGGAAGAATACGTGGAAGAGTACGGGGAAATTCAAACACGGTCGGCGAATCTCCATGCGGGGAGGGCGGGAAAGGGTGCGGGGAGTTTTTCCTTGCGCGGGGACGGGGGGCCGCCTATACTGGCCCCCATGAAGACGATGACGCCCCTTCGCAGGGCCCTCTATGCGCTCTTCGCGCTCGCCGTCGCCGCCGTCGCGGCCTGGGCGGTCGCGGAGCTGTTCCTCCTCTCCGGCGCCTCGCAGCTCGGGCGGATCCGCGCCGCGGCGTCCGCCGGCGCGATGCTCCTGCTGCTGGCGACGTTCGAGTCCATCCGCCGCACGCAGCTCAAGGAGCGCTACGCGCTGCTCTGGGTCGTCCCCTCGCTGGCGATCCTGCTGCTCGCGTTCTTCCCGGTCATCCTGGAGGCGGTCCGCCGGTACTTCGGCATGGAATGGGGCTCGACGATGGCCGGCGTGGCGTTCCTCTCGCTGCTCCTCGCCGTCTTCGTCATCAGCCGGACGCTCTCCCGCAACGAGAACGACATCGCCCGCATCGCGCAGTACGCGGCGCGGCTTGAGGAGCGGCTCCGGCGGCTGGAGGAGGAGCGCCGGGAGCCGCCTTCCGGGGGCTCGCCGGGGGCCTGACGCGCCTCCGCGCGGTTTCCTTTGCGTTTTCGCCCCGTTTCTGGCATACTGGAGCCGTCGCCCCTTCCCGGCGGCGGGACCCCTTCGCGGGCGGCCCCGCGGAGGGTCGTCCATCCCCATGAAGAAGGATTCCACCATCGGCGTCGTCCGCGAGGGCGACGGGCTTTCGTGGGCGCGCGCCTCCCGCGCGCGCCCCGGCGAGCCCGCCGCGTGCGGAGCGGGCGCCCCTCCGGGCGGCTCGGAGGGGCTGACCCTCGCCCTCTCGACGTCCGACGTGCTGTTCAAGGCGCTCCTCGTCCCGACGGCCAATCCGGAGGAGGTCGCCGTCATCGCCCGCAACCAGATGGAGCTCGAGGCCCCGCTCGAGCCGGAGCGCATGGTCTTCGCGCACGAGACGCTGCGCCGCCAGGGGGAGGGGACGCTCGTCCTCGCCGCCGCGGCCCCGCTGGACGCCGTGGAGGCGATGCGCGAGGCGGCGGGCGCGGACGCGGCGCGCATCGTGCGCGTCGACGCCGCAGCGCTCGGCTTCGCGCGGGCGCTGCTGGCCTCGCCGGCGGCGGCGGAATCCGGGCGCCAGCCCGTGCTCTTCGAGGAGGACGGCCGCCTCTCGCTGCTGCTGCTCGAGGACCGCGCGCCGGTCCTCGTCCGCTCGCTCGGCGCCGCGGCCTCCGCCACGGCCGCCTCGCTGCGCGCGGCGCTGCGCCTCGCGCTGCTACAGGCCGAGATGGACCGCGGCCCCGCGCCGGCGGCTCCGCTGCTGCTCGCCGCGGGCGGCTCGGCGCTGCTCGCCGCGGCCACCGCGGCGGCGTCCGCCTCCGGCCGCGAGCTGCGCACCGCGGCCCCCGCCACGCTCGCCCCGGCCGCCTTCGGCGCCGCGCTGCGGACGCTCGAGGGCTCCGGCTTCTCGCTCTATCCCGAGGCCTGGACGGCCGCGCTCTCCGACCGCCGCTGGCGGCGCACGTTCGCGCTCTCCGCGGGCGGGGCGGCGGCGGTCTGGCTGGCGCTGGCGCTGGCGCTCTTCGGCTGGCCGGCGCTGCTCTCCTCGCGCATCAAGTCGCTGCAGGCGGAGGCGAAGCGCCTCGAGCCGGCGGAGGCGGCGGTGGACGAGGTCCGCACCCGCATCGCCATCATCGACCGCTACTCCGACCGCACGTACTCGCCGCTCGAGGTCCTGCGCGAGGTCTCGCTGGCGATGCCCGAGGACGTCACGCTCGCGCAGCTGCGCTACGACGCGGCCCGCCGCCAGGCGGAGGTCGACGGCGTCGCCCACTCCTCGCCGCCCGCCTACGAGCTCTCCAACCGCCTCCGCGACTCGCCCCTCTTCGCCCGCAACGACTTCGTCACGGGCCCCTCCAAGAACGCCAACACCGACCGCACGACCTTCACCCTCCGCCTCCTCTTCGCCGCCGCCGAAGGGGAAGGGGATGCACCCGGGGACGCGGCCGGCGGGGAGGGCTCGCGATGAACCTCTCCCGCCACGACCGGGCGCTGCTCGCCGTCACCGTCTTCGTCGTCCTCTTCGGCATCGTCGGCGCCGTGGCCCGGCGTAGCGTCGCCACGATCTCCGAGCGCCGCGCCCAGGCCGCCTCGCTCGAGCGCCGCATCCGCATGCAGCGCAACCTCATCGCGGCGGAGGACGCCTGGCGCGCCCGCTACGACGCGGTGAAGGACCGCATGCCGGTCTTTACGCCCGGGCAGCAGGTCGAGACCTACTGGATGACGATGCTCGACCAGGCCGCGGACCGCCACGGCGTCCGCATCTTCCGCCACGACCTGCGGGACGAGGCCGTCGTCGCCGGCGTCTGCGAACTCCCGATCGAGGTCCGCTCCTGGGAGGGGACGCTCGAGGCGCTCGTCGGCTTCATCCACGACATCGAATCGACCGGCGCGATGCTCGAGATCCGCGAGCTCCGCGTCTCGCCCGACCCCAAGCGCCAGGGCTGGCTCAAGGGCAACTTCACCCTCCACTGCGCCTATCTGCGCGCCCCCGCCGGGAGCTAGCCCGGCGCGATCCTCCGACCCCGTACGCCCGTTTCCCCGCCATGATCCCCAAGCTCCGACTCTCCGCCGCCCTCCTGCTCGCCTTCGCCGTCGCCCACGCCGCGCTCGGCCAGGGGCGGCCCCCGACGCCCCAGCCCGCGCCGATCCGGCCGAACGTCCCCGGCGCCCGTCCCGGCGCCCAGCCGCCCGCGCCCGGCGGGGCCGCCCGTCCCGGGGGCGGTCGCACGGTCAAGGCCGTCACGCAGCCCGACGGCAAGGGCTCCGTGCCCGTCATCCCCTACGACGACCTGCCCAACGCCCTCAACTTCCAGGACGCCGCGGCGGACCTCGTCATCATGGAGTACGCGCTCCGCACCGGCCGCGTGCCGATCTGGTCGCCCGGCGTTCCGAAGACGACGATCACGCTGCGCACGACCTCCGACGTTCCGCTGACGGACGAGGAGTACCTGCGCGTCATCCGCGAGGCGCTGAGCCTCAACGGCATCGTCCTGATCGAGGAGGGCGAGAAGATCCTCCGCGTCGTCCCCTCCGCCGAGGCCTCCACCAGCGGCGCCCGCGTCGCGATGCCCGGCGACGTCGAGGGCGCGCAGCCCGAGGAGGGGCAGACCGTCTCCCGCATCGTCGAGCTCAAGTACATCGGCCTGGACGAGGCGCAGCCCGTCATCAACAGCCTCATGCGCCCCTCCGCGAAGATCCAGACGATGGAGCGCCCCAACGCGTTCATGATCACCGACGCGGCGGAGAACGTCAACCGCATCCTCGAGGTCCTCGCCTACATGGACAAGCCCGTTCTCAACCTCGAGGAGATCCACTTCCGCCACATCAAGCACGCGAAGGCCTCCGACATCAAGGCGATCCTCGAGGGCATCGTGACGGCGCTGCGCGAGGACGAGTCCTCGTCCTCCAAGCCCGCGACGACGGTCCGCACGTCCGACTCCGGCCCGCCCGTCCGCGAGCGCCGCCAGCTCCCGCCCGGCGTCACCTTCCGCAACCGCCCGCCCGAGCGGGAGGAGGCCCCCGCCGCCCCCGAGAGCGCCGCGTCGCTCGTCGACGCCGCCTCCAAGAACCTCATCCGCGGCAAGGTCGCCATCACCGTCGACGAGCGCACGAACATCATGACGATCATCACGCGCGCGTCGAACATGGACTTCTTCGACAAGATCATCCAGGAGCACGACATCCCGACCGCGCCCGAGTACCTCGTCGAGGTCCTCCGCCTCGAGCACGCCGTCGCCGAGGACCTCGCCACGCTGCTCAACGACCTGATCAGCAAGAAGAAGGCCTCCGAGACCGATGCCCGTCCCGGCGCCCGCGCCGTCGACGACGACGCCCCCGCGACCCTCTCGCGCCGCCCCGCCGGCGCCGCCGTCGCGGACGCCGGCACCCGCGCCCGCGTCGGCCAGCTCGACTCCGAAAACGTCACCATCCTCGCCGCCAAGGACATCAACGCGCTCGTGCTCATGTCCAGCGCCGCGGACATGGACAACCTCCGCAGCATCGTCACCGCGCTCGACATCCCGCGCTCGCAGGTCGTCATCGAGACCGTCATCCTCTCCATCGCCTTCACCGACACGCTCGAGACCGGCGCCGACTGGGTCCAGCGCGCCATGCTCCAGGGCGGCGGCGACAAGGGCCCGAAGTTCGCCTTCGCCGACCGCGGCGGCGGCGGCACCGGCACGCCGCTGCCGACCACCTCGCTCACGACCGCCGGCTCCCTGACCTCCGCCGGCTCCGCGGGCGGCATCACCGGATGGCTTACGTTCTTCGACCTCAACATGGACGTCATCCTCCGCGCCGTCGAGACCGACGACCGCTCCAAGATCATGTCCTCGCCCGTCATCGCCACGATGGACAACACCGAGGCCGTCATCGAGAACACCAAGCGCATCTACTGGAAGGGCGACTCGACCTACCACGACACGTACACCTCCCAGAACACCAAGAGCGAGGACATCGGCGTCAAGCTCACCGTCACGCCCCGCATCAACAACAAGGGCTACATCACCCTCACGATCAACCAGGAGTACCAGAGCAACGACGGCTACCGCACGATCGGCGACTCCGAGTACCCCAACCTCACCACCCGCAAGATGGGCGCCGACGTCGCCGTCCTCAGCGGCGAGACGATCGTCCTCGGCGGCCTGGCCGAGAACTCCACGAGCAAGACCGTCTCCAAGGTCCCGATCCTCGGCTCCATCCCCCTCCTCGGCTGGTTCTTCCGCAGCGAGAAGACGGAGAACGTCCGCTCCGAGATCCTCGTCTTCCTCACCCCGCGCGTGCTCGACACCCCGGCGCAGGTCGAGGACCACGCCCGCAACATGCGCGCCTCGATGGACACCACCGGCGTCTGGGACCCCGCCTGGTCGATCTCCCGCATGGCCGACCCGCTCTCCGAGAAGGACGCCCGCAAGGTCATGGACAACGCCGGCCACACCGTCGCCCCCGCCCGCTACCCCTCCACCGGCTACCTCACCGGCCTGAACACGACCAACCGCCTCGAGGGCGGCGAAGTCCCCGCCGGCCCCATCCGCGACGCCCTCGAGCGCGCCGCCGCCGACGGCTCGATCCCCTACGTCCACTACAGCGACGTCGACGCCGCCAACCGCCTCCTCTCCGCCTCCTTCCGCTTCGAGGAGGACCACGAGGTCGCCCTTCCCTCCGGCGAGATCGTCCCCGTCTCCGAGGACGGCCGCATCCTCGAACCGCCCGCCTCCGCGTCCGCCGAGGCGCCGGCGGCGCCCGCTCCCGCCGAAGAGCCGGCCCCCGCGCCGGTGACGGCCGAGCCGCCCGCGCCCGCCGCAGAGCCCGCACCCGCGCCCGCCGAAGAGCCGGCCCCCGCGCCGGTGACGGCCGAGCCGGCCGAGCCCGTCGCGGAGCCCGTTCCCGCGCCGGTGGCCGAGCCGCCCGCGTCCGCCCCCGCCCCCGAAGCGGAGCCGGCCGAGCCCCGTCCGGCCGATCTCGACGCCGAGGTCGACGAGTCTCTCCGCTAGGCCTTTCCCCCTCCGTGCGGCCGCGGCCGCACCCGCCCTCCATGAACGACCAGATCTTCCGCGACGCGCTCGCGTCCCTTCCGCCCGTCTTCCGCGACGCGCACCCCTACGCCTCCCTTCTCCTCGGCTCCGGCTGGAACCGCGCCGTCGCCTCGCTCCGCGTCCTGGCGGAGGTCCCCTACAGGGAGATCGCGGGCTTCGGCGCGGCGACCGTGATCGGCCACGACGGCCGGCTGCTGCTCGTCGAAGGGCCGCGGGGCGGCACGGCGCTGGTCTTCTGCGGGCGCCGGCACTGGTACGAGGGCTGCGAGTGGGAGCCCGTGGTGATGCCGGCGGTCCTGACGCACCGCCTCGGCTGCCCGACGCTGCTGGTCACCAACGCCGCGGGCGGCATCCGGCCGACGCTGCGGCCGGGCGACGTGGTGATCCTGCGCGACCACCTGCGCCTCTCCCCGCTCACGCCGCTGCGCGGCCCGCACGACCCGGCCTTCGGCCCGCGCTTCCCCGACCAGAGCCGCGTCTACGACCCGGCGCTGGCGGAGACGCTGCGCGCGGCGGGCGCGCGCCAGGGGCTGGAGCTGACCGACGGCGTGTACGTGCTTTCGTGCGGCCCGGCGTTCGAGACGCCCGCCGAGATCCGCGCCTACGGCATCCTCGGCGCCGACGTCGTCGGGATGTCGACCGTCCCCGAGGCGATGGTCGCCAGCGCGTGCGGGATGCGCGTCGCGGGGCTCTCGTTCGTCTCGAACATGGCCGCCGGCGTCACGGGCAAGCTGCTCGACGGCAACGACGTGGTCGACTGCGCCGAGCGCCACGCGGACCGCCTCGCCCGCCTCGTCGTCGACTTCCTCGACCTGCTCGCGGCGGACGGCGCCGCGACCCCGGCGCGCTAGCGGCCGCGGGACTGGAACAGCCGGCCGACGCGCACCTTCACGCGGTTGCGCTCGAGGAAGCCCTCGATCGCCGCGAGCGACTCGTGGGAGATCACGTGCTCGAACTGGCAGGCGTCCGCCTCGGCCGCCTCCTCCGAGGCGCCGATGAAGACGAGGAAGGTCGTGAGCAGCTTGTGCTTGCGGAGGATGTCCTTGGCGTGCTGGAGCCCGGCGGGGGTGAGCTCGACGGAGCCGTAGGGCTCCTGCGTGACGTAGCCGAGGCGCTTGAGGCCGTTGATCCCGTAGACGACCGACGGCGTCTTCACGCCCAGGCTCGCGGCGATGTCGCGCACGCGGGCGGGCTTCTTCTCGAGAATCAGCATGTAGATGCACTCGAGGTAGTCCTCGAGGCTCATCGTCATCGTGCTCTTTTCCATGGCGTTCGGAGGAGAATGGCGTTCGTGCGGGGCAGTATACCCGAAACCCCCTCCCGGTTCAACCCGCTCCGGCGCGGCGTTTTTGGTGGCGTTCCGGGGGCCGTTGTGGTAGAGTCTGCCCCCGTCGTGAACGCGAAGCCCCCCAGCCTCATCGTCTATCCCGGGTCGTTCGATCCGCTCACGCTCGGCCACCTGGACCTGCTCGAGCGCGCCAGCGGCATCTTCGACCGCGTCATCCTCGCCGTCGCGGCGGGGTCGTGGAAGCCCGGCGCGCTGTTCTCCTGCGCCGAGCGCGTCGAGATGGCGCGCGAGGCCGCGCACGCGCTCGGCAACGTCGAGGTGCGCGTGATGGAGGGGATGCTCGTCGACTTCTGCCACGCCGTCGGCGCCCGCGTCGTCCTGCGCGGGCTGCGCGCCTACAGCGACTTCGAGTACGAGTTCCAGATGGCGCTCACCAACCGCAAGCTCGCGCCGGACATCGAGACGTTCTTCCTGATGCCGCGCGAGGACCACTCCTACGTCTCCAGCTCCATCGTCCGGGAGATCGCCTCCTACGCCGGCGACACCTCGCGCTTCGTCCCGCCCGAGGTCCAGCGCCACATCGAGCGCAAGGTCGTCCTGACGCGTCTGGAGGGAAAGGGCCGCGCGCCGTGATCCTGCCGATCGCCGGCCTCGGCCCCGACGGGGTCGTCTACGAGGGCGAGGACCCGCGGGAGGCCCTCGAGTGGCCCCCCTCGCCGCGGGACGTCGTCCGCCCCGCCGGTCCGATGCGCTGGCGCCTCGAGGCGAAGCTCTTCGGGACGGAGCTGCTCGTGCAGGGCCGCGCGGAGGCGCTCTTCGAGGGGACCTGCTGCCGCTGCGGCGGCCCGCTCTCGCGCGTCTACGGCGACGAGATCGCCCTCTCCCTGCCCGTCGGCCCCGAGGTCACGGAGGTGGACTTGACTTCCGACCTGCGGGAGGCTATTCTACTCGCCCTGCCGAACAACCCCGTCTGCTCCGACTCCTGCCGCCCCCCGCGGACGGGGCCGGACCCCGCGGAGGGGGCGGTTCCGGAGGCCGCCGGCCCCTGGGCCGCGCTCGACACCCTTTTCGGGGGTACGTCTCACGAAACACCTGCGCCCCCGAATCACGCAAGAAAACCCCGAACCCGAAAAACCACCAGAAGGAGCTAGGCCATGGCCGTCCCCAAACGCAAGAAATCCAAGATGAAGGTCCGCATGCGCAAGGCGCAGAAGAAGGCGGTGATCCCCGCCACGACGACCTGCCCCGAGTGCGGCGCCCCCATGCAGACGCACCGCGCGTGCCCCTCCTGCGGGAAGTACCGGGGCCGCCAGATCGTCACCGTCGACACCGCCAAGGACTAGCGGTCCGCCGAAGCCCGTTCCTGAGGAACCCGCCCCATGCGCATCGCCGTCGACGCCATGGGGGGCGACTTCGCCCCCCGCGAGATCGTCCGGGGCGCCGTCGAGGCGTCCCGCGCCTGGCCCGAGCTGGAGATCGTCCTGCTCGGGGACGAGGTCGCCATCCGCCGCGAGATCGCCGCCAACAAGGCGGCCGAGGAGCCCGGCCGCATCCGCGTCTTCCACACCACGCAGGCCATCGAGATGGGCGAGGCGCCCGCGCACGCCGTGCGCACGAAGCGCGACTCGTCGATCGTCCGCGGCATGGAGATGCTCCGCCACA
>Ga0310691_10008983_pt1 | contig 10211 bp, 1 predicted proteins | sample 176DNAGHGlowgp2_FD_203887 | JGI IMG/M metagenome (GOLD analysis project Ga0310691, IMG submission 203887) | Sheep rumen microbial communities from Palmerston North, Manawatu-Wanganui, New Zealand - 1766 DNA GHGlow gp2 (v2) (version 2) | ecosystem: Host-associated > Mammals > Digestive system >...
CGGCCCCCCCCCCCCAAACCCCCAAACCCCAATCCCCAATCCCCAATCCCCAATCCCCAGTTAATCAAATTATAAACTTAATTTTAAAAAATAAAATAAAATTTTTATCTATTTTACTAATTAATTAAATAAATATTTAAATACAAATTTTGCAATTAATTATATTATTATAAAAATGGAAGAAAAGGAGGAGAATGAAAAATCTTTAAAGGAGAAATTGAATGAAATAAAAGAGGAAATAAAAACTAGTTGGCTTAGAGACTGTGATAAGACTGAATATATGATCTTACTAACAAAAATGTTAAAGGAAATGCAAACAAAAGATTCACTTGAAGAATATTTCTCAAATAATGAAGAAGATTTATCCTTTTTTATGGGTGAATGCTTAAATGATATTTTATACAATATTTTAGTTCAGCCTATTATATTCGGAGAAAAAGGTGATGAAATAGGCTTAGAATTATTACTAAATATTTATAAATTATTTCAAAAGTTCCACAAAAATAAAAAATATGCACCGTTATTTGGAAATATAAGACAAATTTTTGATCAAGAAAAAAAACATGATTTCTTCTCTTGTACTGACCAAAGAAATAGAAATCCAGTAAAAAAATATAATTATATGGAGTTTAATAAAGAGTATAATTCCGAATATTTCAAAAAAGATAAAATTAATAAATTTGAAAAAGGAGATGAAGTTGATATTCCAATAGATAATAAATATAGCAAAAATTATTTAGATAAAAAGAGTTGGGTGAGAGGTAGAATAAAGGAAATAAAAGATGATGAATATATTATAGAATATGGAGAAGAAGATGAATTAATTAATTTGTCAATAAATGATTATAATATTTATCCTGCTGGGAATAAAACAAAAGATTGGGATTGGAGAACAAGCTTAAAAAAATATGATGTCATAGATGGATTTGATAGAGGTAGATGGTATCCTTCAACTATAATGAAAGTAATAGAAGATGAAATTAATGGATTTAAATACGTCAAATATAAAATTGGATTTAGATTATATCCTCAGCATTTCAAGAATCCAGAAGATGAGAACGATAAATGTGAAAATCATCTTGATATTTGGAAGAAAGGAAATTTTGAAAATAGTCATGACTTTGACTCTGAAAAAGAAAAATTTTATGGTGATAAGGAAAATTATGATGAAACAATTCCACATTATTCTAAGAGAATTCAAAAATTTAATACTTATTCTAAATGTCAACAGAAAAATTTGGATTATTCCTTCGGTAATAATTTTTATAGTTCAAATGAGAAAATCAATAAAATGATGATAATGAATGAAAAATTACAAAATGATACTGAAATTTCTATTGAAGAATTATATGATTATGGAGCGAATGGTAAAAAGAATTGTATTATTGGAAAAGATAAAAATTTTTTATGTTATTATGCTATATTTTTGAAGAAAATGGAGATTGAAGGTAGTTTCCATGATTTTATAGAAATATTAAAAAATGAACCAAATGCTGAAGAAATATATAATATCTTCTTTATATTATCTAATGCATTCACATATATTCATAGTGATTATTTCAAAGAAAACAGTAAAATAATTAAAGATTCATTAATTAAGTTTATAAATAATTTAGATAATAAAGAAATGAGAAATTTACCAAAAGATTTAATTGATATTATCTCAGATCTGTTAAAAAAAATTCAAAATTATAATACTGACGATAATAGTGATAATAAAGAAAATGATGAAGCTTTGGATTTATATGATGAATTAAATTTGGCTTTATCCACTAAAATTATTAAAACTAGTATTTTTGATAGAAGACTCCAAGGAATTAAGTCATTAAATGAATATATTGAAAAAAATAATAATAATCCAAAAATATGCAAAAAAATAATAAATATTATCAAAGAAAATAAAATTATAGAAGAAATATTTGGAGCAAATTATCACAGTCAAATTATTAATAAATCAACAGATATTGTTAAATTACTACTCTCAAAAAATGAATTAAGTGAAGATGATATGAAATTAATTTGGAGTTGTACAAAAAGAGGCGATTTAGAGGCTAAAGTGACAATTTTAAAATTATTGTCAGAATTATCAGATAATTTAGATGATAAATCTGTTAAAATGCTTTTGAATAATATTATATCAAATGTCGATAAAAAAATCAATAAGGATGAAATTGAATTAGTATATAAACTATCAATGAAAGGAGATAATAAGAATAATATATTAATTTTATGCGATTATTTCTGTCAATGCTTGCTATCTCTTAATAATGCAAATATATCAAATAATAATATTTTTATAAGATTATTATCAATTACTTTGAGAGATGAAGATTATTTAAAAAAAGTATTAAATATTTGTGAAAATTGTTTAAAAACTAATGAAAGAGCAATCATGAGTTATTCAATAATATATCAGATAATGGAACGTTCAAATAGTTCAATTAAAATATTATTAGATTTCATAAAAAATGAACATTTATTAAACTTATACAAAGATAACTTTCATCTTTATATAAAGCAGGCAAAGGAACAACTAACTAAAAATAATATTTCTTTAACTGAAGGAGATATAATAGATAAATATATCTTTGATGGATTTTCTCATTTAGATAATATCAAAAAAAGAATAGAATTTTTCCCATATTTAATTAATGTTTTTTATAAAGATTTTAATTTCCTTCCTTTTTTAAAAGATGTCTTAATAACTAATTCAGTATCTCCAAATGATCAATTAATTTTTTATGATTTTGTAGAAAAATATTTAAATAATAATCAAAATAATATTATGGATGATGAAACAAATAAAAAAAAGGAAGAAATAAAGAATGAATTATTTGAATTAATATCAGATAAAAATCAAAAAGAAGTCACTATGGAGCAATTAAAATTATTCATTCATTTGTTTTTCGATATTAATAAAATAAAAACAGAAGGAAAAGATGATGAATGTGAAATAATTAGTTCTTATAATATAGACGAAATAAAAGGATTAGATAATTTTTGGAATATTATACTTAGAACAAAAGATCAAAAAATTCTTTCAATTTCGGTTAATATACTTTTTCAAATATATAAAAATAAATATGCTGAAAAACTACTGGAAAAATGCAATAATCTTATTAATGGAGAAAATTCCAATCCAGAAATAATTGAAAAGTGTTTAATGTTATTAAAATTAATAATAATTGAGTCTGAAAAAGATGTTTTATTTAAGCCAAAATCTCATTTGTCTCTGCTTAAAAATTGTTTAATTCATTTATCATTAAATTCCAAAAATAGAAAACCTGATTTAGAAAAAAGTATTCTCTTTGGAAATACCACTTTAAATGATTTGAAAATAATAATATCAAATTTATATGAAATTCTTCCAGAAAGTGCTATATTTTCCTTATCCGAAGAATATTTAAATAAAGTCAAAGAAATAAAAAATATAAAAAATAAACAATTATTTGAAAAGGAAATAGATGGAAGTAATAATAATGACTCATTATATGAATTGCTTTCAATAAACAATAACATTATCCCAGATTTAAAGCCAGGAGAAAAAATTAATGTTGGCATTCATAGAAAAAAAGTTAGTTTAATAGAAAATGGTGAAATGAATCCTAAATTGAAAGAAATATTAAAGGAATGGTTCTATAAATTCACTAATGGAACAGGAAAAATGGATTTTGAAGCGTCAAAAACCTATATTCTTAATGTGACAAATGTTGGAGAAGATCAAGCCAAATCTAAAGCTAGGGATTTTTTAAGCAATTATGATAAAGGTGATGAAAAGTATTTAACTGAGGAAGAATTTATTAATTTCAATAAACTTCCATTAAACAAAGGAAATGAAGATGTTGTATGGAAAAATTTATATAAGATGGGATTTCGGGACAATTTGAAGAAAAAGGAAGAATCTCTATTTGAATATATAGATAAGGATAAATTGCCAAGGTATAAGTTAGGTAATGACCTAAATTTTATTCAAAATTTGATAAAGCAATTTTATAAGAATCCTACTAAGAGCAATTCTTTATTGGAATTTTTATTATATTTAAGTACTAACGAGAATATTTATAATGAAGTTTTAAATATGTATAATGAAGAGAATAAAGATTCTTTAATTAATAAAGCTCTAAATGATGAAAATAAATATATTGAACAAAACTATATATTCATTATCATTGAAAGTATTTTACAAGATTTAGAAGTAAATATGTATAAAAATGATAATGCTTTTGAAAAAAATGAATATAGATTAATTCAAAATAAATATGAGCCTTTTGATGATGAAGACAAAGATGAAAAAAAATTAAATTTCTTAAAAAATTTAATCAAAAAAGAAAATTTTGAGAAAATAATAAAATATGTTAATAATTTATTAGTCAAAATAAAAAATATTGATGATGATAAAGAAGAAAAATCAAATGAAAATAAAAATGATAATATTTCTTCTTATTTATATACTTGTTGCTTACAAGGAATAAAAATAATAAATATTATTAATAATTTATATGAAGATACTGGTAAAGAAATTTATATTAATAAATTAAAAGAAAATCATATTTTTATTTTAGGGCAAAGTAGTTTATCTTTATTATTAAAAGATTTTGATTTTAAAAGCGAATTAAATAATATATCATATTTAGACTTAATTAACAATTTAATTAGTTATTTAAACAATTCAAAAATTGATGATGATGAGCAAGAAAAAAATATGAAATCATATTTATATAAAGTATGCCTTGATTTATTAATTGATTTATTTTGTTCAAAAAAGCAAATATTTTTAAAAAATATTTCTACTAATGAAAGCATAAAGAAAGTAACAAATGAACTATTCAAAAATAATTTTACAAAAACTAGTGGGAAAATGCAAAAATACTTTATAGAAAAAATAAAAAAATCAGTTGAAAAATCAATACAAAATCAAAATAATGATTATATTTTATTTTTATTCGAAATATTAAATTCTTTATTAGATAAATTATTAAATTTGGGTTATGATCAGTCAGAACAAGATAAAAAGGAAGAAATATTCTTCCCAGATCAAACATTTTTTGAATTATATAACAATTTATTTAAATTGGTTTCTGAAATTAAAAATAAAGATGAAAATAAGGAAAATTCAGAAAATAAAATAAATGTTAGTGATTTAGATAATGCAAATTCATTTTTAACAAAATTATATTCTATATTAATGAAAGCATTAACTCTGACTCCAGGTGGAGATGATAAAAAAGTTGATGATAAAGAATTATTAAGTCTATTAAAACTATTTATTATCTTAGTAAAAGATAATGAAAAATTAAGAAATGAAATATTATTTAAGAATACCAAAGGAGAAGTTTTATTTGATTTATTATTTAATAGATGCATTTCTCAGTTTGGTGGTAACAATAAAAATGGAGATGAAAATAATATTAATTTGATATCCAAAAATGAAGAAGAAAATAAAGAAGATAAATTTATATGCTTAGAAACTTTGAAAAAAGAAGAAAAAGTAGATAATTCATCAAAAGAGGAATTAAATCAAATATGCAATGAATTTGTTTTAGAATGTTTTAAAGAATCAAAAAATCCACAAATAATTTCTAAATTATTAGAGATGATAGATTTAATAAAAAAATCTTTAAAAAAAGAGAAAAAAAATGGAAAAGATAGTGATTCAGATTCAGATGAAAATAATAATGGATCAATTGCATCTAATTATTTCCATAATAACTATTCATCTAAACAAAATGGACATGTAGGTTTAAAAAATTTGGGATGTATATGCTATATGAATTCAATTATGCAACAAATGTATATGGTACCAACTTTCCGATATGCAATTATGCATGCAGACGACGGGGAATCTCCAAAATCAGCCCAAACTTATAGATTTACCATTGAAGATGATAATCTTCTTCATCAATTACAAATAATGTATACCTATTTAACTTTCAGTGAGAAAATGGATTACAATCCTAGGAATTTCTGTTATTCTTTTAAAGATTTTGATGGAAAACCAATAAACATTGGCTCACAACAAGATAGTCAAGAATTCTATAATAATTTTTGTGATAAAATAGAAAACAGTTTAAAAAAAACAAAATATAAATATATAGTTAATGATGTCTTTACTGGCCGAACTTGCAGTTCAGTCTTATGCCAAGGATGTAAGCATATTTCTAATAGGTTTGAAGACTTTTATAACTTGACTTTAGAAGTTAAAAATATTAATAATTTAAATGATTCTTTACAAAAATTAATAATTCCAGAAATTATTGATGACTTTAAATGCTCAAACTGCAATCAAAGTGTCCAAATAAAAAAAGTTACTTCTCTTAACAAATTACCAAATGTGCTGGTAGTTCATTTAAAAAGATTTTACTTAGATTATGAAACATGTCATACAAGAAAAATTAATTCAAAATTTGAATTCCCTAAAAAGTTAAATCTAAAATTATTTTGTGTAGAAGAAGTCACAAAAAAATTTGGCTCAAATCAAAGTGAAAGCACAGATATATACAATAGAGAAGATGAATATTATCAATATGAATTAAAAGGAATAAATGTTCATACTGGTAGTGCTGATGGTGGGCATTATTTTAGTTTTATAGATACTAATAGAGAAGGTAAAGACAATAATATGAATGGAAATCCAGAAAATAAAAATAATTGGCTTATATTTAATGATTCCCATGTATCTATATTTGACACTGATAGAATACCTAGTGAATGCTATGGTGGTAGCAATGAAGGATATTCATATGAAAATTGCCAAAATGCCTATTTACTTATATATGAAAGGAAAAAGAAGACTCCTATTAAAATCATATTAGATGAAAAAGAAGTTGAAACAATTGATAAAGATAAGCTTATTACTATTGAAAAAGAAAAAAAAAATGAATTATCTAAAGAATATGATATGAGTAGAATAGGCAATAATATAAATGAAAAAGATTTGTATTCATTAGTATTCTTTGACAAGGAAAAAAATGAATATTATAAATATATACCTTATTATAATATTCGAAAATTTGCACCAAAAAAAGCATATTTAGAATGTTTGAAAGACAACAATAAAACACCATCAACTAAATCCGGAAATAAAAAAAATAATGAGATTATGAAAAAATATAAAGAAATTTTAGTGGATAAATTAAGTAATAATAATTTCGATATAAAAGACCAAAAATATAATGATGAAATGAAAGAGAATATCATCAATATTATTTTAGATAATTTTATGAAAAAATTAAACAAAAAACAAAAATTGGATCAAAGCCAAAAGGAAGAAATAAACAAAGAATTATGTGAAATACTTCAAAAAATGGTCCAACCATTAATTGAAGAAGAAACAAATATTAATATTTTAAATATTATAAATAGTGCTTTTTCAAAAGAGGATAATCTTGATAAAATATTCTCAAATGGTAGTTCCTTCCCTATTAAAGCTGATATTATTACTTTAGAAAATGCCCAAAAAGTTGCAGATAACCTATTTAATTTAATTACAATTTTCATCAAGAAAAAAGATGAACAAAAATATTTTAAAGAATTGAAAAAAATATTAGAAGCAATTTTTGCTTTAATTAATAGATCAAAAACAGACAGAAGACCTTATTCTAATAGTAATGATAATGAAAAAAACTTTTCTATTATTTGCATATATCAACTAATTTATAAATTATTCACAACAAAAGATATAAATGATATGATTTTATCAATTCTTATTCAAAATGATATTATAAGCACGTTAATTAACAAACTAGATGATGAAAAAGAAGATATAAGAAAAATAATATATGACTGCTTGATATATTTGGTAAAACAAACCGACGAATATAAGAAAGAATTTTTCGAATTAAAAGAAGGAGAGAAAGAAGGAGTTTTTGATTTTCATGACAAAGAAATCCTACAAAGAAGTTTGGATAGTAAAGCCAAAAAATTATTCAAAGAGAAAAAAGATTTGCTATTTATGCTTTTAACTATTTTGGAACATAATAGTAATTCTGCTACTTCAGATTTTGTTGGCTTCACATTTAAGTTATTTGAATTATATGAAAGAAAAGGTAAATTGGAAAAATATTTAGAAGATTTGTTGTATTTAATATTAACTCAGGTAAAAGTCAATGATAAATTATCCTTCGAAAGATTAAATATATTTTTGGGATATCCTACCTTAGTAATAAAAGATATTCCAAGAAAATTACAAAAAAAGAGGCAGCCTAATGCATATAATAATTATGATGATGATGATGATCATAATAATGGTGATAATGATAATGATAATGAAAGTGAAGAAAAAGAAAAAAAAGAGCAAAAATGGCCTCTTTTTGGGGAAAGATTAATTAATGGAAATATATATAAAAATATTTATAGATATAAATCTAATAATAATAGATATAAGAATAGATGCCTTCTCAATTTATTGTTCCCTTATGAAGATTTAGATATAAAAAATAATAATAAGGAAAAGAAAAATGATGATAATCATAATATTAAAAATAATAATGATAATGCTATTGATGATGATAATGAAAATGATAATGTTATTGATGAAGATGATGAAATTGTTAATAAAGAAAATAAAAAGAATGAAAATTTAGTTATTCCAAGTGAAATCAAAAGAAAAATACTATTAGATATAATAAATAATTGCTTGGGTGAATTAAATAATTACACGTTATTCAAATATCTATATTTAATGCCAGCTAGGAGCTTATTTTATAAAAATTTATATGAAGAAATTATGGCATATTTGAATGACGAAAAAAGTCTCAACTTTGAAAAGATAAAAGAAAAAGAAGAAATGTTTATAAAAAATATAGAAAAAGAAATTAAAAAAGCTATAGAAAAAGCCAAAAAAAAAGATAAAGAAGGAGATGAATCTCAATATGGATATTACAGAAATAATTTTGATGATGATGATGATGAAGATGAAAATGATGATTGCCCTCCCACAGGTGGAAAACCTTTTAATTGTTATTCAAAAAAAATGAAAGATTTCATTGGATTTAACAGTGATATTATTGCTGGAGAAATTATCAGAGAAGAAATTAGTGAAATTGCAACTAGTGGAAATTTAGGAATGTATAGAATAGAATATTTTACAAAATATTATAATGTTGATGATCTAAGAAAAAAACTTTTAAATAATAAAAATAAAGATAAAAGTGAAAATGCCAATATAAATGAAAAAATATCCGAAAAAGAAAATAATGAAGAAGAAAAGGATAATAAAAAGGAAGAAAAGGATAATAAAAAGGAAAAAGAGGATAATAAAGAGGAAGAAAAGGATAAAAAAGAAGGTGAAAAAAGTAACAAAGAAGAAGAAAAAGATAATAAAGATAAGGATAATAAAGAGGAAGAAAAGGATAATAAAAAAGAAGAAGAAGAAAAAGATAATAAAGAAGAAGATAAAGCCAAAATAGAAGAAGAAGAAAATGATAATAAAGAAGAAGTAAAAGATAATAAAGAAGATGAAAAGGATAATAAAGAAGAAGAAAAAGATAATAAAAAAGAAGAAAAAGATAATAAAATGGAAGAAAATAAAGAAGAAAATTTGGAATCTTCAAATAATAATAAAAATGGGAACGAAAATGAAGATGAAAAAGGCAAAAATAAAGATAAAGAAAAAATAGAAACAGAAATAGAAGAAGTTTTAGATAAAAAAAGCACAAACCAAAAATATGATATTTCCCAGGTAAATGAAAGCTCATTAATATATAAAAAGTTTAGAAATGGAATAAAATCATATATTTTGGAAGATAATTCTATAAAAGATAAAAACAAAGTAAAAAGCACTTTAATAAGATATTATTTTGTTAATGAAAGTCAAAATGATAAAGAATTTAAAGCTACTCTTATGCATAAGAATATATCAAATTTGAAAAAATTAAATTTCTTTAGTCCTGAAGATATATTTGATGAAGTCAAAGAGAACAATATAACTAATTTTAATAATTTATATAGATTAAGAGCTGATTTGCCTTTTTTGAAGCAAGATAATATTGTAATAAATATTAACCTTAACTAAATAAATAAAAATTCAAAAATAGTAAAAATCTTTATAACAATATTGAATTAAATAATTTATTTTATTTTAATTCATAAAAAAAATTAGATATTAAAATTTTAATGTCATTGGGGATTGGGGATTGGGGATTGGGGATTGGGGATTGGGGGTTTGGGGGTGGGGGCCCAGCCCCAAAACCCCAACCCCAAACACCAAAACC
>Ga0310691_10008984_pt1 | contig 10210 bp, 12 predicted proteins | sample 176DNAGHGlowgp2_FD_203887 | JGI IMG/M metagenome (GOLD analysis project Ga0310691, IMG submission 203887) | Sheep rumen microbial communities from Palmerston North, Manawatu-Wanganui, New Zealand - 1766 DNA GHGlow gp2 (v2) (version 2) | ecosystem: Host-associated > Mammals > Digestive system >...
TATGGTCCATCCGGATCACGCCCCTATATTTTTTCCTGACGGAAAGCTTTTTGATCAGCATAAGGGCTTCGGACTCGTCCAGCGATGCAATGAACTTCAAGTCCATCATCATGACTTCGCCGTCCTCATCCATGATGGCAACAAAATACCTCTCCTCGTACTGAGAATCCTCCGTAAAGGTCATGTCATGCATCCAGACCTCTGACTGAGTCGCCGGCAGAAATCCGCCGTTATCCAGGATAACGTCCAGCGTATGATAACTTTCATACAGATTATTATAATAATTGATGCCGTTCACCAGACCCAGGACAAGAAACAGAACAATGACCACAGCCATCCCGGCGATCATAATGAATTTAAGCTTCAATTTTTTGATCATGTTCTTCTCCTTTCCATGTAAGTCCTTCGTCAGCCTTCGGCCTTCACCAGCCGGAAGCTCTCCCCGGGTTCTCCCAGAATTTCCACGCCGCCCTGAATAGACATCAGCTTGCTCTTCAGGAAGGATACGTAAACCCACACAATGCCGGGATCCGCCTCCGGCTCATCCTTCCATACATGCTGAAAGATTTCCTCTGTGGTGATTTCCTTCTCTGCATTCCGCATGAACATTTCCATGAGCTTTGCTTCCTTGCCGCCCAGCCGGACAGCATTCTCTGCGCGAAGCTCCAGCTGCTGGATATCCAGCGTGATTCCGGCGAATTTCATTTCTCTCGGCGTATAGCCCTCCGCACGGCGGAGAAGGGAACGGATCCGCGCCAGAAGCTCTGTCATGGCAAAGGGCTTGGCCAGATAATCATCGGCGCCGGCGTCCAGCCCGGCCACCCTGTCATCCAGCTCCGCCTTGGCGGTCAGCATCAGAACCGGCGTGGTGTCGCCTGCCTCTCTCAGCTCCTTCAGCGCCGTAATGCCGTCCTTCCGGGGCATCATGATATCAAAAACCATGCAGTCATAGCTTCCGGCGGACGCATGTTCCACCGCCTCCTGCCCGTCATATACCGGATCCACCTCATAGCCCTTATGGGTCATGACCGCCACCAATGCGCGGGACAGATCCTTTTCATCCTCTGCAAGTAATATTTTCATCGTAATATATCCTCTGTATATCTCATTCTCCTGCCTGGATCAGATCCCGGATGGTCTGCATGGAGAGATCGCAGGAGGCCAGTTCATCCGCACACCTTTTCAGCTCCGACACAAGCAGCTGCTGGCTGGGAATATTCTTCTTGTATTTCATCCTGTGCTCCAGGCTGGCCCACGTATCCATGGCAATGGTCCTAAGCTGCACCTCCACCATATAAGTGCCGGGCCGCTCGCCCATTACATCCGGGAAAGGCACGCGAACGGCAAGGATCATGTGATAGCTCCGGTAGCCGTTATCCTTGGCATGCCGGATATAATCCTTTTCTCTGAGCACCGTGCAGTCGCCGAAGGATCTTATTTCCTCCACCAGCTTGTAGATATCATCCACAAAGGAGCAGATGACGCGGATGCCGATGGCATCCGAAAGCTTCGCCAATGCGCTCTCCGGTGTTTCGGGAACGCCCTTCCGGCGGCACTTCTCCCTCATGCTGTCCTCTGACTTGATGCGGCAGGAAAAATGCTCGTATATATGCTCTCCCGTTTCCCGGAAAACCCGCCGGTTGATGGTGGCCAGCCGAGCCTCCATATCCTGCATCACATATTCCATTGTTTCCCGGTATTCACCATAGATTGAATCCATATGCAGCGATCCCCGTTATTTCAATCCTTTTCCGTTAGCAGCATTTCGTCCGTACACGTATCGTCCGGCATTATCCGTTATTGTACCATACCTGCCCGCTTTTGTCACATATGTATCACAAAATGAGCCGCATATCCCCGCAAACGACCGACATCCGCGCGAAGCTTACCTGCCGCCGGTTCATAAAATACCTGTCATCATACAGATCTGTTATCGGAACACACTCACCCGCCGCCGGCATACTTTAACCCTGCATCAACGTCACCCAACATAGCTTCACTTGACATAGTGAATACCATGGTTTATAATCACCTTGTCAATTTTAGATTCTATCAAGAAGGAGAATGCAAAATGAAGATTTCAAAGAGACTCGTAGCAGCAGTGATGCTCGTTGCGCTGATGTTCACCATGACAGCATGCGGCGGCAGCAAGAACAAGGTAACAGGCACTTATAGTTTTGAATCCATAACAGAGGGCGATCAGACCTACACTGCCCAGCAGCTGAAGGATCTGTATGCCGCATCCGGTCAGGAGATTAACATCGACTCCATGTTCAGCCTGGAAATGAAGTCAGACAAAACCTTCACTCTGAAGAGCGATGACAAAACAACAACAGGAACCTATACGGTAGATGGTGATAAAGTTGCCATGACTGCCGAAAACACTACCATCAATGCCACATACAGCGACGGAAAGCTCACTCTTTCCGATGATGGCATGACAATGGTATTCAAAAAGAAATAAGGAAAAGATATGCATTTGATCATTTATGCATAGCATTTCCCGTGAAAAACCTGCGGCCGGTTGGATGATCTCCAATCGGCCGCAGGTTTTTTCAGGTATAAAAACATATTAAACATAGCCGACGCTCGTCACACTGCATCCGGGTCGGAACGGAATTCCTCATCCAGGCCGGTCTCCGGCATAAGGTCAGAAGAAATCTTATCCAGAATCCTGCAGAAAAACGTATATTCCTCCGGCGTAAGCGTATCCTTTAGACGCCTGTCCACAATATCCAGATAACGCTCATTCAGATTCCAGTACCGGTAAAACCGGTCTGTCACCTCCAGATAATACTCCCGCTTGTCCCGTTTGGACTGGATCTTACGAATATACCCCTTCCGCACAAGACTGTTCACCTTATAGGTGGCGTTGGGAGAGGAAATCCGAAGATAATTGGCGAATTCATTGATCGTCGGGCTGCCCAGGGCATAGATGGTCTCTACGCAGTATACCTCAACGGTTGACAGCGAAAGCTCCCGGTTCTTGATCCGGGAAAAAACATCTCTGTAATAATGAACTCTGAATTTGGCAAATACCTCAGAAAGAGGATTACTCATGCATTCTCACCTTCTCCAATAGCGAAGGAGATTTCGGCAGAGGCCGCTACCTTTCCGTCTACCGTTGCTGTTGCCTTGCCAAAACCTACCGGGCCCTTCTGGGCTGTGATCTCACACCGGAGATGCAGAACATCTCCCGGTTTAACCTGCTTTCTGAAACGCGCATTCTTGATGCCGCCGAAGAATGCAATCTTTCCCTTATTCTCTTCCTTGGAAAGAATGGCCACCGCCCCTGTCTGGGCCAAAGCTTCAATGATCAGCACGCCGGGCATGACATGGCACTCCGGAAAATGCCCCACAAAGAAGGGCTCATTAACCGTTACGCACTTAATGCCCTCCGCCCATACGCCGGGCTCAAAATCGGTAATGCGATCCACCAGCTGCATAGGCGGCCGATGGGGCAGAATCTTCTGAATCTGATTGGAATCAAGCTCCATTTTCGTATCCTCCGCTGTTTTTCTTAAACTATCAGCCTTCGAACTTCTTCAGGCAGATGGCTGCATTGTGACCGCCGAAGCCAAGAGAATTGGACAGAGCCGCACGGATCGGTACATTCCGCCCCTCGTTGGGTACAATATCCAGATCGCACTCCGGATCCGGAACCTTATAGTTAATGGTGGCCGGAACAAAACCGTTCTTCAGCGCAAGTGTAGTGATGATTGCCTCGATGGCGCTTGCCGCCCCGAGCATATGGCCGGTCATGGATTTTGTGGAGCTCATCATAATCCGCCCGGCATCCTCGCCGAAAAGGAGCTTTACCGCCTTGGTCTCTCCTGCATCATTCAGATGAGTAGATGTACCATGCGCATTGATGTAATCAATATCGTCTGTCGTAAGTCCGCCATCCTCGATAGCTTCTCTCATGCAGCGCGCCGCTGCCTCGCCGGAGGGATCCGGTGCCGTGATATGATAAGCGTCGCAGGTTGCGCCGTAGCCCATCACCTCGCCGTAAATCTTTGCTCCTCTTGCCTTTGCATGCTCGAGCTCCTCAAGGATCAGGATGGCAGCGCCTTCAGCCATAACAAAGCCGCCCCTCTCCTTATCAAAGGGGATGGATGCGCGGCTGGGATCCTGTGAGGTGGAAAGCGCCTGCATAACGGTAAAGCCACCGATACCCAGCTCGCAGATGCAGCCCTCGGCACCACCGCAGAGCATAACTTCCTGATAGCCGTCGCGAATCTTGCGGAAGGACTCACCGATGGAGTTGTTTCCGCTGGCGCAGGCCGTTACAATACCCTCGCAAACGCCCTTAAACCCGCTATGGATGGCGATTTCACCGGCACACATATTGGAAATGGACTTCGGAATAAAGAAGGGGGAGATTTTTTCAAATCCGCGCTCCATGCCTCTCGCATGCTCCTCGGAGATGGTCTTGAGGCCGCCGATACCACTGGATACGATTGTTCCGCAGCGGTACGGATCTTCCTTTTCCATATCTATACCGCTGTCCTGAAGGGCTTCCTTCGCGGCAATTACGCCAAACTGTGTGTAACGGTCCATCTTCCGGGACTCTTTTCTGTCTAGGTAATTCTCCGGGGCATAATCCTTTACCTCACCGGCAACCTGAACCTTATAGCCGGTCATATCGATCTGCTTAATGAAATCGATCCCGCATTTCCCTTCCTGTACGCTGTTCCAGGTTTCCTCCAGATTGTGGCCGATGGGGTTGATGGTGCCCATGCCTGTGATCACGACTCTTCTTTTCATAGTGGTCCTTTCTGTATGCTTGCTGGTATATTTTTCCTCGATTTACTTATGGTGCCGGGTCTGCTTCGCAGCGGGAAGGGTTCCCGACCTATCTCATTCCTCCCGATACTTCGATGACCTGGCCGGTGACGTAAGAAGCCTCATCGGAAGCAAGGAAGGCAACAACCTTTGCTACATCCTCCGGCTGGCCTGCACGGCCGAGGGAGATGGTCTTCAGCATCTCTTCCTTCACCGCATCCGGAAGAACCTTCGTCATATCCGTCTCAATAAATCCAGGCGCTACCGCGTTGCAGGTGATGCCTCTGGAGCCCAGCTCCCTGGCTACGGACTTGGTCATACCGATCACGCCGGCCTTGCTGGCTGAATAATTCACCTGTCCGGCATTTCCGTAAATACCAACAACGCTGCTGATATTTACGATCCTGCCGTAGCGATGCTTCATCATGGGGCGGGCTGCCGCCTTCATCATGTTGTAGGTTCCCTTCAGATTGGTTGCGATAACAAGATCAAACTCCTCTTCCTTCATCTTCATCAAGAGATTATCTCTTGTCACGCCGGCATTGTTTACCAGAATATCCACTGCACCAAAGGCTTCCTCCGCCTTCTTATACAGCTCTTCACAGTCTCCCGGCAATGTTACATTCGCCTGGAAGGCTGCTGCCTTAACGCCCTTTTCTTCGCAAAGCTTAACGGTTTCCTCTGTCGCTTCGTTTACCACAATATCACAGGTTACGATATTTGCACCTTCCTCTGCCAGCTTCAGACAGATGGCTCTTCCGATACCGCGGCTTCCGCCGGTAACAAGCGCTGTTTTTCCCTGTAAGATCATTTTCTTATCCTCCGATATTTCATAAATGCCAAAAACTTTTTTTCCGCGCTTTACGCCAGCGCTTCCTTCAACTTCTCCAGATCCTCCACCTTATCGATCGCCACGCAGGGGATGTCCGGCGTCGTCTTCTGTACAAACTTGGAAAGTGTACTGCCCGGGCCGATCTCCACAAAGAGCTCAACGCCCATGTCCTTCATCACCCGAAGGGTATCCTCGAAGTAAACGCTGCTCTGCACCTGCTTCTCCAGTAGTGCGGGAATGGTTTCCTCCGCCGTTTTTTCTCTTCCGATGGCATTAAAGATCACCGGAATCTGCATCTCGCCGAAGCTTTCACTCTCGAAGCGCTGGCGGAGCATGTCTCCGGCAGGCTTCATAAGGGATGTATGGAAGGGGCCGCTGACCTTTACCGGAAGACATCTCTTTGCCCCCAGCTCCTTCAGAACCTCGGCAGCACGGTCCACAGCCGCCGCATCACCGGATACGGTGATCTGCCCGGGGCAGTTGAAGTTTGCCGGCTCGGCAATAAGCCCGCTGTCTCCCATTTCCTCCGCTACTCTGGCTGTGCCTTCGAAAACCTTTTCCCTGTCCAGACCAAGAACAGCGATCATCTTTGTATCCCGTCCCTCAGCAGCCTTCTGCATTACCGCTCCGCGGAATCCCACAAGAGGAACCACCTGCTCCTCTGTCATAACCCCTGCGGCATAAAGCGCGGAATACTCACCCAGAGAAAGACCTGCAGCTGCATCGGGCTTTATACCCATTTCTGCCAGAACCCTGGTCAGTCCCACAGCAAAAGCCACCATACAGGGCTGTGTATACTTTGTTTCATTAAGCGTTTCCGCCGGTCCTTCAAAAGAAACCTGCTTTACATCAAAATCCGCCTTCACCCGGTCCATGGTCTCCCGGAATACAGGATAAGCTTCATAAAAATCCTTTCCCATACCCACGTGCTGGCTGCCCTGTCCGGCATACAGAAATCCGATCTTCATACCTGTTCCTTTCCTGCAGAGTATTTCCTGCCACTTATCTCCTACTTTATGTTTTCTTTTACTGTTCAGCAAGGCTGATTCTGACACATGCGGGATATGTCTGCGAAGCAGACAGCGCGCTGTAAGCATATATTTAGAAGCTTACCTTGCTCATCTCCGCCAGAACGCGTCTTCCTTCAGCCACCAGCTCTTCGAGAATATCCTTTGCCGGGCGGATCTCCTTCAGCTGTCCGCAGACCTGGCCGGCCATCACGGAGCCGTTTTTCATATCGCCATCCAGAACTGCTTTTCTGAGGCCGCCCAGAGTGATCTTTTCCAGCTCATCTCTGGATGCCGCCTGCGCTTCAAGCTTCAGATACTCTCTTGCCATGGCGTTCTTGATGATACGGACAGGTGCATTCAGGCTGCGTCCCGTTACCGTAGTGCTGTTGTCCTTGGACTTAATAAGCTCCAGCTTATAGTTTTCATGAATGGGGCATTCCTCGCTGACCAGAAGGCAGGTTCCCACCTGCACGCCGCAGGCACCCAGACACATAGCCGCTGCGAACTGTCTGCCGTCTGCAATACCGCCGGCTGCGATCACAGGAATCTCCACGCTGTCGATGATCTGGGGCGTAAGGGCCATGGTTGTCATGTCGCCCACGTGGCCGCCGCTTTCACCGCCTTCCGCAATCACCGCATCTGCGCCCTGCTTCTCCACACGGCGGGCCAGAGCACTGCTGGCCACTACGGGGATGACCCTGGCTCCCGCTTCCTTCCACATTTCCATGTATTTTCCGGGCGTTCCCGCACCTGTGGTGATCACCGGGATCTTTTCCCTCACCAGAAGCTCGGCAATGTTATCCGCATCCGGATTGAGAAGCATAAGGTTCACGCCGAAGGGCTTATCTGTTGCTTCTCTGGCATCGTGGATCTCCTGCTCCACCCGGGCTGCATCCCAGCCGCCGGAACCGATCAGTCCCAGAGCACCTGCGTTGGAGATTGCCGCCGCAAATTTACCTGTTGCAATGTTGGCCATGCCGCCCTGGATCACAGGGAGCCTGACGCCCAGCATTTCATTCAGCATTTTCATATTATCCACCTTTTCTACAGCACCTTTTTGTCTATGTGCCGGAATTTTTCATATCTCTGTTTCGCCAGCTCCGGACCGGAAAGTCCTCTCAGTTTCTTCAGAGTCTTCATCAGCACCTCATCTATTCCGCGGTAGACCATTTCCGGATCATGATGCGCGCCGCCTATCGGTTCGGGAATAATGCCGTCTATGACACCATATCCCAGAAGATCCTGCGCAGTGAGCCGCATCTGTTCGGCTGCCTCCGCCGCTCTTCCCGAATCCTTCCATAAAATAGAAGCAAAGCCCTCTGGGGAAAGCACGGAGTAGATCGCATTCTCCAGCATGAATACGGAATTGGCCACGCCGATGGCCAAAGCACCGCCGCTGGAGCCCTCGCCCGTTACAATGGCGATCACCGGAACCCTGAGCGCGCTCATTTCCGCCAGATTCCGGGAAATAGCATTCATCTGCCCATGCGCCTCAGCCTCCAGACCGGGATATGCACCCGGTGTGTCGATAAATGTAATGATCGGACGGTCAAACTTCTCCGCCTGCTTCATCATCCGGAGAGCCTTGCGATAACCCTCCGGTTCCGGCATACCGAAATTATATTCGATATTTTCGTTCACATCCCGGCCCTTTCTGTGGCCAAGGACGGTTACCGGCTCACCATGAAAGGTGGCGATCCCGCCGAATATGCTCTTATCCTCTTTTCCCAGAAGGTCGCCTCTCTGGACAAAAAGATCCTGAAAGAGTGCTTGAATATAATCGTCTACCTTGGGACGCTTTTTATGTCTGGCCAGATAAACCTTATCATGCGGTGTGAGCTCCGACGCCTTCTCCGCCAGCTGATCAAATTCCTCTCCCATCTCGGCAAGGCGCTCCAGATCGATCTCACTTCCGTCCTTCTTCATTTCCTCAAATTCAGCCGTCAGGGCATTCAGCTTTTCATCGATTTCCTGTATCATACCGCCCGTCTCCTTTTATCATGGAGTCTGAGAATATGTGCGATCTCGGCTCTCATCTCCTGTCTGGGGATCACCGCATCCACAAAGCCGTGCTCCTCCAGATATTCCGCCCGCTGAAAGCCCTCCGGCAGCTTCTCGCCGATGGTCTGTTCAATGACCCTCGGGCCCGCAAATCCGATCAGTGCCCCCGGCTCGGCAATGGTAATATCCGCCAGTGTGGCAAAGCTTGCGCTTACGCCTCCTGTTGTCGGGTGTGTCAGGCAGGAAATATACAATCCTCCATGTTCAGAGAACCGCTTGGCTGCCGCCGCGGTCTTGGCCATCTGCATGAGAGAAAGGATTCCCTCCTGCATTCTTGCGCCGCCGCTGGCCGTAAAGATGATGATCGGCAGGTTCATCTTGTCCGCCGCCTCAAAGGAACGGGTGATGATCTCTCCCACCTGGATACCCATACTGCCCATCATAAATTCGCTGCCCATTACACAGGCAACCACGCGGTGGCCTTCCACCTCGCATACGCCTGCAAGAGCAGCCTCAAAGAGACCGGTTTTATCCCGAAGTCCCTGTATTTTTTCTTCATAGCCCGGATAGTCCAGGGGATTGGCATCCTTAAGATCCAGCTTCAGTCTCCGGAATGTGCCCGGGTCGGCCAGCGCCCTCATCCGCCGGATGGCGGACACCTTGGCGTGCTTGCCGCAGACAGGGCAGACCAGCAGATTTTTCTTTACCTCTGAAAGAGGCAGTTCAGAATTACAGCCGGAGCAGAGAAATGTTTCCGATTTCTCCGTCTCCGGGCTGCCTGATTCCTTCTGCTGCTTAGCTTCTTCGCTCGCAGAAACAAAATATGCTGCTTCTGCGCTGACAGCTGTTTCTTCTTTAACCTGACTATCCTTTGTCCGTTTACCGAACAGCTTCATAGTCGCCTCCGAAAGAAACGTTGATTATTTGTTTGCTTCTACGTAGTCCATCAGATCCTGTACGGTCTTGATCTTCGGAAGATCCTCATCGGAGATGGTAACACCCAGTGCTTCCTCAACAGCCATTCCCAGCTCTACAGCATCCAGAGAATCTGCACCCAGATCATCTGTAAGGGATGCCTCAGGAACAACCTTGTCTGCGTCGCAGCCCAGTGTGTCAACGATTACTTCCTTGATTTGCTCAAACATTTCTTCTTTCTCCTTTTTTGAAAATTTATTTGTAACTGTTCAGGTCTGCGGTCAAAAAAATACTTAAAATTTTTTAACCATTTTTATTATAGCCATTTTATACTATCTGTCAACTGCTTTTTGATATTTGTTGCGGCAAGTTCCATCTTGACAGAAAGTGCTTTTCCCTATAATATGTTTCAAGACGGATGTAGTTTTGAAAACTACATCGAAAGGAGTTCTTTCAGAGTATGGACGCTTCATTTATGCCCGAGGAGGGCATTGCCGGAAATTATATCTCAACTTCATTTTCACCGGAGGGGACTATTTCCGCCATTCAGTTCCATAATGATGAGCATTTCAATTTTGCCTTCGATATTATGGATCAATTGGCAGAAAAATGTCCGGACAAAACCGCCATGCTGCATATCAGCAAGGACGGAAAGGAACGGCGCTTT
>Ga0310691_10008988_pt1 | contig 10208 bp, 9 predicted proteins | sample 176DNAGHGlowgp2_FD_203887 | JGI IMG/M metagenome (GOLD analysis project Ga0310691, IMG submission 203887) | Sheep rumen microbial communities from Palmerston North, Manawatu-Wanganui, New Zealand - 1766 DNA GHGlow gp2 (v2) (version 2) | ecosystem: Host-associated > Mammals > Digestive system >...
TGACGTTCCAGTCGGTTTGACCGTGCCTCATCAGATATAAAATCATTATTTAAGCCACCTTATGACAAATTGATAGTTAAGTAAAGATAACAAAAAGAATTGCGAAATCAAGGATAAGCAAATAATTTTAACAAGATTGTGTATTGTTTTGTAATGCGCAAAAGAAAAATCCGTCTGTTCCGGTGTTTAGTGGCGAAAATTTAAGCCATTTATCAGAATCAAAAGGGTAAATGCTTAAATCTAATGTGTTTTTCCATAGTTCACGATGGTCAAGAGGGGTGTATTCAGGATGATTTTTCAAAAAATGCTCAATTTGCTGCTCGTTTTCTTCTGCCAAAACAGAACAAGTCATATAAATCAATCGCCCACCGCTTGCGGTATGTTTTGCACCGAATTCCAAAAGTTCTGCCTGTGTTTGACAAATCTCGTTAAGCCTTGCCGGAGTGAGGCGAAATTTTGCATCAGGTGAGCGCCGCCAAGTCCCGCTTCCCGAACACGGACAATCTAAAATAAATCGATCATAGTCTTTATCAGTAACATTTTGGATAATCTTGATATTTGTCACATCAAGCCGTTCTGCACGCTTCTTAATTCGAGAAATTCGCTCTTGACTGATATCATGCGCCCAAACGATACCTTCATTGTTAAGTATTGCACCTAAGGCCAAAGATTTTCCGCCGGCTCCGGCACAATAATCAATAATTTTATGAAAAGATTTTACACGGCATAACAAAGAGATAACTTGCGAACCCTCATCCATAACTTCAACTTCGCCGTCTTGGTAAGTCATGCAGTTGTTGAGGTTAATTCGCTCATGCGACCGAAGTCCGATAGGCGAAAGTGGCGTCGGCGCAAAAAACAATCCTTCTTTTTTTAGCCGAGCTATTGCTTGTTCACGTGAGGTAAAATTGACCCGCATATCCACAGGAGCCGTCGTGTTAAGCATATCTAATAGCTTGTAATCATTTATTTTATCAGCCAACCACTGAGGACATTCATAAATCGCTTCTTCGCTGAAATCATTAAAATTTACCGCCGTTTTAAGTTGCTTTTGCTCTTCGCTTGAAAGTTTCTCCGGTGCATATTCCTCGCCGTTAAACAATAGCTCTAAATCAACATCACCAAGTGTTAAAGCCACAAACAGCCGCGCCGAAACAGTTCCCCCGAGCTTTTCTTTAAGGTGCAGACGCTTGCGAATAACCTGCCAGACAAGCTCTGCGATAAAACGCCTGTCCTTAGCGCCGATATAGCGCCGGTCTTTAAAGTATTTATCTAAAATATTATCCGCAGGGTATTTATCCGCCAATATCTCGTAAAGCGCCTCAATCGCCGCCTGAACTCTGCTTGCTTCTTTCATTTTATCCTCTGGTAAATCATTGCATATAAGGCTTATAGTCCCGATTTTACGGATAAGCAAGCCAATTTTTACGGAATAAACTAAAATTTTTGTTGCCAAAATCCCAAAAATATGCTACACAAGCCGAAGTTTTAACAATAAGAAAGTACATAAATGGAAAAAATTCTGGTCTTGAACGCAGGTTCAACTTCGTTAAAATTCCAATTGTTTAATATCGATGAAACACATCATGAAGTATTAACCAAAGGTGGTGTAGAGCGTATCGGCTTAGGTGGTTCCAGCCTGACGGTTAAGGGTGAAAACGGCACGCCGTTTACAACCGAAATGCCGATAGAAAATCACAAAGAGGCAATTAAAGCAATTTTGCATTATCTAACTCAAAAGTATCTCAAAAATACTGATGAATTAGCCGCTATCGGACACCGTATGGGTTATGGCGGTGAAGATTTTGACCGCTCGGTGGCCATTGATGACTATGTGATGCAAAAGTTATACGAAAGCCTCCCGTTGATACCGCTTCACGGACCGGCATTTGTGCATAGTATTGAAGCAATGAACGAGTTTGTGCCCAATGTGTTGCAGGTTGCCGTATTTGATACATCTTTCCATCAAAGCGTGGAAAAGGCAGAATTTTTATATGCACTACCTTACGAAATGTATAAAAAAGAGCACATTCGTCGCTATGGTTTCCACAGCACTTCGCACCGCTATGCTGCCAAAAAGGCTAAAGAGATTTTGGGTTATAACGGCAAGTTTATCTGTTGCCATTTAGGCGGCGGAGCTTCGGTTACCGCTATAAATAACGGTAAAAGCGTAGCCACCTCTATGGGCTACACGCCGACTTCCGGTGTGATAATGTCCACCCGCGGCGGTGATATGGATCCGTATATTCCGCTTCATATTATGAAAACCCAACATAAAACCGCCGATGAAGTTAATACAATGCTCAATAAACAATGCGGTTTATACGGTTTAACCGGTGGTCATGCAGATATGCGTGATGTTTTGGAACAGGCAAATCAAGGCAACGAAGATTGTGCTTTTGCCATTAAAGCTTTTGTTTACAGCCAAATTAAAACTATTGGTTCGTATGTAACCTTAATGGGAGGCATAGATGCGTTGATATTTACGGCCGGTATTGGTGAAAACAGTAGTTACATTCGTCAGCTGATCTGCGAAAAATTGCAATATTTAGGGCTTGAATTGGACGAAACCGCAAATAGCGCCGAGCCGACACCAACCTTTATCAATAAGCCGACCAGCAAAGTTAAAGTGGTGATTATCCCCGCAAACGAAGAATTGATGATTGCCGAAGATTCGTATCAGGTCCTAAAAGAGGCTCAAAACAGCGAAAAGAAAGCTGTTTAAGAAAAGCGTATGCTAAGCGTTTTAATGCCATCTATCAATGAATTGGTGACCGCAGATTATAAGAGCATAAAATCTGCCGAGAGTGAGCGGTTGATAAATCAGGCATTATCCGGTTTGTATCCGGTAAAACATCCTGAATTAAAACAAATATCCGGTATCCCTGGTGCCGGCAAAAGCACATATTGCGCCACGCATTTGCCCAAGAACTATGCCATGATTAGTTTTGATGCCATAATGCTCAAACTCAAAGACTATCAAAATGCCTTAAAAGCAAGTGGTGCAGCCTATGCGTATGCCCAATATGAAATGCCTGCAAGGATAATCGGTTATGAGTTGCTAAAGCGCGCGGTAATGTTGCGGCTAAACATTATGCTGGAACACAGTGGTGTTAATGAGGCACATATTGAGCTGTTTCAAAATTTAGCAAAACGCGGCTATAAAACTTCGGTTGATTGTGTGGTTTGTAAGACGGACATCGCTTTATCACGCACTAAAGAACGTGCCGCAAAAATCAATCGCTACGTGCCGGAAAGTGTGGTGTTAGGGCGTGCCGATAAATTAAGAGAATATATGACAAGATACCAAAAAATTGCCTCAACGGTAATATTTGTTGACGGAGAAAATAATTTTGCCCCATTAAACAAAATTTAAGATTATTATGCTAGTTAAACAAAAGAGATTATTATAGGAGAAAGCTATGAAAAAATATTTTTTACTTTTAGGCTGTTCCCTTATTGCTGCCGGTTCCGCTGTATCAGCTGTGGCAGATAATGGGCTAAAAGCCGTTAAAGATTTATACCTTAAAGAATTTCAAGCCATAGATACCGACCATGACGGTAAAGTAAGCCAAGAAGAATTTTTGGCGCATCAGTTTAATTCTTTGCATGAAAATATTGAAGCTGAAGGTTTTGCTGAAGAAGAGAAACCGGCTGAGACACCGGCTGAAGCACCGGCTCAAGCCGAAGAACAACCGGTAGCAGAAGCAAAACCGGTAGCAGAAACCCCGGAAAACATTGTCGGTGTGCCGTCAGCATTGTCCGACATGGCAAATTATGAGTTAGATGGCGCTGATCCGCTAAAAGAAGAACCGTTGAAGTTAACCAAAGAAGATGTTATGCCTGAGGGCAGTGTCCAAGAGCCTGTTGAGGAGTTGGATTTATCTATCAGTGAAGAAGAAAATTTAAGACAGCTTATTGAGATGAGTGAAAATAAGCCTGTTGAAGAAAATGCCTCAAAAGAGACAAAAAATGAAGAGGATGTAAAAGAAGAAACAACATCAGAAGAGAACGTGACCGAAGAAACCTCAGAAGAGCCGGTAGTTCAAGCCGAAGAACAGCCGGTAGAACAAACAGCACCTGAGGAAGTCGTAGAAGAAACAGATGTTGAGGCGGTTGCAACAGAAGTTACACCTGAAAATGTTTCTGAAAAAGTAGCCCAAGAAGAAGTTTCTGAAGAAGCAAATGCTCAAGAAACTCAAATCCGGTTTATGTTAGATACAATCAAAAAGACATTACCTAAAAAGATAGATGAAATCACCACATGGATAGACATCAAGTATGCCGACAGTGTAATAGATTATATCTACAAGGCAGACATTGATACATCAACGTATAGTGCCGAAGAAGTCAAGGTGTTAAAAGACAATATTCAAAATGAAGCCTGCGCAAGAGCATATTCTGAGATGTGTCCGAAGATTAAGCCGATTTTTATAGACAAAGGCATTGATATGAGGATCATCTATTTAGATAAAGCTGATGGGGAGATCAGTTCTTGTGAATTTAACAAGACAACATGTAACGAATAGAGGGAAAAGACATGAAAAAAATAAAATTATTAAGCGGTGTTGCTTTAGGGTTAATGTTAGCGGTATCTCCGGTATATGCTGACAGTTTGGACAATGCCGCGGAAGAAGAAGTATCCACGGCACTAAGGAGTGTTTTGAAAAAAAATCCGAAAATTGTGTATGATGCCGTTTTGCAATACAGAGCTGATGTAGAAGCCAACAAGACAAATTACAAGGAAGAATATACCCCGTTAGAAGAAAAAGTTGCAACGATATTAAAAGAAAATCCGGCATTTGTTGTGGGCGCCTTGCAGATATACGAGCAGGAGCAACAACAAAAAGAGTTAGTAGATTTAACCAAAGTTTATAGAGAGCACATCACGGAGATAAACGAGGGTGATTTGATTGCCGGCAATCCGAACGGGAAATATACATTAGTAGAGTTCTTTGATTTTTCATGTGGGTATTGCAAGAAGATGGCACCGCATATGAAGAAGATAATTGACAAGAATCCTGATGTGAAGGTTGTGTTTAAGCCGGTGGCATTTTTATCCAAGTCATCTGAGTATGCGGCAAAAGGGGCAATTGCGGCAGCAAGACAAGGGAAGTTCTTAGACATGTATGTTAAGATTATGGAAAAGAACAGGGTAACCGAGTCTGATTTAGAGGGAATTGCCAAAGAGATTGGTTTAGATATGGAAAAGTATAAGAAAGATTATGCGGATAAGAAGACCAATGAGGATATAGAGAAGATCAAGAAGACGGCGGACAACATTGGGATGAAGAGTGTTCCGACGTTAATAATAGACGGGATGCCGTTATATGCGACCGAGGAGGTGCAGATACAGCACGCGATAGACGTGTTGCGGAACAACTAGGCTATCTCCCCCATGAGGTGCGTGGAAGATTGGAACTTTCTCTATTCTATCTCCCCCTTGACGGGGGAGATGTCACCGGAGGTGACAGAGAGGGTGAGAACGCGTTAGCGATATAAGGCGCAAAGGAAAACATAAAATTTAAGGGCAGGGCGAGAGCTTTGCCCTTAAATTTTATGCGCGCCTTGATCTTTGGGTATTTATCCAAAAGTCTCCTCTCCCTTGAGGGGGGGGGAGGGTTAGGGAGGGGATGCATATATTATATAAAAAAGTTCTCCACAACACACGCTTGTGCTAAAGGGGCACGCGTGGTTATGGATAACTTAAAAACCGTCACCCCTCGAGTACCGTCAGGCACGAGATTAGGGGTCTTCAAATTAATCAGAAGATCCCTAATCCTTGCTTTTACTCGGAGGGATGACAACCAATCGTCATTGCGAGCGGCACAAAGTGCCGCGTGGCAATCTCTCGCATTTCAGAATCTCTCCAAAGTCTCCTCCCCCTTGAGGGGGGAGGATTAAGGTGGGGTGAAAGTAAACGGTCATTCCTCCGAGCCAAAGGCGAGGATAAGGAATCTTCAAAATTGTTTCTCCCCCTTGACGGGGGAGATGTCACCGGAGGTGACAGAGAGGGTGAAAACATATAAGCGAACAGACGTGCCGGCAGTATTGAAGAAATTTCAAGAAAAAATTGCACACAGGCATCGTTTGAGTAATAAAGCTCACTTGCCTGTGCACAATTTTTCATTCAAAATCGGCAAAAAGCCCATGACGAAAAGTATTGACGAGAGGCCAAAAATGTGGTATTCTATAAAGGCAAAATATCTATTTTGTCTTGAATACGAATATGTTGTATAATTAAAATAGGCGGGCTGATTTACAGTCTTAGGGTTGCGTTAGAAATTATGATTATCTACTATCGAGTACTGCGACGCTTTCAGCGAGGCGAGTGGGACAGCTCTTTTTTAAAGAGATTGAGATAGCAAGAGATAATAATGATAACGAATAACAACTTTAAGATGCTGAGTTAGTTTGTCACAAAACGAGATGAAGTTACCAAAAATTTCACTCGCTGGAAAAAATGGAGCCACATTGGTAATCATTATTGTCGGTATTGCCTTAATGGTGCTGGCAAAATGGTTAGGTGGTTGGTGCGTAGTTCTTGGTGTACTGATTATTCTTGGTGCCATTCTGGCCAACTCAATCATACAGATTGAAGGAGGAACAGCTGGTGCCCAAAAAGTATTTGGTGCTCCTGTGCGCCGAGTTCTGAAACCAGGCTGGCGTTGGATTGTTCCTTTCTTCACAGAAGTCAAGTTCATTACGACGAAGCATCTTCCTCATGAGGGGGCTGCTCTGGATGTAGAAACAAATGATGGATTCAAAATCGGAATAGAATACAAAATCCTTCGTGGTTTTATTCCTGAATTGGTCTGGCATTTTGTTGATGACATAGAAGAGCCGTTTGATGAAAATTATCTTGATGTATGGTTGAGAGAGATATTTCAAAATTTAGTTCGAACTCATTCAAGTAAAGAGATACAGGAGCAACCAGCTATCGCACTTGCTTTGCAGGATGAAATTAAAACTAGATTTTATGATGAGGTGAATGATAGGATGTTTAAGGTTTGTGGGCAAACAATCGTAAGTAATATCCAACTTGTATTTGGAAATTATGTTTATGCTCCCAAATTTCTTGAACTGCAGGAGTCATTACGCGATGCCAACAACCGTGTGCTGATAGCTGAGCAGAATAAAAAGGCTCAGATTACGGAAGCTGAAGCCGTAAAAGAAAGCACAATCATTGTCAAAACTGGTGATGCTGAGGGAACTAAACTCATCGGTGCTGCCGAAAATGCAGTCCTTAAGCGTAAGGGTGAGATTTTGGAGCGTCACAGCTCAATCTCGGAGAACGAGGTAGCAAAGCATTACCCGCAGGTTGTGGGTGGTGTGATGCCAACCTTATCAATCAAAGAGATGTTGAACAGCGGTTCAACAACATCGAGCACTCCAACTCCCCCGACACCGTGAGGTGTTTAAGGAGTTCTTAGGCTCAAAAAAACTTTCCCCGTGCTGTATCATTACACAGCGCGGGGATTTTTTTATTGCAAAATTAATACATCAGCGGCACTATAACACTATTCCACCTTTCACCCCCTTGAGAGAGGTGACTTGCACTCTAAAGTCTCCTCCCCCTTGAGGGGGGGGCTTGCAGGCTAAAAAACGTTTGGGAAACGTTTTTTGCCGAAAGCATCAGCTGTTGTTAACGAGCGGTTACAAAGTAACAGCGAGTGTTACAACAACTTGCCCGAAGCGTAGTTGGCAAGCGTGAAACGCGAGCCTTACGGAGCAAGTAAGGTGGGGGTGAAAGTAAACCGTCATTCCTCCGAGCCAAAGGTGAGGATAAGGAATCTTCAAAATTGTTTCTCCCCCTAGAGACGGGGGAGATGGCGGCGGAGCCGTCAGAGAGGGTGAAAATTATAGCATCGAAAGGAAAATAAAATGTTGCGTGTTGCCGAATTTGAAAAAGTCAGTTTCAAACAATTCAAAACCGATTGGGAAAAAACTTTTGCTGACCACTTAGAAGAAATTCAAGAAATATACGAAAATATCAAACTCCCGACACGAGCTTCCGTCGGCTCAGCCGGTTATGACTTCTTTACCCCGATACCGGTTACCTTAAATGCCGGTGAGCAAATCCTTATCCCGACCGGTATTCGCGTTAAGATAGAAAACGGTTGGTTTTTGGGCATGATGCCGCGCTCAGGCTTGGGTTTCAAATATCGCTTGCAACTGGATAACACCATCGGCGTTATAGATAGCGATTACTATTATTCGGATAACGAGGGACATATATTCGTTAAGCTCACAAACGATAGCAGAACACAGAAAAAATTGGAGCTCAAAGTCGGTGATGCCGTTTGTCAGGGAATATTCTTGCCGTTCGGTATCACATTAAGCGATAATGTAACCTCTATCCGCAATGGCGGCCTCGGCTCCACCACAAAGTAAATAAAGACACCTCTATGACGTCATTCCTCCGAGCGATGGCACCTTAATTGTCATTCTTCCGAGCCAAAGGTGAGGATAAGGAATCTTCAAAATTGTTTCTCCCCCTTGAGGGGGGAGGATTAAGGTGGGGGTGAAAGTAAACGGTCATTCCTCCGAGCCAAAGGTGAGGATAAGGAATCTTCAAAATTGTTTCTCCCCCTTGAGACGGGGGAGATGGCGGCGGAGCCGTCAGAGAGGGTGAAAGATATTATTATACGTATCGCCGACACCATGGCAATCTCTTTGCCTTTAGAAAGAAAACGTCAAAGTAAGTTGACAATAGGGGATAACTAAAACTTTATCTTCCCTAACAGCACAAATACGGTAATCACTTCAAGCCTACCCAATACCATAACAAAGGAAAGGATATACTTTATCATCGGCGAAAACGCCGCAAAATTTCCATTAGGTCCGATAGATTCCGTCAAACCACTGCCAACACCGGTAATACACCCCGATACTGCGCCTAAAGCCGTCGTAAAATCAAGCCCTAATAGCGAAAGCAACAAAGTAAAAAACAGTGTCGCCCCGATAAACGATAAAATAAGTGCAAATACCGAGGCCACAACCTTGCTGTCTATCACCTTATCACCGGTTTTCATCACCACCACCTGATTAGGCGAAAGCGATTTAATCATATTCTGGCGCAAAAATGCCGCAGCCACCTGCCAGCGAAAAATCTTAATCGAACCGGTGGTCGAACCGGTGCACCCGCCGTGGAAAAAGAGGATTAAAAAGACAATCACCGCCCAACTTCCCCATGTGGTAAAGTCCGAAGAATAAATACCGGCGGTGGTAATGGTCGCAATCAGATTAAAACCGGCCACACGGAACCCTTCGGCAAGTGTCACATTTTTCTGATGCGCATAAAGCAACGTCAAAACCGCTGTATAAATGATAATCAGCTTGATAAAGGTATTAACTTGCGGATTGTTGGTTAATGATTTTAAGTTATGCTTCTTAAAGAATAAAATAAAATAAGTAATAGGCAATGCACCCAGCAACATAAACAACGCCACCACGCCCTCTATGGCCATATTATCATAAGAAGCAATCGATTTCACTGCTGAGCCGCCGGTTGAAACAGTTGAAAGCCCCCACGTTACCGCCTCAAACCAGCTCATTCCCAATTGCTTTAAGAGAACCATGCAAAGCGCGTTTAAGATAATGTAAGCAATAATAATGTCTTTGGCAATATAACTGATTTTGGGCATAAACTTTTCTTCAGTGTCCGAATTTTCTTTGCTGAAAAGATACATTCCACCTGTGCCCAAAAACGGTGATAACGCAACCGCAAAAATGATAATACCGATACCGCCCAAGCCGTTGAGCATTGAGCGCCACAATAACAATGATTTTGATTGTGCGGAGACATTGCTTATAACTGTTGATCCGGTTGTGGTAATACCTGCGGCAGCTTCAAATACCGCGTCATGCCATGTGCCGATAGAATGACTTAAATAAAACGGTAACGAGCAAATAAGCGGCGTGATAAACCATGTAGAGACAGTGATGAGATATCCTTGTAAAATGGAAATACGCTCAACCTTGCCAAAGTTCGCCAAGAATACCGCTCCGCCAAAGAAGATTGCAACAATACCGCTTTTGATAAACTGATAATCCGGAGTTCCGGTGTAATAATCAAGCGCAGCTGCAGGAATAAGCATCATCAGCCCTAACACCAAAACAATAAACCCGTTAACCGCTAATACCGGACGCCACATAATTTTCCTTTCAGTTATATGCTCGTATCATAAGTAATATTCCCAACATTT
>Ga0310691_10008989_pt1 | contig 10207 bp, 6 predicted proteins | sample 176DNAGHGlowgp2_FD_203887 | JGI IMG/M metagenome (GOLD analysis project Ga0310691, IMG submission 203887) | Sheep rumen microbial communities from Palmerston North, Manawatu-Wanganui, New Zealand - 1766 DNA GHGlow gp2 (v2) (version 2) | ecosystem: Host-associated > Mammals > Digestive system >...
CCAGACCGCGTGATGGATCGACTGGCCCTTGATCACGCCGGGCGACACGATGCCGTCGAGCCACTTGAGCTCGTCGGGCCCGATGTTCACGCCCTCGCGCCGCTCGCGCAGCGTCGCGCGGTAGCTCGCGTCGGACCGCCTGGCGCTGTAGAGGTAGCGCGTCAGCGCGCACGAGCGCAGCTTCGGGCAGCCGTTGCAGACGAACGGCGAGCCGTGGACCGTGGGGCAGCGCTCCTGCTCGAAGCGCGGGCACCGGCCCTCGCCGGGGCACCGGGCCCAGTCGGAGCACCGGTCGCGGCGGACGCACCGGTTGTTGGTGCGCCCGTACTGCTTCGCGTCGCGCGCCTCGCGCCTCTGCTTGATCTCGCGCGCCACCGTGCGCGGCGCCTTGCCGATCTTCCGGGCGATGGCCTTGATCGGCGTGTTGCGTTCCAGCTCGACCTGGATCGTGATCCGCTGCTCGAGCGTCAGGTGTTTGCCCATGTCATTCTCCTTGTGTTGTTGGTGTGGATGGGTCGCCACATCATCGCACAAGGTTTGCCAGAGTAAACGCCCCCTCCCCCTCGGGGGAGGGCTTGGGCGGGCGCGCGTACGATTCCCCTGCTTCATCTTCCGCTCGTTTGCCAGAGTAAGCGCGCCCCATCCTACTGACAGAGTAAACGTCCCCCCGGTTCGACCGGGGGCGGCGTTTACTCTGTCATGTTACCGCGCTTGCCCGGCCGCGGCGGGGGGTGGTAGACTTCGCGGGCATGGAGAACCCGAACCGCCCCGACGCCCTGCCGCTGCCGACGATCCGCCGGTACCCCGCGTATTTGCGCGCCGTCCGGGCGCGGCTGGCGCGCGGCGAGGCGAGCGTCTCCAGCGCGGCGCTCGCCTCGGAGCTCGGGCTCGACCCGGTGCTCGTGCGCAAGGATCTGGCGATGTCGGGCGTCGCGGGGCGCCCGCGCGTGGGGCACTCGACCGCCGCGCTCGAGGCGGCGCTCGTCGCCTCGCTCGGCTGGGACAACGTCTCGGAGGCGGCGCTCGTCGGCGCGGGCTCGCTCGGGCGGGCGCTGCTCGGCTACCGCGGCTTCCGCGAGCAGGGGCTCGCGATCGCGGTGGCGTTCGACAGCGACCCGGCGCTCGACGGCCTCGAGATCCACGGCGTCCGCGTTCGGCCGATGAAGGACCTCGTGCGGCTCGTGCGCCGGCTCTCGCTCCAGCTCGGCATCCTCACGGTGCCGGAGGAGGCCGCGCAGTCGTGCGCGGACCTGCTCGTCGAGGCGGGCGTGCGCGGCCTCTGGAACTTCTCTCCGGTGCAGCTCGACGTCCCGCCGGGCGTCGTCGTGCAGAACATGGACCTGGCGCAGTCCCTCGCCGTTCTCTCCCACTCGCTGGAGACCGTCGCATCCCCTTCCCGAAATCCTTCCGGCCGGGCCCCGTCCGTTTGACGCGGGCTGTGCGACGGACTCTTCACGGGGGGAGTCTACAGGGCGTATTTCCCGGAGGCCGTGTCGCGGCCGCGGGTCATCCACCGGCCGTTGGTGAAGTCCGGGTAGTACACCGGCGCCGAGCCGAGCGCGATCGACTGCTCGGAGAGCGCCGTTGTCGCCATCCAGGCCGCCACGTCGTAGACGTCGATCGGCGTCGGCCGGCCTTCGCGGATCGCGTCCGCGAAGGCCGCCAGCACCAGGCCGTCCATGCCGCCGTGGCCGCCGACGAGGCCATTGCGGAGGTAGTCGCGCCAGATCGGGTGCTCGTACTTGCGGCGGTACTTCTCCACCGGGTCCCAGTGGTGCTCCTCGTAGGGATTCCCGGCCGCGTCGATCGGATGCGTCACCTTGCTCACGCCCTCGACGTAGATGCCGCCGGCGTCCGCGTCCCAGCAGCCGCGCGTGCCCTGAATGACGGCGTGGCGCGAATACGGGCGCGGGAGAGAGACGCAGTGCGTGAGCGAGATCAGCTGGCCGCGGGCGCACTTGATGACGGTCGTCACGACGTCGCCCATCGCGAAGCGGGCGTCGCCCCACCTGCCGTCGTGCCCGTAGTGGGCCACGGCGTCCGCCGCGAAGCCGCCGGAACGCGACGCGGTCGACGTGAGCGAGAGGAACCGGTTGCCGCGGTTGATGTCGAGCGTCTTGGCGATCGGGCCGAGCTGGTGCGTCGGGTAGAGGTCCGCATTGCGGAAGTAGTTGTGGACGGCCCGCTCGTTGCGCGCCTCGAGGTCATGGCCCAGATGGGCGAGGCAGTGCTGGTAGCCGCCCTCCGCGTAGACCGTCTCGCCGAAGAGCCCCTGCCGGACCATGTTCAGGACCATCAGCTCGTCGCGGCCGTAGCAGCAGTTCTCTAGCATCATGCACGAGACGCCCGTCTTCTCGGCGGCGTGGACGAGCCGCCATAGCTCCTCGATCGACGACGCCCCGCCGACCTCGATGGCGGCGTACTTCCCGGCGGCCATCGCCTCGGCGGCGAGGGCGAGGTGGGAGTTCCAGGACGTCGGGATCAGGACGCCCTCCACGCCCGGGTCGGCGATCAGCGCCGCGGCGTCGACATACGCCTTCGGCGCCGGCTTGCCGCTCTTGCGGAGGATGCCGAGCATCTTCTCGACGCGGTCGCGCCGGACGTCGCAGACGGCGGCGAGCTCCACGCCGGCCAAGTCCTTCATCGCGGCCACGAGGCTCTCGCCGCGCGGCCCCAGGCCGATCATGCCGAGGCGGACCGTCCTCGGGGCCCTGCGGCGGACCGGTCTTGCGGGCTTCGTCTTCGTCTCCGTTTTCATGATGGCTTTCCGTTGTCGGGATCCGGAGCGCCGGGCGGACGATCGTCGCTTGTCGTCCCCCGTTCGTCTCCATGCCCGGGTAGTCTAGCGGCGGCCGTGTCATTTTGCAAGCCGGGCGAAGGCGATTCCTTTCAGTTGCCGGGGCGACCCGTTGCATGATAGTATTCCCGCCGTTGCCGTTTCCACGCCCCCGCATTCGCCCCAGACCAGAGGACCGAAATGAAAGCGAAGAAGACCGCCCCCGCCGGAGACAAGGACAAATTCCGTCGCGAAGACGCGCCCGAGCGCGCGCTGACCGGTGCGGAGATCGTCGCGAAGAAGCGGCCGCGGACCTCCCGGACGTCCGTTCCGGCGGATACCGGGATCTACATCGGTTCCGGCGTCTACGCGAACCGCGGCCGGATGAAGATGGGCGGCTTCTGCTTCACCTACTGGGAACCGGACAAGCTCGACTACAACGGAATCATCGACCTCTGCGCGAAGGAGGGCGTCGGCAACACGCTCCAGTTCTGGCAGGGCGGCAAGACGCTCCTCGACCTCGCGAAGAAGGCGAAGGCGCACGGGCTCTTCGCGACGTGCATCTACTCGGGCGCCGACAAGGGCGTCGTCGCCCGGCTCCGCAAGGCCCTCGGGGGCGCCTGGCTCGGCTACGACTTCGGCGAGCGCTACAACTTCTCGCTCTACACGAACTGGGACGGCCGCGGCACGACGCTGCGCGCGCTCGCGGACGAGTACATGAACCGCGTCCACAAGCACGTCGGCGACCTCCATGCGGCGGGCTGGGGCCTCGTGATGGCGACGTCGGCGAACTTCTCGCTCGACTACGAGGTCGCGGCCGGCACCGAGGTTCCCTGCACGGAGGACTTCCCGTTCGGCGACCTCGTCCTCGCCTCCGCGCTCTCGCGCGGCCTCTATCGCCAGTACAACCTGCCGCTCTGGGGCTCGCACCTTGCCCACGAGTGGTACAGCTGGATCCCGCACCGCAACCCGTACAAGATGCGGACGCTCGAGACGGCGTTCCTCGTCAAGTACATGACCGGCGCGAAGCTCGTCGTGAACGAGAGCGGCAACTGGCAGCTGCAGAGCTCGCTCTGCGAGGACTCTCCGATGTCCCGCATGCCGATGCCGCTTCGCAGGCTCAGCGCGAAGCTCGACGAGCCCGCGAACGCGGCGGCCGTCGAGGCGGCGATGCCCGAGGCGAGGAAGCAGTTCGCCTACATCGACTACCGCTCGCCCGTCGCGGTCAAGTACCGCAAGGCCATCGCGGACTTCACCGCGTTCTGCCGCGAGCATCCCGCGCCGAAGGGCCAGCCGGAGGCGACCTGGGCGATCGCGAAGGGCAACCTCGACCTGGGCGGTCCCCGGTACGTCCCGGCGGAGGCCGTCTGCGGCGCCTACGACCTCGCGCGCACGAACCCCAACTGGATGTGCGGCCACCCGGAGATGAGCTGGGAGGTCGTCCGCAAGGCCGTGATGCCGATGCCGCCGATGCTCGCGCCGAACAAGAACATCCACTTCTCGGCCTCGCCCTACGGGCTCTGCGACCTCGTGTCGTTCGCCTGCGACAACGTGACGGCGGAGCACCTCCTCGCCAACTACAAGGTCCTGATGTTCGCCGGCTGGAACACCTGCTCGGAGAAGCAGTACAAGGTCCTCTGCGACTACGTGAAGGGCGGCGGGAAGCTCGTGATCGGCCTCGCCCACCTCTCGACCGACGACAGGCGCGACTTCACCAACCTTTCCGTCGACAAGCTCGTCAACGGCGGCGACCTCACCGAACTCTGCGGCCTCCGCGTGACGGGCGAGACGCCGCGCAAGTACTGGGCGACCGGTCCCTCGACGGAGCGCAACTGCCTCGGGTTCGCCGCGCGCCGCCGCTTCGGCTACATGTGCCTGCCGCTCGGGAAACTCGAGTTCGCGGCGCCCGCGGAAAACTTCGAGGAGCTCGCGGTGGACGACGAGGAGGGCGAGCCGTTCATCCTCCGGTGCCGGAAGGGCAGGGGAGAGGTCTTCCTCATGAACTGGTGGGGCTACCCCGCCGCGGCGAACCTGGACGTCGGCTGCGGCGCGGAGGTGGACGGCGTCGGCCTCGCCGGCACCCTCTACCGCTACGCCGCCAAGCTCGGCCGCGGCAACGTCTACGTCACGGGCCCCGACTTCGAGAACCCCGACGAGGACTGCCGCTGGATCCTCCACTCCTACTTCCCGGACGAGGGCAAGGTCTACCTCCTCAACCTCGACTACGAGCGCGAGCGCAAGTGCGTCCTCCAGCAATTCGGCGACAAGGACTTCCTCACGCTCGCCCCCGGCGAGTTCCGGATCGTCGATTCGGTCCGGCTCGACCCGGACGAGAAGCTGAACGCCGAATGAGTCTCAGGTGAGACCCCCTGGACGATGAACGCCGCGATCCGCTCTCTCGCCCTCCTCTGCACGTTCTCGCTCGCCCGCGCGTTCGCCGGCGAGCTCGTGACGGGGGATGCGGCCGGCGCGAAGTTTCCCGCAGGCCTCCAGACCATGGGCCTCCACGATGCCAAGTGGATGCAGCTCACGAACGGCGTGGAGTACTACTACGGGCGCTTCACGGACCTGCTGGGGACGAAGAACGACCTCCACCTGCTCCGCATCGACTACGCGAACGCCCCGGTGCGCATGAAGTTCGTCGACCACACGCAGGAGCCGACGAAGCGCCGGACGACGTCCTGGACCGCGGCGCGGCACGGCGCGCTCTTCGCCGTCAACATGACGATGGAGGACAAGAACGGCGGCCCGCAGGGATACGTGAAGGTCGACGGCGCGGACGTGCCGAGCCTCCGGTCGACGGCTCCGGACGGCTTTGCGTTCAACGACGACAAGACCTACCGGTTCGACCGGAAGTGGCTGGACGCCGATCCGGGAACCGGCCGGCCGAAGGCCGACGCGTGGGCCAACGTCGTTTCGCACGAGGCCTATACGATTCACGGCGGCGTGCCGACATGGGGACTCGACGCGACCTACTTCAGCCGGGCCAACTACACGTTCTTCGGAACGACCGCGGACGGCGTCCTCTGGGCCGGCACGGTGGACGGGCGGCGCAAGGGCGTTTCCGACGGCCTCGGCTACCACGAGGTCGCCGAACTCCAGCGGCGGCTCGGCTGCGTCGAGGGCGTCTGCTGCGACGGAGGCGGCTCGACGACGATGGCGATCCGCAAGGACCTGATGACGGCCTCGGACGTCTGCGACACGCAGCGGACGTCGGCGAGCTCCGCCGACTACTGGACGATGAACTACCTCTCCGACGGCACCGAGCGCGCCGTCATCAACCAGCTCCTCTTTGTCGACGCCGTCAGACCTTGAGCATCTGCTTGCGGAGGGCGAGGGCGACCGCCTCGGAGCGGTTGGCGACGTGGAGCCGCTCGAAGATCGCGGAGAGGTGCTTCTTCACGGTGATTTCCGAGAGGCCGAACCGCCGGGCGATGTCGGCGTTGGAATGTCCTTCCGCGACGGAGGCCAGGATCTCCATCTGGCGGTCCGTGAGCCTCCCCATCTCCCGGTCCTCCTCGATCTGTGCCAGCAGCCGGGCGGGGATCGCCTGATGGCCCTCGACGACGAAGCGGATGGTGTTCAGCAGGTCCATCTCCACCTTGTCCTTCAGGAGGATGCCGACGGCGCCGTTCGTGACGGCCGTCGCGAGCTCCGCCGACGTGCCGTAGGTGGTGAGGATCACGATCTTGATTCCGGGATGGGCCTCGTGGATGGCCTTCGTCGCCTCGCCGCCGGACATCTCGGGCATCATCAGGTCCATGATGACGACGTCGGGCCGGAGCGTGCCGGCGAGCTCGACGGCCTCGCGGCCGTTGCGTGCCTCGCCGACGACCGTCATGTCCTTGGCGGTCGAGACGAGCGCCGAGACGCCCATGCGCATCAGCATGTGGTCGTCGGCGAGAAGGATGCGGATCTTGTTCATGTTCGGGAGGACTCCTGGGCCCGGGCGGCGGGAAGGGGGATGGACACGACGGCCGTGGTGCCCGCGCCGGGCGCCGATTCGATCGTGAAGGCGCCGCCCAGCTTCGCGAGGCGGTTGCGGACGCCCTCGAGGCCGAAGTGCCCCTGCGCGGGGCCGGCGCAGGAGGCCGGGTCGAAGCCGCTCCCGTTGTCGCGGACCGTGAAGACGATGCGGTCCGGCTCGACGGAGCCCGCGACCTCGACCCGGGTGGCGCCGCCGTGGCGGATGGCGTTGCCGGTCAGCTCGCGGAGGATGGAGAGGAGGGCGTGCGCGGTGGTGTCCAGAAGGAGCTGGCGGGGGACGTCGCAGCGGACGTCCAGGTCGGGGCAGCCGTCGATCTGCTCGAGCGTCTTGCGGATCGCGACGGCGAAGTCGCGCTCCCCCAGGGTGTCGCTGCGCAGGTCGAAGAGGCACTGGCGCAGCTCCGTCCGGCAGGAGTCGAGCATCTTGCGCGCGGTCTCGAGGCAGCGCGCGGCGGCCGCGGGGTCGGACTCGAAGACCTTCGCGCCGACCGCCAGGTGGCAGCCGACGCCGGAGAGCGCCTGCGAGAGCGAGTCGTGGAGCTCGACGGCGAGGCGCGTGCGCTCGTCGGTCTTGAACTCCGCGACGGCGTGCGCGACCTGCTCGCGGTAGAGCTCGCGTCCGCGGCGGTCCGCGAGGTTTCGCAGGGCGCGGTTCCAGACGAGGCCGCCGGCCAGCGCGGCCAGCATCACGGCGATCACCGCCATCAGCCGGCCCGAGGTCCACCACGGCGCGTGCCGCAGCACGGCGAGGTCGGCGGGCGACCGAAGGACGATCGCGATCCCGTGGACCTTCGCGGAATCGTAGTCCCGCCGCCCCGGATCGGTCAGCAGGATGCACCGGCCGGTGGCCTGGACCTCGCTGCCGATCCGGAGCCCGGCGGCGATGCCGGGGTTGGACGTGACGTCCACGGGAATCGACGCGTCGCCGGCATCGAGCACGAAGCGCAGGTCCGGATCGCCGGGGGACGGCAGGGTCCGGACGACGCCCCGGGCGCGTACGAGCATCCCGTGGATCCGGGCGTTGATGGAGCGCTGCCCCTTGTCGTCCCAGAACGCGGCGGCGGCGTCCGCCGCCTCCTCGTCCGCCGCCGGCGGCGGCGACGGGGCTGCCTTCCAGCGCGCGGCCGCGAGGTTGATGCGGAAGAGGTCCGTCTCGGGCCGGCCGACGGCGACGACCGTCCCGCCGCACGGCGGAAGCGACACCCCGTGCGCGAGCGTCAGGTTGACGATCCGCCCGTCGCCGGTCCGCAGCATCGCCCGGTCGCCCGACCAGGTGGCGAGCACCTCGCCGGAGACGGACCGCCGCGACATCCGCGCGATCTCGCCGGACGTGAGGTAGAGGCGGTTCTCCAGGGGCGGGGCGGAGAACGGATCCTCCGGCGGCGGATCGAGGACCTCGATGTCCTCCGGCGCGCGCAGGGCGATGTTCGGCCAGGAATACTTCCGGACGCCCTCGACGTTCCGGCGGTAGACGCCGGTGACGCGGATCCGCGCGTCGACGAGGTCGCTCCGGTCGCCGGAGGCGTCCCGCGGGAACGAAACGGGGACGACGGCGCCCCCGTCCTCGAGAAGGAGGATCGCGTACCGGCGGTCGACCTCGTCCGGGAAGGCGTCGACCACGGTGCCCTCCGTCCGGACGATCGCCAGATGGTGCTCGCGGGCGCTGAGTTCGGAGAGCCGGACGGAGACGGGTTCTGGGCGCGGCCCGCGCCCGAGGACGCGGAAGTCCCCGAGGCGGACGTAGGGCTCGTGCTCCCCGCTCATGTTGGCGACGCCGCTCGCCTCGATCGTGTCGCCCGGCTCCGGCTGCGGCAGGCCGAGGTCGCGGTAGAGCGAAATGCGCGTGCCGGAACCGTCGGAAAGGACGACTTCGCCCGTCTTCGGCAGAAGAAAGGCGCCGACGACCGTTCCCGTCAGCTCGAAGGGGGCCTTGCGGGGCGTGGGGTCCTCGGTGAAGGCGTCGATCTCCGCGATGGAGCGTAGCGTCCCCTCGGCCGGAGCGACGGCCGGGGCGAGAGCGAGCGCCAGAAGCAGCGGAACCATGTGTCCCATGCCCGCGCATTCTACTCGATTCCGGACATTCTGGCAACGATACGGACGAATCCGCAACGATTCCAAATCGCGCGGCCGCCGTGCCGGCGACAACCGCGATTCGGAATCTCCGGGCGAAAGCCCGGTTTTGCGCAAGAGCGGACATTATGCTAGAATCCTCGGGCAAACCGGGACCGCACCGCCTTCCGCAGAAAGGAACGAAGATGAAACAGCCCCTCTCCCTCCTCACCGCCGTGCTCGCGGCGCTCGCCCTCGCCGCCGCGCCCGCGCGCGCCGGCAGCCGGCCGCAGGGGGCCCTCGACGAATGCTACGGCAAGACGCGCGCCGTCCACGTCACGGGCTGGACCTACGACCCCGACGTCTCGTCGCAGTCCACCGCCGTCCAGGTCTATCTCTACGCCGACTCGGGCTGCACGCGCCAATGCGGCGGCGTCCGCGTACTGACGGCCAACGTGCCGAGGTCCGACGTGAACCGGGTGAAGGGCGTCGAGGGCGACCACGGCTTCAACGCCGACATCCCCGTCCCCGCCGGAACCTACTGGGTGAAGGTCTTCGCCGTCGACGCGACCGACGACGGCAACCTGCAGGTCGGCACGACGCGGAGCGTCGTCGTGGCGGAGCGCGGCGGCGTCCAGCTCTGGGAGAACGGGCCGTACTGGGCCGAGACGAACGTCGGCGCGGACGAGCCGTGGGACTACGGCTGCTACTTCTGGTGGGGCGACACCGTCGGCTGCAGGCGCGAGAACGACGCCTGGGTCGCGAGCGACGGCTCGTCGTCGGACTTCTCGTTCGATGCCGGCAACGCCCAGACCTCCGACAAGGACACCGCCACACTGCAGAGCGAAGGGTGGATCACGGCGGACGGCGTTCTCGCGCCGGCGCACGATGCGGCGCGGGCGCATTTCGGCGCCCCATGGCGCATGCCGACCTACCAGGAGCTCTGCGACCTGTGCTACACCTACTGCGATTGGACGTGGACGACGACAAACGGCGTCATGGGCTATGTCGTGCGGGGGCGGGGCGACTTCGCGAACGCCAGCATCTTCCTCCCCGCCGCCGGCTTCGGCGACAGGAATCACCTCTACAGCGTCAACTCCGTCGTCGCGTTGGGCCACTACTGGTCATCCGTTCCGGTACCTTCGTCCTCGGCCGCGAAGTACCTCTACTTCTTGAGCAGCAACCGCTACTCGTCCAACAGCCGCCGCTGCTACGGTTATTCTGTCCGTCCCGTCTTTCCCGCGCCGATCGACCTTTTGGCGCTGGCCGCCGACTACACGGCGGAGGACGGCGACGTGCTGACGGGGACGACCACATACAACGTGACGGTTCCCGGCGGGGCGACGGTGACGATCAACGGCGTTTCGGTGACGGGCGGCGGAACCGTCAATCCCG
>Ga0310691_10008991_pt1 | contig 10205 bp, 9 predicted proteins | sample 176DNAGHGlowgp2_FD_203887 | JGI IMG/M metagenome (GOLD analysis project Ga0310691, IMG submission 203887) | Sheep rumen microbial communities from Palmerston North, Manawatu-Wanganui, New Zealand - 1766 DNA GHGlow gp2 (v2) (version 2) | ecosystem: Host-associated > Mammals > Digestive system >...
AATGACGTTAGCTTTGCCATCTTCTCCCCCAGCCGGGCAGTTTTTGGTATCGTCCTCTATCTTCCGCCGCTGAAAGCGGCTATCTTCTTTTATCTTCATATATCTACTTGACATCCGAAACTTAAATCATATTATTTAATCATTCTTCACTTCCCTCACTCCCACTCAAGTATATGAGTTCTGTTGATACTCATTAACTTAGCTGCTGCAATTTCTATTGTAGTGACAGTTTTCCGTGTCATCTTTTACATTTCTTGTGCAAAGATACGAAATAAAATTGAAATACAATGATATGAACCAATACAATTTGCTCTCTTTATAGGAAATATGTATTCCATATCAAAAAGGACTGTCCTTCTGATGGACTTTCATTATAGTTTGTTGTTGTTGAGTGTGTGTGATATGTTGTTTACACCTTATTAATATATAAATAATGGAAAACACCTATCAAAAACAGAATGGATATTAAACATCCAAAGTCAGACGGGCCATAGAATATAGCCTTGTTTGGGTAAGGCTACTTCCAATTATAAGACAGGATCAAGTTCCTTTCTCCTTTATACAAAGGCATTTCCGTTTGCGAAGTTATCTGTCTCTACTGAAAACTATCCATTAGTATGATGCTTTTTCGTGCAACTTAATACACTTTTTTCTGCTATTCCAAAGTTTTTCTCGTTTTTTCAGCCACCTTTTCAGCCGAAATCACTACCGTTCACCTGATGGATACAGCAGTCTTCAGGTTCTGCTTGTATTAATCTCATTGAAGGTAAGGCCAAAACGACGAAACTGCCCCATTGGGGCATATCCGTACTTCGGCGACAACTTGAAATCAGGAAACTCCAACACCAAGATCCTGGAAGTACGGGACTCTGCACTGTTAATAATCTCATTGACAGTAAATTGCTGTAGTGATCCTGTCCATCAGGATGTCAGGCAACTCTGCGATGACTTGAGCTGGCAGGATGGCCTCGGCCCCAGATATACTTTCGGTGAGATTAAGACTGGAATTCAGGAAGATGCTCCGCCGTCCCTCTCGATATGTATAGCAAAAAAGAGTGTGCTGAATTAAATCTATGGAGATTCATACAGTACACTGTTATTCTGTATTGTGGTTACTCTTTGATAAATTCTGGCGGTTGCAAGCCCAACGGTTTCGGATGATAGATGTATAACTCCTTGGAAAACTTTACCTATTTCAGTTTTTACCTTTTTATATATAAAACACCCAAAACTCAAATAGGTAAAGTTTTTGGAAGACTACATATCATAAACCGTTGGGCTAGCGACAAACGGCAAAAGGCCAATATCCGCAACACCTTATGCTACGGATACTGACCAATGTTTGCTGAGTTTGGAACGGCCTTTCATCAATTCCTTGAATGTCGGCTTCGATGTGCCGAGAAAAGATATGCAGGATGATATGGTATCAAAGTTTAGGGTATCACCTGAATCTTTATTCGTTAGCATGATAGGTTTCTTCTTTTGATTCTTCGGAATATAGACTGGCTTAAAAATGGAAATGAATTGGCTCTTATCAAACAAATCTTTAGATTTCTCTGTTGTTGATCTGCGATTGGCAATCTCATTTCTATAGCTAAATACTTCATCTACGAATGTTTTAGATGCACTAATTGGAAAATTCAACATGTTGCAGTATTTGTCAACAGTATCCTTCATTTTATCACCTTCTACTTTAATACTATATATGGAAGAGTCAAATGTTAGTCTCTTGTTCAACCATTCCTTTTTCGTTTTAATGCTTTCTACGAATGCTCCAATACGTTTCCATTGTATTCCTCCACCCTTAACAAAACGTCTGGCACAATCCACTAAACAACTTAATGCGTCTGCTGCATGTATTACTTTTAGAATATCTCGGAGTTCCTTCCTATGCGGAAACGGCTTTGTTATCTCCATATCCTTTTCCATTTCACGGATAACTTCTTCATAGTTACCAGATGTTTTAATTAAATATGCAATCTTGAGATAGTTGTTTGATAAGTAATCAAGAATCTCTGGCTCGATTTTTGAAGAGAATTTAGCGGATGCTTTTTCTACAGTTACTACTTCTATCTCATTGACGCTTATATTGCCTTCATCACTCGACAGATAGAAAGCCATATAGATATTGAAGGGATGACTTTGGTAAGTAAAGAACTCTTTATACAGATTCTGGTATTTATTTTCCGTTACTATTTTCTTCAAGTGAGAGGCATCAAGTTTATCGACTTTAAGCCACTTGTCCAATTGAGGATTACGTTCTTCATGTCCGTTCGCAAAGCCATCAAAATATTCATGACATCTATCAAGGTCGCCTTGCACAGATGGCAATGGATTATCAATACTATTCACATATTGAATTAGGATTACCTCTACATTACTTGCTTCCCTAAAACGTTTTATATATTGCTTAATGTTCAATTCTGACACAAACCTGTCTGTGGGTATTATAACCAAAACTTCTTTGTATTCATTAATGTCAACACCTTCCCCAAGATAGTGGGTACTTGAGACTATATCCTTGGATGTTGTATTCGTTTCGTTTATTTCCTTAACATCGTCAGTGTCTTTGTAAATTGATACATATTGAGCACAATCATCTTGAAAATAATGTTTCCAGTAATTGTGATTGTAGTTGTCATATATGAAAACCTTACGATTCTTGCCGTCTTTCAATCTTTGACGTTCAACTTCTATAAGTTTCGCAATATATTCCCTATAATCGTTTCTTGATTGTGTTGTAACTTTAATCGGCCTGATAGTGTAATGAGTTGTGGAGTCTTTGGTGAAGTTCATTGTAGTATGAACTGGCATAAGAATCTCCTCACCACAAGGTGTACCTGTCATCCAAAGCTGACGTTCATTCTTCAAATTGTCCAATACATCTATAATGACCTTTCTAAATGCGAATTGAGTTACAAAATTATGTGTTTCATCAAGCAACACATAATGACTAGACAAACAATGATACTTTGCAATTAAGACATAAGCGTCCCAGATACAAATAAACTTGTCTGGTATAGTCTTTATCTTCTTCGCATCATTTGATGAAACAACTACAAAATCATTCTTAATAATGGAATCGTTTATATATTTAGAGTTCAAAATACTATGCTGATGAACAACAATGATACACTTATCCAGACGTTTCGACAGAGACTTTATCAGTTCTGTCTTTCCTGTATTAGGTGGACTGACAAGATATACTGACCCTTTCTTTATTTCGTTTTCGATACGGTCTATATGTTGTGACAGATACTCTCCATTTGCCAAGTGAATGGACTCTTTGTTCTTGGGCTGCATAAGAACCTTGCGCTCAACAAACTGCTCAAGAAGATAGTTTGATACTACATATTTTTCGTGATTGGTCCTATGGATAGTATTTAAAGCACTCAGCATTTCATCTTTTTGTATGAAACGAGAGATAATAGTTAGTCCTGCCTTATCATAACCAAGTTTATTATACAATATAGCTGCTATCCTCCAACGTAGATCGTTACCTGTATATGGAACACCAGGGATGGCAAAATCCTTATTAATATTGAATTTGATACCATCGTAAACAATATTACCAACCAGATTTGTGTCTTCAGATTCATACGGTTTAGACACCAGCATTTTTTTAGTAAATGAATCCATCACTCCCTTTTCTTTATCACTAAGATGTTCGTAGCATTCTTCTATAGTAGGTGAAGGGAATGGATAAGGTGTTGGATTCTCATTGAAAACCGCAAAATCTGATGTCCTATATTTACGTCCTTCATAAAAGGTATATAGATTCAGGTTCATTCGTTGTATAAAGTTGTTAAAGAAATGAGCGTCCATAACTCTCTTTTCAATGGTATCATCTACATCCTTATATATAGGATTGTATTTGCTGACAATGCGATGTACCATGATAGCATAGTAAACGTGTTCCTGTCCTGAGTAGTAACTACTATCACTACACAGGATGGTATGGATACCGAAACGATTGGATGGCTTAATCATTAAATGATTTGGAAATGCAGTCTGAATTTCTGCAATACATTGCCTCATTCCATCCTCTCCAGCTGTCCATTGTTTGAAGTCACTATCAATAAAGTACAGATTATTCCAGCATGATTTCGCTTCACTAAGGCTTTCTCCTTTGCCCTGAATTATGTTAGGATACCTTTCTATCTTTAAATACTTGATAAGTTCCTCAAAATTCTGAAATCTTTCTTCTTCGTATTCGAGATCAGCCTGTAATAATTCATTCCTAATTTCATTAATAGGATATTCGCTGTTATCTTGTTGTTCTTTCTTTTGAAGTGCCACTGGCTTGGAACACCAAATACTCTTTTCCATTGTTATTTCTTTTATTCTTCTAATTGTATAATTGATAAAGCCCAATACTAAAAGGGTCTATTGCAAATATACAACTTTTATTTGAAAACAGAAAATGATGTGGATACAAAAAGGCCCAAAAGGGCCTAATAATTTGTCAGGGTATTGCAGGGAAGTAGAAACCAAATCCTACCATTTTTATTATTTTCTCACTTCCATCGATGAAATTTCCCTCCCTTCATTGTTAAACACAGAAATAGTATTAAAACGCCCTCCGTCTTTATAATAATTGTAAGATTCCATTATTAGAAAACCATCTTCCTCACTAACTCCAATAAGTCCTCTATTGGTGGGCAGACATATTGCTATGGCTGAGTCTTCGTTTATAATAAAACTTTGCACATTGCGATAATCTGAGCATCCTTCAACTAATAATTTAAGCGGTTCTCCTTTCCATGACAGGATTTTCACTCTGGAAATCGTCGGTATTGAATCTAATGCTATTTTAACACTATGTTCCATCGTAACCTTAAACCTTGAATGAGGATGAGATAGCAGTATCTTCTGTGCCGACTTTTCATTTTTATTATAGGCCCACAGCGATACTTGTTTAACTGGAGGCAAACCTTCTATGCTATCCTCAATGGCTTCATCGTTTAAATACACTTTCCAATCCTCATTTTCTGCCATAGAATAAGCATCTGAAGGAATGCTGTCGTACACAGCATTTTTTTCTGTACCATCCGAAACAGGAATATTCTTTCCTTTATTCGATGGACTACATCCTCCACAAACGATAACACATATTATTAATAAAAGGTACTTCATCGAAAGGTACAATCTATACAAACACTGTATCATTATTATTTAATTCCGCCAACATGTCGTTCAATTCCTCTGAAATCTCTTTTAGCCTGTCTGTGTTATCTGCCTTCTTCTTCAAGTTTATGGCTTCGTTTCGTACGCTATCAGTAGCTCCAGTAGAATCGCTCATCAGGTATTCCAGGAAATCACGTGCTTTCTTTTCATCTTTCTTACAATAACAAGGAATACCAGTTGCTTCTTTGAGAATAGGTTTGAAATCTTCACCTTTGTACCAGTGATATAGACTTGCTATGTCCCCTCCAATAGTAGCTATATACCTCCAGATGTCTTCCTCTGTTGAACAGAAAAAAAGCTGAAGAAGCACTTCTGTATCGGTAATCTCTTCATTTTCTCGCTTAAAGAAATCGAGATAGCCATTGAGCCAATCAGTCATAAAACGAGCTATTGGTAGATTCAGAATAGGAAAACAAGCCGCCATAAGTACCTCCACTCGTGTTTCTTCATCTTCTATAAGTTCATAGTCTTTTTCAACCATGAACTTATAGAAGTCGAAACCGTTCTTCTTAAAAGCCTGCCAGACGGGTAGAAGTTCTGGAATGATAGCATCCTCTTTGAATTTAGGCTTTTCTTCCTCTTTTACACCACAACAGTATGCATAGACGACCTTTTTCAGTTCGTAAACTCCCACAGCATGCATTTGCTTATAATAAGGGTGGTGCATAGGTAAATTCAATGGTTTTATATCTTCATTATCGAAAGACTGGTCAATTAAGACATAACTGAACAGTTTTTCCTGATACTTGGGATTGCCATATTCCTGGATACTGGCATACAAAGCATCGGCAGCATCCCATAGTGTTGGGAATGTTTTGCCCTTATCATCATCTGTCAATTTACATAATGGTTCGTATGGTTTTCCTTTGGGTTTTAGGATAAAACCACTTGCACCATTATCAAACTTTATTTTGGTATAAGTACCATTTTTCGGGTGAGTAGTTCCCAAAATACATCTAAAATTTGGTACATTCAAAATCCTGTCCTTTTTATCCTGCTTTGTTTCCATATTATTTATTTTTTTGAAAGTAATAATCCATTCATCTATTAGATATACTACATATCATCTATACTGGATATAAACCTGACAGATAACCTAAAGAAACTTCATACATTCTTCGGCAAATCTCAAATTGACATCACCTTTAGCACCATTGCGGTTTTTTGCTAAAATGATTTGAGCAATACCATGCATATCTTTACCATCAGAATCCGTATATATATGATAGCATTCTGGCCTATGAACAAAACAAACCATATCTGTATCTTCCTCTAAATTGATGTACCTTTTCAGGTCAGACAATTGAGGTCGCTTGCCCTCAGGCCCTTGAGAGTCTCGCGATATTTGACTCAATGCTATTATTGGTACATCATATTCCATTGCAAAGCTCTTTAAGGCACGAATGACTAAGGCAAGTTCCTCTGGACGTGAAGAAAATGGTATACCATGAATGGTCATAAGCTGAATGTAGTCTATCATAATGATTTTCACTCCATCTTCCGAGATCATTTTTTTACCCTTTTCGATGAACTCTTCCACTGACAATCCTGGTGTATCATCCAAGAAGAGGGGAACATCCTCTAACATCTTTAACCCTTTACTAAATCGTTTTTCCTCTTCTTCGTTGAAGTCTCCATTACTTATTTTCTGTACTTCTATATCACATATATTTGAAAGAATACGATGAAGTATTCTCTTTTTAGAGCTTTCTAATGAAAAAATGGCAGCAGGAATTCCTTGTTTAATAGATGTGTTTACCATCATTGATACAGCAAGGGATGTTTTACCCATTGAAGATCTTCCTGCTATAAGAATTAGATCAGACCCATGCCAACCTCCTGTAAGTTCATCAAGAGGTTTAAATCCTGATGAAATGCCAGAAATGTCTAATCCCTCCGTTCCTTCTTTCTCTACTTGATTACCTGATTGTTGCAAGTAATCACCTACACGTACAACATTTCTTTTAAACTTCATGTTTGAAAGTTTTTTTTCATTAACTATAGTTTGTCCCATAATCTTTATTAATTATTAATTATTAATTGTTCCAAGTTGCTATACACCAGATGATAAAGATGATGCAGATTATAGTAAATATAATGTAACCTGCATCACTACCCATAGTGGCAAATGAAATGCCAAACAATCCGCCAGCCTCCTTGATGACCAACCATAGCAATGGAAGGATGATGACCAGCATGATCAATGCCAGAAGCAAACAGAACAGTGTTTTCAGAAAACCCATATTATGAATACAATTTACCTTCGATCATACAAATCCTCGTAATCATACTCCTCGTATCGAGTTGCAATCTGGTGCAGATGATGAGCCAGTTTGTTATCCTGGGTATAGATTCCATGCTGTCTTGCATACTCGTCTATAAGGTCTAAAAGGGTTACCTTCTGCTTAGAACGATTTATACGTTCGTCAATTGCATCGCGCAACGTGTGACTTCTACTCATTTCACTGACGGCATAGCCTGTCGCTCCTGCTAAAAGAGTCTCTATTAGTCCCATACACTTATATTATTAAAAGTTTTCTGGGACAAAGGTAGTTTAAAGGTATGCAAATCAATTTCACACCTTTGACATTACTCTTCTTTTAAGGAATTTTAACAAACAATCGGAATGGATACCTCTAACAATGGTGATTACCTTCTATTTGCAAATAAAATAGTAGGGTAAAAAATCTCATTATTATACTGTTGTTCCGTGAACAAGTTAAAGGGATCTTTATCATTCAGCACATAATACGCATAATATCCTAATCTTGACTTTAATATATGTAATGCAAAGGGAGTCTTTGGGATCTCAATTTCTACTGTAATATTGTTTTTTTCTAAACTGTCAATCTTGACCTCCTGATAAAACGGCATTAGTGGATATTTGTCAATGTTTAGTTTTTCTGGATAAAGGCTCTCTATTCTTATAATAATATGGATTTTCTCTGATGTTACCCCGTACATCATTTTGCTGTACTCTTCGGAAATGTAATCACGCGGTAACATGTAAGATGTCTGCTCTATTTGAATATGTCCTAGATAGAAAAACAATGGAATTCGCATAAGACCATATTCGTCTGTCTTTCCCAGCAGATACCAATTGCCACTCATATAATGTAGCTGATATGGGGCCACATGCAGCTCTCGAAATCTTTCATCAGGAATACTTAAGGTTCCTAAATTCATCTTCACCTTGCGTTTTGTCTTGATAGCATCCATGATTGTGGCAACGTCTGGGTCTCTGAAGATTTGGAAATTATCCTCAACAAACAAACTGCGGTTGACAGATACAGTTTCGCTCATCATATTGAGTATGGAGAGACGCTCTACTTTTGGTGTCACTTCATAGTCTGGATCATCGATATAGTATCTATAACCAGACCCACAAACAATATGTATACCATATTCTTTGCGGATAGCATTTATGTGATTGTGAAACGTCCGTTTCAATATTGGGATGTTTGCATCTTCGCTGTTCTTGCGGAAGTTAAGCCATTTACCATTTATTTCCTCAAAGGTCATACTTCGCTTCTGAAGCTGCTTAATAAGCCAGATATACTTTGCTAATGGGGTCATACTGATAATATTATATTTTCTGCAAATATACGAAAAAGGTATGAAACAACATTTCATACCTTTGATTTTATTTCGATATTTAATATTATTTAATTATAAAGCGGCAACTACATTTCAATATCTTTTATTGATTCTCCGTGTGTGCTATACCTATCGAACATACTTAATGCAAGCTATTGGACAGATTGAGATAAATGCTAAATTTTACTTTCCATGAAAAACGGCTCTGACATTTCTTCCGAAAATACGCTCAAAACCGCTTATGCCCTGTGAATTCTCTCTAAATTCAAAGTAATATGCCTGAGTCGGATCTTCTGACACAAGACTGCTTGACCACAAACTACCATATGATTTGTATAGTAACATACCATCATCATTATAAGTGCCTACGGCAGGAAAGAATATACTTTTTCCATTAGGACCTGTAGCAGTTTTCCCTACTACGCCATTAAGAGTTGTCCACTTCCATACACATTTGTCTACCAATTCCTTATACTCCTCCATAGTAGGCATGCGCCATTCCCCACCAAGTTCTACTGATGCAACATCATCCGATGATTCAAGAATTGTTATGTTGTCAGGTGTTCCATACTCATTCTTTGTATTGTACTTTTTTAGCGAGTTTTTTGAGCCATTACAATGCTTGTACTTACTCCAAGAAACACCTGATGTAACAAACGACAAGTCCCCCCACATATAATAATACCCTGATTCTTCAGGTTTGGTTGCACCTATATTCGCTATAGCCCACTTCGTTCCAGAAGGAAGTCCCAAATCGACATAGTGATGACTAACATCTTTATTCTCGTCATCTTTACTACACGATGTAACAAGGCATACCGTTATTGCGCACAATAAAAATCCGCAAAACGTCAAGCTTCTTTTTAACATACAGACAAGTTATATAAATTCATCGTTTTATTACAATTATGAAAGTGGTATTGTACGAAAATGTCTATGTTTGGTACAATTACTTTTCTATGATAGGAAACTCCAACGGTTCATCACTTCTTCTATCATTCAAAGCATCTATAATGTCAGAAGGGTTTCGAAGATTATCTCCGTCTGTCAGTAGTTCAATACTTGACATCGCGATCTTGACAGAATCACGAATAGCAGCATTAATTGAAGAACTGTCTGGAAACTGATTGGAGGATAATAATGCACCAAGTGAGGTCTTGTAAATATCCATGAAAACCTCTTTCTGATATTTTGATAAATTGTTTGTCATAATCTTATATCCTTGTTTATTGCCAACTATATCTTCTATACATATTTTATATTATATCCATCGAAATAATGTGTAATAAGCTCTTCCTTAACATCACGTGAAGCAATCAATGTGCATTGAGACAGATCAACACCTTCAAAAATATAATCCAATCTTCTTTGAGACAGTCCTTGTAAAGCAACAATTCGTTTGGGAAGAATTATTTCTCTTA
>Ga0310691_10008992_pt1 | contig 10205 bp, 9 predicted proteins | sample 176DNAGHGlowgp2_FD_203887 | JGI IMG/M metagenome (GOLD analysis project Ga0310691, IMG submission 203887) | Sheep rumen microbial communities from Palmerston North, Manawatu-Wanganui, New Zealand - 1766 DNA GHGlow gp2 (v2) (version 2) | ecosystem: Host-associated > Mammals > Digestive system >...
TAGGCACCAGTCGCGTAGGAACATAGCCCATGTTCTTGCGGAAATAAGACGCGGAAAGCGGCGTGAGCAGTTCACCGTCAATGCTGATGTAGCCGCCCATGACGGGCTGAAGCCCCATCACAGCACGCAGGACGGTGGTCTTTCCGGCCCCGCGAGGGCCTGAAAGACATACCAGCTGACCATTATCTACCGTCAACGACAAGGTCTGCCTGAGTGTCTTAATGGTTACATCGTGTAGTTCTAACATGATTTGATGGTGCAAAGGTAATAAAATAATTCATATTTCATAATTCATATTTCATATTTATTTTTTACTTTTGCACCGTCAATTTATTAATTCATACTGAAAGGGAATGACACAAAGACGCATGCCGGCCGAATGGGAACGGCAAAGTGCCGTACAGTTGACGTGGCCGCACAAGGACACCGACTGGGCTCCCATACTGCCCGAGATAACGAAGGTTTACGAAGAAATGGCTCGTGAAATCAGCCGTCGGGAGCAACTCATCGTGGTGGGCCCCGAAAACATGGTGCCGCCAATGGTAAATTGTCAATTCGTAAATTGTAAATCGAATGACACCTGGGCACGCGACCACGGATTCATAACAGCCGAAGAGGAAGGACAACTGATTCTGCTCGACTTCTGCTTCAACGGCTGGGGCGAGAAGTTTCCCGCCGACCTTGACAACGCCATCAACCGCCAGCTGCACGAACGCGGCATGGTGAGCGGCATGTACGAGCCGCACTTAGACTTCGTGCTCGAAGGGGGCAGCATTGAGAGCGACGGCCGGGGCACCCTGTTCACCACGACGCACTGCCTCATGGCTCCGCACCGCAACCAGCCGCTTACCCAGCAGCAGATTGAGGACCGTCTCAAGGAGTATCTGGGAGCCGAGCGAGTGGTATGGATTGACCACGGACAGCTGACGGGCGACGACACCGACGGACACATTGACACGCTGGTACGCATCTGCCCCAACGACACCTTATTATATGTAGGGTGCGACGACGCTGACGACGAGCAGTACGACGAGCTGCGGCTGATGGAGCAGGAGCTGCAGGCGCTGCGCACCCTTGACGGCCGCCCCTACCGGCTGCTGAAGTTGCCCATGCCGCGGCCCATCTACGACGGCGACGACCGTCTGCCCGCCACCTATGCTAACTATCTGGTTGTCAACGGGGCCGTGCTCTACCCCACCTACGGCCAGCGCGACCTTGACAGCCAGGCGTGTGCCACCATCCGGAAGGCCTTCCCTGACCGCGAGATGGTCGCCATCGACTGCCGTCCTGTCATCCGCCAGCATGGCAGCCTGCACTGCTGCACCATGCAGTATTATTGACTCACCCGTCGCTTGTGCAGAGTTTTTGGGGGAGTTGGTGGTCATTAAGAAATCAGTTGGTACAAATGGAGAATATATCATCAGTGCATTTCTCACGCCCCGGCATGCAAATTTTTTTCCTTTTCTCTTCTATTACTCAAATTTTTATACTACCTTTGCAGCAAACTTTTCGAAAGGTCGAAAGCAGACATGTGTAATAACAATACTGTGGGGCCTGAAACTTTAGTTATATAGCAGCAAGTTTGAGAAAAGACGAATGAAGATAGGGATTATACAACAACACAACGGAGGCGACCGCGAGGACAACAAACAGCGGTTAGCAGGGAAGATCAGAGAGCTGGCACAACAGGGCGCCGAGCTCATTGTGCTGCAGGAACTGCACAACGGGTTGTACTTCTGCCAGGTGGAGGATGTCAACAACTTTGACCAGGCAGAGCCGATTCCCGGGCCGTCAACGGCTTTCTTCGGCGAACTGGCCAAGGAGCTGGGCGTGGTCATTGTCACCTCACTGTTTGAGCGCCGCGCGGCAGGTCTGTATCATAACACGGCCGTGGTACTGGAGAAAGACGGCTCGATAGCAGGCAAATACCGCAAGATGCACATTCCCGACGACCCCGGCTACTACGAGAAGTTCTACTTCACCCCCGGCGACTTAGGCTTTAGGCCTATCGATACCAGCGTGGGGCGGCTGGGCGTGCTGGTATGCTGGGACCAATGGTACCCCGAGGCAGCACGGCTCATGGCGCTGCAAGGGGCCGAACTGCTGATATACCCCACGGCCATCGGCTACGACCCGAACGACACGCCCGAGGAGCAGGAACGCCAGCGCATGGCGTGGCAGACCGTGCAGCGCGGACATGCCGTGGCCAACGGACTGCACGTCATCACCGTGAACCGCGTGGGGAATGAAGAATGTGCGGTAGCAAACTCTACACTCTCAACTCTCAACACTCAACTTTTCTGGGGCACATCGTTCGTGGCAGGCCCTCAAGGGGAGTTGCTCTACGAGGCATCCAAGGACGAAGAGGAAAGCATCATTGTGGAGATTGACCTGGGACGCAGCGAACAGGTGCGCCGCTGGTGGCCCTTTCTGCGCGACCGCCGCATAGACGAATACGGAGAGATAACAAAACGATACATAGACTTAAGAAATGAGTAACCTGAGATTCCAAGTGGTTGAGGAGGCCTTCAAGAAGAAGCCACTCGATGTGAAGACACCTGCGGAGCGTCCGTCGGAATATTTTGGCAAGTATGTGTTCACCCGCGAAAAGATGCACCACTACCTTCCTGCCGACATCTATGAGAAGATGATTGACGTCATGGACAACGGCGCACGGCTCGACCGTTCCATTGCCGATGCCGTGGCCGACGGTATGAAGCAATGGGCACTTGAGATGGGCGTGACGCACTACACGCACTGGTTCCAGCCACTGACCGAGGGCACGGCCGAGAAGCACGACGCCTTCGTGGAGTGGGACGACGACCAGACTCCAACGAAGTTCAAGGGTGGTATGATCGAGAAGTTCTCGGGCAAGCTGCTCGTCCAGCAGGAGCCCGACGCCAGTTCCTTCCCCAGCGGCGGCATCCGCAACACGTTCGAGGCACGAGGCTACTCTGCCTGGGACCCTACCAGTCCGGTCTTCATCATCGACGACACGCTGTGTATTCCCACCATCTTCATAGCCTACACCGGCGAGGCACTTGACTACAAGGCCCCCCTGCTGCGCTCGCTACATGCCGTTGACAGGGCTGCCACAGAGGTGTGCCAGTACTTCTACCCCGAAGTCAGGAAGGTGACCGTCAACCTGGGCTGGGAACAGGAATACTTCCTCGTGGACGAAGGACTCTACTCCGCCCGCCCCGACCTGCTGATGACCGGGCGCACGCTGATGGGCCACGAGAGTGCCAAGAACCAGCAGATGGACGACCACTACTTCGGCACCATACCCGACCGTGTGCAGGCATTCATGAAGGACCTGGAGATTCAGGCCCTGGAACTGGCTATTCCTGTTAAGACACGCCATAACGAGGTGGCTCCCAACCAGTTCGAACTGGCTCCCATCTACGAGGAGTGCAACCTGGCGGTCGATCATAACATGCTGCTTATGTCGCTCATGAAGAAGGTGGCCCGCAAGCACGGATTCCGCGTGCTGCTGCACGAAAAACCTTTCGACGGCATCAACGGCAGCGGCAAGCACAACAACTGGAGCCTCTCGACCGACACCGGCGTGCTGCTGCATGCACCGGGCAACACGGTAGAGGAGAACCTGCGTTTCATCACCTTCATCGTGGAGACGCTGATGGCCGTCTATCGTCATAACGGACTGCTGAAGGCCAGCATCATGAGTGCCACCAACGCCCACCGTCTGGGCGGCAACGAGGCTCCGCCAGCCATTATCTCCTCGTTCCTGGGCAAGTACGTCTCCGACCTGCTCGACAGGATAGAGCAGACCACCGACCTCAATCCGCAGACTGCCAAGCACTCTCGTGAGATTGACATACCGCAGATTCCCGACCTCATCGTCGATAATACCGACCGCAACCGCACATCGCCCTTTGCCTTCACGGGCAACCGCTTCGAGTTCCGCGCTCCTGGCTCCAGCGTCAACTGCGCCAGTGCCATGATAGCCCTGAACAGCGCGATGGCCGAAGCCCTGCAGTCGTTCAAGAAGCGTGTCGATCAGAGAATTGCCAAGATTTCAGGCAATGCGGAGTTTGCCGACGGCAAGCACAATCCCAAATTCCACGCCATCATCGATGTGCTACGCGAGGACATCAAGACCTCCAAGCCCGTCCGCTTCGACGGCAACGGCTACAGCGAGGAGTGGGTCATGGAGGCACGCCGCCGAGGACTGGACGTGGAAAAGTCGTGCCCCGTCATCTTCGAGCATTACCTCGATGACAGCAGCGTCAGCATGTTTGAAAGTACCAAGGTGATGAACCGCAAGGAATTGCTGGCCCGCAACGAGGTGAAGTGGGAGACTTACGTCAAGACCGTTCAGATTGAGGCCCGCGTACTGGGCGACCTCGCCATGAACCATATCATTCCCGTCTCCACCCACTACCAGTCGAAGCTCATCAAGAACGTGCAGGGCATGAAGGACGTCTTCCCCGTGGAGAAGGCGGAACGGCTCTCTGCCCGAAACATGAAGCTGATTGAAGAGATTGCCGAGCGTACGGAGAAGATTGAACGTCTGACCGATGAGCTGACCGATGCTCGCCGCGTGGCCAACCGCATTCAGGACATTCACCAGCGTGCCATCTGCTACCACGACACCGTATGTCCCCACATGGAGGCCATACGCTACGAGATTGACAAGCTGGAACTGATTGTTGAAGACGGTCTGTGGACGCTGCCCAAGTACCGCGAGCTGCTGTTTATCCGGTAGTTTTTTATTTATAAATAATTTGTAATTCGTGATTAGGTGAGTAAATCCACTCACCTAATCGTCCAATGCCCCGATGATTTCCTGAACGGAATGGCAGCCGTGCCGGTCGAGCCACTCGTCGATGCCGCCCAGCACCTTCAGCGTGACAGCAGGGTCAATGAAGTTGGCGGTGCCTATCTCGATGGCCGTAGCGCCTGCCATGAGGAACTCGATGGCATCGCGGGGCGTCATGATGCCACCCAGACCCACAACGGGAATCTTCACCGCCTGAGCCACCTGCCACACCATGCGCAGGGCCACAGGTTTGACAGCAGGCCCCGAGAGTCCGCCCGTCTTGATGCTCAGCACCGTGCGGCGCTTCTCAATGTCGATGGCCATGCCCATCAGCGTGTTGATGAGCGATACGCTGTCGGCCCCCTCTGCCTCACACGTACGGGCAATGTCGGCAATGTTCGTCACATTGGGCGACAGCTTGACAATGAGCGTCTTGTGGTAAGCCTTGCGCACGGCCCGCACCACGCTCTCGGCCCCTGCACACGTCACGCCGAAAGCCATGCCGCCGTCCTTCACGTTAGGACACGAGATGTTCAGCTCGATGGCAGGAATGCGGTCGAGCGCGTCAATGCGTGCGGCACACTCGGCATAGTCGTCGGGCGACGAGCCGCTGACGTTCACAATCATGTTCGTGCCAATATCCTTAATCTGCGGATAAATATGCTCGCAGAAGTAATCTACGCCCTTGTTCTGCAGTCCCACGCAGTTCAGCATGCCGCTGGCCGTTTCCGCCATGCGCGGATAGTCGTTGCCCTCCCGAGCGTGCAGCGTAGTGCCCTTCACAATGATGCCGCCCAGCTTCTCCAGGGGCACGAAGTCCTGAAACTCCAGTCCGTAGCCGAACGTGCCCGAGGCCGTCATCACGGGGTTCTTCAGCCTCAGGTTTCCTATGTTTACTTGTAACTCTGCCATTTTGATTATATTTTTTTTAATCCTTTAATTCAAGTTTCGCAAGCTCCGCTTATTGGGAAGTTTGAGGGAGTTTGAAGAAGTTAGAGGAAGTCAGAGGAAGTTAGAGGACATTACCTCTGCTTTTTCCTTCTTCCAGTGCCAACCTTGTTTTCGAGGGCTTTAGGTATTGTCCTCTAACTTCCTCTAACTCCCTAAACTCCCTAAACTCCCTCCAACTTCCTAATATCAAACACCGGCCCGTCCTTGCAGACACAGAGGTTACCCTCAGTCGTCTTCTGCACACAGCAGAGGCACGCCCCCACCCCACAGGCCATCATGTTCTCTAACGACACCTCGCAGCCAGTATCCGTCCTCCGCGCAAAGCGGGCCACGGCCTTCATCATGGGCGTAGGGCCGCAAGAGTAAATGCGGTCAAACACCTCCTCGCCAAGCACCGGGTGGTCTGTCACGAAGCCGCGCACACCCTCCGTCCCGTCCTCGGTAGTCACTAACAGACGGCCATACCTGCGAAACTCGTCGGGCAGCAGCAAGTCCCCCCTGCTACGGGCACCCAACAGGAAAGTCGGCTGCACGCCCTGACGCACCATCTCGGCACCCAAGAACAGCAACGGAGCAACGCCCACGCCACCACCCACGAGCAGCGGCCTGAACCGTCCGTCAGCCCCTGCACCCCGCTCATGGCCGTTAAAGCTCCACCCGTTGCCCAAGGGCAGCACGCAGTTTAGCGTGGCACCAGCCTCTAACCGTGACATCCGGCGCGTGCCGTCGCCCACCACAGCCACCAGCAGCCACAGCTCGTTGTTCTCCCTGTCAACGAAGTTGATGGAAATGGGGCGGCGCAGGAAGGTGGCCGCCGAGTCGTCAACGCGCACCTCCACAAATTGCCCGGGGCGCATTTCCGGAAGCGGATGCTCGTCGGTCAGCCGCAGCAGCACGTAGCGTTCATGCAGGTGCACCACCTGGCGCACCGTCAAGTCCAACATTTGCTTTTTCATCATATACACGTCACATTTTGTTCTGCAAACCCTGCCGCGTCCTGCGTTCACAGAGCCTACAGCGTAATTTTTGCGTGCAAAAGTACAAAAAACTTATCAATTAACCGCTATACATCAGTCACATTTTTGCAGGAAAAACCGCCGAAACTCACTCTCGAAGTTCGGAGTCAGCACATTCCGACCCATCGCCGCACGTATTTCGTCGATGCTCCAGAAGCGGCCGCCGTCCAGTTCTTCAGCAGAAGGGCATATCTCGCCCCCATACGTCGTACGGTTCACATAAACCAGTTCGCGCTCACGGCGGCTGTCAAACACGTAACGCCCCAATGCTTCCGGCCGGAAGTCTGTTAAACCCAACTCCTCGTGCGCCTCGCGTAACAGAGCCTCGGCAGGCGTTTCCCCCGCATCAACGTGGCCCCCTACCGCCGTGTCCCACTTGCCCGGCTGAATATCCTTCCACTCCGGACGCTTCTGCAGATACACCTCGCCCCGGCTGTTGAACACGTGCAGATGAACCACCGGGTGCAGCAGCCGCGAACCGTTGTGACACTCGCCCCGCGTGGCCGTCCCCACCACGTGTCCTTCCTCGTCCACAATCGGGAATCGTTCTTGCCTGTTGTCTTCCATCGCTTTTTTTACGTTCGTTCATAAAAACGCACAAAAGTACGAAAAAAAACAGGACGTGGCAAAAAAAAACAGGCAAATATGAACCTTATCGAGGCAAACATGGTTTTTGGTACCATAAGAGCGAAATGTTTAGATGCAACAAACATTGTGTAATGCCACTATCTATTTTCGGTCTTAGGATTTTGTTTCACAGATTATAAAAATGTTAAGATTTACGGCCCGATTTTGTAGATTCACCAATTATAATTATCTTATCCCGAACTGGTGTCTTTCTCCAATATTTATTATGGAATAGGTATGCTATTTACTGAAAACAATTTCAAAAAAACAGAGGGGTTGTCAGAAATAGTTGACTTCATTGTTTACCTAAAAGACGATGGAACATTCCAAATAACCGATAACATCGGGGGGCTATTCTAAAGTACTAACCTCTATGACCTGCGTTTATTACTCTTTCAGCGTAGCAAGTAAGAAAAAAATTTCCTGTTTTCGTGTTTTATATTTATTTTTTTGTACCTTTGGCGGCGAAAAGTATTTTGACAAACAGGAACGATGAAGAAAACCGTATTGATAACTGGTGCTACGAGCGGAATAGGACTCGGATGCGCACGCAAATTCGCAGCTAACGGCGACCGCCTGATACTGACTGCACGTAACCAGCAGCGACTGGAGGAAATAGGCAAAGAGCTGAAGGAAAAAGGCTCGCAGGTGCTGACGTTGGCCTTCGACGTGAGAGACCGTGAGGCGGCTACCAGAGCTGTCAACAGCCTGCCGGCCGACTGGCAGGACATTGACGTGCTGGTGAACAATGCAGGACTGGCTCTGGGACTGGAGCAGGAATACAAAGGCGACCTGGACGACTGGGAAACGATGATCGACACGAACATCAAGGGTCTGCTGCTGATGACGCGGCTCATCGTGCCACGCATGGTGGAGAGAAACTGCGGACATGTTATCAACATCGGCTCTGTGGCCGGAGATGCCGCCTACGCCGGCGGCAACGTCTATTGTGCCACCAAAGCGGCCGTGAAGGCGCTGAGCGACGGGCTGCGCATTGACGTGGCCGACACTGCAGTACGCGTCACTAACTTGAAGCCGGGTCTGGTGGAAACGAACTTCAGCAACGTCCGCTTCCGCGGTGACACGGAGCGTGCCGCCAAGCTATATCAGGGCATTGAGCCCCTGACTGGCGACGACATTGCCGACGTGGCCATCTATGCCGCCAATGCGCCCAAGCACGTACAGATAGCCGAAGTGCTGATTCTGGCCACTCATCAGGCCAGCGGTAGCGTCATCGTCAGAAAATAAACATATAAACAGATTTTTCAAATGAAAACCAAGCATATACAATACGAAACTCAAGGCACGTGCTCTAAACTGATAGACGTGACGGCCGACGAGAACAACATTATTCAGCAGGTATTCTTTCTGGGGGGCTGCAACGGCAACCTACAGGGGGTCAGCCAACTGGTACGAGGGCAGCATATTGACGACGTCATACGCAAAATTGACGGCATACGCTGCGGCACGAAGAACACTTCATGCCCCGACCAGCTGTGCCGGGCGCTGGAAAAGCTGAAAAATACGCCTGCAGAATAACAAAAAGGCTACATATTATTATTAGGACTTAGACTTGGAAGGTGAAAAGCTCTCCCAGGTCTGGTCGTCGTAGTACACACGAATCTCTGTCACCCTGCGTTGGGGCTTTTCAGGGGTTGGTGTGAAAACGGCTGTTGTATCGTTTCGAACAAATTTCTGATTTCCCTGATAATGGGACGATGAAGGGGCTTGCTGTGGGGTGGGTGCAGAATAGTCAGCGAAGGGCAGTACGCCAGACTGGCTCACGCCTGGTTCACTACGAGTGGCTTCGGGCTGGGGAGCATCTTCAACATACATGGAACCGACTCCTAACAGCAACCAGTCGGTGCTGATGCTGGGTATGTGCTTTTTGATGAGTTCTATGACGTTGAGGGTAGGACGAGTACGATCATTAAAAATATTGCTGAGTGTTGCAGCACCAATTTGAGTCTTCTCAGCGAACTCCTGTTGTGTCATGTGAAGGCTCTCCATGACCTGTCTGATTCTATCTTTCATACGCTTTAAGTGCAAAATAGGGGCGAAATGCCCGTTTTTAGTTTGACTTTACAAAGGTAAAACAAAAAAATGAAATCACCAACAATTATAAAAAGAATTTTAAGTTGTAAAGTTTATGTTTATAATTATAAAGATGTAAATTATAAATTCAACTTGCTAAATTTTCTACTAAAAAATTATAAACCTAAATTTACACCCTCAAAACTGTATCTAATCTTTTATACAGCTATTACGAGTAAAGTACTGGGTATAAATTAACTATTTACACTCAATCATCATGATATATAGGGGCTATGCAAATTTTACCTTTCGAGATGGCCGTTTTCATGAAGCATTAATAAGCAAAATTATATAACTAATTGGTTTTATGGAAGTTAATAATATTAATATGGGAGTGCATAAATATTTATTTATACTCTTAAATGTTGAATTTTAGGTTTTATTTTATAAACTATTAAAGCATAAAACAGTATTATTGTTTGTAAATTTATGTTTGTAAAACATGAATTTGTTTTCAGAATTTAAAGTTTTAAAGTCGTAAATTTAATGTATCTAAATCATAATTTTTGTGAAACATAAATTTCCAGGGGCTGTTTTCACGAAAAATGCGATTCCTTGAAGAATTCTGAACGAGTGGCCGAAAAGTTGAAAATACGTAAATCCTGAGTCCCTTTTTTCAGGCAAAAACGCCGATGTACAAAGGGCGGAAGGCTAATTTTTTTTGTTCAGAAAAATGAGTGAAATAGAATTTTTGAGGGTAAAAATGGGGCAAAAACAAAAAGTGCAGAGCTTTT
>Ga0310691_10008993_pt1 | contig 10204 bp, 9 predicted proteins | sample 176DNAGHGlowgp2_FD_203887 | JGI IMG/M metagenome (GOLD analysis project Ga0310691, IMG submission 203887) | Sheep rumen microbial communities from Palmerston North, Manawatu-Wanganui, New Zealand - 1766 DNA GHGlow gp2 (v2) (version 2) | ecosystem: Host-associated > Mammals > Digestive system >...
CAGCTGACCCGTTGCTATATAAAAGTCTAAAGGAATATGCACGCCATAACAGAAACCACCCCACAGAAGCAGAAGCCCTGCTTTGGGATTACTTAAGTGGAGATTCTTTGGGAGTCCGCTTTAGGCGACAACATATTATAGGTGACTATATTGCTGACTTTGTATGCCTGGAAACAAAACTTGTCATTGAATTGGATGGGGGATACCATCAGGAAGAAAGACAACGGATGGCCGATGCAGAACGCACAGAATGGCTTAAAAGCAAAGGCTATCGGGTCGTGAGATTTACTAATGAGTATTTATTCAACAACATCAGTCAAGTATTAGAAACAATAAAAGAAAACATATATGAATAATAAGGTACAGACTAATGTAGCCCCCTCGGGGGCAGAAGGGGGGGCCGTTGGCTCATGGGGGCCTTCTGACTATAAGAAGGGACAGCCGCGGTGGTGTCCCGGCTGTGGTGACCACTTCTTCCTGGCTTCATTGCACAAGGCCATGGCTGAGACGGGTGTGGCTCCGCATGAGATGGCAGTCATCTCAGGCATCGGCTGTTCAAGCCGTCTGCCTTACTACGTCAATACCTATGCCATGCAGACCATCCACGGGCGTGCGGCTGCCATCGCTACTGGCGCCAAGGTGGTGAACCCCAAGCTCTGCATCTGGCAGATTAGCGGCGACGGCGACGGACTGGCCATCGGCGGCAACCACTTCATCCACGCCATGCGCCGTAACATCGACCTGAACATGGTGCTGCTGAACAACCGCATCTATGGTCTGACAAAGGGACAGTACAGCCCCACATCGCCCCGTGGCTTCGTCAGCAAGAGCAGCCCCTATGGCACCGTGGAGGACCCCTTCCGTCCAGCTGAGCTCTGCTTCGGCGCTCGCGGACATTTCTTCGCACGCTGTGTGGCTACCGATGCCAAGGGCACCGTGGAGGTGCTCAAGGCCGCATACCAGCACAAGGGGGCCAGCGTCACTGAGGTGCTGCAGAACTGCGTCATCTTCAACGACCACTGCCACGATGTGGTATACAACAACGAGGGACGCCGCAAGAACGCCATCTATGTGCGTCACGGCGAGAAGCTCGTCTTCGGCGAGAATAACGAGTTCGGCCTGGTGCAGCAGGGCTTTGGCCTGAAGGTGGTGGAGATTGGCAAGGACGGCTACACCCTGGACGACGTATTGGTGCACGACGCCCACTGCGAGGACAACACGCTGCAGCTGAAACTCGCCATGATGAGTCCTGAGGACGGCTTCCCCATTGCACTCGGCGTCATACGTGACGTGGAGGCTCCCACCTACGACGAGGCCGTGCATCAGCAGATAGCTGAGGTCTCAGCTCAGAAGAAGTACCACAACTTCATGGAGCTCCTTGAGACCAACGACACCTGGGAGGTTAAGAGTTAGGAATTAGGAGTGCTCCTAACTCCTAACTCTCAACTCCTAACTCTCACCCCTCAACTCCTAACTCCTAACCCCTAACTCTTAACTCCCAACAATGTTGATACTGTTTAAGCTCCTTGGCTCCTTGGCTCTGCTGATGTTTGGCATGAAGTCGATGAGCGACGCCCTGCAGAAGATGGCCGGCCCGCAGCTGCGCCACGTCCTGGGGGCCATGACCACCAACCGCTTCACCGGTCTGCTGACGGGCACCCTCGTCACGGCCTCGGTACAGTCGTCAACGGCAACGACGGTGATGACCGTGTCGTTTGTCAATGCCGGACTGCTCACGCTGGCACAGGCCATCTCTGTCATCATGGGTGCCAACATCGGCACCACGCTCACGGCATGGATCATGGCTTTCGGGGCATCCTTCGACATCAGCATCGTGAGCTACGTGGGATTCTTTGTCGGCATCATCCTCATCTACATGAAGAGACACCGCTATGTGGGCGACTTCCTCTTCGGCTTGGGACTGCTGCTCTTAGGACTGACCACGCTGCGCATGACGGGAAACGAGATGGACCTGGGGCACAACCCCTCGGTGCTGGCGTTCTTCCAGTCGTTTGACCCCGACTCGTTCTGGACTACGCTCGTCTTCCTGCTCCTGGGCGGCGTGCTGACGTTCTGCGTGCAGTCGTCGGCAGCGGTCATGGCCATCACCATGCTGCTCTGCGGCAGTGGTGCCATGCCCATCTACCAGGGCATCGCGCTGGTCTTAGGCGAGAACATCGGAACCACCATCACATCGAACCTGGCTGCCCTCTCGGCCAACACACAGGCCCGCCGCGCCGCCCTGGCACACATGTTCTTCAACATCTTCGGCGTGCTGTGGATTCTCATCGTCTTCCGCTGGTTCATCGACGGCGTGGTCTACTTCGTCGACAACATGATGGGTCAGGCCAATGCCAGCATGCAGTCGAAGCTCACCTTCACCCTGGCCGCCTTCCACACGGGCTTCAACGTCATCAACGCCAGCATCCTCATCTGGTTCATCCCACAGATAGAGCGCTTCGTGTGCTGGGTCATCAAGTCAAAGAACATGGACGAGGAGGAGGACTTCCGCCTGCACTTCATCACCGCCGGCTTCATGAAGACGCCTGAGCTCTCAGTGCTTGAGGCACAGAAGGAGATACAGTCGTTCTCAGAGCGCATGCAGCGCATGTTCGGCATGGTGCAGGAGCTGCTCGATGAGTCATCGTCCATCGGCAAGAGTGAAAAGACATCGAAGACCGACGAACAGAAGTTTACCAAGCTCTTCTCGCGCATTGAGAAGTATGAGGGCATCAGCGACAACATGGAGCTGGAGATAGCCAAGTATCTGGAGCAGGTCAGCGACGCCCATCTGAGTGACGAGACAAAGGGAAAGATACGTGCCATGCTGCGCGAGATTAGTGAGCTGGAGAGCATCGGCGATGCCTGCTACAACATGGCGCGCACCATCAACCGCAAGTACCTGGCCAAGCAAGACCACTTCACTGAGAAGCAGTACAGCCACCTGCACCAGATGATGGGTCTGACGGAAAACTCGCTGACGCAGATGAACCAGCTGATGAGCGGCCGCAAGGACTTCTACGATGTCAACCGCACGTTCAACATCGAGAACGAAATCAACAACTTCCGCAACCAGCTGAAGGCGCAGAACATCGTCGACATCAACAACCACGAGTACACATACGCTGAGGGCACCGTCTACATGGACCTCATCAATGAGTGCGAGAAGCTGGGCGACTATGTGGTTAACGTTGTGGAGGCTCGCATGGGCACCCGTCAGCGCGAAGTGTAGACGAACCTTAAATCTCAAATCTCAATTCTCAATTCTCAAATCAAGATAAATGACATTTACCGAACAGGCCAATAAGATTTTTGTGAAGGCCATCAATGACTATCATCTGACGGACAACGTCGACACGCCCATACGCAATCCCTATGAGCGCGGCACCATTGAGTATCGCCTCTATCTGAAATGCTGGATTGACACCGTTCAGTGGCACTACGAGGACATCATCCGCGACCCGCACATCAATCCCGAGGAAGCGCTGGCACTGAAACGTCGCATTGACCAGTCGAACCAGGACCGTACGGACCTCGTGGAGGATATCGACAGCTATTTCCGCCAGGTCTATAGCCATGTGAAGCCCCTGGACGACGCACGTCTGAACACCGAGAGCCCTGCCTGGGCCGTCGACCGCCTGAGCATACTGGCGCTGAAAATCTATCACATGAGGGAACAGGTGGAACGTGCCGATGCCACCGATGAGCACCGGCAGAAGTGCCAGGCCAAGCTCAGCGTGCTACTGGAGCAGCAGGTGGACCTCTCCACCGCCATCGACCAGCTCTTGGAGGACATCGAGGCCGGCCGCAAGTACATGAAGGTGTATCGCCAGATGAAGATGTATAACGACCCTTCCACCAACCCAGTGCTGTATAAGAAGTGATGAGTGGAAAGTGATGAGTGACAGGCCATGAAACATAAGCAACACATACTGGTCATCCGCTTCTCAGCCCTTGGCGACATCGCCATGGTGGTGCCCGTGGTCTACAGCCTGGCCATGCAGTACCCTGATGTGCGCATCACCGTGCTCAGCCGGCCCTTCGCCCGACCCCTCTTCGATGACCTGGCGCCCAACGTCAGCTTCATGGCGGCCGACATCAAGGACGAGTACCACGGCGTGCGCGGGCTGAACTCGCTCTACCGCCGCCTGGTGGCCAAGCAGTTCACCCATGTGGCCGACCTTCACAATGTGCTGCGCTCTGGCTATCTGCGACTGCGCTTCAACATAGGCCGCTTCCGCGTGGAGCACATTGAGAAGCACCGCCGCCAGCGCCGCCATCTCGTATCACACAAGAAGAAGTCGTGCGAGCAACTGCCCACCTCTTTCCAGAACTACCTCGATGTGTTCAGCCGTCTGGGCTTCCCCATCGCCCATCCCTCGTTCCGTTCCATCTTCCCCCCCGAGGGTGGCAACCTCAACCTGCTGCCTGCCGCCGTAGGGCCCAAGCGCTCATGGGAGCAGTGGATAGGCATCGCACCCTTTGCCGCCCATCAGGGCAAGGTCTACCCGGTGGAGATGATGGAACAGGTCATCGAACAGCTCATCAGCCAGTATCCCAAGGCACGCCTCTTCCTCTTCGGCCGTGGCCAGCAGGAGGATGTCGTCTTTCCGCGGTGGTGCCAGCGCTTTGCGCCTTGCGTCCATGTGGGAAGCATCCTCGAAGCCATGCATCAGGAGCTTATCCTGATGAGCCATCTTGACGTCATGCTGTCAATGGACTCAGCCAACATGCACATGGCGTCGCTCACCGCCACGCCCGTCGTCTCCGTCTGGGGTGCCACCCATCCTTATGCCGGCTTCCTCGGATGGAACCAGTCGATGCAGAACACCATCGGTCTCGACCTCAGCTGCCGTCCTTGCAGCATCTATGGGCAGAAGCCCTGCAAGCGTGGCGACTATGCCTGCCTTTATGGCATCACCCCAGCAATGATTGTAGAGAAAGTCTCTGCCATATTAACCCCTAAAACACCTGAACAATGAAAAAGTACGTATGCAACGTCTGCGGATATGTCTATGATCCCGCAGCTGGCGATCCCGACAGTGGCATCGCCCCCGGCACCGCCTTCGAGGACATCCCCGCTGACTGGGTATGCCCCATCTGTGGCGTCACCAAGGAAGACTTCTCTGTTGAGGAGTAGGCCTACAGGATGAGCTGGAGGGCAAACTGATAGATGACGATGCCGGCGGTGACGCTGACGTTCATCGAGTGTTTCGTCCCTAACTGTGGTATCTCAATGCAGCCGTCGGAGGCATCAATCACCTCCTGATGGACGCCCTTCACCTCGTTTCCAAACACAACAGCATAGTGCTTCCCTTGTTCTGCATGGAACTGGGGAAGCATTGTTGATTCTGTGGCCTGCTCAACGCTGAGCACCGTCAGCCCGCGCGCCTTCAGCTCTTCGACGGCCTGCAGGGCGGTGGCACAGTGGCGCCAGCTGACGCTGTCCTCGGCTCCCAGTGCCGTCTTGTGAATCTCAGGGTGGGGGGGCGTGCCAGTGATGCCGCACAGCACCACCTCCTCCACGCGGAAGGCATCGGCCGTGCGCAGCACCGACCCCACGTTGTGCATTGACCGCACATCGTCGAGCACCACCGTCAGCGGCAGCTTCTCAGCCTTCTGAAACTCCTCGGCCGTCAGCCGCTGCATCTCTATCGTCTTCAGTTTCCTCATCATAGTAGTGGTTATGAGCGGTTACTCATTTTATGATGAATAATTCTTTACTCTTAGGCTTTTTCCAGTTTAAATATACAGGTCATTCAAACATCATCAATGTCAATGTCATTACTAGGGTCATCATCATTTAACAGTGCAATTTCATTGAGCCAGTCTTCTTCAGCCGCAGAAATTTCTCCATCTACCTCCGCAACAGTTTTGCAAAGATTGTAAATAAGTTTCCTGTAAAGAAGGTCGTTTTTAGGAGTTTTTTTTGCTATTAAAGGTGATAGATATAGAGAGTATTTTGAACCTAAAGCCTCAGAACACTCACTTATATAGGGGATTATGTCTATCAGTGAGAGCGTATTGGAGCTAACCTTTCCTAGGTGAGTGTACGACTTAATCTCCCTATTGCCTAATAACTTGTCCAATAAAAGTAAGAGAGCAGTTCCTTCTGGTGTTGTAAAAGTTGAAGGATGGGATAATCCATCGTAGCTTCTCATCACATCAATAAGAAGACATATTTTTACATTCTCAGCATGATTGTCCTTTAGCTGATATGCCAGTGCATTATAAATCGTGGTATTGGAAAGTTTGGCATCATAAAACTTGCATAGAAGTTCTGTTGCTGAGTCTACTTTATTGTAGTAGTCATCGGTTATACCATACTGCAACAAGTCTGTTGAAAAATCATCCAGATTCTCCTTCAATTTGTTTTTCAATAGAGCATACTGCTCATAAAGCAATTGAAACTTCTCCATATTTAATGATTAATTTTACTCTTATTTCTTACAATTTCGACTTTAGCTCTTTAATCGTTACTTCAGATATAGCCATTTCTCTCTATTGATAATACTCTATCATTATTTTTTCCGAAATTTGGCTCATTTTCAATGACTGTGTATAAATCTTCGTTTAAAGGTTTCCCTAAAAAACTATTAGGTATAGTCCATATTTTGAAACGGGTGTAAAAGTACGAAATATCTCTTAAACGGACAAGAAAAATGGAAAAAAATTATGAAAGGAAAAAAACTTTTTAATTCTTTTTAATTCTTCCTGAAAACGAGCTTATGAAGGTTGCAAAAAAAAACAGTTGCACCATTTCTATTGTTTTAAGTTTTCTCATCATGGTTATCACACCGTTTACGTACTGCAAAGTAATGAATAAAGCTTGTAAAAAGAAAGATTTGCATCTTTTTGTCTAGATGAGACAATAAGTCAATTTAATTTAGTACTTTTGCAGCAGGAAATAAGATATAACGAGCTAAAATGAATAAATATGAAAGAGCAACCTAATTTTACAATAGTTTATGTTTTCGGTCCAGAGCAGTGTGAAGCGAAGTATTTCAAAGATGAAGTGCTGACTCGGGAGGCTGGAGAATGGGTGAAAATAGGTGAGACAGGTTTCAAAGGTGATATAGAAACCATAACTGATGAAATAATGAAGAAGGAGGCATTAAGTCGTATTCTACAGGAAAGCAGAACAGGTATTCCTGTAACATCAGCACTCTATGATGTTTTTATTTTTCCATTTAAATCACATACGGACGATGCTATTCGTTATATACTCTGTAAGGAGATATACGAGATGGAAAACAGTAGACAAATTAATAAGGAACTCGAAGATGGTAAGATTCCTGCAGGTAAAGAATTTGTTTACGGAGTCCGCAGAAGAATTATCAAATTTGCGGTTCAGTCTTTTGATCATGACCTGATTGCTAAAGCATATGATTCTGATGATGTCGAATCTCAAATAAAAGTTCTTGCAAAGATTTGTTATTGTAACAATGTCATTATTAAGAAAGAAGATAATTCGACAGAGGAAAGTAATACGGCATTATTAAATAGGAGACCCCGTTTAGATTTGGATTTAGTCTTTAACGGACTGACTCCAAATGATAAAGGTGAATTCGTTGTTGAACTTACTGATGGCTCTGGGATCTTTGTTCAAGATGAAAATGGCGAAAAGATAACTGCAACCTATATCGGTAGTAATATCTTTAAATGTAGAGAAGAAAGAGGAAGTAGTTCCTACCTTGCAAAGAAATATCTAAGGAAATCGTCTGTAAATGGTAATGAATATTGGACCTATAATGGACAGAAGTTAACCTCCTTTCGGAAGAACTGAAAAGGTGTAATGAAGTTAAATAATCAACTGAATGTATAACTTGCTATCCTTGTGTGAGCATTTTAAACTAATAATTCTATGAGCATGGAGAAAGATAATGTTTACTCCTATTTTGGAGCATCAAAAGTTTTCTTTGAAAAGAGTTGTTCTATTAGTAGACCTTTATGTAAATTCTTTGATACAATAAGCAATGATGACAATATAATGCAAACCGTCGACAAATATTTACCAGATAACAAAGGAGATGTAAAGACGACATTGATGATACTAATTAATGCAGATCTGGTAAATTGTTTCGAGCAATTAGGTCATGATTCGACAAGCCTTTTTTCAAAAGAAGGATTAGTTTTGTCAATAGCTGAAATCTATATCTTGTTTAATCATTTCTGTACTTATCAAGACTTTAGCTTGCAAGAATATATAGATACTGTTGAAAAAATTGCAGGATTTAATGATAATTATTTTAAGAACAATAATAAACTAAGAGAGTACCCACAAAATCATTTCTTTTTAGATGATATTTTCAAAAAAAGCAAAAATTATGACTATTCTATTCAATACTTTTCTTGTCTTTATAGATTCTTTTCTGTTATTGCCAAAGCTGATGATTGTGTTACATTAGAAGAGAGTGAGTGGTTGAAAAAGTTGATGTCGAATTCACATCCGCGAGATTATTATGATACAGAAGAATATTCAATAAAAGGCAACGTGATAGAATGGAAAGTTATAGATGTCAAGAAAGAAAGAAAAGAACGAATAAATTTTAAGGAGTTTGCCGAGCCGAACAAGCAAAATTTGAACAACCAAGAACAAGTATTGTCAAATAAAAAAGATCCATTTGTAGAATTACAATCAATGATAGGACTTTCTGAAGTAAAGACCGACATTTCGACTCTTGCACAATTTGTAAAAGTTCAAAAGGAGCGAGAGAAAATAGGAATGAAATCGGTAGGGCTTTCCTATCATTGTGTTTTTACAGGTAATCCTGGCACAGGTAAGACAACTGTGGCAAGAATTGTTGCTGAGATATACAAGGAGCTTGGCGTAATAAAAAAAGGACATTTGGTGGAAACAGATAGATCGGGATTAGTTGCAGAATATGTGGGGCAAACAGCAGTAAAGACAAATAAGATTATCGATTCTGCTCTTGATGGTGTCCTTTTTATAGATGAAGCATATTCTCTTGTTCAAGGCACTGGAAATGATTTTGGTCAAGAAGCTATTTCGACATTGCTAAAACGTATGGAAGATGATCGTGACCGTCTGATAGTAATTATTGCAGGATACTCTAATGAAATAATAAAATTTGTTGATTCGAATCCTGGGTTACAGTCTCGTTTCAACAGATACATTCACTTTCCCGACTATTCGGCTGACGAGTTAATGCAAATATTCCTGTTGAATGTCAAAAAGAATCAATATGCGTTGGATGCAAAAGGACAAGAGCGTCTATACAAGATAATGAAGTATGAGATAGAACATAAAGACAAGAATTTTGGGAATGGTCGTTTTGTGAGAAATCTATTTGAAAAGACAATTCAAAATCAAGCTATTCGTTTGGCAGGCAAACCAAAAATAACAAAAGAAGAATTGTTGTTGCTTAACGCTGATGATTTACCAAGTAGTGCTTTATTAGTTAACACACAAGAACAGAATCGTGGATTTGAGATTCTGGAGGGAGGGCACAAGCCATTGTCTACAGAAGTAAGTAGCACAACAGTACTAAGAAGAAAGCCAACTTTGGACTTAAACATGATATTGAAAATAGATGCAAAAGTAATACTCACGAGTGATGGAAAAACCAATGTTGTAATTGATGAAAAAGGAGAAATAATCACAGCAAAATATATCGGAGATAATATATTTGAGTGTAGAGGAGAACAAGGACGCAGTTCTTATTTCGCGAAGAAGTATTTAAATATGTATGCCGGAAAGAACATGCAAACAGTTAATGGTAATGAATACTGGACTTTCAATGGAAAAAAACTTACATTATTACGTAAAAATTGAAAGGGAACAAAAATTGTCAGTATAAGCTCCCAAGATGAGGCCAAAGCCATTGTTGGCTATATAACGATGCACAATAGAGAAAAGCGAGAGTTCTGTTTGATAGAATGGCATTAGGTATCTTGTACATTTCGATGCTTTCGGAAGCTCCTCAAACGATAAAGCATATAACTGGCCTATGAATATTTCGGAATATAAAAATAAGACGCAGAGTCAATAAGAAGGCTGATTATTATCGAGTTCGCAGAGCGTATGCGAGGTTTACGCTCCTTGTGCTAACAACTTACAATAAGGGGGTCATGTAAAGCGGGAGATAGGTGACACCATCCTCTACCTTATAGTCGGCTGCATGCAAAATAGTAGGGGTGGTCATATACTCTCCAAACTTCTTTAAACGTGAGTTCGACGTAA
>Ga0310691_10008994_pt1 | contig 10202 bp, 8 predicted proteins | sample 176DNAGHGlowgp2_FD_203887 | JGI IMG/M metagenome (GOLD analysis project Ga0310691, IMG submission 203887) | Sheep rumen microbial communities from Palmerston North, Manawatu-Wanganui, New Zealand - 1766 DNA GHGlow gp2 (v2) (version 2) | ecosystem: Host-associated > Mammals > Digestive system >...
GAGAGCTATAGTTTGTTTCACAGAAAATGGTTATACAGCTGCTAGAATCGCTTCATTAAATCCAGCAGTTCCTATTATTACTTTCACAAAATCTACTCATACATATAGATTCTTAAATGTAGTTCGATGATTGAAATGATACAAAATTTCTCAGTCATTTAACTATGAAAACTTAAAAAGAATCTGAAAAGAGATGATCAGAATTATATTTAAGTGAAATATTTCATTGGATGATAAGGTGCTTATCGTACAATCTCATGAATTAAACGATGATATCAAGAGTGATATGATTAATGGAATCGAACTTTATCAATTCAAAAATATCTAATCTTTACATATAAATAAAAATCAAATGGTAGATGTATATCAGAGGATAAATGCGAGAAAGTTTGTACTTTCGTATTTGTACCAGTATTGTTTCTATTCTACATTTCAGGCTTCATTAAACCATGTAGAAAAAGAGGAGAAAATTGAAGAAAATAATGAGGCTTCTCCATTTTTGTGAAATGCTCATGATTCATTTTTTACTGAAGAATTTTTGGCTGATGTGCAGAAACTTTATGATAAATCTAAAGAAGAATGAAAACAGCTCAAAGAATGCGTTCAGCAGATTCTTTCAGAGCAATGAGAAGATGATATGCCATATTATCTCAAAAATTTTTTTGATAAATGGGATGAAAAAGATATCGATGTAGATTATGTTCTCAAAATGATGTGAAGCTTTGAAAAATATGTAACTGAAACAAAAGAAATAGTTAATAAATATGTAGAAAGTTTTCAATATGATGAAATGGATATAGTAGATCAGGCAATATTTTTACTCTGATATACAGAATATCAATTATTCAAGACTCCAAAGGAAATTCTGATAAATGAGATGATAGAATTGTGTAAAAGATATTCAGATGCAGGTTCTCCAAAGCTTGTGAATGGAATATTTGATAAAATATTGAATTAAAAGATTTATAGTTTAGAAAAATCCCTAGATCTTGGTGTAGAAAACTACGTTGATAATCTAGGGTTTTTTGTTTGAGAACTGAAAGTTTAGGAAGTGAAACCTACCTGGTGCAAATCCTTTTTTAGGGACTCTAGCTGGTCATTTGGTACGATGACTGACCACAAACGTCCCCCAGATTCTTGGGCAAAGATTTTGGTTTCTAGTTTGCCTTTGGGGTGATAGACAAGAGTTTGATGAGAGAGTCTTTCTCTGTCGGCAGGTTTCAGGGAAGAGCCTTTAGCTCGTGTGAATTTGTTCTGCTGCTTTCTTTGAGGGTCATAAGAGCCTCTCCAGTTCTCAAAAAATGAATTATAACTCATAAAATATGATTTTTTACCACGACAACATTATCGTGGGCGAGAGTGAATATACCTTTATCTATAGTAAAATCAAGGTATACGTTGACATTTTTGGTTGATTAATGATTTTTGAGAAAAAAGAATAAAGTCCGGAGAAAAACTCCGGACTTTTCTCAAATCTTTGGCTACTTAGAGCCGTTTCAGTATTGCAGTTCTAGCCGCGTGCTGTATCTCTTTTTGTGCCTTTTTGGGCAAGCCATTATAGGCGGCGATGTCGTTGGGTACGACGTAGGCTTTGACCGCGCGTTCGCGCGGATTGGAGTAGGATACGTGACAATTCTGTCCGTTTACTGAAAGCGGGAATGAATGTGCCATAGAAGTTTCTCCTTGTGGCACTTTCTTTTCGACTCTAAGTGAGATTTGACAATTTACTGGCATAGCTTGTTTTTTTAGTTTGACATTTTGTTATTTTAATTGTTTTTACATTATATATAAAACTTCTCTTTTTTCAATGCTAAATTCAGAAAATGTTTTATATTATAAATATCTATGTTTTTCTTTTTCAATGGAAAAATATCAATGATATCCTAATTAAAAATTGACTATGAAAAAACAGACTTATTTTTTGCTTTTTTTGTATAATAGGTATATAATTGAATATGTTTATTTAGTGTTTATAAAAATGGAAATTCTATCAAAATACTATCGAATACTCATTATCTTTGTGGTAATTATTGCTTTAGCTTGGTTTTTAAAAAATCGTTCAGAAGATACAGAAGATAATGATTCATATTTCCCAAATTATAAAAGGAAACAATATTTTTTTAGTTATCATGAATTGGAATTATATAAATTACTTAATGTTTTATTAAAATCTCAATATTGAGAAAAGTATGATATATTTCCTAAAGTAAGGTTAGCTGATATTTTTGAACCAACAGGTTGAAAAAAGGGACTTTCTAAAATAGTTTCAAAACATGTAGATTTTTTGATTGTTGATTGTCAAAATCATGCAGACCCAGTACTTGCTATTGAATTAAATGGAGAAAGCCATAATTCGTATGTACAAGCAAAATCAGACGATTTTAAAAATAAATTGTTCAACGAAAAATGACTTAAACTTATAACAATTAATAATAATGAAGTACAAAATCATGAAAGAATTAAAGAAATTTTAAACACATCATTAAATAACTAATTAAAAAAGACACTCCGTAACGGAATGTCTTTTTTTAATGAATTTATCCTAAATACTCACTTAATCTCTCACAAACTCTATCTTTTCACATTACACACATTAATGAGAATAAATCTGGAGTTTGTTTAGCGTTACATAATTGGATACGCAAGAACATTGCTAAATCTCAGACTTTTCCTACATATCATCACTCTTTGAATTCTGCGTTATTTGCTGCGTAACCGAATCTTTTTCAGATTTCTTTTAGCTGTTCAAATCGTCATAATGTGTCTACTCATTCTAGTTTAACTTCCTCGATATATGTGCGAACGAAATCTTGTAATTTTGAGAAATTTTCATTCTCTGCTAATAATGCTTTTCTAGTTTCTGCTCAATTTTTCCAATTCTCATCATCAAAGAAAAGAATCTGATTTTTCACATCTGGGTAAACTGTAAATCTTTTTGGGTCTTTCTCGGTATGACGTTCGATATTCATAGCTGCTTTATAATATTCTGGATTAGATTTTAAAAGCTGAGCAAATTCAGGGTCGAATGTTTCGGCTCGCTCCAAAGTTTCCTCAAATAATTTATCTGTAGAAATAGCTGAAAGATATTGATTATTTATCCATTGTAATTTCACTTCATCGAAAAGTGGAGCAGCTACTCACATCTTTTGAAGTTCAAAATTGAACTCAGAAATCGGAGCTAATTGATTTTCTTTTCTCCAATCTTCAAATGACGAACTAGCTAAATTCAAGATATAATCTATCAATCATTGAGTAGAATATCATCTTTCGAATAAAATTCTCACATCTGCTTCTGGGTCGTGTCTTTTACTAATCTTTCTTTTCTTTCCATTATCCATTTTAGAAATTGGAGCGACGTGACAATATTTAGGAGGAGTTAGTCCAAATGCTTGGAATAATTGTAAATGAAGAGGAACTGAAGTTAACCATTCATCTCATCTCATCACGAGAGAAGTCCTCATTAATGTATCATCTACGATATGTGCCAAATGATATGTTGGTAATCCATCTCACTTCAAGATTACGATATCGTTATAATTGTCTATCATTGAAACCACTCATCTAAGTTCATCTGAAAAAATGATTTTTTTAGACAAATCTGCAGGAGAACGGTATCTAATCACTGAAAAACTATCTCACATTTCGTGGAATTTTGCGATTGCGTCGTCTGGAGAGAAACTGCGGTATTTTGAGAATTCTCCATAAATTCCAGGAATCTGCTTATTTTTCATTTGTTGGTCACGAATTTCATTAAGTTCTTCTTCACTCATCCAACATGGATAAGCTAGTCATTTTTCAATTAAATATTTTATGAAAACTTTATAAAAATCTGCTCTCTTTGATTGAATATATGGACCGTAATTTCCAACGTCTGACTCGTTTTCTCCGAGAGGTCATTCATCTATTTCAATTCAGAATTTTTTAAGTGATTTAACTAAAGAAACGGCAGCTCATTCAACTTCTCTTTTTTGGTCAGTGTCTTCGATACGTAAGAAAAAAATTCAATTATTTTGCTTTGCATGTTTCCAGTTAACCAAAGCTGAGAATAGACTTCCAAAATGCAAATATCCGGTTGGAGAAGGTGCAATACGTGTACATACACAATTACGTTCAGGGTATTTATCAAGTAATTTCTGAATATCTGAATCTACTCATGGGAGTAATAATTCTGCTACATCATTCCAAGTTGCCATGATTTATTTTTGAAAAGTTTAAAAAACTGATTGAAATAATATTTTTTCATTCTCAAAAAACAAGAATTTCTAGTTGTTTGTGTGTTTATCTATTTTCTGATTCTACCGTGAGGAGTTCATTCTACGAATCCAGCATTAGTTTGTACTCAGATTATGGCTTTTTCGTAGAATTCTTCTAAATTATTCGCTCATACATAAGTTAAACTTGAACGTAATCAAGTAGTGAAAGTATCTACGATATCTCCAACAGATTCAAATCAATCTCTTAGGTAAATCCTTGATTTACTAATTCATTCACGATACATTCATCTTTTCTCTATTTCAAAATTATCTTGTTTTCCATTCCTGAGTTCTACAGCTTTTTTACTAGCCATTCCGTAATTCTCTTTGTACATTAATCCATTTTCATCATATTTGATATCTCATGTAGATTCATAAGTTCATGCGAAAGTAGTTCAAAGCATTACGTGATTTGCTCCTGCAGCTAAAGCTAAAGCTAAATCTCTAGGTTCTTTTACTCATCCATCAGCCCAAACGAATCCTCATAGCTTTTTTGCTTCTAATGCACATTTGTAAACAGCTGTAAATTGAGGTCTTCATACTCATGTCTGCATTCTAGTAGTACACATAGCACCGGGTCAAATTCAGACTTTTACTCCATTTGCTCATGCTTCAATTAAATCTCTAGTCGCTTCGGGTGTTATCACATTTCCAGCAATTACAATAGGTTCATTTCCGTATATTTCCCTGAATTTTTTGATGGATTCAATCATTTTTCTTTGGTATCAGTGAGCTGTATCTAGTACAAAAATGTTTATTCACATTTTATATAGAGTTTCAATTTTATCGAATCCATGAATTCCAACAGCTATGGCAACGTTCAATTTTCAGTCTTTATCTAATGTTGGTTTGTAGATATCTTGTCTGATGCAATCTTTTTTCGTTATAATTCAAATTAATTTATTATTATCATCGACGATTGGTAGTGAAGAAATTCAGTTCTCATCCATCAAATTATAAGCATCTTTATTTCAGATTCACTCCTTTGCTGTGATTAATTTTTTAGATTTTAGATTCCCTAAAAGAGAAAACTGATCTAAATTTTTCATATCATTTTCTGAAAAAATTCAGATTGGCTCATTATTATCGTTTATCATAACTACACGGTTATGAGATCTTTTGTGGATAATTCACATAGCATCTCTAATTGTATTATTTGCTTTAACGGTCATCGGAGTATCGTATTTTATGCTAGCAGATTTAATTTTAGTGATAATTTCTTGTAAAGTATCTATATTCATATCTTGAGGTAAAACTCCCAATCATCCATAACGGGCGATAGTTTCTGCCATTCTTTTTCCGGTTACTGCATTCATATTTGCACTAACTATTGGTAGGTGAGTTCCAAAATTATATTTTGGTTGAATGCTTACTTCAGACCTAGAATATCAGTCAAAATAATTCTGGAAGAGGAAAACATCCTGATAGGTGAGTTCTTCATTCTCATAAATTGGATTATTGAATCTCATTGAATTGTATCATATAAATAAAATATGACTATATACCGTATATATTCAAAAAAATATGTAAAACAATACAAAATAAACATTGATTAGATTTGCTAAATTAATATATAATGTATGATAAAAAATAAAATAATAATAAACAAAAAAGAAAGGAGGAATACCGGATGACAAACAAGGAATTAAATGAAGAATTTGTTAGAAATAATTATTGTAGTCATTGTGAGGTTCGGCGATATTGTGAATCTCGAGGTGAATTTTGCCAGACAACGAACAATATGCTGAAACTTGGGCAACTCTTGGATCAGCAGGAGTTAAGTAAAATGGATGCAATATTTGAAGAATTTATGAACCAAGAATATTGCACTAGTTGTATAGTTATCTGTTCGGGTGTAAGTGTAAAATGTAAAACAGCCAATGATATGCGAAAAATGTTAAGATGGAAAAATAAAAAGGCTGTATTATAGATGATAGGTATTTAATATAGATGGGGGGATTTTATTCTCCCATTTTTTTATTGTACTTTTCTGATAAAATATTGACTTTAATGCGATTTTAATTATTGTTTATGTTAGCTAATAAAAATATAAAAAGCAATGTCTGAAGCTATAAGAGGGCACAAAAAAATAATAAAATATGAAAGAAAAAATTTTGTTTGACCATTTTTTAGATGGAATCGATCAGGCGGCACACGACCTGTATGACCTACATCCATTAGTCTGCAAAAAATTTTCAAGTGTAGACGTGATTAATTTATTTCGGCAATTTGAAGCCAAAGTATGTGAAGATCCTTTTTGGGAGAAAAGTGATGAAATAATGTTCATCAATGGTGATAGTAAACTCGAAAAATTGGATTTCCAAAATGAGACCTATTACATCCTGAATGGACAGTATTGTACTGATACTGAATGGAAATTTTTCAATGCAACTTTGAATGCCTGGTTTTGTCCTGTCTCTCAACCAGAACCTCTTTGGGAGTCTTATGAACGTTTGTACGATGGTGTAGGAATCTCTTTGAAATACCTTTTGCTTGCTCACAGATTCTTCAAGTATTATGGGGAAGATTTCTATGTGAAAAACATCCGTCCACACACAGACATTTTCAAGGATGTTATTGTAGAAATCTTTGGATTGAAAAATTTTCCAGAAAAAGTAATTAGCAAAAACAAACTGGAAAAATTGGAATTCAGTATCGCCTATAGACTTGAACACGAAGACTATTGCGGCTACGTCGAAGCTGCTAATGAGTACATAGATCTGGCCAAGAATGTTTGTCCTGATTTGAAAAACGATTCGACATATCTCGAAATCGTTAGTCTCAACGATGAGTTTTCAAAACTCGTAGATAGAGCCAAAGCGACGAAGGAAGACATCTGTGAGAGGATTATCCCCAAGGTAAAAGCATCCCTCTAAATGTATTTTGAAAAAAACGACCGAAATTTCGGTCGTTTTCTTAATATGATTGATTATATATTATTTTCTCTATTTTTTATAGAAAAAATTTTAAAAATTTTTCAAAAAAAGTTGAACTTTTTTTCGGGGTGTCTTAAAAATACATTTAACAACTAATAAAACTTTCGATGAAAAAAGTCCTCAAAAATTTGACAAAAAATTTTTTCTGATTATAATTATACCGTCATCATGAATAAGTGATTTAAGAAGTTCATGTTGATACAGATGAGTTCTTTCACAAATTATGTAACTGGTAAATGTACTTCATTTGCTTTAATAATCTCGCTGAATGTGCAAATCATTCTATACTGTTATGTATGAATCCTACATATATAACTAATTTCCTCTTCTACCTTGGTAGATCTTGTGAAGCGGTTATTAAGGTCGATATTTTCATTGAGAATACCTTCCAAAGATTAAGGTTCTCTAGCTAATAATTTAAACAATTATTAGTTCAATTGAAAATCAATTCTAGTTATCTCTTATGAGTTTCTTATATTTATCTATTCCGCTTTAAAATAGTGATAAGCATGATAGAATTACCTACTATTGTAACCTTATCAGCCTATTATGGAGTATTTAAATCTTATAAGGGCAATGATTAGAAAACAATGCCAAGACATTTAGATTCATATGTTGCTGGATACAAATCTTAACAATCATTTGAGAGAAGGTCTTAAATGAGGATATATCCCGCTCTCTTAGAGATTTATTTCTCTATCTGATAAAATTCATTTGAGTTTGCTATCTCATGGAATCTTCAACTTTAGGTCTGCCTAAAGCATGAGATACTTCATTAGTTAATAGCTAATGTTGCTTCATGACCAAGGCACCTTACATAATTTACATCCCATCTGGGAGAGTAGATTCACTTCTACTCTTTTTTTTAATTTGAAAAAACTATACTTGAAAAGGAAATAATGATTAATAAACATGGTTATGTTTATTTATTACCCATAATTTTAAATGAAAAAACTCCTATTATCATTATTAGTACTTCCATTGTGTATATCTATGACATTTGCTACACAAGAGAGATTAACTACATCATCTCATGATGTAATCAAAGTGACTCTTGATTGAACACATAAATTTGTGGTGAATGCTGTCCAGAATTGAAATCAACCAAAATCTGTAAAAACTCTGATGGATGAGGTTGGGGGAGTGTCTGCGATTAATTGAGCTTTTTTTGATGCGTATAGTGCACAAAAAAGTTCAGATATGATAGCAATTACTAATTGAGTTAAAAGATCTGTTTATGGAGATGATTTATGAGATACTAGGGCTTTATTCTGATTTAAATATGATTGAACTCCAATCTTAGTTACAAATGCTACTAGATCTTGGGGAAATGGTAATTGGGTTAATTCAGAATTTTCTAATGTTCAATATTGACTTTCAATGCATGTTCTTTTGGTAAATGGAGATAATGTGTCTTATAATAATTCGGAAATGAATAATGATAAAAAGCAATGATGAGCAGCAACCAAAGAGTTTATTTGTAGTACAGAGGATAAATCTACTATCTATTTCTGAAGGGTATATGGTGTGACTTTTATATGATTAGCAGAGTATATACAGAGAACATTTGGTTGTTATGACGCTATTCAGTTGGATGCATGATGATCTACAGCAATATACTATGAATGAGAAAAAATTGCATGACCATGAAGAGATGTAATGGATGCATTTGTGGTGGTGGAAGATAATTCAAAATATAATGAAGAATTACAAGAGGCTATTACATGGATGTATGAAAATTGAATGACAAAATATAATGATCCGGATTCTTTTATGGCAAAAGATCCTATCAATAGAGAGCAGGCTTCTAAATTCTTCTGAGTATTAGCTGAGAATATATATAAAAAAGAAATTATTGAAGGTAATAATTGTGATTTTATAGATATATCAGAAGCTGATCCAACATTACAGGAAAATATAGTTAAATCTTGTGAACAGTGATTATTTCAGTGATATGAAGGGAAATTTGATCCTAAAACTAATCTTACAAATGCACAAGCTTTAGCAGTTTTATCGAGAATAGTAAATTCTAAATTAGATGAATCGAATATTCCATGGTATGAAAATTATTATAAATCAGATAATTTATGAACGTATGTATTGGCTAATTGATTAAAATTATGATCAATATCATATGCTGAAAAACAAGCTACTAGATGAGAAATCGCAATTATGATTTATAGAACTGCAAATAAGTAAGTGTTTAGTTCGTAGCATTGACGGATAGCTAGTTATCCGTTTTTTTTATTAGAAAATTAGATTAAAAAAAAGGATTCGACTAAATATAGTAGAATCCATTGATTTAGATTGGTTGCTAAATGCCGGATAGAGCGAGTGCTGTAAACAGGTTTTCATCCATTCCGTTAGTGTAGGGGAATGTTGCGGATGAAAATGCACAGAATAAAATATCGAAGAGCTTTCCGTCTTCCTGCTTTTCTGCAGCAGATAGGACCGTTGTAAAAATCTTCGCAAGGTTTGATGATATCTTTGTTGTAGACTCTCCTTCTTCATTCGGAATTGAGATTATCGTCTGATTCTTTACCTCAGAATATCCGAGAATTACGAAGTTAGATTCACATCCAAGTTCTCTTAGAGAATTTAGCATTTGGTCGAATTTTTCTTGACTCATCTTTTTGTTTTTTTAAGGGTTATAGTAATAATATAATAAATAATTCTAATGTAATGTCAAGTGTTTTTTAACTTTTATGAAATAAAAAAATCCCCACACAAACCACTATTTGATTTGGTGAGAACTGATATTTTATCAACTTTAGCTTGAATGGTGGGTGATATAGGACTCGAACCTATGACCCCCTGCTTGTAAGGCAGATGCTCTAGCCAACTGAGCTAATCACCCATGTGGCTAAAGTTGAAGTTAAACTTTTTTGGCGGTCCCATAGGGAATCGGACCCTAGTTAGAAGATTGAAAGTCTCCTGTCCTAACCACTAGACGATGGGACCACAGAAGGAAGCATCTTGATTTTAAGTGGCGGGATGGACGGGGCTCGAACCC
>Ga0310691_10008995_pt1 | contig 10202 bp, 14 predicted proteins | sample 176DNAGHGlowgp2_FD_203887 | JGI IMG/M metagenome (GOLD analysis project Ga0310691, IMG submission 203887) | Sheep rumen microbial communities from Palmerston North, Manawatu-Wanganui, New Zealand - 1766 DNA GHGlow gp2 (v2) (version 2) | ecosystem: Host-associated > Mammals > Digestive system >...
GCAACGCGCCGACAGGCGCGGCGCGACAAGGCAGGAATAGATAAATAATAATAAAGGTTTGAATTAAAATATATAGATATGGCAAATTTAGCAGACATCCTGCAACAGGAGCGCGACCGCGACACAGTGGACAAGTGGGGGTTAATTCACCTCTACAAGACAGGTTCGTTCTATTCCGCCTACGAAAGGAGCGCATGGCTCATCGCCGTCATCACCTTCAACGACCAGGTGCGGATGCAGACGAAAGACCGCAAACCAATAGCCGTGACGCGCATCCCGATGGCGAACAGCGACGAAACTTTCTGCCGCGTCGGTTTTCCTTTGAAGAGCATCGAGAAGTATATCCCAACACGGCTCAACTACGAGGCTGAGGACGACAAACATATTGTCATCACCGTAGCCTTGCCACAGCCGCAGGACGGCAGTGAAGTCACCTACGAACGGTTGGCAGAAGCGGTGGCGAAGTGGAAGGAGGCACAGCCGCTGAAACAGCCGAAAGACAAGAAGGACAGCGACCCGCAGGAAGACACCGACCGTCAACCACAGCAGGGCAAGCCGAAGCGGACGCTGCTGTCGCTGATACAAGAGGCACAACAGCAGCAGGCACCGTCGCAAGGCGGTCTGATTATGCAAATCATGTCATATCAACTCTCACAGCATACGCCCGCGGAGAACTTCGAGTTCATCCAACGGCTGCAACTACAGATAGCATCCATACTCTAACAGCAAGCACACCTCAGATGAGTCCGTCACACCAAAAGCAGAACGAAAAAGTTAAGTTCATAGGTTGCCCGTCATACCGCCGTGGGCGGCGTGAAAAAAGAAAGACGAGCAGTGGCTTCCGCTTCATGGATTCCGCAGCACCAGTCGTATAGGTGGCAACCGACGCATAGTATCAATAGTACACAGCCTTCAGGGTCTGTTCTTCTCCTGCTCGGGCAACGGCAACGGCCGCACTTGGAACAACAGAGGGTCGAACGGCAACTACTGGTCTTCGACTTGGAACTCAGCCCGCAACGCCAGGAACCTGAACTTCAACAGTAGCGGAGTCAATCCGCAGAACAACAACAATCGGTACAACGGTTTTGCCTTGAGGCCAGTGCAGCACTTATCAACTTCATTCTGAATGTTCCAACCGACGAACCAGCTTGCTACTGGATGCTATCACCTTACACGCTCGCAACTGCTCTACGACCTCTATGTCTCCTTCTACGATGCCGCACGGCACAAACACAAGATGGCGTATGTGCAGAAATTCGAGGCCAATCTGGCAGAGAATCTGAACGAGCTTTGCGACGACCTGCTGACACGCAGATATAAGGCACTTCCCTCGAAGTGCTTTATTGTTACCTACCCAAAGAAACGCGAGGTCTTCTGTGCGGCATTCCGCGACCGCATCGTGCATCACCTCTATTTCAGATACACCCACCAACTATTCGAGCGCACCTTTATTGCCGACAGCTATTCCTGCATAGAAGGCCGCGGCACCCACTATGGCATCAGCAGAATCCGTCAGCATATCCGCGAAGCCTCGCTCAACTGGCAGGAGCCGTGTTACTCCATGTCGCTTGACATTCGCGGCTACTTCATGCACATCAACCGCGAGAAACTGCTGAAGATAGCCACCTCCACCATGCGCAAGATGAGCACCCACCGAGTCGGGCTGAGTGAAGATATTGCCACCATCCCCAGCGGCGTGCTGCTGACACCTGCAACCACATGGGCAGACATCCGCGACTTCGACTTCATCCTGTGGCTCACTGAGCAGATTGTGATGCTCGACCCGATGAAGAATTGCCACATCGTAGGCGACCTTCACGATTGGGATGACATCGACCATGCCAAGTGTATGCGCTTCGCAGAGCCAGGTGTGGCATTGCCAATCGGGAACCTTACCTCACAACTCTTCTCGAATGTATATCTCAACGTCTTCGACCAATTCATCAAGCGCGACATCAAGTGCCATCACTATGGCCGCTATGTGGATGACTCGGTACAGATAGACCCAGACCGCGACTGGCTCATCCAGCAAGTGCCACGAGAACGTGAGTTCCTGGCCGACGAGCTGGGCCTGCAACTCCACATGGGTAAACTCCACATCCGCGAGGTGCGTCAGGGCGTGGAGTTTCTCGGTGCATTTCTGAAACCCTACCGCGACTATGTGAGCAATAAGACGCTGGAGCGCATGACCAAGAAGATACAGGAGATAGACCTGCGCAACGAAGAGAAAGCCGTGCGCACCATTGACTCGTATCTCGGCATCCTCAGTCATACCGCCAGCCGTTGCATCACACGAGACTTGATGAGTAAACCCCTGGCAGTATAATTGGCGAAGTGTAAAACATTATAACATTCCAACGATATGAACAAGACAAGCGGAAAGCAGGGCAACTATGCCCCCATCAAGCAGGATGCCTCGCGCATCGTAATCAGTTACGGCTACAAGCCCGTGGAAGGCACCGACATGGCCGAGTGGCGCGAAGTAGTCATCTACAAGAAACATGCGTCGCAACTGACGATGGCCGACGTGAAGGATGCCATCATACAGGACATCAACCACCGCACGGATGCAAAGATTCTGAGCGGGCTGGTGTGGAAGGATAAACCCGTGTGGCTTTCACAGGAAAACCAGTTCAACTTCAAGGCTGCCTACGACCTCGCCGTGCAGACTCAGGGCGCAACGCTGCCCGTAACCTTCAAGCTGGGCGAAGCGGAAGACGGCACGCCCGTGTACCACACCTTCAGCACGATGGAGGACTCCACGGATTTCTACACATCAGCCGTGGACCACATCCATCAAAGCGTGGCCGACGGCTGGCTGGAGAAAGACGGCATCGACTGGACACCCTACGAACAGTATTTTAACGAGTAAACCCAAGACAATAATTCATCAGATAATTGTACGGTAAAGTGCCGCACATTCATGTTTAACAATTAAAACTTAAAGATTATGCCTGAAATTATTCAGCTTCCCCAGAACGGTGGTAATCAGAACGGAGGAACCACACTCCTCCCAGTAGCAAACGGCGGCCTGTTCGGCAACAACGACCGGTCGTAAAAACAAATAATTATTAACCAGCATTGAGAGTTATGAGTCTAAGGACAGCAGACTTCTTCAGTCGTGCACTCACCAGGAGCAACGCCGTGACCGCCATCGTGGGCGACCGCATCTTCCTGCCCGCCCGCCCGACGGTGGACGAGAACGAGGATACCATTCCATACATCATCATCATGCCGGGCGCGGTCACGAACACAGGATTCACCAAGGACAACACGCCCGAGGGCGACGAGGACACCGCCAACGTCGGCATCCTCTGTGTGGCCGAGAGCCACGACCGCCTGACCGACCTCTGCGAGGCCGTGCGCGAAGCGTGCGTCAGCCTTTGGCGTGAGTCCGTCGGCGATTCGCATACCCCCGTGGAATGGCAATTCTCAGCCACCGACGAGCAGTACGACCCGGCAAAGCCTTGCAATTACATGACGCTTAACTATCAATGCACAACAAATCGATGACTATGTTTAGAAAAGGACAAAATTACCGAATCTTCATCAATGGCCTCGTTGTGGCCGAAGAGACATCGTGCAGCGTAACACGTGGGGTTGATACAGAGGAATCTGCCAACAAAGACCTTGCCCCTGACAGTGCCAACGGCGTAATAGGAGGGGCCAACCCAATACCAACCTATAAAAACATGCAGTTCCAGGTGGAAGCGCAAGGAGAAGGAGCCATCCAACTGTTCCAGATGGCATTCTTACTGATGAACGCCACCGGCGGTAACGTGGGCTGGGCTCCGACGAACGGAGTTAACAACCGCGTAAGACGAGGACCTGGGGGCTTCGTAAGGGCTATTTGCAACGACCTTACGATTAATGCGCCCAACCGCCAGCCTGTGACTTGCACTGCCCAGTTTATAGCTGTTCCCGGAACAGCTGACGACGACACGGAAGATAATCCCTACGTGCCGTCATTCAACGTCTTGCGCGGCGAGTTCCTGCGGCTGTTCCTCGGCGCAAGCGGCTCGGAAACAGTCATTGCCCAAGCAACAAACGCCTCGCTACATTTGTCGCTGTCGATGGAAGACGCTACTACGAAAGACGTAACGTCGGTATCGGGCTCATCGCTCACCTTTAAGTCACAGGAGCCCACACAGATCAGCTACGACATTTCGTCGGAATGTATCTACGAGGGTGGCCTACACGACCTCACAGAAGGCACCAACTATGCGTGGTCACTGGCCAAGGCCAGCGGTGCAGGCCAAGCCACCAAGGGCGACGTACTGGCCAGCGGAACGGCGATGCTCACCAACCTTACGGCCAACGCTCCCGTCAACCAGTCTGTCACCTACAGCGGCACATTCACTGGCGTAGGAGTTCTCAACACCACCATAGCGTCGAACAGTCGCCCATATTCTTCATCTTCCGTAACAACCGAAGAGGAAGAGCAGCCCGAAGGAGAATAATCCACATTTATCAACCTCAGTGTGCCGTGCGGTTTTGCCGCACGGTCTCACTGCTAAACATCTTGAGCTATGAAGAAAATAACCATCCTTGGCCACGACCTGAACGTCAGCTTCAGCATGGCCGCAGAAATCGAGTACGAAGATCTGAGCGGAAAGCCATTCGACCTACAACAGATGGACACACAGAAGGCTACCATGCAGCTTTGCTACGCCGCCCTGAAGGTATCCAACGACAAAGTGCCTTTCACTTTTGACCAGCTGAACCGCAAGGCGAAATTCAGCGAGACGGCAGAACTAAAGGCGGCAGTCATCGAAGCCATGAACGAATGGCTGGGCATACCCGCAGTCATGGCAGAAGAGGCACAGGCACAGCCAGCTGGTGAAGAAGAAAAAAACGACTGACCGCCCACGACATCTACTCCCTCGTCGTGGGCGAGGTAGGCTACAATCGCAACGAGTTCCTGCATGAGCTGCGCTGGTGGGAGATCAAGGCTATCATCGACGGCTACCGCAAGCGGGAGCGCACCTATCTTCTGATGACCCGCTGGAGCACCTACATGATTATGTGTACTGGCATGGCCGACCTGCGAAAGGCAGGGATAAGCAGCGCGTCAGACCTTATGGAATTTTCATGGGAGAACGACGAGAAGCGCAGCACTATGTTCTCCCAGGAGGAACTCGCAGAAATAGACAAAATGCTCAATCCAAAGAAAGGCGACGGACAATAACCGCCGCCTTTCTTTATTCACCATGTCCCTGTCTTGGAGTTTTCCCAGCTACTATCTATGCTCACATCCAACCCACCGGCGCTTCCGAACAGGTTTCCGCTGTACTCCGTGCTGCGGTTTGCCTTGAACGGTGCACCGGTAATCGTAGCCGACCCTAACACACCGCCATCAGCATCCTGTGCCTGTATGCTGACGTTTGTCACCCATTCATCCGCTCCGCTCAGTCCAAAGATGCTCACAGACATCTGCCCCATAGTCCCAACATAGGACTCCGGCACTGTCACCCTTCTTTCAGTTTGTTGCGATGCCATCGCAACCCCGTTTACATAGTCCCATCCATAGTACCACCGCTCAGGCGTCACCGCCACAGCCTTACAGCCAGTCAGCACTTCATCATTCACCACGATGCGCAGCTTCGTGGCCACACGGTCCAGCGTCACCGCCCTGTTGCCGTTACTGATGCTTACCACCTCTACCTCATAGTCTTTCCAGAACGTGTCGCGTGGCCCCGTCCAAGTAATCGTGTGCCCCTCGGCATCCAGCGTTGCACCCTCACCACGGGAAGCCACGAAATACACATGATGACTCCCATAGCCAAGAGTGAGCGTAGGCTTGCCCCACGCTTCATCCCCAGCCGTCTGATGCAGCGACTGGACGCACGCACCGTCCACATAGTCAAACACCCACAGGTCGGTCATATCCTTCCCGTCAGCCGACAGGTAGCCGCGAGTAAACGTAGCCGCACCGAAGTCGCCTTTCACCGTGAACGTGAACTTCTTCACATCGTTCTTACTCCCCATTTCAACAGGTTCGCTCTCATCCTCCACTTCGCCGAGGACCGGCTTCTCACAGGCTACTACCAGCAGCCCTGTGAGCATCATTAGTAGCATTTTCTTCATTATCTTTCTTTGTTGAAAGTTGTTCTATCTTCCGCAAATCGGCAAACACATGATCAGGCTGCACTTTCGCATATCTTTGCGTCTGCACCGTGTTCGTATGCCCCAGCATCCTTGCAATGTTCGCCAGGTCAATGCCCATCGCCTTGGCACGCGTGGCGAACGAGTGCCGTGCCAGGTGTGAGTGCAGCGGAGTGGCGACACCGGCTGCCATGCCGATAGCCTTCAGCGCGTGGTTGTAGTCGGCATTGCCCATCTTCGGCAGCTGCCAGCCGTACTGCTCCAATATCCGTATGCACTCGTCTGTGAGCATCGTCAGGTACTGCACGCCCGTCTTCACACGATGTCCCGCGTTGACCCACTTGCCGTCTATCCGCTTATATTCCGAGAAGTCGAAAGCCTGCAAGTCGGCATACGACAGCCCTGTGTGCATCTGGAATACGAACAAGTCACGGGCAACAGCCATTGCCGTACCTTTCACCGGATGCACCGACTCCACGGCTTGCATCTCCTCGTTCGTCAGAAACTCCACGCTCTCCCTGTCGCCCCGCTTGAACTTACCACGCAAGCGGTCATACGGGTTGTATTCAATCTTCCCGAACAGCACGGCACGGTTCAGAATCGCCTTCAGGCACTTGTGGTAGTTATACACCGCCCCGTCCCCGATGCACTGCTCCGCCTCACCCGCCAGCCTGTCCGCGTCGCTCATAGGCTTCTTGATGTTGTGCAGCCAGGCGTCCCACCGGCACAGGTTCTCCACCGTCACGTCATCCCAGCGAGACAGCTGCCCGTACTCGCGCATACGTGTGCGCAATGTTATATAATGTTTCTCCGTGCCGGGCTTCAGTCCCATCTGCTTCTGCTGTTCTTCCACGAAGTCCAGCAGGGCCGTGCCCTCATGGTCGAGGTCTTCGCGCAAGCTCCACGCCCTGCGCTTGATGTCCGCAACGTCCAGCTGTCGGTCTTCCTCGATGTACCTGTTCACCTCTTCCTGCACCTTGCGGAATATGATGTTCACGCGCCGGTTCAACTCGTCCTTGTCAGCCCTGCCCACCACGGAGCCGCCCACGAAGTCATGCCTGGCAACGGATACCCCGGTGCCAATATACCTTGCCTTCCGTTCGTATGTCACGCGGATTTCAATCGGGCCGACTTCATCCCTGCCCTTGCTCCCGCGATGGTCGAATATAATATCTGTCGTGATTGTCGATGCCATAGTCTTTATTGTTTTACGTTTTTGTTTACCATCCCCGCCAGCCGACGGGAAACATTTTGCAAATACTGCACACGAATACACGATTTCACCCACAAACACCCTCGCGGGAAACATCTCCTGTTATTTCAACTATCAGATAAATAAAGGGGTTTCAGCATTTACGCCGTTACCCCAATATTTTCCTGTGACCCGCTTGGGGTTAGTCAGGGAAATGGTGGGGTCATAGATGTTTTACGGAGGTTTCTTGTATTTTGTAAAAATCATAACGGAAAACATTTTGCAATTAACGGGAATGTTGCCAACAATAAAGAGAACCAGAAGATGCTGAGCGGGAACATTGCGAACCTTTCTTTGTCCGGGCTTGGCATCTGCCTGAATAGACTGGAGTGGCAGATTGTTTTGATGTTTGTTTTGTTTGTGAGAAGGACGAACGGACTGGCCGAGAGTTGGACTTTGTTGTTGCTACTTTAGTCGGCGTGGTGACGTTTCGACTGGTTGATGATTGCGATGCAACAGGGAGTTGTCCGTGAATGGTGCAGAGGGTGTCGGAGGTGTCGGCCTCGTTGGTGCATTGGCCACATCGTGTGTCGGACTTACAACGGAGTGGGGTAGGAGTTTGTGCGAATAACGTGAGTGACATTATGCACATGATAATGATTGTTTGTAATGCTTTCATATACGTTTTGTTTTTCTGTTCTGTTCTGCGGCTCCGATGGGGAATTGGTAGTCGGATATACCATTGTGAGAGTCGATGATGTGACGGTAGTCTATGAGACGGGATTTCTGTTCGGCTATGAGTTGATCCTTGGCGGCGAGTTGGTCACGGAGGGACTGAATGAGGTCGTCTTTGGCTTTGAGCTCACGGGCATGGGCTTCGAGGAGGGTGGCTTTTTCTGACTTCAGCGACTCGATGGTTTGCATCTGTGCGGCAAGGGCAGCGTTCATGATGCTGGATGGGTCGGTAGTGGGATATGAGTCATCATGCACACGTTCGGAGGTACGGTGTCGCTGCTGCATGGTGTCGTAGTCTGGATTGTTGCGACGGAGTTCTACTTCTGCCTGTTCTTCATCGGTGACATTGGCAAGGAGCATGATGTCGGAGTTGCCGAAGAGGTATTCACGGTATATCTCCTGAGAAGGCGCAACGCACGATTCACAGACAAGACCTTCAATGACTTCATTGGTGACGGGACGGATGCCTGACTTGTAGCCGGATATGTAGGCGGACTTACTGCCAATGGCGGTAGCAAGTTCGCCCTGGTTCATATTACGGGCTGTGGCCACATAGTTGAAGGCACGGATGAAGTGCTCATTCTTCTTTTGCCGGAGTGCATCGTTGTCTTTTTTACCCATAATTATACCATAAATCCTTAAAGTTCCTTAAAATTCTACGGCTTTTACACCGAGTTACAGATTTTTACTTTATCTTTGCACCCGTAAGTAATTAACACTACAACGAGGCAAGAAAATAGCCGTCAGACGGGAGGCCGTCTTTTCACAAGCGGTAAACCGCCAATTTGCGAACACTTTGCGAGGGTGTCGGATTGCAAATATACGGCTTTTTCTGCCAAGTTGTTACAAAACGAATAACTAATTAAGTAAAATTAAGAAACAACATGGTAACAGACAGAGTGACACGAGACGACATCAGGGCTCTGAAGATAGGTCAGACAGGTGTCTTTACATTGCCAAACGCAAAGGCAGTAGAGAGTGGTCGTGTACAGTTTGCCACGATGAAGCGACTGGAAGACATGGACTTCGAGCGTGTGGAGACTGGCGAACCTTTGACGATTGCTTATAAGAGATTGAAGTGATGGATAGATTGCTGAGAGCGGAGATAGTGGCTACGGTGAGGCAGACCGTGGCGGAGGTGATGGAGGGTGCCGACGAGGTGTGGCTGTCACCTGAAGACATGTGCAAGCAATTTAGCATGTTCACGCCGGAATGGTTACGGAGGCATGGGGAGTTGCTACCAAGGGAGAAGGTGAGGATTGTGTTGGCCGACGGGACGGTGAAGGAATCGAGATCGTGGGCCTATCCGAAGCACAAGATCAACAGGCTCATCAGGGAAGGGCGACTACGAGAGATAAGGCCGCAATGATGTTGCGGCATACAGACAGGACGGAAGGATGGCTGAGTGGTCGAAGGCAACACTGGAATAACCGCTGAAATGGAATTAAATTGCCTCGGATAGGCGGCAAAGAAAGTGTAGGACATCGCGGGTCCGAATCCCGCTCCTTCCACAAGGAATGAAAGGAGAGTGGTTCTTTGACAGATTGGAACAAGAAAAATTACCCAGCCCGAAACGGGATAGGTGAGCGAGAGACTAACAATCCGTGACCGCTTGCTGAACGACGTTAGGCTGGTTTTGCCGTCGGGAAAAGACGCTGAAAGAAAGACCTGAGCAAGGCGCGAGCTTCTTGACGTCAAGAATTGAAATGAACTTTATATGCGATAACACTGGCAGACATCGCGGAGAGGCTCCCTGGGTGGCGGGGGGAGGCTGGTGTAAGGAGATATGGTTGCAATAATATCGCAACATACAGAATAACGGTCTGCCGTATAGCTCAGTATGTAGAGCGGCGGGTGATTAACCCGTGCGTCGATGGTGCGAATCCATCTACGGCAACGAATTTATTAATAACAACTAAAACCGAAGTAATTATGAAAGAGAAATTCAACGAATGGATGAGCCGGAATAACATGACATTCTCGGCCATCACTGGTGAGACATTCACGAATGCCGAGGTGGTATATACACACATTGGACTGGTGGCATTCCTAATAGTAATGGGACTGGCTGGATAGTATTTAACATTATTAATAACAAAATTCAAGTAACTATGAAGAGTATTAAATTCCGCATGACAGGGACATGTCCACTCATGCTCAATAACCCTCA
>Ga0310691_10008999_pt1 | contig 10199 bp, 10 predicted proteins | sample 176DNAGHGlowgp2_FD_203887 | JGI IMG/M metagenome (GOLD analysis project Ga0310691, IMG submission 203887) | Sheep rumen microbial communities from Palmerston North, Manawatu-Wanganui, New Zealand - 1766 DNA GHGlow gp2 (v2) (version 2) | ecosystem: Host-associated > Mammals > Digestive system >...
TCTTCTAACAATACTGGATATATAGCATAGTTATCAGATATCTTAGCAAGATTAAGGTCATAGTTATTATTAGTCTCTATAAGTTTAAGGAACTCAGTCTTATCAAATACTTTCTTAGAACGTTCATGCTGAACTTTATTATTCATCATAAACTGATCTCTTACATATCTGATGAACTCATTCCTATCAGTAAAGTATCTCCATTTCTTAGTACCTTTATTGATATGATACAATGGTGATATTACACAATATACCATACCAGCGTCTATCAATGGACGACAATATACCAAAAGAAATAGTAAGATAAGAAGTCTGATATGGAAGCCATCATAATCAGCATCTGGCATGAGTATGATTTTATCAAATGGGCATTTCTTTAAATCAAAACTCTTACCATATCCACCCTGATCTATAACAGCTAATAATCCTTGAACTTCTTCATTATTTAAGAATCTCTGCTTAGGAGTAGATAATGCATTAGGCATTTTACCTCTAATAGGATATATACCCTGAGTTCTAGTATCTCTACCAGCTTTAGCAGATGAACCTGCAGATAACCCTTCTACAATAAGTAGTTCTATATTCTTCTTATTCTCAGGCTTAGCATAGTTCTGAGGAGCATCTATAAATGAGTTTCCTTTAAACTTATTGGAGATTTTATCTTTCTCTTTATTAGCTTTATTACGAGCTGTAGCAACTCCCTTAATAAACTCACATACTTTCTGTAAGTCTTCAGGATTGTTCTTAGACCAAGCCTCCAATGCTTTAAATGTAACAGACTTACAGAATTCTACAAAGTCTTCATTCTTACATACATTCTTAGCCTGGCCATCAAACATTACATCCATATGTGCTGCTGCTACTGCACCTACAATACCAACTCCTATATCACTATTTATTACTTCTAACTTAGATCTATTATTACTAAGATAGATTTTATTCATGTAATTTCTGAAGAATTGATATAGTCCTTGGAAGAATCCTTGAGATGGAGTAGATCTTAATGTATCTACTGGAGTTACATTTGCAAATGTAAGTATATTCGCAGATGCATTAAGATTGTTTGTATACACAAAAGCTGATTCTACTTTCATTACTCCATTATCATAACCAAAGATTATGGGTTTAATAATAGGAGGATTCTTTGGAGATATCATTCGTTCGATATAACTACCGATACCATTTTCATTTACTAGAGTTTTCTTAAAAGTCTTACCATTTACATCATGACCGATAAACTCTATCTTAGACCCAATCTTAATCAATGGTACAAGATTTTCTAATAGATTGAGTATATCTCTCCATCCTATAGTAATCTTTTTCATTATCTTAAGATCTGGTTCGAAATCTACTAATAAACCCTGTCTATCACCCTTATTAGGAATCTCTTTAGGACCATTCTTATACTTAGGTAATGGTTTACCTTCAGAGAATTCTATAAAGTATGCTTTGCCTAATATAAAAGAAGTTACAGCAAATCTAGAACTAATAGCATTAGTACACTTAGCACCTACACCATGTAATCCAGATGGATATACACCTTTTTCTTTAACAAAGTTAGTCGAAGTATGCTCTCTAGTGAATACTCGTACAATATCTTTAGCTGGAATACCTCTACCATTATCAGCTACTATCATACGATTAATACCATCAAAATATTCTATCCATACAGTATCACATGGGGATACATCTCTTCCCATTTCATCTGTACCATTCTGGATAACTTCTCTACAAGCATTAATCCAACCTTCATCTCCAATGGAACTCAGATATTCACCAGGATTTTGTCTTACAGAGTCTACGAATAGTTCGATAGTTTTGATTTGCTTACTATAATTCTCTATAGCTTTCTTTTGTTCAGCAGTAAGCTTTGCACAAGCAGCTAAAGTAGCTAGGGTATACTGATTTACCGTATAATAAAGCTCTCTATCATAAAACAAAAATATCACTCCTTCTAATTGCTAAGAAACTTACTTGGTTGTTTATATACGGTATAAAAAATTACAGAGGAGAGGTCTAACCCTCTCCTCTGTAATTATAGTGATTAGTATATTATTAGGAGAACTGCTTATCAACCACAGCGGGCTGAGCAGCATCCTTAATATTGGGATTTACCGGAGTTGCAGTAGGTGCCGGAGGCGGAGCTACGGGAGCAGTGGGAGTCGGAGTTGCCGCACCACCATTAATGGGGAGCTGTACCTGCTGAGTCGTAGTCGGAGTAGTAGACTGATCTACATATCCAATCGGATTCGGGCTAGGATAACCTACCGGAGCGGGAGCACCATAAACCGGAGTACCAGTAGCAGGCGGAGCTACAGGTGCAGTCTGAGCTGGAACAGTCGGTGCATAACCAGGAGCTACACCACCCATAGCCGGATTATAACCACCTACAGGAGCCATCGGAGCAGCCGGAGGAGCTACGGGAGCACCATAACCAGCAGGAGCACCACCATACTGATTAGCGGCATAATAATTCGGAGCCATCGGAGCACCATAACCACCACCATAGCCAGGGCCAAGAATGGAAGCAATAGCAGCGAATGCATTCTGTTCCATATTGTTATTCTGGATACCAAACTGATTATTGAGCTGAGCCTGATCAAAGATCTTCTTAGCAGTCTGCCACAGATATTTCGTCTTATTAACGAAACCAATAATCATATAGATATCCTTCATAGCTTCCGGAGCATTGAGGAAATACGTCTTAATGGTCTGAAGCAAATCATGATAACGTTTGATGATGAGTTCGATTTCTTCATCCGGAGTATCCGTCGGATACAGATAGAAGTCAGCAGAGCAAATCGTACAATGACGTTCACCATTATTATTGATCGGCAACGTAATACGCTGGCCATCATTATGGCAGCAGATTGCGCGATGATATTCATCAACGTTCAATTTGGTCTGGAATACCGGACCATTACGACGCAGTTCAGCCTGCTGTTCCGGATTAAGGAAATTCTTCATGGTAATCGGCTGTGCCTGCGGTTGGCCATACACGTTAGGCATAGTTGGAGTACCATACATGGGATTGTAGATACCAGGGTTTTGATAGGTGTTGTACATAAAAAATTACCTCCTAGGAAATAAATGGTTTGAGTGTTGTAAAGTCTCTCTAGCCCTAAGGCTAGAGAGACTTATACACTACATTATTATAGTACATGCTTGAAATTAGTTTTAACAAACAAAATCCCAAGCACTACCATACTTATCAATAAGTCAAGTGTGTTATAAATTATTATACACTACTTACATAGTATGAATAGTCTTGGAATACTCATCATCTTCTGTATAATGCCTCTGAGATATCTCAGCATTTACAGAAGTCTCAGTCATATAGCTTACATTCTGCTTACGTCTAATAATGTAATCCATATCAGTCTCAATAAACAGTATATGACGAAGATAATTCTTCTGATCATCAGTAATAGGTATACCATCTTCTGTCATCTGAGTTAAAAGATTCTCAAACATTTCAGCATTCATAGATATACGCATATTCTGAATCTCATCATAGTCTACACCAATAACCATAGCAGGTACACCTACTCTGCTACCCATAGACTGACCCATCGTAGGGCTATTAGGTGTAGAATTATAGCCATTAAACTTAAACCAATAAAAACGGCTATTATTGTCATCCCATATAACTGAACCATTGCCATCATCTACGGCATTTAAAGAGTTATCACAACAAATGTGTATCTCTGGTTCAAACTGTTTAGGCTCTCCATCATACCTATTTTTCCAAGTAAACTTGGCTTTCTTAAACAAATCTCTTATAGCAACAACATGACTTTTATCCATATCTTAATACCCTCCTTAAAATGGTATTGCAGGTCTTAACGCATTATTAAAATGTTTTGGACCTGAAGATATTTAGATTAAACTCATGCTTTTTACATAAGATATTGTTTGCCTCTTTAGGACTACATCCATTATCTAAAAGATATTGTCTAGCAACACTTTTTCCTTTGGTATTTATCAACTCCTCTGATTGTTTAATTATAGATTCATTAAAAGCAAATCTACAAAGTGCAATATGAGCTACTACCCTACTATAATAATTCGTATATGGGTATTTTATTTTTATGACTGTAATAACTTCTCCATTTCTTCTGGAGGCTACTACTATATACTCTTTAAATACTATAATACATTTTAACTCATCAGATTCCTGAGCTTTTAACTCTATATTTTTAAGATATTTCCAAAAAAGATTAAAATTACTTTTTGGTATTCTAGATAATGGTATGCCTTCGTAGCATACTTTTCTTATAAATCTTTCTATATCTCTTTCTGATTTAACTCCAACACGCTCTCTAATTCTTTTCTTAGCATGTTTTGAAATACTAACTCTAGGAAATATAGTAGGTAGATGCATCGCTATATATCACCTCCTTTAATAAGATATATTTGTATATATCAAAACAATACTGTTTTCATATATCTAGTACTAGGATTAGCAAACTGTACAGCTGCTGAAGCAAAGTATCCTTTATTATAATTACTATTCACAAACCCGCATAGGGTATTATAAATAATAGTATAATTCGTATACTTCTGATTTACTTCATCCATTACTTCATTAAACTGAGGAATAGTGATGATATTATTACCACTAACCTGAGTACTACGCATGGATTCTCCTAATATGAAGAACTTCATTACGTTTCTATAAGAATCTTTAATAGCGATATCTAATACTTTCGGATAAGCTACTAAATAATCAATATACCTATCCTGATTGATATTACCATATACGATATCTACATATAAAGACCTTATATTTTTAAGTATCTCTTCTTCTGTAGCATCTCTAGTAGCCGCTTCTCCATAGCGGTTAATAAAATACTCAAAGAATTTACTATTCTTTGGTTTTGTGTTAAGAATTTGTTTAAGAGCTCTCATACATTATCCCCTTACTTGAGAATTCATTTCTTTTACAAAAATCTGATTAAGAGTTTCTTGAGTAAGTTCTTCATTATCAGCCTGATACATATCTATTAGTGTTTCATTTAGATATGATAAATCATCTTCAGTAGCAAATTTGTATTTAACAATACACAGCCTCAGGAATGAATATACACTCGTTTCATTACCAAAAGATATATTACCCGTTAATACATGTGACCTTAATAAATCGTAGTTACCCAATTCACTCATCACAGATTCATATGTTGCTTGTCTTCCTCTAATTGCCCTATATTCTCCGTACTCCATATCTTTCTGACCTGCTGTAACTAATAAAAGTAAATACGGTTTATCAAAGTCATCTTTTAAACCAGTATTCAGGTCATACTTATCTACTATAGATACAAGCTTTTTGAATATAGGCATTATACTTCCCTCCCATACAAATATACTCTTCTTTTACTATCAAATCCACTCCTATTTAATACAGATCTTACGGGTTTATCATTATTAAATGGTAAATGCCGTTTATCTAATACATTATGCCTTACATTCCCAAGACTATTACATGCTTCCTCGAAACAAGAATAAGTCTTAACTTTAGACACTTTTACACCTTTGAGTCTTCTTTTAGTAGATTTAATAGCCATTGAAATCTCCTCCAATAATATAGTATATAGTTTTATCTAACTTTGGGTACTGGAATCAAATTAAGAAGTTTAGTCTGCAATGCAGTACTTGACCAAAATCTTTTCTTATCTGGTATTACATATATAGCTTTATTTCTAAAACGAGTTATCCCAGTATAATTAAGATTTCTGGTATGAGATGGAAGAAATTCTTCTAAATATACACCAGTATTAAACTGACTACCTTGAGAAACATGTGTAGTTATAGAATAAGCGTATTCGAACTTTTCATACTCATTAATATCTAAAAAGCTTTCCTTCATTCTATTACGAGTAAAGTAATCGGCTTTAAAGTAGTTATAATCAATCTTAAGATGCTCAAATACGCTATCCATAAAGATAGGTTTGAAATCCATTTCAAAATACCCATCTTTAAAAGATGAAATAGATGGAGTACTCATAGCTGTACCATATAAACCATTTACTAGATTAATACCCTCTAATTCAATCTCCCAGTTATTCTTTCTACAGATTACTTTATCTCCTCTAACTGGTAAAGGAGAATCAAATCCATATATCTCTCGTCTTATAGTTTCATTAAGCCTATCTCGAGTTCTATTAGTACCACAGATAATTATCCCATACTCTTTAACTATTTGATATAGATTATTATAGAAATCACTTCTAGTAATTACTATCACATCTCCATAGTTACCAACTCTAGGAGTCTTACCTTCTAATACCATTCTAGAGATATCTATAATAGCTGAACCTTCAGACTGTCGATATATCTTAGTGAGCATATGAACTTTAGATGGGTCTGATAAATAATACGGTTCGTCTTTTACTGGTGGTAACTGATTTAAATCTCCACATGCTATAATAGGAACTCTAGACTTTTCTAAGTCTTTAGCTACTTTAGCTCCAGTAAAAGATGCTTCATCCATTACTACTAATCTTATACTCTTAGGTAAGCCTATATATTTAAACTTCTTTCTAAGCTTACCTTCTTTATCTCTTTCTAAAGAGAAACTATATATCCAAGAGTGGATAGTCTTAGCATTAAGGAAACCATTTCTACGCATTACTATAGCAGCAGCTCCACTAAATGCCATTGGTGCTACTTCATCTGGAGTCAAACCAAGTCTTTTTATTATCTCATGCAAACAAAAGCTTTTACCTACTCCTGCTCCACCAGATATAGAATATACTTGTTCTTCTCCATGATTAAACCATTCTATAGCACCATTAACTACTTCTCTTTGCTCATCTGATAATTCTATGCTCATTGTATCTTACCTTCCGATCCTGGTTCTAATCCAAGATTGTTTTTAAATACATAATTCTCATAGTCATCATAAGGTTTCATTACCTCGGATATCATAAAATCTGTCATAGATTCCATACGCATAAATGCCTCTAAATATTTAGTCGTATCTTTCCAATGATTAGCAGTCTGAATCTTACTACCATCATCAAATAAGATAGTAATATACCCATAAGTATTTATTCTCGGAATCTGAGATTGAGAATTAGCATAAATCTGCGCAGATGCTACATTAGGGTGATTTTCTTCAAGGTATTTCTTCCATAACTCTTCCATTATTAAACAGTTATTATATGGGTCAAAAATAAGATCTGTAGAATGTACTACACCACTATTAGTATGACGAAGAGCTTTATTCTTTACCAATATATAATCAGGTTCGAATGGGTCAGATTCTGGATCTACTAAATATCCTTCGGAATCAATATCATATCCAGTAATTCGTATTACATCATTAACGAATGCTTCTGATAATTCAGGATTAGCGCATAACTTAGACTTTATATTGGTAAGACTAGTCCCTTTATACTTACGATAGTTACTTCTAGCTGCCATTTTTAAATTCCTCCTAATAATTTATCTATACACTTTTATAGTATATACTTTATGCCATTTTTAACACCAGAGTAATATGAAAGGGGGTTGAACCTTATGGGAATGGTCGATAATACATCTCATATTTCAGATGATATCGCTATATTACTTGATGATAAAGTGGATAAATACCATCCTGGAAATCAAGTTTTTAAACTACAAGCATTAACAGGATTACAAGAGAATAGTAAGAGCATTACTACTGAGAAATTCTCTACAAGTTTTTTACTTAACAAAGACAAGACTCCTTTTATGAGTAAATTAAATGTAGATAGAGCATCAGCTCTAGTATTACCATTATCTATAGAATTTACTAGGGATTATCCCAAAAAATATATCCCTATAGGAACTAGATTTACAATCTCTTTTAAGAATGGTGATATTACCAAACCTTATATAACAGGAAGGATGGATTCCTAATGGCTATTAATACAAGGGGTACAGAAGCACCAGAAGATTGTCATACACTAAATGAATTTATTGCTATAGGCCAAAGTTTAGATAGAGCTAATCACTATGGTATGTTTTCTTTTAAAGAAATCGTAAATGGTAGTGAATTCATAGTAAGTAATATATTAGATGACTATCTGGCTGAATTGAAAGAGTTATCAGTAAATGTAAATATCACATCTGAAGAAGCTGAAGATTATATGTATAACCCTAAAAAGTTATCGTATAAGTTATATAAGACTACAGAACTTTATTGGGTTATATTGAAGATAAATGATATTGCAGATGTGCATGAATTTACATTAGATAAAAAGAAACTTAAATTACTAGAGCCTAAAGTAATGCGAGAAAGTTTGGATACTATCTATAATGCAAATAAATACGCAATAGATAGTTATAACTACAAACATAATAATGTTACGAAAGATGATGAGATTAAAATCTTTAAATAATGGTGGTACGGGATTAACCCGTACCATCAAAATTTTTTTATGCATGTAATTTTTCGTAATCTGGGAATAATACTTTTCTCATCTCTTCTCTCTTTTCTGGTGGTATTACTGTAACTATTTCGAGTTTATTAACTAATCTAGCTACAGGCATTTCGACCTTAATATCTTCCTCAGGTTTAGGAGGAGCTATTGCTTTAGGTGTAGTCATTATACCAGGAGTCATCATATCTTTAGACGAACTCATTTCAGTAAGAGATTTGATAGTATTGTTTATAGATACTCGTTCTACATCACCAAATGCTTCTCTAATATCTTCAGTATCTCTAGCAAGAGTTTCTTTAAATGCAGGTACATGGTCATATATATCTTCTACCATAGCAATATATGAACCTTCATACATTGGTTGGAAGATAACTAGCTTATTAGTAAAGATTTCATATCTATGCTTAGTAAGCATAAACGACATATACCTTATACCAGTAGCTGATACTTCTGGAACTAGTATAATACTACAATCAATATTTCTATCTATATTTACTGAGTCACCAATATTACATCTTCCCAATTTACGAATGATATCATTCTGGTTTCTAGATCTACCTTCATCTATAATCTTAGCGGCATCTCTATTAAGCTGGGAACAAGTAATAAATGGTACGTGATAATACATACTATAGTTCTTAAAGTCATTAGCTACATTACCCAAATCCGTATATGCATCATGAGTATAATCAATCGGCTTAATACGCATAATGTAATCCATAAAGAATCCGATGCATTCAAATCCTTCATCTGCCAATCTTTCAGTCATTTCATACAGATAAGATGTATCTTTGGCAAATACAGGCTGGAATTCAATATAAAGCTCAATGTCACCTTCCTCAGAATATTCAAATTTCCTATCTCTAAACTCTTGGATTACCTCTTCTGCACTAGAACAATTCTTTATATTCTTACCATGGGTAATTACATGGAACAGCGAGCATACATACTCTATTACCAAATTCTCCATAGTAAGCAATATAAGTACAGGTTTCTTAGTAGGATCATTAGTCTTAAATCCTTTATTATATTTCCAAGTCTGATAAAGTAGATTAACCATAGTAACCGTCTTACCTTCACCAGACATACCAAAGAAACAATAAAGTCTATCCTTTTGAAATCCTCCACCTAAGAATCCATTCATACCCTGCATACCTGTAACCAACATAAATGATGGGTCGGATATATAATGGTGTATATCTTCAGCAGAATCTTCTAATGCTGATAGTCTAAATACATTGCTACTATCATATCCACTAGTATTATTCTTTCTAAACTCTGTATTCATATCTTTAAATCGTGATTTCAATACTTCAAGATATTTTCTTTTATCTAGTGGATTCTTAACCTTACTATACTCTTCATAGCACTTAAACAAAGTATCTAGATTAGTATCGAGAGTTACAGTATCTAAGAATGTGGCTAAAGTCTCTTCTACATATTTTACTTCATCATTACTAATCTCTCTTATAAAATCTTGATCTTGAAGAAATGGAGATATATCCATTTTACGAGATACATCGGATATTAATAGGTCTTTATTAAGCCCTTTCTCTTTAGCTTCTAATGCATTTCTAATAAAATGAAATTTCAATATAAGATATTGATCATTAAAGCTAGATTCATTAATCGTAAACATAAGTTTACGCATATTATTTACCGTATACCTATGCACAGATTTATTAGAGCTTAAAAGATAAGATGCATAAAGATTTAATAAGCTATTATCTAACCCATATACCATTGGAACTCCACCAATGGTAGTATTCGCTTGAGATTTTCTAGGTAAAT
>Ga0310691_10009001_pt1 | contig 10198 bp, 10 predicted proteins | sample 176DNAGHGlowgp2_FD_203887 | JGI IMG/M metagenome (GOLD analysis project Ga0310691, IMG submission 203887) | Sheep rumen microbial communities from Palmerston North, Manawatu-Wanganui, New Zealand - 1766 DNA GHGlow gp2 (v2) (version 2) | ecosystem: Host-associated > Mammals > Digestive system >...
GGAGCGCTTCGGTGCCCACGCAGTAGTGATTGCTACCGGTGGATATGGAAACACCTATTTCCTCTCTACCAACGCAATGAACAGCAACGGTTCTGCCGCCATGCAGTGCTACCGCAAGGGAGCCTTCTTTGCCAATCCTTGCTTCGCGCAGATACATCCTACCTGTATTCCTGTCCATGGGGACCAGCAGTGCAAGCTCACCCTCATGAGTGAGAGTCTGCGTAACGACGGACGCATCTGGGTTCCCAAGAAGCTGGAAGATGTGGAGAAACTCCGCAAGCACGAAATAAAGGCTTCCCAGATTCCTGAGGAGGACCGCGATTACTATCTCGAGCGCCGCTATCCCGCCTTCGGAAACCTTGTTCCCCGCGATGTTGCATCCCGTGCCGCAAAGGAGCGCTGCGATGCCGGCTTCGGTGTGAATGAGACCGGTAAGGCAGTATTCCTGGACTTCTCCGATGCTATCCGCCGTCTCGGCCACCAGAAGGTTGCAGAGCGCTATGGCAACCTCTTCGAGATGTATGAGAAGATTACCGCTTCATCTCCCTGGGAGGAGCCTATGATGATTTATCCCGCCATCCACTATACCATGGGAGGTATCTGGGTGGATTATGATCTGCAGACTACTATCCCCGGCCTTTATGCTATCGGTGAAGCCAACTTCTCCGACCATGGCGGAAACCGCCTTGGTGCATCTGCCCTTATGCAGGGTCTTGCCGATGGTTACTTCGTGATTCCTGTCACTATTGGTGATTATCTCTCACACAAGTTCGCAGAGCCTAAGACTGATATTAACGCTCCTGAGTTTGCTGCGGCCGAGAAGGCTGTGCAGGCCCGTATAGACAAGCTTTTTGCCATCAACGGCACCGAGACAGTGGATTCTATCCACAAGGAACTCGGCCACATCATGTGGGAGTATGTGGGCATGGCGCGTGATGAGGAGGGTCTGAAGACGGCTATCGCCAAGATCAAGGAACTGCGCGAGCGTTTCTATAAGGAAGTCAAGGTTCCCGGCACCCAGTTCGAGTTTAATCAGGAGCTTGAGAAGGCTCTCCGTCTGGAGGATTTCTTCGATATAGGCGAACTGATGGCTTATGATGCCCTGAACCGCAGGGAGTCCTGCGGCGGACATTTCCGTGTGGAGAGCCAGACCGAGGAAGGCGAGGCAAAGCGTGATGACAAGAACTTCATGTATGTTGCCGCATGGGAATACAAGGGAGAGGGTAAGGAGCCTGAACTCCATAAGGAGGAACTCAAGTATGAGTTTATAGAGGTTAAGACAAGAAACTACAAAGACTAAGCACGAGTATGAATTTCAATGTTAAGATATGGCGTCAGCGTAACGCCAAGGCGAAAGGACATTTTGAGACTTATCATATTGATGATATAGAGTCCGATGCTTCCTTCCTGGAAATGCTCGACATTCTCAACGAGAAGTTGATCCGTGAGGGAATTGATCCGGTTTCTTTCGACCATGACTGCCGTGAAGGTATCTGCGGAGCATGCTCCCTGTATATTGACGGGCGTGCACATGGTCCGGACGACCATGTGACTACCTGCCAGCTCTTTATGCGCCATTTCAAGGATGGTGCAACCATTACCGTCGAGCCCTGGCGCAGTTCAGCATTCCCTGTAATCAAGGACCTTGTAGTAGACCGCAGGGCATACGATAAGATTCTCCAGGCTGGAGGATTCATTTCTGTGCGCACCGGCTCCGCCCAGGATGCTAACAATATCCTTATCGGCCACGATACCGCCGAGGAAAGCATGGATGCAGCTGCCTGCATTGGCTGCGGCGCCTGTGTTGCAACCTGCAAGAATGGGTCTGCAATGCTCTTTGTGGCTGCCCGTGTGAGTTCGCTTGCACTCCTTCCTCAGGGTAAGGTTGAGGCTGCCAAGCGCGCCCGTGCAATGGTTAAGAAGATGGATGAACTCGGGTTTGGTAACTGCACCAATACCCGTGCCTGCGAACTGGAGTGTCCTAAGGGTATTTCCGTGTCGCACATCGCACGCCTTAACCGCGAGTATCTGAAGGCAAAATTCTCTGAGTAATTACCAGAGGAAGTTATTGAAGGGGTAGCGCCCCGCATGAATCTCCGCCACCATCTTATAGATGTCGTGGCGGAGTTTTTCCAACCCCGTCTTGTTGATGGCGGAAATGAAGATGCAGGGGGTCTTTTCCTGGGCTATCCAGCTGTTTTTCAACTCATCCAGAGTGTAATTCAGTTTTGTTCTGGGTTCCAGGGAAAATTCATCGTATTCTTCGTAATGATATGCATCTATCTTGTTGAATACCACGTAAACTGGCTTGTTGCCGGCACCTATTTCCTGCAGAGTTCTCTCCACAACCTGCATCTGCTCTTCGAAATCGGGGTGGGAAATATCTACCACGTGCACTAGAATATCTGCTTCCCGGACCTCATCGAGGGTGCTCTTGAAAGCTTCGATGAGTTGGGTGGGGAGTTTGCGTATGAATCCTACCGTGTCGCTGAGCAGGAAGGGGACGTTTTCTATGACTACCTTCCGGACGGTAGTGTCCAGGGTGGCGAACAGTTTATTCTCTGCAAAGACATCAGATTTGGCAAGAAGGTTCATTAGAGTACTCTTACCGACGTTGGTATAGCCTACAAGGGCCAGACGGACCAACTGGCCGCGATTCCCGCGTTGGGTGGCCATCTGCTTGTCTATCTTGCTTAATTCTTCTTTAAGGCGGCTTATACGCTGTTTTACGATACGGCGGTCTACTTCTATCTGGGTTTCACCCATACCGCCTCGGGTTCCCACGCCGCCGCGCTGCCTTTCAAGGTGGGTCCACATACCCGCAAGGCGGGGGAGCATATAGTTCAGGCGGGCAATTTCTACCTGGGTTTTTGCATAGGCAGTCTGGGCCCGTTGTGTGAAAATCTCAAGGATGAGACTTGTGCGGTCTATTACTTTTGCAGATTTTATAACCTTCTCGATATTGCGCTGCTGCATACCGGTCAGTTCGTCATCGAAAATGCAGTAGCAAATATCATTTTCTTCACAATACTGCTGTATTTCAGCAAGTTTTCCGCTCCTTATATATGTTGCCTTTTCCGGTTTATCTACCCTTTGTACAAATTTTCTGTCGCCAATGGCACCTGCGGTTTCGGCAAGGAATTCCAATTCGTCGAGGTACTCCATTATTTTGGATTCATCGTCTGTTTGACGGATGATTCCCACAAAGACCGCTTTTTCGGATGAATGCTGCTTGGTTTCGAACATTTCATTTAAAAAAGGCCATCCGGTTGGGGACGGCCTTAAGTGTTGAAAATTAATAAATTACCTTAACTGGAAGATAACAGGGAAGGTGTAGGTGACCTTAACTGCGCGGTCGCGCTGTTTGCCAGGAGTCCAGTTGGGAGAACTCTGCACCACGCGGACTGCTTCTTTATCCAGTGCGGGATCCACGCCACGGACAACCTTAACATTGGAAACCTTACCGTCAGCTCCTACCACAAACTGGAGAAGGACTCGACCCTGGATACCGTTTTCCTTGGCAATTTCAGGGTACTGGAGACGTTCGTTAACCCATTTTGAGAACGCGTTAGCATCTCCACCCATAAACTTGGGCTTATCTTCCACCAGCTGGAAAGGAATTGCCTCTTCTTCGATTACTTCCTCTTCAACCTGGTCGACATAGTCTTTTATTTCGACAGCCAGGTTTGCATCGTCCTCAAGGTTGAGGATGTTGTCTTCTACCTGAAGGTCATCGTCCACGATGTCGATATTGTCTGAAAGGACAGGAATTTGGGGCACTTCGGGCGGCGGAGGAGGTGTTTCCTGTGTGATAGGAATCATCTCTTCTTCCTCGATAGGACCTACTTCAGCTTCGAGAGCTTTGGTCTGCTTGTCTTTGGTGCTGTATTCGAATGCTCCGTAGACAACGAGCAGGGCAAGGACGAAACCGATTTCCGTGAAGAGCAATCTCTTGTTCCCCAGGCTCGCCTTTTCTGATTTCTTGACTTCCATATTAACGAACTCAATTAGGTTTGTTTAACTTCCAAAGGTAGAAATAAAAAATTTGATTTCCAATTTTTTGCATTTCTCTACACTTGCTTTTAACTTTGCAAGCGAAAACTATGCCACTATGATCAGGTATTTTTCTGAAGGAATCAAATTTGATTTGAAAGCTAAGTCACTTAATAACAAGTGGCTGAAGTTTGTTGCCGAGAGCGAAATCAGGAAGATAGGGGATATCAATATCATATTCTGCTCGGATAGTTATATCCTTGATGTGAACATGAAGTATCTCCAGCACGACTACTTCACAGATATCATCACCTTTGATTATTGCGAAGGAAACGTTCTTTCCGGCGACCTTTTCATAAGCATCGATTCGGTCCGGGATAATGCATCTTTCTATGGGACGGAGTTTTCTGAGGAGTTGAACAGGGTTATGGTTCACGGAGTCCTGCATCTGATAGGGTATGATGATCATACGGATTCAGAGCAGAAGATGATGCGGTCTAAGGAGGATTACTATCTTTCTCAGATTCCTGCAGTTTGCGGTATTGCCGGGTAATGGAGAATTTCTATGATATTATAGTAATAGGTGGCGGCCATGCCGGATGCGAGGCCGCTATGGCTGCTGCTAATCTCGGCAGTTCTGTGCTATTGATATCTATGGATATGACCGGGTTTGCAAAAATGAGTTGCAATCCTGCGATTGGCGGCATAGCTAAAGGTCAGATAGTCAAGGAGATAGATGCTCTTGGAGGGTTTACCGGGCTGGTTACGGATGCTACTACCCTCCAGTTCCGGATGCTCAACAAGAGTAAGGGTCCTGCCATGTGGAGCCCTCGTGCACAGTGCGATAAAATCCAGTTTTCTCTTGCATGGCGCAAAATCCTCGAAAGTAACTGTAAATTAGATATTTACGAGGATTTAGCCACATCTTTTCTCTTTGAGAATTCAAAAATTTGCGGCGTCCGCACAAATACCGGAGCAATTTTTAAGTGTAAAGCGCTTGTTTTGACTGCCGGAACCTTCCTTGACGGGAAAATTTTTATCGGCCGAACGGTATTTGCCGGAGGACGCATCGGTGAGAAACCTTCCCTTGGTCTGACATCCCAGCTCGTGGAAAGGGGGCTTACTACTGGTCGTATGAAGACGGGTACTCCCCCCAGGATAGATATTTCTTCTGTTGATACTTCTGCCTTGCAGATTCAGTTGGGAGACGAAGATCCCGACAGGTTCAGTTTTCTTCCGGAGCTGTCTTCTGTGCAAAGGGAGGGGAAGCAGATGAACTGCTATATTCTTCACACTAATGAGAAAGTTCACGATATTCTCCGTTCCGGTTTTGATGACTCTCCGCTTTTTACCGGGATTATTTCCGGAAAGGGACCTAGGTATTGCCCGAGCATAGAAGATAAACTCAGGGTCTTTCCTGAGAATGATGCTCACCAGCTTTTTCTTGAGCCGGAGGGCCGATGGACGAATGAGTATTATCTCCAGGGTTTCTCGTCTTCTCTTCCTCTTGCTGTTCAGTTAGATGCTCTTCATGCAATCAAAGGTCTTGAAAATGTTAAGATTTTCCGCCCTGCTTATGCGGTGGAATACGACTACTTCGATCCTTCACAATTAAGAAGTTCGCTCGAGTCCAAACTCGTCGATAATCTCTTCCTGGCTGGCCAGGTCAATGGCACAACAGGATATGAAGAAGCTGCCGCACAGGGCCTTCTGGCCGGAATCAATGCCCACCAGAAGATTAATAATAGGGATCCTTTCATACTTGGAAGAGACAGTTCCTACATCGGTGTGCTGATTGACGACCTTACAACGAAAGGTGTCGATGAACCTTATCGTATGTTTACTTCCAGGGCTGAATACCGTGTCCTTTTAAGGCAGGATAATGCCGATGAACGATTGACAGGATTGTCCCATTCGATTGGTCTTGCCAGCGAAGAGCGCTATTCAATGACCATGAAGAAGTATGAAGATGTGAGCGCTCTTACATCCTTCTGCGATACTACCAATATCAGTTCTAAGCAGGCAAATAGTTACTTGCAATCTGTGGGTTCTTCTGCGCTTGGAGACTCGAAGAAGATATCTGAGATTGCTTTGCGGCCCGAGGTATCTCTTGGAGATTTGCTTAAACTTGTTCCACGTGGAACACAAATATCTGATAGAAAGGTTATAGAATCTGTAGAGATTACTCTTAAGTATCGTGGGTATATTGAGCGCGAGAAGCGCATGGCCCAGAAGCTTCACTCGCTTGAGGATTTGCTTATTCCTGACGATTTCGATTTTGACCGTGTGTCTGGACTAACTATTGAATGCCGGCAAAAATTAAAACGCTATAGCCCAAGGACCATAGCGCAAGCATCCAGGATTTCTGGCGTTTCTCCGGCAGATATTTCCGTTCTCCTTGTATATTTCGGGAGATAATCAGAGCATCTTAAGTGCAGCTTTGATTATATCTTCTACCTTTGCTGTTGGCTGCTGTTTCAGTATCTGCTGAATTGCTTTCTGAATATTTGCTTTGTTGAAGCCTAGCATTACCAGAGCAGATGTTGCCTCGTCTACAACTTCGCTCGATGCAACAGTAAACAGAGTACTTGAATCGCTTCCGGCTCCTTCTACTATCTTGTCTTTCAGTTCCAGAACAAGCCTTTGTGCAGTCTTTAACCCAATGCCTTTTATTGATTTGATCAGGTTGACGTTTTCTGACAGGACTGCCTGACGGAATTCGTCTGCAGATAAAGATGAAAGAACCATGCGGGCCGATGCCGCTCCCATTCCAGATACGCTTGTAATTAACTGAAACAGAGACCTTTCGTCTTTATTTGCAAAGCCATAACTTACTTCGCTTCCGTCTCTTGAGTTTATCTGGGTCTGCACGAAAACCTTTGCCTGGGACTTGCCTTCAAGCAACGCGTAGGTCTGCAGAGAAATCTCCAACCTGTGGCCAATACCGTTGTTATCTATAACCACCTGTGTTGGATTCAACTCTTCTACTTTTCCGGAAATGTAGTCTATCATAATTTCTTGCTTCTTATCTATCGCAAATGTAGGCAAAAATTGCTACATTTGTTCTTCTATTTCGCACGCGATATGAACATTGATACGCTTCGCTCATATTTCCCTCAGTTGAAGGAGAAGGTTTACGGCAAGGATCTGGTATATCTGGACAATGCCGCTACTTCCTTGCGCCCGATGACGGTTATTCAGGAGTGGGAGGACATGAGCCTGAAGCATAACTCCAATCTCCACCGCGCTGTCCACAAGACTGCGGTCGATGCAACAGATCGCTACGAAGCTGCCCGCGCTGCCGTTGCCGGTTTTGTTGGGGCGTCCTGCCCGGAAGAAATCGTTTTCACTTCTGGCACAACGCATTCGATTAATCTGCTCGCCGCCTGCCTGGAACACTCCGCTTTCTTTGCTCCAGGAGACGAAATCCTCATAGCGGAGAGCGAGCACCACTCGAATATCGTGCCCTGGCAGCTTGTTTCTGGCCGTAATGGGCTGAAAATCAAAAAGATACCTATAGATTCGCGTGGTGAGATTTCTCTTCAGAAACTGTCGGAATCGCTCTCTTCCCGCACACGGCTCTGCTGCATCGCCCAAATTTCCAACGTGCTCGGCATAATCAACCCGATCAAGGAGATTGTGGGTATCTGCCATAAAAACGGAACGCTGGTGCTGGTGGATGGAGCCCAGGGAATAGTTCATCTTCCTACGAATGTGCAGGAGCTTGGCTGCGACTTCTATGCCTTCTCCGGGCATAAGATGTTCGCCGCCCCTGGCGTAGGTGTCCTCTACGGCAAAAAGGCCCTGCTGGAGGCCCTGCCTCCCTACATGGGCGGAGGCGAGATGATAGAATCCGTAAGTTGGGAAAAGACCAGTTTTGCGCCCGTGCCCCGCAGGTTCGAGGCCGGCACCCAGAATATCTCCGGAACCCCCACCCTCATCCCTGCTATAGAAATGTGTAAACAGATGAGAGACAGCGAGATAGAGAAAGAACAGGATGCCGTGAAGGCGTATGTCCTCGATGCCCTCTCCTCTTCCCCGGACATTACCCTCTATGGGAATCCGGAAGACAGGACGAAAAAGATCCCCCTTTTCTCCTTCAGCGTAGCAGGCGCGCATCACGAAGACCTTGCCCTCATTCTGGACAAGATGGGGATAGCGGTCCGCTCCGGGCAGATGTGCGCGGAACCCCTTATGGACCGCTTCGGAGTGACGGGGATGCTGCGTGCATCCTTCGCTGCTTACAACACGCTGGGCGAGGCGGAATATTTTGTAGAATGCCTGCGAAAGGCCATAAAGATGTTGAAATGAACACATTGGAAGAAGCAAAAGCTGCTGTGGTCGAAGAGTTTTCCATGTTCGACGAGTGGCTGGACAAATACGAATATCTCATCGAGTTAGGCAAGAACCTGGACGTGTTCCCCGTGGAACTCAAGACCGACGACCGCCTCATAAAAGGCTGTCAGTCAAGAGTTTGGCTGGATGCCACAGCTAAGGACGGCAAGATTTTCTTCCGCGCCGACAGCGATGCCATAATCACAAAGGGGATAATTTCCCTGCTGATCCAGGTCTACAACGGCCGCAGCGCAGCCGAGATCGCCGCAGACGACTTCGGCTTTGTGGAGCAGATCGGCCTCCGGGCCAACCTCTCCCCCACCCGCGCGAACGGGCTTAATTCGATGATAGAAACCATACGCAAGGAGGCAGAAAAGAATGTCTGAACAGAACGAAATACTCACCCCCGAAGATGTGAAGGAGCTCGCACCCCTCTATGACGCGGTAATCCTTGCCCTCAAGCAGGTGTACGACCCGGAGATTCCGGTAAACATCTACGACCTCGGGCTCATTTACGAGCTTAACATCAGTAAGACCCGCGAGGTGTATATAAAAATGACCTTCACCGCCCCGAACTGCCCTATGGCGGACGAGGTTATGGCCGATGTGCAGAACAGTGTGGAGATGACCCCCGGGGTTAAGAAATGCACGATAGACCTCACTTTCGAGCCCGTCTGGGACCAGAGCATGCTCTCCGACGAAGCCCGGGTGGCGCTTGGAATGGACCCTGAACTAGAGTAGAAAATATGGCAAAACTTTATCTTGCCCTTGGCAGCAACATCGGAGCCAGGAAAGCCAACATAATGTCGGCCCTGAGTTTCCTGAACGGAATTCTGGGGCGCTACGAGGCCCTTTCGGACCTTGTTACCACGGAGGCATGCGGCTTCGACGGCCCGCCTTTCCTGAACTGCGTCGTGCGCTACAGCTCCAGAAAACGCCCCGAATCCATCCTCACCATCTGCAAGGACATAGAGCGTCGCATGGGCCGCACGGACCAGCCTCAGTTTGCCCCGGACGGCACCCGCATCTACCACAACCGCATCGTAGACATCGACATCCTTCTCTACGGAAAAGTGCAGATGGATACGCCCGAGCTGACTATCCCTCATCACCAGATAGAAACGCGGCCATACATCAAGCCGCTGCTGGAGCAGGTAATGAAAAATGATTAAATTTGTAAGATTAGAAATAATAGAAAAATGACACAAGAAGAACTTTTCAAGATTCTGGTTGCCCACTGCAAAGAGTACGGATTTATCTTCCCTTCCAGCGAGATCTACGACGGCCTTGCGGCCGTTTATGACTATGGTCAGCTGGGCGTGGAACTCAAGAACAATATCAAGAATTACTGGTGGCAGGCCATGGTGCGCCTGAACGAGAACATCGTCGGCATCGACGCCGCCATCTTCATGCACCCCAGCACCTGGGTTGCCTCCGGGCACGTGGCCGCCTTCAATGACCCCCTCATCGATAACCGCGACTCCAAGAAGCGCTATCGCGCAGACGTCCTCATCGAGGACTACCTCGCCAAGATAGAGGAGAAGATCAACAAGGAGGTAGAGAAGGGCCGCAAGCGCTTCGGAGAGGCCTTCGACGAGGCAAAATTCCGCGAAACCAACCCCAACGTCCTTCGCGAAAAGGCTCACTACGAAGAGGTCCACAACCGCTACGTCAAGGCCGAAAACGAGAACGATCTCGCTGAATACAAGCAGATTATCCTCGACTGCGGCATCGTATGCCCTATTTCCGGCACCAAGAACTGGACGGACGTGCGCCAGTTCAACCTGATGTTCAGCACCCAGTTCGGCTCCACCGGCGAAGGCGCAAACACCGTTTATCTCCGCCCCGAGACCGCCCAGGGCATCTTTGT
>Ga0310691_10009002_pt1 | contig 10197 bp, 8 predicted proteins | sample 176DNAGHGlowgp2_FD_203887 | JGI IMG/M metagenome (GOLD analysis project Ga0310691, IMG submission 203887) | Sheep rumen microbial communities from Palmerston North, Manawatu-Wanganui, New Zealand - 1766 DNA GHGlow gp2 (v2) (version 2) | ecosystem: Host-associated > Mammals > Digestive system >...
AAACTTTTGTTTTAAAGCTTCTAGTTAAAATTTGTAAAAAAAACAAAAGACTGATTTTTCTTCTATTTCATAGCGTCTGAAACGTCTGAAACGTCTTTTGTGTTTTTTGCGAATATGCACAAAATATCCTCGCAAACATCAAAACTCGCGAACCTTATATATAATATATAATATAATTAATATATATTAACTATTCTTCTCTATTATCCTCTCTGCGTATGCGAAAATTTTAAAAAAGACGCTAAGACGTTTCAGACGCTTAAGACGTTTCAGACGCTAAGAAGTGTCACACCGTGCCTGGCACCGCGTGATGCAGGCAGATACCTCACAGCGTGCCCCACCGACTATTGACATTCAAGAAATCATCAATAGCCCAACATTGAAGCTGGCGTTATTCCTAAAGTGACACAAAGCAGACGGGCAATTTTCAGCGTAGGCTCAGCCCTGCCGGAAACATAGTCGCTGATCCGTGAAGGACTAACACCAATCTTTGTTGCTAATTGCTTCTGACTCATGTTCTTTTCTTCCAATGACAACTGTATCAGTTGGGCTACTGTCGGTTTGCCTATGGGATAGTGCTCCTTCTCATAGTCAATGACAACATCCGACATCATTGTCAACTCCACAGCATTGCGGTCGTTGGCAGGTGTATTGTCATCTACCATTGGCAATAGTTCCTCAATTCGTGCCAATGCGAACTCGTATTGTTCTTTAGTAATCTTTGCCATATTTGTACCTCCTTATATTATATCGTTGAAACGTCAATTTTATCGTATTCACTATGCGTACCCACAAATCGGATGAATATATGCCCGATTGTGAACTTCACGACCACTACCAGACGATATTTATTGCCCCTGATGTCAAAGACATAATGTTGATTTCCAACGTAGTCTGTTGTGGGGAAGTCTGCCTTAATGTCCGACAGGTTCTTCCACTCTGCCTTTTCTGCGATGTCATACCATCGTTCAAGTGCAGCCTGAGCGTCTCCATGTCCTTCCGAGCTATAGAACTCAACTAATCGTCTATGTGATACAATTCTCATATTGGGTGCAAAATTACGTAATTATTTTGAATTTCAAAAGAAAATCGATAAAAATTTCCGATTTTTAGAACTTTTATCCCTTCACAGAGCATCTCACAGTGCCTGTCCCACCGACTATCGCGCTTTATTTTTTGATTTCAGCTGCAAAGGTAAGAATGAATGTGGGCTAAAATATTTGTGCTAAAAGAGATTCTATTGTCATTAGTCGAGAAATATTTCTTCTTTGTGATCAGGAGAAATCACGTGATCCTTCCAATCATACTGTAATTTTTTACAATGCCGCCACCTTTTTCAGCTCATCTTTGATGGCTTTGTTGATGAAGTCATTGATGGTAGTGCCAGTCGCAGCCACAAAAGCAGCCACACGGGAATGAAGCTCTGATGACATCCTGTCACACCGTGCCTGTCACCGTGTGATGCTTTCCGACTGGTCTAATCTCGTTGATTCGTTCTGCATTCTTTCCTTCATAAGGTAATCTTCATAGGAATTACTGACAATGGTTCGACCCTTCCCGACGCTCACCCGTCGGTACTATGGCCTCGGCTGACTTCTCACGGCAAATCTTGTTTCAACCACACACCACATATTAGGTGGAGTATGTCCGTGAGACCTCCCCAGATAAGAGCGTACGCTTTCTACTCATGTGCCCTCTGCATTTACTACACATGGATTCGGATAGTTATTGGACTTTATCTTGTTATGCAGACTTGTCCTCCATGCACAGCCTTGTATGCAGATTCTGTTCGTAAGGCCGAGTGTTTGCCGCCAGCTTCTTTCAGATTCCGCGTCACCACGGACACCCTTGCTCTTGGCTAACGATTCCCACTATCAGGGCTCGTTCGGGACTTGCACCCTATAGCGTACGCCCATGCTGGGCGTACATAAAAAGCGGCTGCCACTCAATGTGACAATCGCCTTTGAAATCTGGGGGACTGGTGATTGATCTTTTCTATAATCGATCAAGAACTATCCCCATGATCTACGTCTAAGTAAAACTGCATTAAGAAACGATTAGAAAGAATTTTTTGTGATTTTACTGCCATGCTGCCACAAAACTCCAAAAGTCCTTTGTTTATGCAGGTTTTGGAAGTGGTGGCAAAGTGGTAGCATGGCAGCAATGTTCGTTTGGAGGCACTTATCTCCAAACAAGAGGCTCTTAATTCGCAATAAGTGGCATTTAATTTTCAATAACTGCCACTTATTTTCCAATAACCCTGCCTTATTTGAAAATAAGGGTGCCTTATTGTCGAGACGTAGTCTTTAACTTGTCCGAACGTCATCTTCGAGTTGTTCAGACGTAACCTTATATATATAAGACTACATCTGAACAGCTGAAAGGAGATATTCCTTTGAGTTAAAGAAACGTAGGGAATCAATAACGAGCCCCAACAAAGGCTCTTATCCGGCTGATATATTCCGCCTTATGTTCCTTATAGGACAGGGCATGCTCTGCACCTGAGGCTATCCAGAGAGACTTGGGATCCGGCTTAGCCTCATAAAGTGGATAGACCATCTGCGAGGGCACGAAGGTGTCGGCATCACCATGAATGAACAGCATAGGATAATGGCACTTGCTTACTTGTTTTAAGGCCGACGCCTCATCAAAACTCCAGCCATAGCGGAGGCGGCAAAGCAGACTGGTGGAATGCATCAGAGGAAACTCAGGCAATCCGAACTGCTCTTTCAGCTGTCCTGCAAACTCATCCCATACACAGGTATAGCCACAATCCTCAACAAAACGCAGGTCCTTGATACCCTCGGGCATCTGTTCGCCAGACAACATCATCGTTGTGGCAGCTCCCATCGACACGCCATGAACCACCATCGTGTCAGCTTGGAAAGTCTTCATCCATTGCATCACATCAAGTCTGTCTTTCCAGCCCATCTGGATGGCCTCTCCCTCACTCTCACCACAGCCATGCAACTCGGGCATCACGACATTATAGCCAAGTTCATGCTCATAGATACGGGCAAGCCAGAAGAACTTGATGGCGCAGTCACGCCAACCATGAACAACGATAGCTGTTCGACTGCTGCCTCTGTCGACAAAGAAAGCATGATGTCTCTCACCCGTAGGCATCGTGAGGAATGTATCTCGCAAGGCATCAATACCCCTTAAGCTGTCAACCCACTCCTTGCTCTCAGGATAGGCTTCGAACTGCTGCTGATAGCAGGAATCGGTATCCATTCTGTTTGGATCGGGTGCCAAAGAATAGTCGAGCATATAAAAGCTACCACCAATCAGCGCTATCACAAAAACAGCCACCACCATAACCAATGTCCACAATAGTTTTTTCATAAAGATATTCATTTTTATGGTGCAAAGTTACAAAACAATCTGATATTTGGAGCGTAACTTCATGTTAATTCTTGCAAAAGACAAACGTTTGCACAACGTAACTTGCACTAATATAGCCCTTTGGAGTACAACAAATTATCTTTTTTTGTACTTTTGCACCAGTATCAACAATCAAAATTATATAGCTTATGCAAAGACTTTACGCAACTTTTATCGCCCTCATCACAGCCATCTCACTCTCAGCACAAGGCTGGCCATCAAATTATGACGGAGTAATGCTTCAGGGATTCTACTGGGACTCCACCAGAGAGACAAAATGGTATCTTCTTGAAAAACAGGCAGACGATCTATCCAGTTCTTTTTCCCTCATATGGGTTCCCCAAAGTGGCAACTGCGGTGCAAAATCTATGGGTTACGACGATCTCTACTGGTTTGACCAGAATAGTTCATTCGGTAGCGTAGACCATCTTCGCTCGATGATAAAAACTTTTAAGGATAAGGGACTTGGTACAATTGCTGATATCGTTATTAACCATCGCAAGAACTTGAGTAGTTGGGTAGACTTCCCAAAGGAAACATATAAAGGCGTTGATTACGAGCTGAAATCTACAGACATCTGTTCTGGCGATGACGGTGGAGAGGCAAAAAAATGGGCAGATAAGAATAACTATGAACTAAGTGGCAACGCTGACACAGGAGAAGACTGGGATGGCATGCGCGACTTAGACCACAAGAGCAAGAATGTGCAGAAAAATGTAAATGCCTATCTGGATTTTCTGATTAACGACCTTGGATATACAGGGTTCCGCTACGATATGGTTAAAGGCTATTCTGCTTCGTTTACAAAACAATACAATGAAGCAGCAAAGCCAAAATTCTCAGTAGGCGAATGCTGGGATGGTACTCAGACAATTCGTAATTGGATTGACGGTACAGAGAAAACGAGTGCTGCCTTCGATTTTCAATTCAGATACACCATACGTAATGCAATCAAAAATAATGACTGGTCAAAATTAAGTCAGAAGAACGATAATAACTGGCCGCTTGTAAGTAATGATTACGAAAACGGTGATTATCGTCAGTATGCAGTAACATTCGTTGAGAATCACGACACAGAATATCGTTCTGCAAAAGATCAACAAGACCCAATTAGAAAAGACACTATCGCAGCCAATGCTTATATGCTGGCTATGCCTGGTACACCTTGCGTATTCTATAAGCACTGGCAGAGCTATAAGTCGGAGATAAAAGCAATGATTGAAGCACGTAAGTTAGCAGGTATCACCAACACTTCTTCATACTCAAATTTTAAAAGTTCCAAAGATTGTTATGCTAATATAATTAAGGTAGACAATAAGGATAGATTACTGGTTGTAGTTGGAAATGAAAAATCTGTTGAGCCAAATAGCAGCCAATGGACAAAGATTCTGTCCGGCTATCACTATGCCTATTATCTTTCAAGAGATCTTGAAACAGCATGGGCTGATAAAGGCTCTGGCGAATTCTCTGAAGCATTCTATGTCAAATTAACAACTTTGTCAAACAATTCTGATGCAAAACTAGTTTACACAACAGACGATTCAACTCCATCTGCTACAAATGGTAAACAAGTTGCAAATGGAACAACCATCAAAATTGATGCAACAACAAAACTGAAGGTTGGTTTATTAGTTGGGAACTCTGTTACAGGAATTATCTCACGTACATATACATACAAGGAGGTTGAACCTTCAATAACAATACCCGATTTCTGTAAAGTTAATCCTGGTGAGGTATGTGCATTCTTTGAATCGCTTGCATATTGGTACGACCCGATATATTGTTGGGCATGGACAGACTCTCCCTCAGACAACTTCACATTTGCCAATGGAGATTGGCCTGGTGTAGCTTGCGAACTTATAGGCACAAATCAATACGGCAACAAGGTGTGGAAATGGACTTGGGATGGAACAAAGCAGAAAAACTCTTCTGCCAAACAACCTGCAAAAATAATATTCAGCAGTAAAGGAAAGCCTCAAACAGCAGACTTAACTTTTGTACAAGGTGGATATTATGATGAAGATGGATTAATTAGTAATGTTGAAACGGGAGTAAGCAATATCCTTATTAATGACATAGATGACTACACTTCTATATACAGCCTCGATGGTCGTCTGGTTCGCACGGATGGCAAGCTGGAGAATCTGCCTAAGGGTATTTATATCGTTAATAAGAAGAAGGTAATACTTAAGTGATCGGATGAGAGGGCTATTTGTTACAGTCATTTTCTGTTGTCTGTGGCTGACAGGCAATGCTCAGCGTTACTTGGGTGGTGATGTATCGCTTCTGCCTTCGTACGAGGAACAAGGCACAATATATAAGGATTATGACGGACGGCAAGTATCACTGCTGCCTTGGCTTAAGAAGCAGGGCTGGAACATGATCCGAGTACGTCTGTTCGTCAATCCGGAGAACGCTCCAGAACAACATAAGGGCGAGGGAGTATGTCAGGATCTGAAATACGTCACTCGCCTCTGTCGCCAGGCAAAAAAGGCAGGCCTTCAGGTGATGCTCGACTTCCATTACAGCGACACCTGGGCAGATCCAGGCAAACAATTCACCCCAAAAGCCTGGGAAAAAGCCGATGCCCGTCAGCTTGCAGATAGCGTTTATGCCCACACCAAAGCCTCGCTGATGGCTCTTAAACGTGCTGGCATCACGCCAGAGATGATTCAGGTGGGCAATGAGATTACCAACGGCATGCTGTGGCCTACAGGTCAGCTCTCCCCGAAAGATGCGCCCACAGACAAAGAGAGCATGTCTAAGCGATGGGATACGCTCTGCGACTTCCTGAAGGCAGGAGCAAGGGCTTGCAGGGAAATATGTCCGAAGTCACAGATCATCATCCATACAGAGAAGGCTGGTGATTGGGATGTAACACGTAACTACTACCAACAGCTGCGACGTCGCCATGTAGACTACGATATCATCGGCCTCAGCTACTATCCCATGTGGCATAAGTCGATACCCAATCTTGGCAAGAATCTCGAACGCCTCGCATGGCTATTCCCTGAGAAACCCGTTATGATCGTAGAGACGGCAGCCTACTACTCACACGAGAACGACAGATGGGCCACACCAGACCAGTATTCTGAGTACTACCCTATCAGCATCGAAGGTCAGACACAGTTCACCTCAGAACTGGTTACAGAGCTGAAACGCCACCATAACGTCATTGGTCTCTTCTGGTGGTATCCTGAGGAGAATGCCGCAGGCAATAACATCACTGACTGTTGGGTAAACAGAGGATTGTTTGATAACCATACAGGCATAGCCCTGCCTGCACTAAGGGAATTCAACAAGTATCGCTAAGATTTCAGGACAGCACGAATAATGAACCAGCAGTGCATGAAAAATGTCTGCACTCTGCCGTAATGACACTCCATTACCCTGTAACGCTCTTTGAGCGACTCACGGTGATGGAGTGTTGTCTGTCCTTCCTGGGTATAGTTGGCCACCACCATGTGAAGGTTTAGCATAGGTACATTCTCCTTTGCAGCTGCTTTCATGATACGTATGCACCAGTCGACATCGGCAGAATAACGGTATTCCTGATTATATGGAGTAGCAATAGCGAAGTCAGTACGGGCATAAAAAGCCTGATGACAGACGAGCATGCCATTACGGAATGATTTCCAAGTGAGATTCTCTGGAGGTGCGAGACGACGATGATGGAGGAAATTGCCGTTGGAATCGACGATATCTGTATCGCCATAGAGGACGGAGGGGAGTTGAGAGTTGAGAGTGTAGAGTTTAGAGTTCTTGCGTCCCTCTGGTAGCAAGCCAGCAGAGCTGGAGCGTGCTACCGCTGCAATAAGCTGACTGACAGTATCAGACGAAGGGAGGAAGTCGCCAGCGTTGAGGAAACAGACATAATCACCATCAACACTTCGCAGACCTTTGTTCATAGCGTCATAGATACCCTTGTCAGGTTCTGAGGTTACATGAATACGATGGCCGTTATCGGCAGCGTTAGAACGCTCAATATAGTCATCGACAATCTTCATGGTATCGTCAGTAGAAGCACCATCGATGATAAGATGGGTTATCTCAGGATAGTCCTGCGAGAGCACACTGTCGAGAGTACGTCTCAGAACAGCAGCTGCATTGAATGTTATGGTGACGTAGGTAATCTTAATCATAGATTATAATGCTTGAAAGCCATTGCCTGATGATACACATCGAGGTAACTGATAGCCACGCTCTGTTGAGAATAGCTATGGGCGACCTTACGTACAGCCTCCTGAGAGAGCTGATCATAGTCAGCCTCAGACAGTATCCAACGGATGCCCCTTGCCAGATCGTCGGAGTCGCGATATTCTGCTACGTAACCATTACGCTTATGATCGATCTCTTCTGGAATTCCACCTACCTTGAAACCTACGCAAGGCACACCACATGCCATTGCCTCCATTATGGTGTTAGGCAGGTTCTCTGAGAGCGAAGGCAGTACAAACACATCCACCGCCTGATAAATCTCAACGATACGTCGCTCATCGTTGACATAGCCTAAAGGATGTGCCTTTAAGGGTAGCTGGTCAACCACCTCTTCGGCATGTCCACCCAAGATCACCAATTCATAATCCTTCAGTTGGCGACAAGCATCAATGAGGTAGTCCATGCCCTTGTTCTTGTTGGTGACACGTTGGGAGACAAATAATATCAGTCGCTTATCCTCTGGCAGACCAAGATTCTTTCGGGCAGCCTGTTTGTCGCCACTACGGTATATATGAGTATCGATAGGATTGGGGATGCTGACAATCTTCTGACCTCTGAGCAGGGCACTCGCCTTCGCCTCTTGTTCGAGCCAATGGCTACAGGTTACGAAATAAATGGAACTATCTTCAAGCATCTTCTCTTTCTTACGCCAGACACTGGTGGAGAGGTCGCTTGATGAGCCTTTTCCAGGCAACAGCCTGCAATTATGGCAATGTGTGGTGAAATTACGGCAATTGAGTGTGAGATGACAGATGGCCGTTGCCGGCCAGATGTCATGCATGGTCCACACAACAGGTTTTCCACTTTTCAGTATCTTACGGATACCACTAAGTGAGAGCATTCCCTGATTTATCCAGTGCAGGTGGATGACATCAGCCTCCTGAAACTCACGTAGCTTAGTGATATCAGAACCAGTATTTGCGAGGTCTATCTCGAAAAGATGCTTACGAGAGAACCTGCAATGAAAGAATATCACGAGGCGCTCCCAGAGGAAATGCCAGTTGAGCATTGGTGATTTTGGTAACCCTACGACTGTGAGAGAATCACTCTCCTTGTCACGAACAAGCATCTTTGCCTTGACACCATTATTATTAAGTGCCATCATCAGGCGGTTAGCAGCAACAGCCGCACCACCTGTTCGCTCGCTGGTATTTACTATCAGTACTCGCACCTATTCTCCTATAATTATTTTAATCCTTTGCAGCTTCCTTTGCGGCCTTAGCAGCCTCCTTCGCCCTTCGCTTTGCCTCTTTCTCGGCTTCCTTAGCCCTACGCTTTGCTTCTTTTGCAGCCTGTTTTGCCTTCTTCCTGGCCTCCTTCTCCAACTTCTTCTGGCGCTTACGCTCCTCCTTCAGCTGTTTTTTCAGGGCCTTTGCCTCATCCTTGGCAGCTTCTTTCTGAAGCATCTCAACCTCCTTGGTCTTTGTCGCTTCCTCAAGTTTCTCCTTCAGCATATCCTTATCAAAGGTAAAGACATGTCCGAAAGCACCTAACGACAAAAGCTGATTTTCACCATCAAGCTTAACATAAGATGTATTCAAAATCAGATAATCGTTGAACTTAAGTTTTGAGTTCAGGGCGGTCTTAATGGCAGCATTTACAACATTCTTTCCAAGTTTGGTAAGAACATTATCCTTGAAGCCTCTGTCCTGAGCCTCCTGATCAACAAACTCCTTGATAGCCGACATCATCGCGTCCTTATGTTTTTGCTCGTCGGGCTTAGTCAATGTCATCAATACTGCAACAAGCAGGACGATGACTATAGCCATTAATTTCTTCATCTTCTATACATTATTATATTTCGCACGCAAAGGTAATAGAAGTTTTGCAAAAATCAAAGAAAAAAGGATAAATATTTAGTGTTTTCGCACACAACACCTTGATTTACATCAAGAATAAAGGGCAAAGATACACTTAATACACAAAAAGTCTTGTGAAATTTGGATTTTCGTTGTACCTTTGCATCGTCAAAAGGTTAATAGATTGTTTTAGGTTAGTAGTAATATTTATAGTTTTAGGTTTTTAGTTATTGGTAAGAGAAAGTTTTCAACTGGATAACAGGAGGTCGCTGTGAAGCTCCCTTTTAAACTTTCAAATTTTTAGCCGAAAGGCTGAAAATTTCTTTTAGAGAAAAGGATTTTTAGTTAAACATAGGCTTTTTGATGCCACTGCTCGCGAGAGTTGTGGCATCTTTTTTGTGCAAAGAGAAAAAAATCAAAGTTTCCTTTTGTTATTCATTCCTTTTGTGCTATCTTTGCAGAAATATTCGGTCGTATGGAACATATGAATCAGTTTTTAAGTGATGCTGTTGAATTGCTGAAGGCTCTTATCGAGACACCTTCGGTAAGTAGGAACGAAGAGAATGCAGCCAATCTACTGGCATCTTATCTCGATAAGTGGCAATTACCCTATGGCAGAGAGGCAAATAATCTGTGGGTTGGTTGCCCTGACTGGCAGAACGATCGTCCTACGGTAATGCTCAATGCTCATATCGATACAGTAAAACCTGTCAGCACATGGACTCGCGATCCTTATAAGGCATCGCAAGAAGGAGACATTCTCTATGGTCTTGGTTCCAACGATTGTGGCGGAGGT
>Ga0310691_10009004_pt1 | contig 10197 bp, 10 predicted proteins | sample 176DNAGHGlowgp2_FD_203887 | JGI IMG/M metagenome (GOLD analysis project Ga0310691, IMG submission 203887) | Sheep rumen microbial communities from Palmerston North, Manawatu-Wanganui, New Zealand - 1766 DNA GHGlow gp2 (v2) (version 2) | ecosystem: Host-associated > Mammals > Digestive system >...
TCCAATGAACGTGCATCCATGGAAATGTTTCTGTACATTTTTATCACTTCGTCTATGCGGGCATATTGCTCAACATACCAAGCTCTATCAGTTTCAGACAGACTTTGCATATAACGCTGTGTAAGGTAATCCATCCTGCTTGTATCTATATTCTCAACCAAAGGAATGTTCTCATACCGCACTCCTGCAATGCTTTTATCCGGGGCTTGCGCTACTTCCATTGGCGTGCGAAGATCGATCACTAGAGAAAGACCAAGCGTATTCAAATAATCCGCTTCTTCATCTGTTAACTGATGAAGGTTTCCACTTCTAATTAGAAGTCCATCTTTAATCTTTCTTCCGGAATCAGTCGGTAAATCTTTTATCCACCTGGCATTTTCAACAGATTTCAGTTTTATTTGATTGCAGCGAATCAGTTCAAACGCTTCGTCAAACTCCTCATCGGAAAGTATGTCATTGTTCTCAGGAGATTGATCATATATCTGGTCTGTTTTGCAATAATCTTCAAGCAAATAGTCATATGCCTCAGAGGTGATATCACAAACATACTTTGGTATGCTATTGCTAACCTGATACTCAATTACAACTCGCAGCATTCTAAGGATTGACAGATTGATATCAGTTTTAGCGATTTCAATAAGAGTCCTTAGCATTGGTTGATTTGGTCTTTGGGGTTCGGCATGGTCAGAAAGGAATATAATTTTTTCAAGTAATGACATATCCGGACGCGCACAGACATGAAACCGAATTGCGTTCAAAGCATCTTTATCAGAAAGTCCGAATTCATGTTCTGCAATGAGCGCTCCAATTTCTGCATGCAGATTAGCTTCATATTGCAGGCTGATATCTTGTATCTGATGTCCATATTTTCCTGCAATATTGGCCATTTCATCCGGGGACATATCTTTTGCTATATCATGAAGCAGGGCAGTTTTCCGCACAAGGTCCTTGTCTACATCGTAAAATTCTGATAAATAGACGGCTACAGTGGTCACTCCCAGCGTATGTTCAAACCTGGAATCGCTCATATATGTTTTAATATGAGATATCCATTCATCTTCAAGCTTAATCTGTCCGAATTTTCTTATTTCTTCAAGCATCTCGTTATCCTTATCCTTCCATTGGTGAAACGGTTCTGGCTGCAAAAAGACCTGAGACAAGCGGATCCTCTGAATAGTACTCAAAATTTCTTCCGCAGAGAATGCTGCGATGAATGTTGAGTGCCGGGGCAATTCCTTTTTCCCTGTCATTTGAAATAAAGTGCAGATGCCATCATAATCGGTGCTAAAACCAGTTTCTTTCTCATTTTTGCCCCCTTATATTCGCAAAAGCCTTTAAATTGTTCCTCATGGTTGTGTCATAAGTATCTTTATCAGTTCTGTGAAGTCTGCTATTTCCTGGACAGTTGTGTATTCTTCAGTTGTATGTATGTTATGCATGGGACCGTATATATTTAGTCCGTCCATTCCGTGTTTTATCAAAGAATTTATATCACTTCCTCCAAAGGATTTCTTTGCCACGGCTCTCCTTCCCTGTTTCTCTAATGCTCTCTTATATCTATCCAAAGCACTTCCTTCTGCGGCTTCGGGATTTATCCTGTAAACGGTGATTCTTTCTTTTTTATCTATGCAAAGCTCTGCACCAGCTCTATTCGCTTCTTCTGAAAAAATGCTTTCTACTAAGTCTATTGTCCGATGTGCATCTTCATGGACACCGCTTCTTATCTCACCTTTTATAAAACAGTTTTCCGGAACAGCGTTGGTAACACTTCCGCCTTCTATTATTCCGATATTCAGCGTGGTGTGATCATCAGCCCACCCCTGCTTTATTCTGCTGATTGCAGCAGCTGCTACTGCTATTGCATTTATTCCCTTTTCAGGCTCATAACCAGCGTGGGAAGCCTTACCCTTTATATGTACTTCGAATGAAATGAGTGTCGGCTCGCAGGATGAATAGACTCCATATTCTCCGCTGCAGTCGGGAGCAAAGGCTATCCTGGAGCGAATCCTTGAATAATCAAGAGCCGCGCTTCCAAGGCCGTAAACCTCTTCTGCCACCGTAAACAGAAACTCTATTGGCGGATGATCCAGATTTTTCTCGATTACTCTGGTGTACGCCTCGATAATTCCTGCTATGCCAACCCTGTCATCTGCTCCCAGGACAGTCGTATGATCGCTTGTGATTGTTCCGCCGTCATTTAATATGATCTTCTTATTGTTTCCCGGAGATACGGTGTCCATATGTGCACAGAACAGAATAGGCTCAGAGTCTGCATACTTTCCCCGCCCCTCTGCAAAGCCATACAGATTCCCACAGTTACCACCGATCTTACCGGCAATATCATCCTCAATAAGCTTTATTCCCAGCTTTTGGAACTCTGCTATAAGATAATCAGCGACAAGCCTCTCATTAAAGGATTCACCGTCTACCAGCGCAAGCTCTGTAAATCTGTCTACTACTCTCTTGTCATTTTCTCTCATAGATAATTGCTCCTGCTTCTTCACAGTCATCTATCAAAATAATAGCCTCAATTCTATAAGCATTTTCCCATATCCCACTGTGCATTTAGCTGCAAATTAAACATCTTTAGCCATATAAAGTAAAAGGTCATCATCGTTGAAACAGGGTGCATACTGTTCTAATTGTTTCCCTTTATACCAGACTCCGCTGCCATCAAAATTGTAACCTCTTTTTACATACATCCTCTGAGCCGGTCCATATCCTGAATGAACTCCAACTGCCAAGTATACTTTATCGGAAACTTTTGACGCTTCTTTTTCAACAGCATCCAAAAGCCTATTTCCAATACCTTTATTATGAACATCAAAGAAAACTGTCAGATCTTCAATTTCAGGATAGCCTTGATTTCCCCAAGGACCTTCTGTAGGATTCAGAACCAGAGTACATTGCCCGGAGACTCTGCCATCATACTCTGCGATAAAAACAAATCTTTTAGCATCCTCCTGTTCTTTAAAATACTTTTCGTATGTTGCTAAAGAAGGATGCCAACCATACGAAAAATATGTATCATAAAGGATTTTTGCATCTTCAGGAATCATGCTCCTAATTCTTATAGTTCCGTCATCATAATACGTAATCATCTACAACCACCCATCCGAAACGAAGTATTTTATTATCTCACTATCATACTTCGGCGAGTTTATTTATATATCCTCGCCTATTTTCTGCTCCATGTTCTTTTTTCTATCAATTATGGCTCCGATTATCATACCTGCGGACATTCCGAGAGCTGTTCCAAGGCACATACCTGTTGATATTCTGCCAGATAACAGATAACTTGCGATACATCCAACTACAAGTCCTATGCCCATTCCCCAGCTCTGGCCGAGTACCAATCCAACAGGTGGCGCATCATCTGGCTCATTGATTTCTTCTGCGAAATACCCCATGTACATGTTCATCTGGCCAATATCATCATACTCAACATTGCTCATACTGTCCATTCTGTCCATTCACATTCCATTTTTTACAAAATAATACCGGAGACTATAAAGTCCCCGGCATTAGCATAAGTTATTTTATCTCTTGTATGTTTTCACATGAACTGCGCAAATTTAGACATGCTCTTTGTATCATCTGTCTTCAAAAGAAACTCTGATATTTTCTTCAGTGTCTTTCTTCCAAGAAAACAGGCAATTCCTGTTAATTCAGATACATCTCCTTTTTCTATAGCCTTATCTACAATGTTTTCAAGAGACTTTTTTGATAAGAACGGAGCAAGTGCTTTTATCCCATCGAAGCTGTCGCCTTCTATTCTTGAAACAACATCATCAAGTGCTTCCTCTCCTTAATCTGTATTGGATACTGGCCGGTACCTTTTGTCTGATACAAGAATACCTTTCTGAGCAAAAGCTGTACATCAATTTGTAATTGAGTCCGAATTTCTGCTTAAATACTGAGACTCAAGCAGCAGTTGAGAAGCATATATCAAAGCTTTACACTTTTTATTTATTCCTCGCCCGTATATGTTCTAGTATAATGTACCATGCTTACTATCTTGGCAATCCCCAGTATAAACAATGCTGCCATAATAGCAATTGCTGCTTCAAAACTGAAAAAGCTTACTACTATTGCAAATAATAATAGGAAAATAGCTGCAAACTTTACTGTAAACTTCCCAGATAGTGCTTCGATATGACACATACGCTCATCATGCATTTCGTTATAGATTTGTGTAAATTTCTTATCATCCTTAAGAGCATTTGAATACTTTACAAGATGATAAATACTTATGATGTCCAATACGATTACCATTCCTATTACAAATCCCTGCATGAAATCAGCATAATTAGATGTTGCATACCTTGCAGTTATAGTTGGTCTCTGTGACACAAAATACAATGCTGCACTAAGTAGTATAATTCCAACATATGCAAAATTCTGTTTTTTAATTGATTCTCTCATCTGATTCATTTTTTTGTTATTCATTAGTCTTCTTCCTCCAAGCTCTCAAAATCAAATACTTCCTCAATGTTCATATTGAAGTGATGTGCAATCTTATACGCTAATATCAGAGACGCTGTATATTTTCCTACCTCTATAGAGGTAATTGTCTGACGCGTAGTTCCAACAATATCAGCAAGTTCAGATTGCGAAAGTTTATTCACTTTCCTTAACTCCTTTATTTTGTTTTTCATGACAGCCTCCATATTTTTGCTAAGTTTGCTTTGCAAATTTAGTATAGTTTACTTTGCATATTATGTCAAGCTAACTTTGCATTATTTTTATGCTTTTTTCATTTTTAATATAGAGTTAATTTGTTGCGTCCCCATTGACTCATGCGCGATAATTATATAAATTCACGAAAAGAAAGGAATATCGCATGAAGGAATATGTATTTAAAAGTGACAGAGAAAACATACCTGAAGCGCTTGATTTTATAAAGAATTGTCTTGCAGAGGGAGGGATTACCAGGGGAAAAGCAGTAGAACCAATCCTCACTGCAGAAGAGATACTTGTTAAAATATGTGACGTCTCCGAAGATGGAAGCGACATACATATCGAAGCTGGGGGACTTCTGAGCAGTTTTACCATTAAATACAGCGGCAAAGGCGGTGAATTTAGCATTGCTGATATCCAGAATAAATTCCTTTTTAATGGTGATAATTCCATGGGTGATGATGCTGATGAAGTCATGAAATCACTGATGGAAAAGCTCTTTGGCGATAACCTGAGCGTGAAATGTAACAAGGGAAAAATATATGTTAAGCAGGTTGTAGAAAAATCCCCCTACGCTCCTCTTATAATGACGGTGTCCTCACTAATTCTGGGTATAATTGCAGGTACTATCCTTCATTTGTTCATTCCGGAGAGTGTTTCCGGCATGATTATAGGAAATATTCTTGCGCCTTTGGAAAAGATAATAATGAATGCGATAAAGCTCTTAGTTGGACCCCTCGTATTCTTCTCTATTGCAAGCAGCATAGCTGAATTTTCAGATTTTAAAGCCCTTGGAAAAATAGCGATGAGGATCATTGTGATGTATATGTTAACCTCTATAGCTGCTATATTTATAGGATTATTGACTTACCATATTTTCCCGATTGGACAGCCTGAACTTATGATGGCTATAGACTCTGATAATTCCATGCAGATTGTCAATCAGGCAGAACTTAGCGATTTTTCAATAGCAGATACACTGGTTAGTATAGTGCCGACAGATATAGTCACTCCTTTTCAAAAAGCAAATATGCTTGAAATAATCTTCATGGCGGTCTGCCTGGGGATGGCCTCTGCAGAAATGTCAAAAACTGCACCAATTGTAAAAGAATTTATATCATCCATGAATGGCGTTTTCTCCAGGATTACAGGAGCTGTTATCCGTTTTATGCCTATTATGATATTCTGCTCTATGGCTAAAATGATGGCAAATATGAATTTCTCATCTTTCATGGAAGTCTTTGCTATAATCCCTGATATTTATCTGGGTGATGTATTCATGATAGCATTATATATGGTATTACTTATGGTATTTGCAGGGCTTAATCCGCTTAAGTATATCAGCAAGTACTATCCTGCTATGCTAACAGCATTTACAACTTCTTCCAGCAATGCGACTCTGCCATCATCTATTCGCCAGTGCAAAAAGCTCGGCATATCAGAAAAAATCTATTCATTTTCGCTTCCGCTTGGTGCCAGTATAAATATGGATGGAAACTGTATCACTCTTATAATAAGCGCTCTGTTTTTTGCAAGGATTTATGGCATTCCCTTTTCAGGGTCTATGTTTATGCAGCTGTTCATATCAATTATTGTTTTGTCCATAGGAGCCCCCGGGATTCCAAATGGAAATCTGGTATGTCTTACGCTGCTCATCCCACAGATTGGCATCCCCCCGGAGGCAATAAGCCTTGTTGTAGGGCTATATCCTATAATATCCATGATGCAGACTCTTACCAACGTCACAGGAGACGCTGTGGTTACTACAATTGTGGCAAAGAGAGAAAACATGATGGATATTAAGACATACAATGAATAGGAGTCAAATGACCTTCTTTTCCCTGAAATGATAAAAAGGAGTTGTGAAAAAATGAGAAATCTTTTTTCACAACTCCTTAATATATTTCACAGCTGCATGTACGAAGAAATCGTTTCACGAAGTCTCGCTTCACTGAATACTGTTTTTGTTAGTTTACCGTCACAGTTACCTTCTTTGCCAGACCATTCCTTGCATATACATATATCTGACACGTTCCGGTCCCTATTCCTGTCACTGTTCCGTTATCTGACACCTTCGCCACATTTTCATTTGTGGATTTATAACGGATTTTTGCTGCGTGCCCATCAGAAAGAGCCTTCTTCTTTCCCTTCTCCATCTTGACTGTGGCCTTTATTTTCGATGACTGCCCTGCACTTAACGTCAGACTCTTCTCAGAAACACTTATGGACTTGGGATTCTTATATTTTTTGCTCTCCTTCCCTGCCACATGACCTGTTATCGATTTTCCCATCACACTTCCGTTTCCATCATATGCAATGACAAACATTTTTATATTTCTGGAAAAATCTATCTTACTTCCATTTATCTTCTTTATGCTGACTGAACTGTTCTTTGTTGTCTTTGCAGCCCTGGTCTTGAACTTCTCCCCGCAGTATGTCACATACAGCTCATACTTTGATACACCATCCGTCTTATCCCAGTTTATCTTTATCCTGTCATTCTTCTGCGCAACCTTAAGACCTGAATAAAAGCCTGTTACCTGCCCCTCATCTGCATAAGCAAGTGCATACGTGGAAAATTCTCCTGTCGTGAACGATATTTCAGTACCTGTCGTCTTCGCTATCACACTTGCTACACCGTTATGTATCTTTATTATATAGAATGTCCTCTTCACTCCGCTTTCCGCTCTGAGATTTGATGGTACAGTTATCTTTATGGTCAGCTGTCTCCCTCTGGTACTTGAAAGCTGTGACGGATCACCATTTCCTATCTTCTTATACAGTGACAAATCCAAAAACATCGCGACAACCGCACCTGAATCTGCTTCCTTTGCCTTGTTCTCTGTAAGAGTCTTCTCCGCATCAGATACAGAATCATCGATATTTGTCATTTCAAGGTAAAGCCGCATCTCATCCCCTGCCTTTACCTTCTCTTTTTCAGACTCTGTCAGAAGACTCTCGGCAAGTTCCTTATCAAGCCCCTCTACCTCCGTTTTGGGTGTACCGTCTTTTTCCACTACATCTGTTTCAATACTCTCCTGGGCACTGATAACTGCATCCGGAACTGTAACAGATAAAACCGTTTTTGTCGGCGTACCGGAAACCGTCACAACCGTATCGCTGGTTCTTGCAACAGTGATTCCATCTTCAGTTTTATAGAGGTCACTTGTTTCCGGGAATTTACAGTTTGTTTTGGCTGTATAGACCACCGGGGTCATCGCGCTGCGACTATTTCCTACTTCGAAATAATTCTGTGATATTGACCCACCGCTTACTGTTGCATTTGTACCGCCGGACAGGTTTACAGATGAAAAGGTGACAGATGAGCGATTCAGCTTTAAAGCGGGGCGAACTCCAAACTCGTTACTAACAATGGCGCCATATTTGTTGATTTGATTATGCTCCCACTCGCCGCATGCGTACGCAGCCATATCAGTAAAAGAATTTTCCCCGGGCGAGCCCAGCCAGTACTTCAAGAACTCAACACCAAAGTATTTTGTGCATGATCCTCTTACATCCTTAGAGAGAGCCTTTGCTTCAGCAGTGCTCAACAGAAACATATTTCCGTTGACTGCTGTTTTGGCATTTGCCGTGATATTGCTATTATACCAGTTGTTTACATAAGTCTCTATCATAGAGCCACTATATTGGTTGCTATCATCATCAAACTTTGACGTGCCAACGCTATCCGTTAAGAACAACGTCACTGTACTACTATCATAGTTAATGAGGAACCAATCCTTGCTGTCAAAGTTTATTACTGTTGCAGTGTTTTTTATACTCATATAAGGATCGCTAATATCGCCCAGAATGATGCCGCTATTAGGGGCACTATCGGTTAGAGGTGCCGCATACGCAGACAAACTCATCCCCGGCATAAGTCCCAGCAACATCACCAGGCTGAGCAGGATACCTAAAAATCTCTTCTTCATCATAAGCTGTTAACTCCTTTTTGGCATATTCACTATTTTCTGCCCATATATATATGAAAAAAAATATACTTCTGCTTTTATTATAAGGAATACTTTCTAAAACATGCGTTAACAAGTGTAAAAAAAACATTAATTACTAAGGGGTAATCAATCTTGTTGCGGGTCTACCTTCGTGGGGGACTTCTATGAGGGTCTGGATTCTCTAACTGATATTTATACGTATTTATGGTTAAGCTTTAATCGTCTTTTGTAGGCGATAGTGGTAAAGTCCTGGATATCGCAGGCAAAACTTTTAAGAAGAAACAGGAAGTTTTAGACATCCGGTCTGAATCGGATACGGAAGATTTGTTTTTATGTTCTGCTCTTTCTTGCATATTTTATGTAGGGAATAACTTATGGAATATAAAACAGAACAAGGAAACAATAACACTACCCAATGAATTATGCTATCATTTTTTGAAAAAGTAGTCGAAGATCCCTTACTGACTTATATTGGGGCCAAATGTATAGTTTAAAAAAGGAGCAACCTGTCTGATTGCTCCCTCATAAATCTAAATTATCATAGAATACCCATATTTACAGAAAAAATTTCAAACTCTCAATACTCTCGCAAAATAGGCAGAACAAAATATATAAATCTTATTCTTTTGTTTTTGGTTTGTTTTCCTGCTTTAATCATTCATCTTCATCCCAATCGCCCATGGCCCAGTTCCAAGCTTCCCTGTCTGCACGGTCTTTTTCCAGTTCTTCCTGCCTGCGGAAAAACTCCTTCTTTTCTGATCTGGACATGTTCTTTGTAAGTTTTTCTATTTCACTGTCTGTTAATCTTACATCGTGTTCATCATCACTTGAAAATAATCCGAATATTCCCATATGCTACCTCCTAGTCAGATTCTGTTTTCTTGTTTTTGTTACCTTAATTTCTTTTCCAATCATGTTTAGCAGATGCTGTATAGCTTCTTCTAATATAATAAGTAAGATCAAAATCCCCGCGAGGATTATAGTAATCAGCTTTAGAGCCATCTGTTTTATTTTTGCAAGAACTTTTATGTTATTTTTCTTAATGTATTGATATGCCATGACTATTATTGTGATAAGAAATATAATTATGCTCTCCATAACATCACACCCTTTCTAACATGATGTTATCCGTCTATATCTCCATAATATCCAGACATTGTATATCCATCTTCACCTTCAGGAAGTCCAATTACATGCAGTTCATCAGAGTCGTATACCCAACCTTTTCCCTGTCCTGAATAACCTGATGGATAATAACTGTCTACATCGCCGTAATATCCGGGCTTTGTGTATCCATTTGAACCTTCAGGAAGTCCTATAACATGCAGTTCATCAGAAGAATAAACCCAGCCTTTGCCTTGAACCATCCCGGATTCACTACTTTGACTTTCGTTATTAGAAGTACTCGATTTGTGATTTGGTTTTCTGGTACTGTTTGGACCGTCCAGTGCATCAATAGCATCCTGAGTAAGATTTCCGGCAGCTTCTAGCTCATCAAGGAATTTTTGGTTGTATTCCTCACTTAGCCTCCTGCTCTTCTCCATCCAAGTCTCTGCATGGGCTG
>Ga0310691_10009007_pt1 | contig 10193 bp, 13 predicted proteins | sample 176DNAGHGlowgp2_FD_203887 | JGI IMG/M metagenome (GOLD analysis project Ga0310691, IMG submission 203887) | Sheep rumen microbial communities from Palmerston North, Manawatu-Wanganui, New Zealand - 1766 DNA GHGlow gp2 (v2) (version 2) | ecosystem: Host-associated > Mammals > Digestive system >...
TGCCCGTTAACGGTTTCATTTCATGCGCTTTGCCGTCGATTGTCGTAATGGTCGGTTTTTCCATGATTTATACCTCCGAACAAGCAGAAAAGCCGCCCGTTGTCGGACGGCTTCCTACCGTAAATGTTTAAATGCTGAACGTCAATTCTTCGCGCGAACTGGGGATAATGGCGTAATTCCCTTCAAAGCCGTTGATAGCAATGTTGACGATTTTCTTTTCGCCCGTCGCTACAATGGTTTCCTCTGCCAAAATCCAATAGTTGACGCCTTTGCACGGTTGTTTGGCGAGGAGCTTAATAAATTTAAAGCTTGAACCCGACAAGCCGTCCACGCCCGATATCGCCGACGCTACGTCCTGCGGCGGTTTTATGCTCTCGAAATCCTCAAATTCCAGTCCACCCAACATCTTATTTGCCATTTTTATCAGCCTCCAAAATTTATTCAACGGCGGAATACCAGCCGCTTGTTACCGTAGTGTTTTCGCCGGTCGAATCAATGACGTACTTATAATTTCCGTCGAATTGCCGAGCCATGAAAGTTACCTTCAATGTATTTGTTTTGAATTCGGGATTGTTGCTTTTGGTATTCATATCAAGCCCGACTTTAGCGCATTGCCCCTTGAGCAATTTGAAATAGCGTTTGGTCTTGCCGTCTTCTTTGAGCCCTTCGCCCATGATACAAACATAAGGCGCGACATCGGCGGCATTTTCAACCAGAATTCCCTTTTCGTTCACGGTATGCCCGCACAATTCCGCCCACGTCGCGAGCGGTAAATCCGCAAGTACAAGTTCCACGTCACCTTTGGAAAAAACTTGCGCGGTTGCCCAGAGCCTATTGTCTGCGTAAAGTTCAGCCGTATTCGTCTCCGAATTCTCGTTAATGGAAACTGCGCCGGGCAATTTTTTCGGCGTGCCGTAAGTTACGCCCGTTTCATCGTCTTTCGTGAGTTTCGCGTAGTGCGCATTTTCCAGCCCGATTAAAGCCATAAAAAACACCTCCTAATTCTTTTTGGCGGTAATGGTAAACCTTAGCACGCGGCAAAAATCGCCGTCGTCGAAAATGTCCGTCGCGTCCGTGCGCATGAATCCCAAACCGAGCATTGCCGCTTCTACTGCTGATTCGGCAGTTTCGTATTCGTCATTGTCTGTCACAATGGTGACTTGATATACGGCGCGGAAAAAATCTTCCCGATTATCGCTGTGGAACGCGGGCACATTGGAAATTTCGCGATAAACCAAATGCGGATAAATACCGTCATATTCACTGAAATCTTTGGTCACGGGCAAATCCAAACCTTCAAGTGCGGTTTTGACTTGCCTCTGCAGTTCGCTTGCCGTCATTTCTTTAAATTCACTTCCCGAATCGCATTCCGAATCGTATCTTTCGTATGATTCATCATTTCAATTCTTTTTTCTTCATAGGCAGGTTTCATGTAAGGTTGCCCGCGCGGAGAATACTCAACTATTTTCGCGAAATATCTGCCCTTATCATCCGCCGCGTCGGCAACAACGCGAACTTTATCTTTGCCGACCTCTTCAACGTGTATGCTGTCGCGAAGTCTGCCGGGGTGTTTAGGCTTGTAAGTTCGCCCTTTGTAAAAGCCCTTTTCCACAGGCGCAAGTTCCTTTACCCGCTGAGCAAGATTTTCGGCATTTTCGCGAAGTGCTTGCCGTGCCGCCTCCGCCGCCTTGTCGCCGTAAAGCTCCAAAATCCGCCGAATCGTCACCTGCTGCCGATATCGTCTAGCCATGTGTTTTCACCTGTTCCCTACACGTGAGCCGTAAAAACTCGTGCTTTTCGTTGATATCCTGCGCGGGCAGAATTTGTTCAAAGACGCGCCCTTGATAGACAATGCGATCGCGCAAGCTGATTCCTTCGCGATATCGGATTGTGATTCGAAATTCGAGTTCGGCAACTTTTTCGGCGGTACCGTCCCTGATATAAGCGTTGTAGCTTTCGATTGCCGCGCAGACGTTGGGAATTTCTCTATAGGCGGGGTAAGCGTGACGATTAACGCCTCTGTCGTTTTCAACTTTAATGTATCGTTGAATCGTCACGCGCTTATTCAAATCCGCCGACCGGATTTTTATCGGATTCATTTACTGCGCCTCCTCAAAGCGAGCCGAGAGTAAAATTTTTCGCTGAATGTCGAGGAGCCGCCCGTCGACGCCGTTATCTGATAAGTTGTCGAATTCCCGCCTTGCGTAAAGTTTTATGTACTGTCGAACGAGCGGATTATCCTCTGCAAGAATTTTGCCCGTCGCGACAAGCAAATCGTTTTGAGCCGCCGCGATTAAGTCAGCGATTGTGTTGTCATGCGCGTTGCTGTCGGCGTCCACGTTCAGAAATTCTTTCAACTCGTCCACAGTCATAAAAATCACCGCCCGCCGTCAAGCAGATTTTTTGATTCGCAGGAACCCGTTCTTACGAATTACATTGCCGCCAAAAAAGGCGTTCCCGCGAAAAGCCGCAACGCCTTGTCTGAATCGGTAATCGTCCGACCGCTGAACTTCCATAGGTGAAAATTCCACGAGCAAATAATTACTCAAGTTGCCGTATGCCATGCAATAATCGCCCGCCGCCGTGCCCTCTGCCATGATAGATTTGCACGCCGAATTGATGATGAAAGGCACGCCGTTAATGTTCCCGCCGTTCCCGTTTATGCTGATGTCATAGAATTTTTGTTTCGTCGCCGTGCGAACTTTCGCGAACGCCAGCAAGTCAAGTTTATTCAGAATCAAAACTGCAGGATCTTCGACTTCTTCATTGCCGCCGTATTTGAAAATTATTTCGTCGAGCGTGGTATCGGTAATTTGCGAAAGGCTTAAATCGGTGTTCGCGTCGATAGCTTTTGCCTTGTCGCTGAATATGCCGACAATCTGATTCGTGTCGCCCGCGCCGACCAAAATTTCTTTCGTCAAGACAAGGCGCATTGAAGTTCGGATATTCTGAAATACCACGTCGGCATAAGGAGCGGCGGGCAATTTCTTCAACTCTTCGGTAAGTTCGGCGTAAGCAGTGATTTTGGTCTTGTCGATATCAACGTAATCAAAATGCGTCTCTGCCTCTTTGGCGTCCGCCGCCTCGTTGGTATAGTCGCCCGTGTCGATACCCGTAATATACGGTTGACGGAATTTTTCACCGCCGGGCAAGCTCAAATGCCCTACAGCGTCGACAAGTGACGATACCACGGCAAAATCGGGCTTGATATCCGCGCTGAAATTTGACGGCACAACGATAGTAGCCTGTTCGCCGCTTGCGGGCGTCACCGTCACCATACGCAATTCGCCAAAAGTACTGAACGGCGATTTTGTTTCGCGGTTTGCTCTCAAATCTTCGCCCGCCTTGGTGCGCTTTTCCAGTTCGGTTTCGTAAGTCGGCGTACTGCGATCCTCTGCAGGGAAAAATCCTTGTCCGGGAACATAAACAGGCGGCGCAGTTCCGCGACTTTCATCAGCGGTATTTTTATCGTCGGCAGTCTTAGCTTGCGTGCCCTTCAAAGCCGTAATCGTTTCGTCGAGCATTTTCACCTGCGACAAGATACTGCGAAGTTCGGCAACGTCGGTGCTTTTATCTGCCCGCGCCGTCAACTCGGCTTTTTGCGTCTCGTATTTCTGAATCAATTCATCCATGCTACTTGCCTCCATACATTGATATTTTCAACTTCAATATTTCCAGCTCCGCTTTGTCATTGTCCAATGATTTGCCGCGGGCGTTGTCCAAAGCCCTTTTCGCATTCTCCAATGTTTGTGCGGCGGCGCGAGCCGATAAATCAGTTTGTTCATACGCGGGAAAAGTTGCCGCGCTTACTTCATACACACGAGAAATTTTTTTGATTCGGCGTGTCGGCATATCGGATTCGAGGTCTTGCCATTCGGCAGCATCTACTCGAAATGCCAAGCTCATGCCGGAAATGTCCCCGCGTTCAACGGCAGAATACAAAGCTTTTGCCTCTTGATTGTTTTCGGTGTCGAGTTTCGCACGAATTTTCAAGCCGATATCGTCAACTTCAAGCGTCATTGTGCTGTTGCCGTTATTGCGTCGTGAGCGCGCCAACGGTATTCGTTGGCTGTCGTGGTTAACGCATAACGCCACGTCGCGCAGTGAATCGGCGTTGCTGAATGCGCCTCTGTCTATCACTTCAAAGAAAAAACCGCCGATATCTGTTTTTTGCTCAAATACGGCGGCGTGCCCTTCGATTATTTTTGTTCCGTCATTTTCAACGGCGCGGAATTCCTTCAAGTCATAACTTCGCTTTTCCGTCTGATTCATCGTCATCACTTCCCGTCTTTTATCCTGCTTATCAGAATCATTTTTATTTGCGTCAATCTGATAGTTGTCGATAATTTCTGTATTGACGAAATTTAGCGATTGTAACCTGCGGTCGCCGCCGTCTGCGGGCGGCATTCCGTAAAGTTCGCGAATTTCGTTGAGCGTCATTAATCCTGTATTGGTTGCCAGCGTCGCCAGCTCCGCCTTGTCCTTCGCCCCGAAATATGCCACGCGAGAATAATAGCATTTAATTTTGTTCCCGCAGTCCTTTTCCCGTTGAGTAAAAAGCCGTTCGGAAAAAGCTTGCTCAAACTCAATGATAAATTCCTCAATGCAAGACTGGTAAAAAGCCGCGTGAGCGTCGCCGGAATAATCGCCACTCAATATCGCCTCCGATACCCCGTATCGTTCGCGGATTATGTCTTTCAAAAACTTTACAACGTTATCGGGCAGATTCGGAAAATTTTTCGGCACGGGCTTATATTCGCCCTCAAGTCCGACCGCCACGATACCGCTTTCAGATTTGTAAATCCGACTTTCAAAATCTTTGGCGGCTTGCTCAAGCGCAGCTTTTTCTACGACCGTTTTCACCGACAAAACGCCGTTCAGATTCAAGCTTGACGCTATCATCTTTGGCAATCCTTGAAGTATTTCGTCGAGCGTCTTTAACGACCGCATTGTATTTGAATCATTAACATTGCCGTTGTCGTCACCGCCGCCCATAAGCAGAGAAATTCCGCGTCGCCACTTCAAATGAATTACCGAATCATAAGGCAAGGTATTCGAGGATCCGTCGCGCCAAAAAAATTTTATTGCCCAACGGTCTTTTTTATTTTCAAAGTGCCCAAGTTCAGCCGTCACGGGATTCAGCGGATAAAACGCGATTATCTGCCTGTCTTTGTCTCGTTGCGGATAAATAAAGCAGTTCGCCTGTTTTCGCCTGAGCCATTCGCAAGACGCCAGAAAATCTTTCGTTGTCTGCAGAGGATTCGGTTGATATTTGAAAAGCCGCGTTATGGCGTCGTTTTGACGGATAACACTGTTATCTTTTTCGCGCACCGAAACGACTTCGATTTTGCTTATCTCCGCCGCTATTCGGTCAATGCAGTTGTTAACAAAATCGCTGAAATAAATATTGTTCCCGAAAGACGAAAACACCGCCCGCGAATCGCTCAAAACTTCCGCGATAATTTTCTTTTCGTCTTTCTTGTCGCCGCCGAATAAATTTTTTATGTAGCTCCAAATCAACCTAAAATCACCTCCTAACAAAAAAAAGCCGCGTTGGCTAGCTTGTATTATTGAAAACGAAAAGCCGCTATGCTAAGATTGTTCCGTCTAGAGATACAACCCAAAGCGCAGGGCTTTTCGCATTCGTCATTCTATCAGCCCTGCCGCCAAAACGCAAGGAGTTGATTTGTATGAAAAATCCCGCGCGTGTCGCCGAATTGCTTGCCGAGCTTCGCGAGCTTGCAGACACCGATTTTGAACGCCACCGCCTCGACGTCCTCGAACGCGATTTGACCAGCCCACCCGTCGTTGAAGTCGTCGACGACAAGCACCAACAGTTTAATGGAATGATATTCCCGAAAATAAAAAGTGGTCATTATTCTAACCATTCTTTTCCTATTCATCGCGCTGTATGGACTTATTTTAACGGTGAGCTACCTAAAGGTTATGAAATACATCATATTGATAATAACCCTGCAAATAACAACATTCAAAATTTAATTGCCCTTTCGGAACGCGAGCATAAACAGCTACATTGGAAAAATCCACGTGAAAAGAAATATATCTGTCAGCACTGTGGAGAGATTTTCATTTCAACAAGCCCACATCACGCAAAATACTGCTCGATAAAATGCAGAAATCAAGCTAAAAATGAACAATGGAAAAAACGAAATACCGAAATTAGAAATTGTATCATCTGCGGTAAATCGTTCTCCACTATTAAATACACAAAAACTAAAACATGCTCCCCAACGTGCGCAGGTTATTTGGCGGCGCGCACAAAAGAGGCAAATGCTAACAAATAACGCCTTTTTGAAGAAAAAAATAATCTCCTCTATATCTGCTAAAAGTGGCGTAACTTATAATTAATGCAACAGCTCCGTCAATGCGGTTTTTCGGCGAGCCGTATTTTTTCACGGGCATTTTCAAACCGATATTGTTCAGTTTCAATGCCACGTTACGCAAATTCCAGCGCGTTATCTCGTTGTCGCCGTAGTTTAATTTTTTCAACGTTAAGTCAGATTCAAGCGAAGACATTGCGCCGTTGAGTGACATGAAGTCCATTCCTACCCTTTCAAGCACATCTGCGCCGAAAACATCTGATATACCTTTTTTGACACTTGCAGAATGCCAATTATCAAAGCCAATTTTCATCGGGCGCACACCGTAATTTTTGAGCAAGCCGACAAACCACGCAATCACGGCGTCGGGGTCAACTTCAGTTCCGGGACAAATGGTTACAAGCCCGCGCCGCGACCATTCCACATAATTTTTTCTTTCGGGATTCAACGGATTGTCTTCAAGTAAAGCCTCTGCTTTTGTTTCGGGGACAAAGTACATAGTCAGCGCGTGTTTGTCATGCGTGTAGGGATTCACGAACAACGCGACCGCCGCCGTCAAGTCGGTAGTTTCCGAAAAGTCAAAGCCGCCGATATAGAATTGCCCGCGCAGATTTTCCGCGTTGAAAGTTGCCTTGTTCCCGATAACGTCTTCGGTTAACCACGCCGCCGAGGAATTTTGCTTAATGTTGAAGTCTTTGGCGAGCACAAAAGCCCGCGTCGACGCTGATAACTTCGCGTCTTCAACCATGCCGCGCAGGAACGACCATTTTTTAACCGTACCGAGTGAAGGATTTGACTTCAACCAAGATTTTTCGTCGCGCCAAATTTCTTCTTCGCTGTCCTGCGCGTACCAGAAAATTAAAAAATTCGGCTTGTCAATTTCACCGTCAAGCACGGCGGCGGCAAGTTTCAACCTCTCGTCAAGATATCCGTCGTCGGTGAATCCTTCCGTAGTAAGTTCGATATACAAACTTTCCTCTTGCGTCGAAAGTGCTTGCTTAATCGGCATAACCAGCGAATCATCTTTCATTTCGTGAATTTCATCGACGACGCCGACTTTGATATTGCGTCCTTCCTTCGCGCCCGTCCGCGCAGAAATTTTGCGGATTGAGCCTTTATTTTGTGCGGTGAACTTGCCGACCTTGCTTTTCTGCTTGATGTTACCGAAAAACAAGCCTTTTTGGTTGCGGCGGGTACACCGAGCCAATTTTGGTGACGCTTCCCGCATTGCGTCCGCCGCCATGAAAAGCAAATCCGCCTGATCATAGTCATTTGAGCCGAATAAAATTTTCGTGCCCATTTCGCCGCAACACCATTCGGACATTGATATTGCGCTAGCCGTCGGCGTCTTGCCATTCTTCCTACCAACGACAAGCAAAACTTCCTGATATTTGCGAATAAATTTGCCCGCCTCGTCGTTGTAGGTTTTAATGGCGAAGACAGCTTCAATGACAGCTTTTTGCCACGGCATAAGCAAGAACGGTTTACCGGCAAAAGGTGCCTCCGAGTGTCGACATTCCTTTTCTATGAAACGAATCCGCTTTTCTGAATCGGCGAAGTCAATCTGCAATTCGGGATTGTCCAAATCGGCAATCAGCAATTGCATTTGCCGACGAATGTAATATCCGACCGTCGCCCTGCCGCTTTGAATATCTTCCCAATAAGCGCGGATATATGAATTTCCCATTGTGACACCAATCAAAAAAGCTCCTGCGCTTTCTTCGCTTGAGCTTCCTCTATTCGTTTTTGCGATATCTCGAAGAATTTCTCTTCAAGTTCAAACCCGATAAAATTTCTGCCCGTATTCACGCACGCCACGCCCGTTGAACCGCTGCCCATTGTCGCGTCAAGAACCGTTTCCCCCTCGTTCGTGTACGTCTTTATCAAATACTCCAGCAAGTCAACTGGCTTTTGCGTCGGGTGCAGTCTCCCGACATTGTGCGGCACATTGTAATAAATCACGTCCGAAGGATAGCCTGTTTGCTCCTGTATGTACCATTCGCCGTGCGAAGGTCTTGTGCCAACCACGTCGCCGAATTTACCTAAATTGCTTTTTATCGGCGAACGAATTTGCGTGCCCGTGACGCGAACGTTACCTTTCAGCTTGCCGCCCTGCAAGGCTATTTTGCTGACTTTGTCGGTATTGTGTATCCAAGGGCTTCGGCTCGGTCGGTCGCCGTATGTGTTGTGTACACCATTTTTGCAAAGTTCACTGCACAGCACCAAACCTTGCGGATTGTACTTCATACGCCGCCTTGTACACGTCGCGTGATTTATTGAGCCGTCGCTGAATACGAGTATTTCCTCGTATTTGTGCATTGGCATATTTTTTGCGTGTACAAATCCCGTCGGCACATTTTTCACCCATATCCATTTGTACTTGTATTCCTCAAAATTCGACGCGATTAATTTGTGTGTGAACTTCCCGCTTGAAAACAGTACCGCCGAACAACAAGGTTTGAGGATTCGCCTGAACTGTTTCCATATTGCCGCCAAATCAATCGTCGACTTATCCCACACGCAATCCGTCACATTATACGGCAGGTCGCAGATGATAGCGTCGACTGCGTTATCGGAAATTTTTGACATACCGATTAGGCAATCCTCGTTAAAGATTTGATAATTCATGCGCCGACCTCCGCGCCATAATTTGCACTAACCACATCAACGGGAAATTTAATTGGAAAAGCTCCATTGCGAATCAATTCATCACAGCCGCTTGAGCCTGCCACGGCGATAATCTTGCGCTTGAACTGCAAGGCGTAATTGGCAGTAATCATAGAGCCGCTTTTTAAAAGTGCCTCAACCACAACGGTGGAACGACAAAGCCCTGCGATTATTCTGTTACGGGCGGCTAAAATTCCGGGTCTCGGTGAAATTTCCGGCGGATATTCGCTGATAACTGCGCCGTTTTCGGCTATTTGCTCCAAAAGGTTTCTCGAATTGAAAGGCAAAGGAAAATTAATCCCGCAACCAAGCACGGCGACCGTCCGCCCTGCCCGCAATGCGCCGCCGTGAGCAAAGTAATCAACGCCGTTCGCCGCGCCGCTTACGACCGTTAAGCCCGCCGCCGCAATTCTTTCGCCGAGTTCAGCGGCAAAGCGTCCGGCAAAAGCGGAACATTTACGCGAGCCGACAACGGCAATTCTTTCGGCGTTTGATTGAAGTTGCCCGCGATAGTAAAAAAACATCGGCGGCGAATCAATTTCTTTGAGCAACGGCGGATAATCACCGTCGAAGATTGAACACAGATTTATTTCCTTTCGCCAACAATATTCGACAAGTTTTTCGGGAGCGTCGGGATTGTCGCCGCGAAAGGCGATAAAAGCTTCCAGCTGTTTTGGTTTAATTCCCGTTTTGTTCAGTTCGCCGACATCGGCAAACCAAGCCGCCTTTGCACTGCCGAAAAACTTTAAAAGCCGTTCAATGCTTTTGTTGCCGAAGCCGACCGCGCCGCCCATTGCCGCCACAAAAAATTTTTCGTCATTCATAATCCTCAAGCCCCAAATCTTCATCGTTAATCCCTGCGCCGAGAATACGGGCAAGCTTGAAAATTACATTGATGTAGCTTGCGCGAACTTTAGGCAGTTCCTTCGCCACGGGCAGAGCTTTTTGGCGGGAAGGGTTATTCGGGTCAAACTTAATCAAGCCCGACCGTTGCGCAATTTCGTTTAACCTGTCCAATTCAACGCGAAGTCTTGCGGCTTCCCAAATTGCGCCGTCGACAAGTTGCAACTGCTTTTCGTCAACATCTGCGAATAAATTCTTAATTCTTTCATATTCTTGCTTAACCAAGCCCGTTTTCTCCCCTTTTCCCAAAAAGTCAAAATTTTAGTGTCGGTTTTTCCTGTG
>Ga0310691_10009008_pt1 | contig 10192 bp, 8 predicted proteins | sample 176DNAGHGlowgp2_FD_203887 | JGI IMG/M metagenome (GOLD analysis project Ga0310691, IMG submission 203887) | Sheep rumen microbial communities from Palmerston North, Manawatu-Wanganui, New Zealand - 1766 DNA GHGlow gp2 (v2) (version 2) | ecosystem: Host-associated > Mammals > Digestive system >...
GATTTACTCCCCCCCCCCCCCCGCGGGAGGGGAGTATATAGTTCTACCGCTGATGAACGCAATCAACAGGGCAGTCAGAAGGTTACGGGTCTATATACTCCCCTCCCCCCCGCGGGAGGGGTCGGGGGTGGGGCTTCTTTTTCTCTTTTTTACGGAAAAACGCCCCCATCTATATAATAAATAATGTGTGTAGTGCGTTATTATACCGTGTTAAGGCGAAGTCTGTTGATTTTGGCCGTCATGCTTGTGGCCTGTTTTGAGACCCGGGCGCAGTACGACCCATCGTTCAGTCATTACTGGGCGATGCAGACGTCGTTTAACCCTGCCGCCGTGGGCAAGCAGGACAAAATCAACGTCAACGCAGCCTACAATATGTCGCTCGTCGGTTTCGAGCACAACCCCAAGACGATGTATGCCTCAGCCGACATGCCCTTCTATCTGCTGGGTGCCTATCACGGCGTGGGCCTGCGCTTCGTCAACGACGCCCTCGGCCTGTTTGCACACAATAGCCTGGCCCTGCAGTATGCCTATAGGCACAAGCTCTTCGGAGGCATGATTGCCATCGGCGTGCAGGGGGCCATGCTCAGCGAGAAGTTCGACGGCAGCAAGCTGGATCTGAACGATAAGGAGGACGAGGTGTTCACCACCTCTGAGGTGGACGGCACCGCCTTCGACCTGGCTGCTGGTGTGCACTACCAACACAAGAACTGGTACGTCGGCGCCGCCGTGCAGCACCTCACGGCACCCACCGTGGAGTTGGGGCAGACCAACGAGCTGAAGATAGACATGTCGTATTATTTTACTGCGGGATGCAATATTCGGCTAAGAAATCCGTTTCTATCAATACAGCCCTCAGTGCTCGGCAGCAGCGACGGCGTCAGCCACCGTGCTGACATCACTACGCGCCTGACCTACACACACGACCAGCGCATGATGTATGTGGGCGTGGGCTACAGTCCATCTAACTCAGTGACGGTGTACCTTGGAGGCTACTTCCACGGCATCACACTGGGCTATAGCTATGAGGCCTTCACCAACGGCATTGGCCTGGGCTACGGGTCGCACGAGCTGTGCGTGGGCTACCAGACCGACCTCAACCTGTTTAAGAAAGGAAAGAACAGGCACCAGAGCGTGAGGATATTGTAAACCAAGCAAAAGCCCACCCAAGCCCTCCCGATGGGAGGGATGTGGATTAGAAAAAATGAGAATAATATATAGAGGATGAAAATGAAGACGAAACGAGCTATATCAAAGAGAAAGCCAAATGCACATCCCTCCCTTTGGAAGGGCTTGTGCGGGCTCCTTGCCGTCCTTTTGCTCCTTACCTCCTGTTTTGGCGGCAAGGAGACGATGGCATCAGGAGGCGAACTGACAGGCGCCAGCGGCAAGGCATTTGCCGAGCCGGCTCCCTACGGCATGGTGCTCATCAAGCGGGGACACCTGAAGATGGGTCTGGAGAGTAAGGACTCGCTCTGGGGCCGCGAGACACCGCTGCGCGACATCAGCGTGGAGGGCTTCTGGATGGATGACACGGAGATAACGAACTCGGAGTACCGCCAGTTTGTCAGCTACGTGCGCGACAGCATCATCCGCGAGCGACTGGCCGACCCTAACTATGGTGGCGACGAGAGCTACAAGATTGAGGAGGACAAGGACGGCGAACCCATCAAGCCCTACCTGAACTGGAAGAAGGCGCTGCCGCGCAAGCCCAACGAGGACGAGCAGCGCGCCATGGAGAGCGTCTACGTCACCAACCCCGTGACGGGCGAGAAGATGCTCGATGCCAGTCAGATGAACTACCGCTACGAGGTGTACGACTACACCGAGGCCGCCCTGCGCCGCAACCGTCTGAACCCCGAGGAGCGGAACCTGAACACCGACGTGACCGTGAACCCCGAAGAGAAGGTGTGGATATCGAAGGACACCGCCTATATCGACGACGAGGGCAAGATACACCGCGAGACCATCAACCGCGAGCTCACCGGGCCCTGGGACTTCCTCAACACGTACATTGTTAATATATATCCCGACACGACATGCTGGGTGAACGACTTCCCCAATGCTGACAACGAGATGTATATGCGCAACTACTTCTGCAACGCGGCCTACAACGACTATCCCGTGGTGGGCGTGACCTGGGAGCAGGCCAATGCCTTCTGTGCCTGGCGCACGGAGTACCTGCTGAAGGGCCTGGGTCCCGCTGCCCGCTTCGTGCAGCGCTACCGTCTGCCGACGGAGGCCGAATGGGAGTATGCCGCCCGTGGCAAGCAGCAGAACGAGTTCCCCTGGGAGAACGAGGACGTGGCATCAGGCAAGGGCTGCTTCTTTGCCAACTTCAAGCCTGACGATGGCAACTACACCAAGGATGGCAACCTCATCACATCGAAGGCCGGCATCTACAGTGCCAACAGCAACGGGCTGTACGACATGGCGGGCAACGTGGCTGAGTGGACCTCGACCATCTATACCGAGGCTGGCGTGGACGCCATGAACGACATCAACCCGCAGCTGAAGTACAACGCCGCCAAGGAGGACCCCTACCGGCTGAAAAAGAAGAGCGTGCGCGGCGGTTCGTGGAAGGACCCCGAGAGCTACATCCGCTCGGCCTGGCGCAGCAGCGAGTATCAGAACCAGCCACGTTCCTACATCGGCTTCCGCTGTGTCCGCAGTCTGGCCAACACTACCAGCGAGAAGGCCAAGCCGGCCAAGGCAACGACAAAAAAGAAAAGGAAATAAAGCCGTGATAACCGGCATCGTAATAACGCAGCATCGTGATAACGTGATAACGTAATAACGAAACAACGTAACAACGCGAAACAACGTAATAACGTGACATCGTGATAACGAAATAAAGACAGCAAAAACAATGACCAAATACAGCAAATTCAATCCTATCTATCGCCTGCAGAAATGGCTCGACAGCGTGCCAGGACAGACGTTCATGAACTATGCCTACAGCTGGGGCGCCTCCATCGTCATCCTGGGTGCACTCTTCAAGCTCACCCACCTGCCGGGCGCTAACACCATGCTCTTCTTGGGCATGGGCACTGAGGTGCTGGTGTTCTTCATTGCCGGCTTCGACCGTCCCTTCGACAAGACGGAGGACGGCAAGGACCTGCCCACGCATGTGGAGATGGACGGCGGGCCAGAGGGTGACACGACCGAGACGGAGGCTGCCGCTGCCATCGTCAGCGGTGGCATCAGCGGCGGCACCATCATCATCGGTGGTGGCGGCGCTGGGGCCTCTGAGGAGGCTGGTGGGAGTGCTGGGGCTACTGGGACTTCTGGGGCTACTGGGAGTTCTGGGAGTGCTGAGATTTCTGGGACTTCTGGGTTTGCGGGGAGTGCTGGGACTATCATTGGTGGGGTCATCAGTCAGCAGCCTGAGCTGCCCGACATCGACCCCGAGGAGATGGAGGAGGCTACACAAAACTATGTGGAGCAGCTGAAGAGCCTGACCGAGACGCTGAAGAAGGTGAGCGAACAGAGCGAGCGCCTGACACGCGACAGCGAGGAGATGGAGAACCTCAACCGCACCCTCACCGGCATCTGTAAGGTCTATGAGATGCAGCTCAAGGGAGCCAGCCAGCAGATTGGCACCATCGACCAAATCAATGAGCAGTCAAAGCGCATGGCAGAGCAGATAGCCGAGCTGAACAAAATCTATACCCGCATGATTGAGGCCATGACCGTGAACATGCCACAAGGCTCTACGATAGTGAAGAACCAAGGGTGAAGCTTCAAGGTGACAAATCGAAAATCGTAAATACGTAAATCGTCAATCCAAAGAATGGCAATAAAAAAACGACCTGTCTCCCCACGCCAGAAGATGATTAACCTGATGTACGTCGTCTTGATGGCAATGCTGGCGCTGAACGTCTCTAACGAGGTGCTCAACGGTTTTGCCATCGTGCAGGAGAGTCTGACGCGTACCACTGAGAACGCCACGCAGGAGAACGAGGTCATATACAAGGACTTTGAGGAACAGATGGCGGCCAACCCGCAGAAGGTGAAGGAATGGTACGACAAGGCCATGCAGGTGAAGGAGATGAGCCAGCGCCTCTACAGCCTGGCCAGCGAGCTGAAGATGGCCATCGCCCAGGAGGCCGATGGCGAGGGTGCCAACCCTGACAGCCTGCAGAACAAGGAAGACCTGGAGGCCGCCAACCAGGTGATGCTGGCCCCGGGACGCGGCCGCGGCGAGGAGCTGAAGAAGGCCATCGACACCTATCGTGAGGGCATCCTGGCCATGGTCACCGACTCAGTGAAGAAACAGCACATAGCCAGCGACCTCACCACCGACGTGCCCGAGGGCATACTCGGCAAGAACTGGCAGGAGTACATGTTTGAGGCCATGCCTGCCGTGGCTTCCATCACCATGCTGACGAAGCTGCAGAACGACGTGCGCAACGCTGAGAAGGAGGTGCTGCACACCCTGGTGCAGAACATCGACGTGAAGGACATACGTGTCAACGCGCTCGATGCCTTCGTCATTCCCAACTCACAGACCATCGTGCAGGGCGACCGCTTTACGGCACGCATCGTCATGGCGGCCATCGACACCACGCAGGTGCCCGAGATATACATCGGCGACCGCAAGGTGGAGCTGCCCGACAACGTCTATGAGACGGTATGCTCGCGCACGGGTGACTTCACCCTTGCCGGCTATATCCAGACCATCAACGGCAACGGCGACCCCATACGCCGCGACTTCTCGCAGAAGTACACCGTGGTGGAGCCGTCGGCCACTGTCAGCGCCGACCTGACACGCATGCTCTACGCCGGCTATAGCAACCCCATCAGCGTCAGTGTCCCCGGCGTGCCCCTGAACAAGATTTCGGCCTCGATGACCAATGGCACGCTGACGCCCAACGGCGCGGGCAAGTACATCGCCCACCCCTCGAAGATTGGGCAGGACGCCGTCATCACCGTCACCTCGACGAACACCGGACGGCCACAGACCATGGGCACCTTCACCTTCCGCGTGCGCAAGCTGCCCGACCCCACGCCCTACATCGACATCACCGATGAGGGTGGCAACCCATCGCGCTTCAAGGGTGGCAACATGCCAAAGGGCAGCCTCATGGCCGTTGAGCACATCGGGGCAGCCATCGACGACGGCATCCTCGACATCGGCTTCCGCGTCATCTCCTTCGAGACGGTGTTCTTCGACAACATGGGCAATGCCAAGCCGCTGGCCAGCGACGGCGCCAACTTCTCAGCAGCGCAGAAGGACCAGTTCCGCCGCCTCTCGCGTGGACGCCGTTTCTACATCTCGCGTGTCACCGCCGTCGGTCCTGACGGCATCGAGCGCACTCTGCCCGCGGCCATGGAAATCAAGGTCAATTAAAAAAACGCAGAAGACTATGAACATGAAGTCACTGAAGCAGACAGCTCTGGCGGCAGGCATACTGCTGGCAGCGGCGGGGTGTGACCCCAAAGTGGTAACCGACATGTACACCAACGAGTTTGCTGCCGTGTCGCCCGACTCTGTGCGGCTGTTTGTCAAAGGCGAGAAGATGCCGCCAAGCACGCGGGCCATAGGCGAGGTGAAGGTGGTAGACAACGGCTTCTCGACGAAAGGAACGCTGGAGCGTGTCCTGCAGATGGCCGTTGAGGCGACAGCCAAGAACGGCGGCAACGCACTGGTCATCACCGAGCACCGCACGCCCGACATGAGATCGACCATCAACCGCGTCTGGGGCACGATGCTGCGACTGCCCGATGATGCGGCCGACAGCCTGCCCACCATGACCGTCCAGGAGCTGCTCGCACAGGGTATGGCAGCATCGGGCAGGGTCTATCAGCAGGAAATGGAGAGACAGCAGCAGCTGAGGGAAGAGAGACGTAAGCTGCAGCCGCTCAACGTTCTGCGGGTCAGTGCAGGACCCTCAGTCATGACGTCGGAATTTGTCACTGACTATCGCACCTACAAGTCACGCAAAGGCTTCGACCTCCTCATTGACTACGACCATCTGTGGAAATCGGGATTCGGCTTCGGCATCAACTACCTATACAACTCCACGTCGTTTGACGGCGATTACAACACACACATCCACTACTTCGGTCCCAGCTTAGTCATGGCGCTGGCAACGCGGAAATGGCGTTTCGACGGTGCGTGGGGCGTTGGCTATGCCCACTACACAGAATCGCTGGGCAACCAATCAGAAAGCGAGGACAATGCGGCCATCTTCTTTCGCGCTGGTGCGGAATATCGCGTGGCAAAACACTTGGCCATCGGCCTGCAGATGCACACACTCAGTATGCCACAGAAGAAGCCCGAGGGAGTGGAACTGAAGAAAAACGAGTTCTACGGCATACGCCATCTGAGCCCGCACGTCCGTTTGTGCTACTATCTCTAAGAACAATAGAAGAAGATCATACATACATCAAGAACAATGGGAATGAGAAGAAATAGCTTGAGAGCCAATCGCCAGTGGATCATGGTCGTGACTTTGTCATTTATCATTTGTCACTTATCGCTGAGCGAAGCACAGGCCCAGCCGCGCCAGCGACGTAACCAGCAGCAGACTCAGCAGCAGGGACAGCAGAACCAGCAGCAGGCCGGCATGACGCAGCGCATGCGTCTGCAGTACCCCACTGCGCTCGACATGCCCGAGGATGTGGTGTGGCGCCGCGACATCTACCGTGAGATTAACCTCATGGACGAGGAGAACGCCGGACTCTACGACCCCGTGGAGCCGCAGGGCAGGAGGCTCAACCTCTTCACATACGTCTTCAAGCTGGCGCTCAACGGATACATACCCGTCTATGAGTACAACCTCGACGGCAACGAGGTGTTGGAGCCCCAGGCGAAGGTGGAGATAAAGAGCATCCTCGATAACTACAGCATCTACTACACCGAGGAAGGTGGCAAGCTGAAGGTGGACAACAGCGACATACCGTCGGCTGAGGTGAAGATGTACTACCTGAAGGAGTGTGCCTACTACGACCAGGCCAACACCACGTTCCGCATCAAGCCCATCGCCTTCTGTCCCGTCATGGTGCGTGAGGACGACTTTGGCGACGAGGCCACGAAGTACCCCCTGTTCTGGGTGAAGTACAGCGACGTGGAGCCTTACCTCAGCCGTCAGTCCGTCAAGACCAGCGATGTGAACGATGCTGCTCAGATGACGCTCGACGACTACTTCACGCTGAACAAGTATCGTGGAAAGATTTACAAGACGGCGAACCGCCTGGGCCGCACCCTGGCACAGGTGGCCAACGGCGACACCACGAAGCTCTCGGCTGAGCAGCGCCGCATCGAGGCTGAGCTGGAGGCTTTCAGGAAGAACATCTTCGGCGACCCGGCACGCCGTGACTCGCTCGACAGTCTGGCCAACGTCAACCCGAAGGCCGACAAGGCCGTCACAAAGAAGAAGCGCGAGCGCTCGTCGCGAAGGGAGCGTGCCTCGGGCGGCTCCAGCGGCGGCTCACAGCCGGCACGCGTGTCTGTGCGTCGCGAGCGCCACTGACGGGCAGCGCCCGAAATGACAATGGATTAGCAAAACATATATAAACGGAAAGGAGAGGATATGTTGAAAATGGGTTTGCTTAAGACCAGACGCCACTGGATGATGGTGCTGGGTTTGTCATTGACAATGTTTCTGGTAGCAACGGGCGAGACGCAGGCCAAGGTACGCTTTGGCGTCACCGGCGGCTTCCAGCTCACCAACATGGAGTTCAACAACGACGCGCTGAAGGAGTCAAACCGTGTGGGATGGTTCGCAGGACCCACGGTGAAGTTCACCCTGCCCATCGTTGGCTTAGGGGTCGACGTGGCGGCACTCTACGACCAGCGCGACCTGAAGGTCGACGGCAGCACCTTCAAGCAGGAAAGCATCGTCGTACAGGGTGCGGCACGCTACAGTGTGGGCATGGGCGAGGCGCTCTCCATCTTCCTGCACGCCGGTCCGCAGTTCAGCTTCAACGTCGGCGACGACTTTGAACACTGGATTACCCACGAGGACGAATACAAGCAGTTCTCGCTACAGGAGACGATGCTGAGTGTCAACCTCGGCTTAGGCATCACCTTGGCATCACACTTCGAGGCAGCCATACGCTACAACATCCCCATCAGCAAGACCAGCGACTTCACCTGGAATGAGCTGGGCAACCAGATGGCGGCTGAGTCGTGGCATCACGCCAAGTCGCGCACCAATGCCTGGAATGTCTCCGTCAGCTATTTCTTTTAATGTATGTATAAGATGTTTTCGCACCCCCGTCCCCGAAAAGAATAAATAACCTAACAACGAACGACAATGACAACTGACAATGAGAAGCTTTCCGGCCCTTTTGGCACGGAGCAATATGCAGCCAGTGAGAACCGCTACGACAGCGGGATGAAGTACAACAGGTGTGGACGCAGCGGCGTGCTGCTGCCCCAGGTGTCGCTCGGCTTCTGGCATAACTTTGGCAGCGTCGACCCATACGAGCGCAGCCGCGACATCACCCGCTATGCCCTCGACCATGGCGTCGTGCACTGGGACCTGGCCAACAACTACGGCCCGCGCTACGGCTCGGCTGAGCAGACGGTGGGTCGGCTGATGGACGAGGAGTTCCGCCCCTATCGTGACGAGCTGTTCATTTCCACCAAGGCAGGCTACGACATGTGGCCCGGCCCTTATGGCAACTGGGGCTCCAGGAAGTATCTCATCAGCTCGCTCGAACAGTCGCTGCGCCGTATGCACCTGGACTACGTCGACCTGTTCTACAGTCATCGCTACGACCCCGAGACGCCCTTGGAGGAGACGCTGCAGGCGCTGGTCGACATCGTCCGCCAGGGCAAGGCCCTCTATGTGGGCATCAGTCGCTGGCCACTGGAGGCCACCCGCTTCGCCTACGACTATCTGAAGGAGCGAGACGTGCCCCTGCTCATCTATCAGGGACGCCTGAACATGCTCGACCGCGAGCCGCAGGAGTCAGGCATCCTTGACTTCTGCGCCGACCACGGTGTGGGCTTCATCAGCTTCTCGCCGCTGGCACAGGGACTGCTCACCGACCGTTATCTCAACTGTCAGGCGACGGCCGACGGGAAGGTGGATGGCATTCCCGACGACTCGCGCATGTCAAAGGGCCACTTCCTCAAGGAGTCGGCACTGACGCCCCAGCTGCTCACCCAGCTGCAGCAGTGGAACACCAAGGCTGCTGCACAGGGCCGTTCCCTGGCTGAGTATGCCATCCGTTGGATACTCGCCCAGCGTGGCGTCACCAGTGTCCTCGTCGGTGCCAGCTCAACCCGTCAGCTGGAGCGCAACATCAAAGCTGTGAGCTAACCTTAACATAAATAATAAAGAATGTGTAAAAGACTGATTTCTCTGGTTTGCGGCCTAATGGCTTGGGTCGCTGTCAGTGCACAGGACGGCCCCACGATGGGCTGGAGCTCGTGGAACACCTTCGGGCTAAACATCAGCGAACAGCTCATCAAGCAGCAGGCCGACGCCATGGTGACGCGCGGACTGCGCGCCGTGGGCTATGACCACGTGAACATCGACGACGGCTACTTCGGCGGGCGCGACGCCAACGGACGGCTGAAGATTCACCCGCAGCGCTTCCCCAACGGACTGAAGGGCGTGGTGGACTTCATCCACCAGCGACACCTGAAGGCGGGCATCTACAGCGACGCCGGGCGCAACACCTGCGGCAGCATGTTCGGCGGCGATGCCATCGGCAAGGGCGTGGGCATGTATGAACACGACCAGCAGGATGCCGACATGTTCTTCAAGGAGCTGGGCTTCGACTTCATCAAGGTGGACTTCTGCGGTGGCTCGTACTATCACAACGAGGACCACCTGGTGCTTGACGAGCAGGCGCGCTATACCGCCATCGCCGAGGCCATCCGCAACACCGGGCGCACCGACGTGCGCATGAACGCCTGCCGCTGGGCCTATCCTGGCACATGGATTGACGGGCAGGCCTTCTCATGGCGCACCACCGGCGACATCAACTGTAGCTGGGGCTCGGTGAAGGACATCCTGGCCGAGAATCTCTATATGAGTGCCTACAGCAGCCGCGGACACTACAACGACATGGACATGCTCGAGGTGGGCCGCACGCTTACCGTCGAGGAGGACAAGACGCACTTCGGCATGTGGTGCATCATGAACTCGCCCTTGCTCATCGGCTGCAACATCGCCACCGTGAACGCCACGGCGCTGAACCTGATGAAGAACCAGGAACTCATAGCCCTGAA
>Ga0310691_10009009_pt1 | contig 10191 bp, 9 predicted proteins | sample 176DNAGHGlowgp2_FD_203887 | JGI IMG/M metagenome (GOLD analysis project Ga0310691, IMG submission 203887) | Sheep rumen microbial communities from Palmerston North, Manawatu-Wanganui, New Zealand - 1766 DNA GHGlow gp2 (v2) (version 2) | ecosystem: Host-associated > Mammals > Digestive system >...
AGCGGATCTGCGACAGCCTGGACTATGATTTTGCAGAGAAGCGAAAGAAAATGGAATCTGCCGCAGGTCTGTTCGGCGCGCTCGAAGTGGCGCAGCGGCAGTATGACCTTCGCTGTGAAGCGGAAGTCTATTTGAAGGAACATCCGAAAGCGGCTGTAGTAAACTTAGGCTGCGGCCTGGATGATACTTTTTCCAAAGTCGATAACGGACAGTGTAAAGGGTATAACATTGACCTTCCGGACGTGATCAAGGTGCGAAACGACCTGCTTCCTGCAGGAGAACGGGAGACCAATCTTGCCTGTGATCTGAATGATTTTTCCTGGATGGATGAAATCGATGCATCAGGCGGAGCAGTCTTCTTTGCAGCAGGCGTGTTTTATTATTTCAGGACAGACGATGTAAAAAAACTGTTTTGCGCCATGGCGGAGCATTTTCCCGGAGGCGTGCTGGCCTTCGACTCCTGCAATAAACGAGGCGCGAAACTCATGCGGAAAACCTGGCTGAAGGAGGCCGGAATTACGGATGTCAGTGCCTTTTTCTCTCTGGAGGATGAATCGGAACTTGACAGATGGAGCGACCGGTTTGCATCGGTCACAGCGAAAAGCTATATGCGAGGATACCGGGACATTTACAGCAAAGTCGGCTTGTTCCATAAGCTGATGATCCGTTTCTGCGACGGGCTGGTCAGAATGAAGATCGTCCGGATCGCTTTCGGAAGGCATAGTAAAAAGTAATCAACCGGCAGATGCCGGAAGAATAAAAAGGAGGAAACATACATGAATTTAGCAGGAAAGATCGCACTTTTTGTGGGAGGAACGTTGTTCGGATCCGCGGGCTTCAAGCTCCTTGGCAGCAAAGACGCCCGGAAAGTCTACACGCATGTCACGGCAGCGGCGCTTCGCTGCAAGGATCAGGTCATGCACGACGTGGAGACCGTCCAGGAGAGCTGCTCGGATATCCTGGCGGATGCGAAGGCGATCAATGAAGAGAGAGCAGCGAAGGCAGAAGCTGCATTTATCGAAGACGGCGCACAGGCATGAGATTCCAGATCCTTCATGAGAGTCCTGGGCGGGTGCGTCTGAAGGCCCTGCAGTATTCGATGAGCATGGAGCAGGCGGATCTTCTCGAAGCCTGGGTCCTGGCGCTTCCGGGTGTCGACCGGGTGACAGTGCATGAGAGGCTGGGCAGCCTGATCATTGTCTTTCGCGGGGACAGAAGCGCGCTCTATACACAGCTTTCGCGCTTTACCTACGAAAAAGCCAAAGAAGAAGTCCGTGTGCTGAGCGGCAACAGCCGGCAGATCAACCGGGAATATAAGGAGAAAATGGTCTTTCAGGTGCTGTGGCACTATGCAAAAAGACTGTTTCTTCCTGCGCCTCTTCGGCAGGTGATCAATACGATAACGGCCATTCCGCGCATCTGGCTGGCGGTAAAAACGCTGGCTCAGGGGAAATTGAATGTGGAAGTTCTGGACGGCGTTGCGATCAGCGCCTCTCTTCTGACAGGTGATGATTCAACGGCGGGATCTGTGCGCTTCCTGCTGGGACTCGGTGATACGCTGGATGCATGGACTCATAAAAAATCCGTAGACGATCTTGCGAAGAACATGTCGCTTCATGTGGACCGGGTCTGGCTTCTGACGGACGACGGACTTAAGAAAGAGGTGCCTTTGTCTCAGATTCGAGCCGGAGACCGGATCATTGTCCATACCGGACATGTCCTGCCATTGGATGGGATCCTCGATCAGGGGGATGTCATGATCAATCAGGCGTCTCTCACCGGAGAGTCTGTTCCGGTCGCGAAGCACCCCGGGGCGGCGGTCTACGCGGGCTCTGTCGTCGAGGAGGGAAGCTGCGTGGTTCGTGTCACGCATATTGCCGGAGAAAACCGTTACGACAGGATCGTCCGTATGATCGAGGAGTCGGAGCGGCTGAAGTCGAACACCGAAAAGAAGGCGTACAACCTGGCCGACAGGCTGGTGCCGTGGTGTCTTGCCGGCAGTGCGCTGACATATCTTCTGACCGGAAACATCACAAGGGCCGTTTCGGTGCTGATGGTGGATTTCTCCTGCGCATTAAAACTGTCCATGCCCTTAAGTGTCCTGTCCGCCATGCGGGAAGCCAGTCGGCATAAGATCACTGTCAAGGGCGGGAAATACATGGAGATCCTCAGCCAGGCAGATACCGTGGTCTTTGACAAAACTGGAACACTGACCAATGCCTGTCCCTCAGTATGCAGCGTAGTGGCTTTCCATGGTCTGGATGAAAAAGAAATGCTGCGGGTCGCTGCCTGTCTGGAGGAGCATTTTCCTCATTCCGTAGCCAATGCGGTGGTCAGGGCTGCAAAGGAGCGGGGGCTTGACCACCAGGAAATGCACAGCGAGGTGGAGTATGTGGTCGCCCACGGAATCGCTTCCAGGATCGGCGGGGAGAGAGCGGTCATCGGCAGCCGCCATTTTATTTTCGAAGACGAGGGCGTTCAGGTGCTTCCCGAGGATCAGGAAGCCTTTGATTCGCTTACGTCGGAATGCTCCTGGTTGTACCTTGCCATTGGCGGAATTCTGTCCGCGGCGATCGGCATCAGCGATCCGCTGCGGCCGGAGGCGAAAGAAATGACCGCGCTCCTTAAAGAGAGCGGGATCCGGCATATCGTCATGCTTACAGGGGACAATCAGAACACGGCGCGAGCGATCGCGGAAGAGCTGGGCATCGATGATTACCGTGCAGAGGTGCTGCCGGAAGACAAGGCTGCCTTTATCCATACGATGCAGGAGCAGGGGCGGCGGGTCATTATGATCGGAGACGGCATCAACGATACGCCGGCGCTGTCTCTTGCCGACGTGGGAATCGCTATCGGAAGCGGCGCCGGAGTTGCCCGGGAGGTTGCAGACATAACGATTGCTGCGGAGGACTTAAGAGAACTGGCACTTTTGCGGAGACTGTCACAAAAGCTGATGGAACGTATCGACCGAAATTATCGCTTTGTGATGTGCTTTAACGGCGGACTGATTGCGCTCGGGGCCTTCGGCTTGCTGCCGCCTGCCACATCGGCGCTGTTACATAACGGATCCACCATTCTTCTGAGTATGGACTGTCTGACGCCGCTATTGCCGGAAGAGCAGGCGGAGCAGGACTGATTCTAACAAAAAGAAGGAGAAATCTAATCATGACCAGACGGGAACAGATCAAAAACGCTTATAAGCTATCAGGCAATCATGCAAGCTTCTATGATGGGATGATGACGTATTCCACGGTCCTCGGCAAAGCGATCTGCCGGATCGTCTGGAACATGGACGGAGAAAAGAATCTGCGGTATCTGGAGAAGGCGCTGTCCGGGATTCCGGAGGATTTCTCCGGAAAGCTGCTGGAGGTCCCCGTTGGGACGGGTGTTTTGACCATGCCGGTCTACCGTGAACTTCCGGACGCGGACATTACCTGCCTGGATTATTCGGAGAATATGATGGCCTCAGCGCGGGAGAAAGCGAAAGCGCTCGGGCTTTCGAATATCACCTTCCTGCAGGGGGACGTCGGCGCATTGCCTTTTGAGGATGAAAGCTTCGATATCGTGCTGTCCATGAATGGCTTTCACGCCTTCCCGGACAAGGAGGCCGCTTACCGCGAAACCTATCGCGTGCTGAAACCGGGCGGGACCTTCTGCGGTTGCTTCTATGTGCAGGGCGGTCATAAGAGAACGGATTGGTTCATAAGACATCTCTACCAGCCGAAGGGCTTTTTCACACCGCCTTATGAGACGGAGCAAAGCCTGCGCACCCGGCTTTCCGGACTGTACACGAAAACGGAGGTCACCATGGTGGAAGGGATCGGATGCTTCTGCTGCAAGAAGTAAAGGAGTTTCGGGACATGAAAGAAAAAGACCTGCCGATCGACCTGACAAAGCACAAGGTATACTCAAAGAACGCCAAAAAGTGCGTGCAGAAGCTCCTGAAGCGCTATTACGATGAAAAAACGGCTGCCAGGCTCTGGGAGAAGGTGCAGTTTCAGTACTGCGAATACTTAAAGGATGAACCGGCGCTGAAGGACCTGAAAATCACGACCAGCATTTACGATCCGATCCTGATCTTTGCCTGGTATGCGGTCATTCCGGACAAGCCGGCGTTGGAGCAAGTGCAGCAGGACATCTATCAGAGCTTTTTCGGATCCTTCGACCTGATGGGCAAAGTATTCGATCTGAACCGGAAGCCGGACAATAAACTGGCCAGTAAGATTTTTCAGAAAGCCAACGATATCCGGGTCGAGGAGATCAAACGGTTCCCGGAGTCCTTCCGAATGGGCAGCTGCTCTTACGACAAGGAGAACGGCATCATTCGCTACAGCTTTACCCAGTGCCCGAACGCGGAGTTCGCGAAGCGTCATCACATGGAGGACGTGCTGCCGGTCCTGTGCAACTGCGACCATCTGGCCATGCAGGCCATTCACGCGTCTTTGATCCGGGAAGGGACCTGCGTGACCTCCGACTGCTGTGACTACTGCATTGTCGGCGATAAGCATTCCATGGCAGCGGAGTATGAATTGAAACAAGCGGACAATGGCCTTTGGATCAGCGAGAAGAAATAGAACGGGGTGTGAGGAGCTATGAAATACGTCGGAATATACTGGTCGCTGTTCGCACCGATGATAAAAAAGAGTATTCGGCAAAGATTTAGCGCGTCTCTTGCGGAGCAGTCGATCCGGGAAGGCAAGAAGGAATACAAAAGACTTTTGTCACGAGCGGACGATCTCGGCCCCGGTAATCCCATGGCATCCAATGCATATTTTGCTTATGTCTTTGCGGCAGCCTGGCTGGGAAGCGGCCGGAAGATTGCGCCGGATGAAATGGCGCTTGTCATGACTGACGTGCTGGAATCGCGGCTTCTTCGGACTGCGTTCGGTATAACAGATCTGAACAGGCAGCCGAAGAAATGGTACAGGGATATGAAAAAGTACGAGGCTTGGTTTGATAAGCACGGCAAAGAGTATCCGGTCAACTGGAACGTTTCTTTCGATGAATCCTGGCACAGGGACGGAAGCTATTATTTCTTTACGCGCTGCCCGATCTGTGAGTTCTGCGAGCGGGAAGGCATCGCGGAGCTGATGCCCGCCCTGTGCTCGACGGATGAGGTCATGTTTCGTCTGCAGCACGGGAGGCTGTACCGGGAGCACACCATCGCAAACGGAGAGTCCGTCTGTGACTATTGGGTCGTCGGGGACAAAATCCGGGATCCGAAGTAGAGAAAGGTAAATTGTCCTCTTCCGGGAGAGAGAAAGGAATCAAGATGATCATCCTTCAGCTTGCTTTGTATTGTGCCCTGTTCACGCTGATGGTGAAGGTCGGTGTGGGGAACAATGCACTGAACGGTTTATATTTCTATCCGAAACCTGTACAGGAAAAGGTTTATGAACTGGGACTCATCGATCGGGAAACGGTCGCAGGGAAGCGTAAACGCTTTATGACTGCCTTTTTCGCAGTCATGGCGGCAGCTCTGATCCTGATCATTCGTGTCTGGAATGGGGTGCACAGCTTCCTTCTGGCATACCTGCAGGCGCTTCTCTTCCTTGAGGTTATGAACTGGTATGACGGGATCGTGATTGACCGCCTCTGGGTCGGTCACAGCCGGTTCTGGATCATACCCGGCACGGAAGAGATCCCATTCGTACAAACCTGGCCTCAGGTCCTGAAGAAACGCGGAATCCTGACGCTGATCTGGATCGCAGGGGCGGCCATTGTAGCCGGAATCATCGTATTGCTTTTTTAGGAGGAATCAGATATGGCACGAAAAGATTCGGAACATCAAAAGAAATCCATGAGCTTGCTGTTTCGCGGAAAGGCGATCTTCAAACCGCTGAACACAGGACACATCGATGAGCATGTCAGCTGCGTCCGGGAGTGGATCGCCAATATTTTCTTCTACACGAAGAATGGTACCACCATCATGATCGATGCAGGCTACAACTATGCCAGGCTAAAAGAGAAAATGGGCTGGCTGGATCTGGATCCGGCTTCGATCCGGCACATTCTGATCACGCATCAGGATACGGACCATGTCGGTGCCCTGGAGAGGGACAGCGAGCTTCTGTTCAAAGATGCTATGGTGTATATCGGGGAGATCGAAAACCGGTATCTGACCGGCGAGGTCAGAAGAAAAGTTTTTCACGGGGCATATAAGCTGCCGATGGTCAAAACGGATAACCGAAGGACGCTCCTCCGGGACGGCGAAGTGTTTCAGATCGGAGACATCAAAATTGAATGCATCCTGGTTCCCGGTCATACCTGGGGCCATCTGGTCTACCTGATCGATGACGAGTACCTTTTCACCGGAGATACGATCTGGTTCGGTGCGGACGGCGGCTACAGCTTCATCAGTACGCTGGCGGAGGACAACAAGCTGGCGGTGCAGTCGCTTGAGAAGCTGGAGACGAACCTCCGCGCAAGGCGCCAGCCAATCAGGATCATTACCGGCCATACCGGATGGACAGATGATCTGGACTTTGCCTTCCGGCATAGAACAGAGATCTGCAAACCGTTCACGAAGAAATATACGGATCCGTCCGCTCCGTATGACGGGTATATTGAGGACGATGATACAGAAAATGGCGCAAGAAATACACTACTTGGAAAGGTGGCTGTCAGATGAAACCGGATTATAAAAACTGGGTACCGAAGGGCATGGTGTACGGACTGGCAGGCGGAACGCTTGCTGCTTTTGCTGCATTCCTTATACTTGGCGCGACGGGGATTATCCTTCACGGAACACCGAGGCTGGTCTGCGGGATTATTTTCGGGATCGGTACGCTGGTGCTGCTGTTTTTCACGGTCTGGATGGGTGCGCTGCACAAAACCTTCGATTACAACGGAAAACGGAAGCTCGCGAAGACGATCATAGACGGTACGGCGAAATACGTAACGATTCCGGATGGCGGAACCGGCCTTGACGTAGGCTGCGGCAGCGGCGCATTGACGATCGCCTCTGCGAAGCGGAATCCAAAAGCGACCATGGTGGGCTGCGATATCTGGTCCGGCGCGTATAAGACGGTCTTTACGAAGAAGCGCTGCGAGGACAATGCGAAAGCCGAAGGCGTCACCAATGTCCGCTTTGAAGAAGGAAATGCGATCCGTCTGCCCTTTAAAGACGAAAGCTTCGATGCCGTCACCAGCAACTATGTTTATCACAACATTAGCGGACATGATAAGCAGGAGCTCCTTCTGGAGACCTTGCGGGTATTGAAAAAGGGCGGCACCTTCGCGATCCATGACCTGATGAGCCCTGCGCGCTACGGTGATATGAATGCCTTTGTGAGGAAACTGAAAGCAGAGGGCTACGAGAATATCCGTCTGATCGACACAACAGACGGGACTTTTATGGGTAAAAAAGAAGCTTCCTGGCTGGGACTTGCGGGTTCGACGCTGCTTGTAGGAAAGAAATAGACAATAATAACGCTTTCCGTATCAACAGAATGAGAAAGCGTTTTTTACCGGCTAATAGTTAGCTAACGCTAATCAATCCGAGATATATTCAGTTAAAATCAAAGAAAAGGAAGGTAGTTTATGAAAGAGAAGAAAAAAAGCGACCTGGCGGTGCTGCTCAGGTTTACAGGCAGCTATAAAGGCCTGACATTCCTGGGCCTTGGACTCTCCGCAGTTGCCATGGTGCTCGGGATGCTCCCGTACATCTGTATCTGGCTGGTGGCGCGGGATCTGATCGCTGTCGCACCGAACTGGACAGAAGCTGCGGGTATTGCGAAATATGGCTGGATGGCCTTTGGCTTTGCCGTAGCAGGGATTGTTGTTTATTTTGCGGCACTCATGTGTACGCATCTGGCGGCCTTCCGGACAGCATCCAATATCCGTAAGGCTGGAATGAAGCATTTGATGAAAACCCCCTTAGGCTTCTTCGATTCCAATGCTTCCGGGCTTCTTCGAAATCGTCTGGACGGAGCAGCCTCCGAAACGGAAACCTTACTTGCCCACAACCTGGCAGACATCGTCGGAACGGTGGCCATGTTTATTGCCATGCTGGTACTGATGTTTGTTTTTGACTGGCGTATGGGGGCCTCCTGCCTGCTGGCAGCAGTTGTATCTGTCGTGGCCATGGCCACAATGATGGGCGGGAAAAATGCCGGGCTCATGGCGGAATACCAGGCAGCCCAGGATGTCATGAGTAAAGCCGGGACGGAATACGTCCGCGGTATCCCCGTGGTCAAGGTGTTCCAGCAGACCGTATATTCCTTTAAGGCTTTTAAGCAGGCCATCGAAGATTACAGCGCAAAGGCAGAGCATTATCAGGCAGATGTCTGCAAGGTGCCCCAGTCCGTGAACCTGACCTTTACGGAAGGAGCCTTTGTCTTTTTGGTTCCTGTGGCACTCCTTCTGGCACCGGCAGCGCTTAACTCCGGCAGCTTTGCCGGGTTCGTTACCAACTTTGCTTTCTACGCGGTGTTTTCTGCCATCATCTCCACAGCGCTGGCCAAAATCATGTTTGCTGCCAGCGGTATGATGCTGGCCAGCACAGCTCTGGGAAGGATCAGCGAGGTCATGAGTGCGCCTGTCCTTAAGATCACAGACCATCCCCAGGTTCCGAAAGACAACCGTGTGGAATTCAGAGATGTCAGCTTTACTTACGCCGGATCAGAGATCCCTGCCATTGACCACGTATCCTTCAAGGTGGAGCCCGGACAGACGGTAGCCTTGGTCGGGCCTTCCGGCGGCGGCAAAACAACGGCAGCGAGCCTGATTCCCCGGTTCTGGGACGTTACCTCAGGCAGCGTTCTGGTGGGCGGTGTCGACGTCAGGGAAACCGACCCTCATGTGCTGATGGATCAGGTGGCTTTTGTCTTCCAGAATAACCGACTGTTCAAGACCAGTATTCTGGAAAATGTCAGAGCCTCCCGTCCGGAAGCGAGCCGTGAAGAGGTGCAGGCAGCGCTTACTGCAGCGCAATGCGACGATATCCTGGAAAAACTGCCTGACGGTATGGATACTGTCATCGGGACGGAAGGGACTTATCTTTCCGGCGGTGAACAGCAGCGTGTGGCACTGGCAAGAGCTATTCTGAAGGATGCTCCCATCGTAGTCCTGGATGAGGCTACCGCCTTTGCTGACCCTGAAAACGAGGCCATGATCCAGAAGGCCTTTGCAACGCTTACAAAAGGACGCACGGTCATCATGATCGCCCATCGACTGTCCACTGTCGTCGGAGCGGACAAGATCATCGTACTGGATAGCGGAAAGGTCTCCGAGGAAGGAACCCATGCAGAGTTGGTACAGGCAAACGGCCTGTATGCCCGGATGTGGAAAGAATATAACCAGGCAGTCAAATGGCGGATCTCGCAAGTGGATCCCGCAGTGTCTGTATCCGCCAAAAAGGAGGTGCAGTAATGTTCGGAAAAGATTTTCAGCGGAAATACGCGCTTACTGATCAGGGCATAAAGAACACAAAACAGGGGACAGTCTTCACTGTGATCGTGAACCTTGTGGTCATGGGCGGAATGGGTATCCTGTATCTCCTCATGACGAAGTTCATGGACACATTAACGACCGGTGCGCCGCTTCCGAATGCCCTTCCCTTTATCCTGCTGGTGCTTGCCTTCGTGGTCCTTTCCCTGATCACACATATGCAGCAGTATCGTGCGACGTATGGCCTGGTATACAGTGAAGTCAAAGCGGTCCGGATCAGCATTGCCGAGCGCTTAAGAAAGCTGCCCCTCGGCTATTTCGGGAAACGCGATCTTGCAGACCTGACAGAGACCATCATGGGGGATGTGAACCGTCTGGAGCACGTCTGGTCCCATTGCCTGGGATATCTCTACGGTTCCTACATTTCTACTGCGATCATCGCCGTCGCACTCTTCTGCTACAACTGGAAGCTGGCCATCGCCTGCCTGTGGGGTGTTCCGGTGGCCTTCGCTCTGCTTTTCGGAAGCCGCAAGCTGGCAAAGAAGAATTCAGAGGTCACAAAAGCAGCGGGTATCCGGGTATCTGACGGCATTCAGGAAACCCTCGAAAACATCCGGGAGATCCGGGCTACAAACCAGGAAGAGCGGTTTCTGAATGAGCTGAACGCGAAGATTGATCACCACGAAAAGACCATGATCAAAGGTGAATTGTCCACCGGTATTTTTGTCAATGCAGCCAGCGTGATCATGCGCCTTGGCGTAGCGACAACGATACTGACAGGTACGAATATGATCCTTTCCG
>Ga0310691_10009013_pt1 | contig 10189 bp, 7 predicted proteins | sample 176DNAGHGlowgp2_FD_203887 | JGI IMG/M metagenome (GOLD analysis project Ga0310691, IMG submission 203887) | Sheep rumen microbial communities from Palmerston North, Manawatu-Wanganui, New Zealand - 1766 DNA GHGlow gp2 (v2) (version 2) | ecosystem: Host-associated > Mammals > Digestive system >...
AAATTATTGCTGTCCGCTAAAAGTTGAAAAGCGAAAAATCATGTGTCCGCAGTGCCGATAAACAGGCATTGCGGACTTGTTTGTATGCTCGGCATGAGTATTGTCTAACGGGTGCAAGTCCCGAGTGAGCCCTAATAGCGGGAATCACATAGCCAAGAGCAAGGGTGTCCGTCGCGAGGCGGAATCTGAAAGAAGCTTACGGCAAACATCTGGCCTGACGAACAGAAACCACATATAAGGCGCGGAGCCGTGGGTAAGGCTGCAAGACAAGCCCAAGCCCGATAGCTATTCGGAACGGTGAGTGTAAATGTGGCAGGCATAAGATGGAAAGACGATGCCCTTATCCGAGGAGGTCTGCGGGGCGAGCCTGTAGGCAAGCAGCACCAGCGAACCCGCAGAAGTCAGCAGACGCCATAGTAGCCGAGACCTTAAAGCTCGTTGGTCTTGGTGAAGGGCAGAACTTAACCAAACGAGCTACGACATTAGATTACCCGATGAAGGAAGAAAGGCAGAAAACACAGGAAAGCTGCCCTCAAAATGATAGTGCGGAACGCGAAAGCTATGAGGGAGCGCAGACTTTGATTGGGATGGTCGGAGACGACCTCGTAGAAGTGCGACTAACGTCAGGCAGGATGCTTGAGTACATCTTGACTCCCGACAACCTTAACAGAGCGTACATACAAGTCAAGGCTAACGAGGGGAGTGGTGGCATCGACAAGATGGATGTGCATGAAACAGGTACCTGGTACCTGTTTCACAATGATTTTCCCAATTCATACGCTTGTGTTGCATACTTCATTCCCTTGATAATTTCACGTTTACCAGCAGCCAATACATCAGGGCCCAGTCCTGGTCGTTGGCGTAGGCATCAGCATATTTGGCAGTATCACCGTTGACGCGATGGGGATAGACAAAGGCGCACGTGGCCTTGCCGTCCTCGAAGAAAAGGCTGAGGTTGTTACGCACTGTCTGCTCTGCACGAAGTTGGTAGGAATTGTCACCAGTACACTGAGCAAAGCGGTGGAAAGCGGCGGCTGTGATGCAACTCCAGTAGTGGGGGTAGACATCGCCGTAGGTCTGGCGCTTGCCAAACCAATAGCCGTCCCAGTGGCGGATGGCAATCTCGTTCATGTGGTAGGAGGGTTGGTGCCACTGCAGTGCTTCCAATGCAGGCATCATCTTCTTGGCTCCATCCAGGTATTGCTTTGCTCCCGTAATCTGATAGACTTCGCAAAGGAATTGAACGGCAGGGGCTATGATGGACTGTTCGTAGTTTACCTCAAACTTGGGGAAATCCAGACCATTCTTCATGAAGATGTCGGCAGTGGCCTTGAAGTCGTAGAGCAACTGATGACGCTCAAAATCAAGGCCGGCCTGTTCCAGTGCTTTAAGACCTGTAATGACAGGGTAGTCGATGCAGTAAAATCCGTATCCGAAATTACGGTATAGGGCCTGCAGCGTAGCATAGCCGTCGAGGGCATACTGTTTGTTGCCTGTCAGCAGAGCCATGCGGAAGTAGAAGTCGGCTACCCAGGGATAGTTGTAGCCCCGGTTCTTCGACTTTCGCACCACGCTCGATCCCGTGGTGTAGTCCTCCTGCTGCATCTTTTCGCGGACGAACTTGGCGTAGCGTTCCAAGGCGGTAGCTAATTTCTCATTTCTCATTTCTCCTTTATCATTTAGGCCATAGGCCGCCAAGAGGATTCCCATACCTACTCGCTCGCGTCCTTCGTCAAGGTCACTGCGAGTATAGTTGGTCACGATGCTGTCGCCCTCGTTATCATAGCACATGAACGCCCCGAAGCGAGGGTCTTCTGGATTCATCATCTGCTGATGGTCGAGAATAAATTGGATGCGCTTTTCCATTAATTCGCGTTCACCGCTGATGCCCAGTAGCAGGGCATGGGTACCCTTATATTCCACACGGTTGTCGCCCTCGGCAATCTTCCTCGTGACGGTCTTTGTACCCTTGGCAGTGACGAATTCCACGCGGGCCGTCTCCCCTACGGCATAGACATACCTGTCGCTCCGGGCTATCATGCCTCCCTGACGGAGCAGCTGCTCGTCGAAGTCCGCGCCATTATGCGCGAAGAGCCGCCACTGTAGCCGGTAGCTCTGTCTGGGCTTTAGCGTCATGTCTGGCGGACAGAGGGCAAAGACGCCACGGAAGTTCGACATGCCTTTTTTCGCGCCGCGCTCCCATACATCGTAGTCGACGATTTCGCCCTCAGTAACCATCAGTCCAAGGTGAGGCCCCACGCCGTTCATCCGCATGGCATTGACGTAAGCAGCCTTGCCGCCCGGCCAGATATGCACGTTGCAACGTGAGGTCATGCATGTCTTGGCATCAGGATAATTGTCATTAAATGGGGTGTAGATGCCGATGTTTTTCACCGTCACCCTTTTCTTTGTGGTGTTGGTGAAGGTATAGGTCTCCACGATGTTGTCGCCTTCCTGCCGCCGTTCCGACTTCACCGTGATGCCGCCGTCGGCATCGTAGTAGCATTTCCCCCATTGGTACTGTTCCGTCACCCAGGCATATTGCGTTCCGTCGGTCTTTAGCAGCCACTCCATCGGGTCATCTCCGATGTGTATCTGCTCCTGCTCGATCCTCACTTGCTGCGCCCGTCCCGTTAGGATAAAAGTGAATAGAACAGCGATAAGGATGTATCTTCTCATTTTTTATTGATTTGTTTTTTTTGTTTGCGGGTGTAAAGGTACGAAAAATCCTCCGTATCTCGGTGATATGGAGGATTCTTTTGTGATTATTTAGGAGATAAGACCTTTTAATCATACTTCGGACGGGCTTGCAACGTGTCGTATGGTGGCAGTAAGGGAGGCAGTACATCCATTGATGTCACTGCCAGAAACAGGGAGTCTATCAGCTATAGCGGACAGATGGAGGTGGAATGAGCCTTGACCAGAGAATACTAGAAGAAGTGCCCCCGACACTCCTTTAGAAATGCCGGGGGTTAACATTTAGAAGAGGCCTATTGGCTGAGGTACCAGACAGAAATCATTACCACGGGAAGTTGTCGGGATCGTTTTTCTCGTATGTACGCTCGTTGCGGTTCAGTCCGCTGATGATGGCCATCTCAGCAGGTGTGAGCTCGAAGTCGAAGATTTGCAGGTTCTCTGTCGTGTAGTCGGGGTTGTCGCAACGGGGAATGGCTATGAGACCGATTCGGCTGTACCAGCAGCCTCTTATTACTATCGCGGACGGCTTTTTCGTCATCGGCTACGCTGATTTCTTTCCTTCCTGACGACGCATAACCAAGAGTCAAACCGAAGTTAATCCCCATAGATTCATGCCCGACAGCCGTACAACAAGTTCTTCATATGGCCTGGAGGCCACACGAAGACCTCTTTAGTTTTATTATCTGCATTCGTGAATCATGGGGACAGGTTTTGATAAGTCCCCAAAGATTTGTAATTTTGCGTTTGCTACAACCAAAATATCAAATCTATGGGCAAAGGTACAAATTTCTCCGGACAGCCGGTATTAAGTCAGCTAATAAAATTGATGGACAGGCAAAATATTAACACTTTAGCGTCAAAAACGGGCTCAGACCGCTACGTAAAGTACCTCGACGGGTACTCTCATCTCGTTGTTATGCTGTATGCTGTACTGTGTAACCTGCGTTCTTTGCGAGAGGTTTGTCTGGGTTTTGAGGCGAATGCCACCCGCATGAATCATTTCGGTCTTGACCATATGATCTGTCGCAGTACGCTGTCTGACGCCAACAGACGCCGTTCTTCATCTTTCTTTGGCCGTATATATCGTTCTCTCTTCAGAAAATATGCCCCAGTTTTATCGGACAGCCGGACAAAACATGAGACGGCAACCAAGATTTACATCATGGATTCTACGACGATAACGCTGTTCTCAGAGATTCTCAAGGGTGCTGGCCGCAATTCCGAAAATGGAAAGAAAAAGGGAGGCATCAAGGCTCACACCATCATTCAGGAGGATATTGACCTGCCTATATTTGTCGATTTTACTGCAGCTGCCACGAGTGACCATGAGCTGATGAAGAGAATATTCTCCCTGCCAGAAGGCTCGTTCATTACCTTTGATATGGGATACAACGATTATCTGATATGGAAGCAGTTGACCGAGAAAGGATACAAGTTTGTTACCCGCCAGAAGGACAATGCCCGCTTCGAAATCATCGAGAAAAGGAGCTGTCCTGAGAAGGATATCATAGCCGACCAGATCATCGAGTTATCTTCAAACAAACTCGTAGAGCGCCCCATGACTGAAGAGGAATTGAGCCACAGACGTGGGCGTCGTCCTAAATCAGGCATTGTGACAGTGCGTGAATACGTAAAAGGCAAATACCGTTGCCGCAGGATAGTCCGTCGCAGTGATGACGGTAAAGATACTGTCACATTCATTACCAACGTATTGGATCAGAGCGAGATGTCTGCAGAACAGATCTGTGAGACCTACCGCAGACGCTGGGCTATTGAGTGCCTTTTCAAGAAACTGAAGCAGAATTTTCCGCTTAAATACTTCCTTGGCGACAACGTCAACGCCATTGAAGTCCAGATATGGGTGACCATGATAGCCTATCTCCTCCTGAGAGTGATGCAGCACAAGGCAAAGTGCAAACTCGCATTCTCGAACATCGTCACGCTTGCAAGACTGACGATTGGGAACTATGTCAATTTCGTTACGTTGCTGAACTGTCCGAAACAGGCATGGGCAGAACGGCTTAGATACTGGAATTCTCTCGAAACGGCCCAGAATACGGTGCAATTGGAACTGCAATTTTCACCATAGGGGGGCTTACTTTTTGAAAAGTTGAACAGAATCGCCTGTTTACAGACATTCACAAACAAGATTTAATCAATTCCGATTTTTATCGGACAGCAATAATTCAAATTCCTCCGAGACTAATCATCAGAGAGATTCGCAAGTTGCCGCCAAAGTATGATATAAAAGAAATGTAGATAATTACTATTCCAACAGGTTTACCATATAATATAATTGGCTCACACTATCCTTTGTCGAATAGGTGAGCCGAAATAATATATTAATCTTCGTCGAAGAACTTGCCTTTGGGCATCGGAGCTGCTACGGCGAGGGAACTGCTATTATCTCTTCAACTGATTCTCATCATCAATGTCATTGTAGCGAGTGTTGTGACCAACTTCCCATTCACGGTTCTGATCTCGTGATCCTTCCTTTGTGATGGTAGGCTTGCGCAGACGAGGATTGTTTGAGTGTTTGGGCTGTAGTTCGTCGCTGTGGTGATGGGCTATTGGATGCTGTTCAAGGGGATGCTCCTGCTGCCAGGCTTTGCAGTCGTTGGCACGAAGAGTTTCTACCTGATAGTCCTGCAGGTCGATAAACTCGTCACCGTAGGCGATGCGGCCTTTGGAGATGTGGGTGCCAAACTGACGGCGAAGCATACGGTTCAGTTCGCGGGTGGTCAGGTCGGGATTGTCCTCCAGCATCGCGTCGATAAACTCGTCCATGCGGTGCAGGCGTTCCTCCTTTGACTGGAATTGCAGGAGTTCGCTGAGCTTCCACACGTTGCCACCTTTGAAGACGGTTTTGGTCTGGTGGTCGATGATGGTGTAGCCGTAGGGCTTGTCCTTAGAGCCGTGGAAAACGAGGTCGATGCCGAACTTCTCTTTCATCAGGGCGCGGAGTTCGTCTTTGTCGGCGGTCATGTCGCGGTACTTCTTCAGGATGGCGCGGAGCTGTCGGCGTCGCTTCTCGTCAGGCTCGAAGGATTGCAGGTGCGACTGGACGGTGGCCATCGGCAGGGTGTCGATGACGTGGCCGTCGCGCTTGATGCAGAGGCTGTCATCCTTCTCGTAGCACTCATAGCCGCTGGATTCGAGGATGGCCTTGAACTGGTTGACGGTGGAGAAGCGGTAATCGAAGGCTTTCCTCACGGCATCGGATGCCCGCTGCTCCTGGTTCTCGCCCATGATGCGGTTGATGACTTCCTGAGAGCGGATGCGCTCCTGGTTGTGGTCTATCTTGTGGCCATCGGGGGCAATGCGACTGGTGACGATGTGAAGATGGTTGTTGTCGGTGTCGTGGTGGGAGTAGATAAGCACGGGCTGGCCCTCTTCACCATAGCCCATTTCTTTGAGATACTGATGGGCGATGTCCAGAAGTTGCTCCTGGGTGTACTCGTCGCCCCGGCAGGATATGGCGAGGTGGAACTGCGGTTTCTTAATGTACTCGTTACGCTGGGTGTAGTCGATGAGATACTGTTTGAGTTCGTCGGGGGTATAGGGGTCGATCTTGCCGATGGAACCGAAGTTCTTCATCTCCAGCAGTTCAGCGACGCCCTCGGAAACCTTGCGCTCGTTGTAATCGACGGCGTGGAAGGTGGTGCTCGACGGAAGGATTGTTGCTATCATTGGAATTACTATAATGTAGTTTTGTAGTATTACAGTAATTCAGTAAAACAGTAAAATATTAAAGAAACAGATTAAAGGGGTGTTTCCTGAATTAAAAGTGTGTCAGCTGTTTGGCAATCTGATGTTGTTCCCGCTTGATGTCGTGCAGGAGGGATTGGATTTGCTCGACCTGCGGATAGAGCACTTGCTCGAAAAACTGCGGGGTGAGTTGCTGGCCGATGGCGAGTTCGTTGGCTCGCTTGACGGTCTGGTTGAAGTTGCCACCAAGCCAGCTGAGTTCCTGCTGATGCTTCAGATAGAGGTCGGTCATGCGGTTGATGGCATCGATTTTGCCGCGTGTGGCGGTGTCGTCGAACTGACGGACGGCATCGCGAACCATTGCCGAGACGGTCTTGTAACGGGCTGCCTTTCGTCGGAAGAGGGCTTCTTCGTCGGGCGAGAGGCGAATCCAAAGGCGTTTTGTCTTTTGTTCCATAATGGGTTCCTTTCTTTGATATGATACCGAGTTGCGAGGTGACATGCCCCCAGCTTCTTTGAAGGTGGCAAGGTGACTTTGGGGTGGGCGAACGGAGTTTGTCCGCACAAAAGTACAACTTGCTATTCCGCTTTGGAAGGAATTGCCTTGCAGCCAGGCTTCGCGTCGCTTCGGTGGGCTGTCCTCGCTGATACAAAGGTACTGCTTTTCGCAGACATGGGCAAATAAATGAGCCGGAAATGCCGATGGAATCGGGTGTTGCTGCAATATGCTATTGCTGTTTTGCTGCATTGTCGTTTTGCTATATTACTGCAATACTTTATTGTGTTTTTGCTGCTTTGACGTATTATCGCATTGGTGTTTTGTGCTATTATAGTTTTGTGGTATTGCTATAAAATGGTATTGCAGTATTGCCGTTTTGTCGTTTTGGTATATTGCTATATTGTAGTAATACTGCATTAGCGTTTTACGATATTACTGCATTGGAGTTTTGAGATAATGCCGTAATAGTTCATTATTGCTTTGCCGTAATAGCGTTTTGAAGCATTGACGTTTTGGCGTATTATAGTTTTGAGGCATTGCCATAATATGGCATTACATCAAAGGGAAATGAATGACTGAGGGGATGCGCGACAGGGCTGGAGAAAGTGGGCTGGAGGCTTGGCGGTCTCGCGGATTTTGCGTATCTTTGAAGGAAAGAAACGAAGTCGTATGAAGATATTTGCATTGTTCTTTATGCTCGGCTACGGTTTGGTGGTCGGTGCGTTCAAGATAATCAGCGGCATCGCCAGGCTGACATGGCTCATGGTGATGCTTCTGAGCCGCGTTGTGAGCGAGTTGGCCAGCGGAGGCCACTGCTAAAGGGCGGTGGTCATCATCAGCTGAGAGGCCGGATTTCAGTCTTTGAGGATTGGAGTCTGGCTAAAAGTCGTGTGTCTGAATGTGGCGAAACCGTCTAAAAACGGGGACTATGCTGACACTGACAAACAACGGCACTTGATGGCATCGAGTCGATTTTCCCTCAAAAAACGCATCATCCGATGGTCAAAACTTCGAGGGAAAAGAATGTGGGCGGCATATCATAGAGTTACACGAAATGTCAAACTTAGGAGAAATTGCGCTGAACAGCTGAATGTCTCTTTTTCCCTTTGGTTCTCAATCGTATCATAGACTGTCATCTTTTTCCCTTAAAGTCCATCCGCTTCTCGTGTGCGCGATAAAGCTTTATTTATTGTTTATTTATAATAGCTTTATTTAAATGGGGCTGGAATGTCAGTGTTTACAGGGGTTGCAAGCGTTTTTTCAGGAGAAAATGCGCTGAACTTAGGAGGTTTTGCGCCAGTAGTTAGGAGGTAATGCGCTGAACTTAGGAGAAAATGCGCTGAATGTGGGCATGGGACAATGATAGACTATGACACTAGAAAACGAACTTAGGAGAAAATGCGCTACTTGATGGCAAGGAATGGCAGCAAATTTAACAGTCGGTCATTTATCAGTTCTGATAAATTGCATTAACTTTGTGTCGCCGAAAGGCATCATGTCAAACATAAAATGAGCTTTAAAATGAAACAGAAGATACAGAAGGAAACCAGTTGCCTGGATATGTCGGCAGAGTCGCTTGTGGCTCTGAGGCATCCACAGGTGAACAAAGTGACCCATGAGCAGATTCGCTGGAGCAATGCCATCGTCAACTCGCCCGTAATGTACGGTCTGATTGAGCGTCGGACGCTGTATTTCATCACTGGCGAGGTGAAGCATAAGTTCACGGAGAAGAACCTCGGTGTACCTGAGAACTGGAAGGATCTCTATTTCCACCTGACGGATGAAGACCTCGGACTGATTGGCGGTCAGAAAAACGTACCGCGAACCTACGAGGCTCTGAGTAAGCTGGGTGAGAAGTTCCTGCCTGTCAGCTTCAGGAACGAGAAAGGAGAGCTGATAGTGGGAAAGGTGCATTGGGTGGACTCGTTCTTCTATAACACTGAGACAGGGCTATATGACGTGCGTGTGTCGCCTGAGATTATGCCGTATCTGATAGACATCAGCCGGAGCTTTACCACGTTCGACCTCGGCACGGCCATGCTGCTGCGCTCGAAGTATTCCCAGAAGATGTATGAGCTGTGTAGCCAGTTCTGCGGCGACTTCCGTTTCTTCGATAGGGGCGAACAGGCCGTTGGCAATGTATTCAAGAAACGGGTGGTTCCTATTAAGATGGAGGACTTTCGCCGTATCTTCAACCTCGACGAGATACGTGATCCTCGCACAAAGCGGGTCATTACCCCGGCCATCTATACCAGCTTTAGGGAAGTACGCTCGTACATCCTCGAAGCCACTCAGATGGAACTATACGAACTCTATACGGCCAATCACTCTAATCTCTGGTTCGACTTTCAAGAAGGGCCTCGGAAGGGGCGTGGCGGCAAAGTATCGTCTGTTTTCATCTTCATCTACACAAAGGAGTTTCCCAAGGAGGGTGATGGAAAGCCGTGGCAGAAGGGCGATGAACCTCTGTCGCCATTTGAGGAGTACGTGGAGCCTACAGAGCATCTGACACCATACGAACGGCTCAAACAGAATCTGTGGTATAACCAATCAAAGGATGTCCAGGAACAAGCTTTGGAAGCCTTGCTGAGCCATTATCTGCATGACGATGAGGTGAAGCACTACATGCGCCAGATTTGCCTGAAGGCTGGGCGTAGCTATGACAGTTATGTTCAGGTGATACAAGTGATCCAGGAAAAAGAGCATCAGCCAAAGTTCAAGAACGGCACCGATGCCTACCGCCGGAAGAGCATTATCAACTATGCTCTGAAGGAAAACCTAAAGGAGTTTGGCTGGTCACTGGAGCCGATGGCCAAAGCCCAGAAGACTCGCAAACCAACGGAACAAGACTTGTTCAACATGTAACAAAAAGCCATTTCTACCTAATATAATAGGGAAGAAGAAGCACCCGTCACGCTCGAAAGTCGACCACTTATGGCATACTTTGAAGGTTCGAGGTCAGTTGGCGGGCTTCTTTATGCCCAATTGAGAGAGTTACAAAGCCCATTTAGGTTCGTTTCCAACAGGCAAATGATGATACTTTATGATACTAACGATATGGGGTGTTGGAATGACTGGAGAGAGTGCTATATGCTTCAAAAACGCAATAAACGCTTGTAACAGACTGAAAATCAGTACAAATTGAAACTTTAACACTTTTAACATATCGTCTATTAAAGGTGCCCCAAAAAGTGGGTGTAAAATAACACCCAGATTCACCAAAAGTGGGTGTAAATCTGGGTGTAAGTTTGTAACTTGCTGATTTTCAGCGATGTTTGCGGAGAG
>Ga0310691_10009015_pt1 | contig 10189 bp, 8 predicted proteins | sample 176DNAGHGlowgp2_FD_203887 | JGI IMG/M metagenome (GOLD analysis project Ga0310691, IMG submission 203887) | Sheep rumen microbial communities from Palmerston North, Manawatu-Wanganui, New Zealand - 1766 DNA GHGlow gp2 (v2) (version 2) | ecosystem: Host-associated > Mammals > Digestive system >...
ATTGGGCTTTGTGTTGGATTAAAACGAAAAAAGGAGGTGAGCTCTTGTGGAACTCACCTCCTCGGTAGTTATCCTCGGGAGTATTACATCCCGGCGTTAAGGAACCATGAATAGCCTTCAGTGTCTTCACCTCTGATGGCTTTCTGGATTCCGATGGCGAAATCTGTTGCGTTTTGGTTTCTTGTGATCCAGGAGTCGATGTAGACCGCCTTCACACTCTCGTTCAGCAGATTCATGAGGTCCCAGCAGGATATGGAGCCGTCCCCGGATTCAGAGAGTCCGAAATTGGGGTTTCCACCGGCATATCCACGTACCGCTGAGTTGATGCATTGGTCTCCCAGTTCGATTTCTGGGAGAGACTTCTGCTGCTCCGTTCCGAGGGCTTGATACAATCTCAGCCTTCCGATGATGGAGCAAAAGAGCTCTTGGGAGATTCTTGTTTGATGAAGGTTCTCCAGGAGCTTCAGGTTGTCTTCTTTCTCCGGGTCGAAACCACGAAAGAGTTGATAGGCCTTTTGAAAAATATCAGCCTCTGTCAAGCACTCGATGGTTCCGCTGTTTCCGGAGCATTGAATCATCTGGTTGGAACAGACTTTCACGGACCAGGCTACAAAAATCTTGAATTTTTGGGCACTCAGTCTTCCGTAAAGTCGGTCCTCAGAATAGGCTCTTGTTCCCCCGATGGTCAGGAAAACAGTCTGCCCGTTTATCTGTCGCGATAGTCCTCGTACATGTGAAATCCAGGCAAGACGCTGATAGAACAGGGTCTTTTCGGATTCAAGGACCTCGGACGGTTTCTTGTAGAGGGCGCTGGGTACTCTTCCAATAATGGGATGAGATACCCGGCACTCGATAGGTGTTAAGGGTCCGAACACTTCTGATGCGGCCTTACATACGCTGGCCATAAAGTTCTGATGGCTGATGGTAAGGCTCATGTCGCCGAAGGTTGGGACGATGCATTTGGTGGCCAGGTCTTCGAGAGAGATTGCCGCCGTGTTTGATTCGATAAAGTTGGGATGGTCCGGCGAGTTGATGTCCTCATCTTCCGGCAGATCCATACCCAATGTCGATTCATCTACAATCCTCCCCTCTATGGGAACGATTGCGAGTTCAGAGTTGGATTGTGTTTCCATCTTCTGGTGTTGTTATTGTTTCTGTTTTGATAATAGGTTTCTTGATACCCTTGGACTTCTTGCGGATGATGGCCAAGATTTTCTTCATGTTCTTGGCCACCGATCCAACCATATCAGCCAGGGCAATGATTAAGTTTATCAGGTCATCTCCACGGGCCATTTCTGTTTATTCCATAACTGGTTCGGGCTCCGTAGTCTCTTCTTCGTCGATGACCTCGGGAATGTTCTTCTCCGCCTTCCTTGCTTTACGCTTCTGAATGAGGTCGGAGACAATGTCGATAAGAAGGACCACGTCAACTAAGACTACCAGTGGTCCATAGATTTTTCCTAAGATTTTGTTCATAATGTGTTGTGTTAAAGTGTTGAGTAATAAAATGTTCTGTATATAAGTAAGGCTTTGATTTGGGTTGGGAAGGGGCAAAAAGAAAAGCCCATCATCATCACGACGTGGGCTGTAGCTGAGAGTGTCAATCCCTATTCCGGCTGAGAGATATGCCGGGTAAGCAAGAGATGGAGGTGAGATTGAATACTAGATGGCTCTCCTACAAGAATAAGGTTTTAAGACATTCTTGGAATTCAAAAAAAAAGCCCCGCCTCTCGGCAGGACAAAAAGCAATTAGAATCCAGACTAGACCACATCAGAAGTATTATAGAATCACTATCTAATCAATAATACTCTCCGAATCATCACTATGGCGTTCCTTATTCCTCAGAACAACCTCCTTACTAGTATTAGCATAACAGTACACACACAAATGGCGACAGGTATTGTACATCCCTATATCTTTACTTATCATACAGCCACATACCTTTCGTTGCCCCTTGTCTTTTAAATTCTTCCTAACTGTTGGAATCTCGAGGAAATTGCCAAACAAATCAGGCTCGGGGAGTTTACCCGTTCTCAGATAATAGACCAACTCTTTATCATCAGAAAAAAGGCGCTCCATGAGCTCACCATCAATACAACAGTTATGCTCGATGCCGTATTTCTCAAGGTCAATGCTCTCGCCACAAGTGGCCAGAGCCAAATCCCACCCTTCTTCTTTCCAATGATCTCGTAGTTTTGCCAGGCCTTCAACCAACTCAAACAAATAATTGCCTGAAGGCTCAGCAGAGGCCACGGTTTCCCGCGAATAGTATGGGGTTTCCTTAATGAGATTGTTTTGGACTTTCCGGTAAGCCTTCACATCTATAAAACTGAAAACCAGCTTATTTGTATATCCTTTTAGTTGATTGCCAACGTGATACACCTTGGTCAACAATTGCCTTGCGGAAAGGTGAGGCGTTACGATTAAGGGATCAAACCTCCAAATGACCTTCTCCCTTCCAATAGCGTCAGAGAGCCGCTTAAAGACTTCGACACGATAGTCAATCGGACCAACGTTCGGTTCAAATCCCTCATCCACATAATCATTTAATGTCACCTGGAAATAGTAGTGAATACCCAACTTATCCAATTCTGGCAAAAAAGGGATAATTGGTTCAGGATTCTTCGTCCAAAATACCACAACCTTCGTCTTCGCAAAGGAGATGTACATTGGCTTCTGGTTAAAAGGGTTGTACCACACACAATACCCGACCTTCAAGCGGTTTATAAACCACTTGGCATAAAAGGCAGGAATGTCAGTAGAACGGCTGGCGGAAATAATAACCGGGGCTATACCTTCAACTACTTCTCCATTTTGACGAACTATGCGTATCTGGTTATCCATTTAAATGATAGACTCTAAACAAAAAATCCTTTGTAGCAAGATAGCGTTGTTCTTTTAAATAAATGAACTGAATAACAACGGTTCTATTATCACTAGGTTTTCCCTTATAATACTCTTCAGAACTATCTGGCCTATGAGCATCGATAAACCATGTTAAATCTTTAAGCCAATCTTTGTGTGCAGATGAGGCAAGACGCTGAAATTCAGAGTTATTCGAGAGAAACTCCAGGTCGGATAAAAAAGCGCCTGTGGACGGGAAATGGTTATCAAAAACTGTCGGGGAAATCGCTTTGTTCTTTTTTGAAGGTCCCGAAGGCTTAAGCTTCTTTTCAATATACTGAAGAACGTTCTTTTGTGGGCCTTTTCCCTTATTCAAGGATTGTTCAACAACAACAGCAGAATAGAAATCTCTCGTTAGTCCTGAATACTGGGTAAACAAGTGATGATAAATCATCCGATCTCTTTCAGCCGCAGGGCATTTTTCCGCAAAAGGAATGAAAAACTGAGCAAAGGCATCCTCAATAGCTTCTGGTACGACATTCTCCTGCCGCTTAGTCCCCAAACTAGTCGAAACAACAACACCATCCTCGCTTGCACATGATCCTTCTTTCGCAGTTTCTTTTCTTCTTCTCTCACTCGTTTGAGCGGAACTGAAAGGTCTGGGCACATGAACGTCAGCCGGGAAAGGCCTACTCATCTCCTGAATGCCAAGTAAAATGTTAACTCGGCACACATTTTCGGCGCTAAGGACCGCTGACAAAAGGGTCTTATGAATGGATGCATACCCTTCAAGAGCCCCCCAAAGGCAAAATACGAGCCTGTAATTGGCCACGCTATTATCTTCCAAATAACGGGCTAAAGCATCAAAATCCTCTCCTTTAAGCAAGAACGCCGCAATAGCCTTAAGCTCATCATTATCAACACCATTTAAATTGAACGGCTCAAAATCAGAGACATTCTTGTATAACTGGTTAATATAAATCCTTTCTTTAGGATGCTGATTCCATGTCTCTTGACCAAGTCTCCTTTGCAGTATTGCCGACACTTCGCTTAAAACCAGCTTCATTGAGGTTTCACGATTAATGCGAATCTGTTCCTTATTCAACTTACCCTGGCCGATCTTCTCAAGTACACAATTAATCAATTCGCAGTCGTTGAGCATAAGGTGACCATCTTGGAGTGAAACATCACCCCATAAAATAGAAGAAGAATTCTGACGTTCTTTACTAACAAATGCTTCTGTATATGCATTAAGGGCATCACGATATGACACCCACGCATCCTTTGAATCATGGGAATACGGGAGTTCTGGAGCCATTGACAGATGCCTAATTCTAAGGAACTTGAGTAATGCTTCCTTCCAAACCTGGAATTTATCCAGGATGCTCTTTTCTTCAGGCGAACATGACTGATTCCATTGTTCATTTGTCTCTTTATCAGCAATGCCGCGATATGCCTTGTCTAATTCCTTCAATTCTGCGTAGAATGCATCCCCGCATACTCCGGAATTGCTGATGGCATTAGAGACAATATTCCGCATACGATTGGAAATAGACACTAGTTGGGCAACTTTGTCGGAAATAGTTCGAGAACAGCCCAAAACAAATCCCCAGATAGCCCCCTTATCGACATTAAATGCTAGGTCATCCGGTCTTTCAATAACAAGATCTTCCACACATTTTGCACTCATGTCATTTAGAAGAACTCCTTCATCGCAATACACCCATGGATATCTAAGACCAATTTTACTATTACGACTAGCCTCTATCATCAAGCGGGACTGACGATACGCCCTTTCATCAAAATAAACAATCCGGCAGTTCCAAGGTGTCAACACAATAGTTTTAGGGCAAGATAGAATTGAGAACACTTCCCCTTCAAAGACCAACATAGTGTCTAACTTCCCCAGTTGAACGTCATCGTCAATCTCTATAGCAATTGCATATTGCTCAACTTCCGATTCGGGAATGGTAAAGATGGGCAATTTGCTAAAAAGATACAGAAAATTGTCCATATTGACTCCCGAAATCCCTTGGAAGAACTTCGAGCCAAATGGCCTTCTAGCATAGTATGAGATTGGAGATATTGATTCCGTGGACAATATGCTCTCAATATTCAGGCTTGTGGTTGGAATATAATACTTCATGACAATTGCGAATTAAAAAGGAAGATCGTCGTCCAAACTAACAGTTGCAACTAATCTATCCTGCGGATTAATGTAGAGATCCGAGGTCGTAGGAGGAAAACGGTCAGATAATTCTCCTGTATAACAAATATACAAGCGTTCGCTCGTTCGACTTAAAGCCACATACCAAGCAGAAGCACAAGTACGCTCATCTTTTGTTGTCTGACAATGAGCGACATAGTCGTAATCACAATCAACCACGAATACATCTTTGAACTGAAGACCTTTGGCACACCACCAAGTAAGGATTTTCGGATTTGAAGACTGGAAATCCAAATCCATATCGGTAGATTGGTTGATATTGTATTTGTATTCAACAGTAATACCCTTCTGTTGAAAATAATCCTTAACATACTGAACAGACCGCCATCCCACGCCCGACTGGTAATTTGCTGTTCCTGTATGATTAAAACGTAACAGAATACCGACATTAGTTAACGCCCTGTTACGAATAATATCTATTATCCTATCAAGTTGCCCATCGAAAGAACTCGCCCTAATTAAACGAGGCTTCTCTCCGTGTCTAACACATGAATCACTAACGTCGGTATTCACTAGAGGACGAGGGACTTGTTCAACCACTTTTGCAGTTTCAATGGTTAATCGATAATTGCGATACAACTTATCTACCACAACACCTAGGCTCTGGGCCGTTTGCTGCGGATCCATTGTGACTGTGCTGCCAAAATCCATAATAGTTTGGTCGGCATCACCAAAAAGGAAACAGATTCTGCCAAAAGCCAGCATTTCATTGATTTGCCCAGCAGTAAAGTCTTGGCATTCGTCAATAATGAGATGATTGACGACAATACCTGGATGCTGTTGACGCCATCTTACCCATTCTTGATAGTAAAAAATACGATCGCTTCTAAGACTAATAGTTTCTCCATAATTATCTCTCCTATCCCTGACCATAGCCTTGATTCCGTCAACAAAGTACTTCTTAAGGCTCTTTGTATAAACAATAATGGCATAAGAACCTTGCGTGCTCACTTGACGGAGTTTATGAAGTGCTATTACCGATTTACCACTTCCGGCAGTCCCAGTCACGACCATATGACGGTCAGTTCTTCTGTTAATGTATGCCCTCTGGATATCATCCATATCGGCATAATCAATATAAAAATCTTCCATCTTTGAGTTTATGCTCGCTTAATTACTCTCCAACAAACTTTACTGACATCAGTTGCACCCCTTGTACCCCGATGCGAAAGATAGAATGTTTGGTTATATCCATCATTTCTAGATAAAATGACACGATCTTCTCCTATTATTCCTCTATCCATCATATTGGGCAACCAATCTTTCGATACACTACTAAATGAAGTCACATCGACAAGAATCATCAGGCCATTTTCATTTATCCGTGGTAAATATGTATCAACGATGGTCTTATAGGGATTATGTCCTTCAAACTGATCTTTCGTAACAAACTCACAAATAGCCTTAAAAGATAAAAATAAATCAAATGTCCCCGTTATTATTTCATCTAAAACAGAAAGGTCAAAAGAATCATCAATTGTAATGGGGGCAATACTGTATGAAATCTTAAGATGAGAGTGCTTTTTGAACTCGCCTAGGACCTTCTCAAGTAAGCGTAGAGCATGGTGATTTCCGTCAAGTGCGACAATCTTAACATCCTTGACCAGAGGAAGATACTCTTCAATATTCGTTAAAAGACCAATTATCTCGCCTCCAGTTCCACATCCAAAATCAAAGATGGAAAGAGTACTTTTATTTGAAAAAGAAGATAGAATCTCACGTGTCGCAATGAATCTAGACTCAACATAACTCCTCGGGAAATACGTCCCTAAATAATTGAGAATCTCACCCCTGTCCCAATCAATAACTGTCATATCCGCATTCGATTTGCAAAAACGACCGCCTAACTGGTCGAAGATAAAAGTGTCCAACCAGTTTGGAAGAGTAGCTATAGGGACATATCTATTCATTTAATGAGACTTGCTTCATATTATACAAACATACACAAAAAAGGGAACAATTCAGTCAAAGGGAGGGAAACTCATGATAAAAAAGGACAAGATAGCTTTATCTATTTCATAAAGCCAATAATTAATCGATTCCGACTTGTCATTTTTGCATGCTCAAGCGCCACTTTTGCATCTTTAATCAAATTCTCATATGCATCATCCACTTTGCGTATGTTCGGAGTAGCAAAATAAGGATAAACTATTTCCAGCGTTGTAGTCCTCTTTGCTACTATTGATCGGGATGTCGAATCCCACCGGGTTAAATCAAATCCAGCACCGGAAGAAAACCAAAGATTATTTGTAATGATAGCCCGATCATGGAAGTCGGTTTTGGATACCATAGGTACCAATTCCAATTCAAGGCTATTCACGAGATTCGGTTTTGTTTTTCTAATCATCTCAATAATGTCTTCTTTCGTAACTGACATCCCAACCTCTGGAAGGAAAAACACAGTTAAGTGATAATCCACTTCACAAGACTCAGGAAGAAGCAAGTTGAGCAACTCGGGAAGATCTCTTTTCCCATTCTTTAGTATATAATTGTCAACAATAATCATCGAGTTCGAGGCTCGTTCGGGGAAACATTTCTCAAACTGTTTCCAGTCCCACTCCTCATCTACCCTAACAGCTTTACCGTTGTCTATGAAGAGATGGTCTTTCGTCAGACAATTACCACCATTGAGACTGATGATTCCGTATTTCTTTGCTATTGGTCCCTTACCAGTCCCAGAAAGAAGCGAAGAAAACGGATGACTAGCCAATAGTCCTTCTAAATCACCAAAGCCATCTGAGAAGTCCAGCTTTGATACTCCTTCTGTTGATTTTTTCCATAACAAAAGAAGGTTGGGGTCTTGCTGAGCTGCTTCTACAAAACTCTGCGGAGTGCAATCCAGTTGCTTATCCGACCTAGACAAAAACCCATAAAGATCAATCCAAGTCTTTATCTTCTGTTGAATTTTCTCATCAGGGGGAGGCGTAAATGCAGGATAGCATTCCCGGAATTTTCCTAGGAATGCCATTTCACATAAGACCGTTCTCTTTGTCATACGAGCCCTCCTTTTATCATAAGAAGGTTCATCGCCAACGAATCCGCTTCATCGAAGAATCCCGGCCCGAAGGCAGAGGTCAAACGGCCGTCTTCTGCAATACCTATCTCGCGTACCTTCTGGTCGCTCCCGTTGCCGTCCTCGACATACAGGAATGATAATACATCAGGTTTGATGGTTCCTTTCCCTACATGGTTTTGTAGCTTCCGGATTAAGTATTCGCTGTGGGTCTCCACAACGAAATGGATGCCGTAGTTGAGGTATGCGTCCACGAACATGTCAGCCAAGAGCGACTGGTACCGGGGGTGGAGATGGATTTCCGGTTCCTCAATTGCAATGCAGATAGGAATGAAGCGTTGTCCCCCTACATAAAAGAGATTCTCGAGGTTAATGATCTGTTTCTCATAATCCACGACCTTCGGATCCAATACTTGCCGAACTTTTAGAATGGCGGTCTCAATCTCAAGAAGGATGGAGACTAACTGGGAGATTCCATACCCATAATCAGCGAGTATACGCCCTTCGGTGTCATCCTTGTCCTGGTAGATTTTAAGAACCAGTCCGACTCCATTGGAAATGGATTCAATACTAAATCGTTGTCCAATACCGAAACACTGAATCCATTTGTTTATGAAGTCTCCAGGCTTGTGCTCATCCTTATTATTTTTTGAGAGTCTCAATGCTTCGAAGTACTCGGATACGGTACGACCAAAGTTGTCCTGGTTCTCAAAAGAATACAACCTCTTAATCTCAATACGGTTGGACCCGACATAACGGAAACTGTCGCAAACGTCAATGGTAAAGATATCCTTCATGGCCGAGTGCCTGAAAGCCATATAGTCCCTGAGAATCCTGTGATCCCTACTCTCTTCTCCGGAAAGAGCATCGTTGAAGCAGATGATATAATCATCATCACTGGGCCGATTCTTGATACTTGTCAACAAATAGAATAGTTGCTCCAAGGTGACTCTACCCCTAAAATCATAGTCAACGGCTGCCGCTTTAGGGCTAGGTGTAACAATGGGCAAATCATCGCCAAGAGAGATGACCTTACCGCCCTCAAAAAAGAGTCTGTACACCTCTTCATCAGGAATTGCCAATTTAGTACTCGTCGACCCGTCGCTGGATACCATCATCCTTCCTTCCTCAAGGAAAGTATTTTCAATGCTTCGATAATAATCGGAGAATGTACGATAGTCTCCCTTGATGAAGTCATCGATGATACTGTCCACCAATCCTTTCCTGTACAAGAAATACTTGTCATCTGTGCTCAGCCCTTCAACTACGCACATAGTCCGGAAACAATCTCCGAACTCCTCTTTGGAGATGGAGTCCAAAACATCAAGAATAGGCAAATAGGTAATGATGTCGGCCTCCATCGCGCGTTCCACATACTCCCCATCGGTTTTCATCATTTCCCGGAAACCGTCTTTCCAACGCTTGTTCGAATAACAGTCAATAGCATGCAGGACAAGATCCTTGCTTGTTTCGCTTGCCATCTCGTGGAGAAAGTCGGAAATCTTGTTCTTCAGATCTTCCAGGTCCTTTTCAGTTGTCTTTCCAGTAAACTCATGGTCAGATACAGCGGCATTATAACGGGCAATCGCATTGCATATCAGATGATAGGCAAAGAAACGCTTTTTCAGTGGAACGACAGGGGTCGTATCATTCGGGTATAAACCTTTGAAAAAAGGCGCTGGAATTGGGAGATCAGAGGTGTTCGTACTAGGAAAGAATCGTTTGATCCCCTGGTAACCAGTTCCGTGGTAAAGCAGGTTTCCGTCAATGTCCTTTATGGCGACCTCCTTGAGGAAACCGTCCTTTCGGATGTCGTTGTCCTGGGTGCCGAAGGTTAACTCAACGGTTGTCCCGCTCCCCAAATACAGGGAGTCGACTGTGTATGATAGAGTAATCCGCTTGTCACCATTGGCGTTCTTGTTTACGATCGACTCGAAGTTTCCTAATAGAGACAAGGGCTTCCTGTCAAATTCGAGACGAGGCTCTGCCCCAGGGGCAGATGACCTCACGCCCTTGAGAAACTCATTAAGAAGAATGAGCGCTTTTACGATGGAACTTTTCCCAGAACTATTGCATCCGGTAAGAATCGTTAATGGATTGATAC
>Ga0310691_10009016_pt1 | contig 10188 bp, 10 predicted proteins | sample 176DNAGHGlowgp2_FD_203887 | JGI IMG/M metagenome (GOLD analysis project Ga0310691, IMG submission 203887) | Sheep rumen microbial communities from Palmerston North, Manawatu-Wanganui, New Zealand - 1766 DNA GHGlow gp2 (v2) (version 2) | ecosystem: Host-associated > Mammals > Digestive system >...
AATAAAATACAGTATCGAGATCGACGAGCAAGGCTATCCCATTGAGGAGGAGAGCCCCGAGGAGGAGCCTGCCGAAAAGCCGCGCAAAAGAAAAAGCATACTGCGCAAGCTTATGGTGCGGCTTATCGCGCTGTGCCTCGTTGTGCTGCTTATCGAACTTGGTGTGCTGCTGTGGTCGGGGCAGATATGGTTCAACGAACCAAAAAAGAAGGACTACCCCGTGCGCGGACCTGTTATGGACAGCAAATGCGGGCAGATCTACTGGTCAAAGTTCGGCGGGCAGAATATACAGATGTGCTACCTGCGCGCGACGAGATCGACAAACTCCGTTGACGATGAGTTTGAGGAGAACTGGAAGAGCTGCAAAAAGAGCAAACTGCCTGTCGGTGCGATGCACGTTTTCGACCTTAATTCTGACGGCGAAGCGCAGGCGGAAAACTTTCTTTCTGCCGCAGGCGATATGACAGGGCGCCTTTTGCCCGTTGTCGAGGTCAGCCCGGGACTTCTGGCACGTATCTTCTCGCCGAGCGTGAACAAGATAGGCACCAATCTTCGTGACTTTGTCAATGCTGTAAAAAGATCCTGCGGCGCAGCGCCGATCATCAAATGTTCAAAGACTGCCTATGATAAATACATCAAAGGCGAGTTTTCCGACTGTATGATATGGTACGAAAGCAATTTCTCCCAGCCCGATGATGACGTTGACTGGACCTTCTGGGAGTACACCGGCCGTGCAAAACTGCAATGCTTTGAAAAATCAGGCAGGCATTTGAGTATGAGCGTATACCGCTACAGCGAGGAAGAATTCAAAAAACTTATACTGAAATAAAAAGATACCAAAACTTCTTGCTTTGGTATCTTTTTTGTTTTGCAGGCATATAGATAAAAAAACAAGGTGAGAAGAACTCACCTTGCCTGTATTGTTTTACTTTTTGCCAAGCTCTGCTGCGCACTTCTCGCAAACAGTCCTGCCCTTGAACTCGATAACTCCGTCAGCCTCTCCACAGAAAATGCACGCTCTCTGGAACTTCTTCAGAATGATCTTATCATCATCTGTATAGATCTCAACAGCATCTTTCTCTGCAAGATCATAAGTTCTTCTGAGCTCGATTGGCAGAACGATCCTTCCAAGTTCGTCAATTTTTCTCACAATACCTGTTGACTTCATAAAATACATCCCCTTATCTGCGAAAAAAGTTTACAACACTTCATTTTCGTAATTTAATTATAACAATACAATTGAAAAAAGTCAAGTATTATCACTAAACTTTCAAGAAAATAGAAAAAGTTTAACATTTGTTAATAAATGGAGAGTGAATAATTTGATCGGAATAATTGCAGCCGCGCTTTGTGCCGTTTCCGTTTTCTCCTCGATAAGCCTGTCCAACACGGCACAGCTGTCAAATGCCGCGATAAGCTCCTGCTCCGATGCCCTGCAGCTTGCGCTTTATCTTGCGGGAACTATGGCGCTCTGGGGCGGACTTATGCGCGTAGCCGAAAAGGCAGGCATCACCCGTATTTTTGAGCGTCTGCTCTCCCCCATCACAAAAAGGCTCTTTAAGCATTGTGATGAAAAAACGCTGCAAAACATCAGCATGAACATCACCGCAAATATGCTCGGCATAGCAAATGCGGCAACTCCCCTTGGCATCGCAGCGGTAAAAGGCATGGCGAAAAACCGCAGCAGATACACCGCACGCAGTATCGCTATGCTAACGGTGCTCAATACCGCGTCGATACAGCTTATCCCCACAACTGTCGGCGCGCTGCGTGCAAAGTACGGCGCAGCTGAACCGTTTGACGTTACATTGCCGATAATCGCGGTGTCGCTTATCTCGGCGGTCTGCGGGTGCATCGTAGTGTATGCGGTGAGCATGACAACCCTGAAAGGAAAGAAAAATGGTATCAAGTGAGATATTCGTACCCGCGGTCATAACCTTTATACTGCTTGCAGGTGTGGTAAAGCGTGTGGATATCGCGCAGGAATTTATGCTCGGTGCGCGCGAAAGCCTGCTGACCGTCTTTGAGATACTCCCCTCGCTGATACTTATAATGACAGCCGTGGGAATGTTTTCGGCATCGGGCGCGGTCGAGATCATCGCAGATACCCTTTCTCCCCTGACGAGCTTTCTCGGTTTTCCGCGTGAGTGCATAAGCCTTGCGGTCATCCGTCCTTTTTCGGGGAGCGGCGCCCTTTGCGTGCTTGAAGATACATTGTCAAAAGTCCCGCCCGACAGCTTTGCAGGGCGCGTGGCAAGTGTGATAATGGGGTCGACCGAAACGACCTTTTACACCATCTCGGTCTACTTTGCCGCGATAAAACAAAAAGCATACCCCGCCGTGTTCGCAGGTGCGTGCTTTGCGGATATGTGCGGCTTTGTGCTGTCAGCTGCCGCGGTAAGAGTGTTTTTCTGAAAGTCTGTGCCCACCCGCGCAGACTTTTTTTGAGAAATAGCGTAAATGCGCCAATTATCTTATACCCGAGCAGTGCTTTTTTCGTTATTATTGCTATTGACTTTAACAAGCTTGTATGCTACAATTAAGTCTATGAATGCTGTTAAAGGAAATAATTATAATATAGTTAAGGTCGGGGAATAACGTGGATATGATAACAACCCTTTCGTGGTTTTCTGGTTTTCAGGAATCATTTGAAAAAACATTTATCCGTGAGGACAGATACAAGCTGTTTATCGACGGCATACTGCTGACGCTCAAAGTCTCGCTGCTTGCTGTCATCATCGGCATAATCATAGGATTTATTATCGCGCTTTGCAATCTTTCAAAGCATAAACCGCTAAAGATCTTAGGCAAGATATATACAGACGTTATCCGCGGCACGCCGTCAGTAACGCAGCTGATGATAATCTACTTTGTTATCTTCGCATCGGTCGACCTTGAAAAATGGATAATCGCCTCGATAGCATTCGGCATCAACTCGGGCGCGTATGTTTCGGAGATAATCCGTGCGGGAATAATGTCCATCGACAAAGGGCAGACAGAGGCAGGGCGCTCACTCGGACTCAGCTCGTACCAGACTATGACGCATATAGTCATACCGCAGGCGCTGAAAAACATCTTCCCTGCGCTGTGCAACGAGTTCATCGTGCTTATCAAGGAAACCGCGATAGTCGGTTACGTCGGGCTTATGGATATCCAGAAAGCCAGCGACTTTGTAAAGAGCGCGACCTTTGAAGCTGCTATGCCGCTGCTTGCAACTGCGGTCATCTACTTTGTAATAATAAAGATACTTACGATATGTCTGGGACTGCTTGAAAAGAAGCTGCGCAAATCAGACGCAAGGTAACGGAAAGGCTGGCACATATGATCACTGTTAAAAATCTGAAAAAGACCTTTGGCGACCTTGAGGTTTTAAGCGGTATCAACGAGCATGTCAATAAAGGCGAGGTCGTTGTTGTTATCGGTCCGTCAGGCTCAGGCAAAAGCACCTTCCTGAGATGCCTTAACCTGCTTGAAACGCCGACCGACGGCGAGATATTCATCGACGGCGAGAAGATAAACGATCCCAAGGTCGATGTAAACAGGATAAGACAGAAGATGGGAATGGTGTTTCAGCACTTCAATCTTTTCCCGCATCTGACGATACTGAAAAATGTAACACTTGCACCTGTACTGCTTAAAAAGATGACCAAGCAGCAGGCACACGACAAGGCATTAGAGCTGCTTGGCAAGGTCGGACTTGCAGACAAGGCAGACGCTTATCCCTCACAGCTCTCGGGCGGTCAGAAGCAGCGTGTCGCTATCGCAAGGGCGCTTGCTATGGAGCCTGAAATAATGCTTTTTGACGAACCCACATCAGCGCTTGATCCTGAAATGGTCGGCGAGGTGCTCGATGTTATGAAAAGCCTTGCCAAAAGCGGTATGACTATGGTAGTCGTTACGCACGAAATGGGCTTTGCAAAGGAAGTCGGCACAAGGGTATTGTTTATGGATCAGGGCGTTGTAATGGAAAGCGGAAAGCCCGGCGAGATCTTTGACGATCCCAAGAACGAGCGCACGCAGAAGTTTTTGAGCAGCGTGCTTAAATAAGTATATCGGGCGTCACAGCCTTATGATAATAATAAAGTTAAGGAGTAATGGTATTATGAAGAAGTTCACAAGGATTTTAAGTACGGTCACTGCCGCAGCACTTATGGCAGTCACATTCACAGCCTGCAGCAATTCAAGCAGCTCGGGCGACAAAAAGGGTTCTATCAAGTTCGGTACAAATGCAGAGTTCCCGCCGTTTGAGTATGTTGTATCAAAGGGCGTTATCGGCGAGTTCGATGGTATAGATATGGCTATCGCAAAGCAGATAGGCGATGACAACAACAAGGAAGCAAAGATCGAGAATATGGAGTTTGACTCGCTGCTCGTTGCACTTGACAACGGCAAGATCGACGCCGCTATTGCAGGTATGACAGTTACCGACGAAAGAAAAGAGAAGGTAGATTTCTCCGAGCCGTACTACAACGCAAAGCAGGTCATGATAGTCAAGGAAGACTCTGATATCAGCAAGGCAAAGGATATGCAGGGCAAAAAGATAGTTGTTATCCAGGGCTACACAGGCGAGACCTGCGTTAAGGATCTCGGATTCAGCTACCAGTCATTCAAAAAGGGCACAGAGGCTGTTCTTGAGCTTGTAAACGGCAAGTGCGATGTTGTAGTTATCGACTCCGCAACAGCTGACAAGTATGTTAAGGATAACAAGGGTCTGAAGATAGTTGAGGACAACGACCAGTTCGGCAACGAGGAATATGCTATCGCTGTAAAGAAGGGCAACAAGGAGCTGCTCGACCAGATCAACAAGAGCATCAAGAAGATGAAGGAAAGCGGCAAGATCAACGAACTTGCTGCAAAGTACGCTGACACCGCAAGCGAAAACTGATAAAACGATCCTGTACATAGTAAAAGAGCCGATTTGATGTCGGCTCTTTTTTGTGCTTATTTAAATCTGCAAACGGCTGCAAAGCGATCATCGGTCATTTCGATCGTCAGCGTAAAGCCCATTCGCTGCAAATCGTGATTTGCAACTGCAAGCCCCACACCGCTGCCCGAGTTCTCACCGCGGAAAGAATTTCCCTTGACAAATGCCTTCATCAGCTCATCAGGTTCTGTCTTTGGCATACTTTCGGGTGTGTTCTCGATGCGCAGCTGCCTGCTGTCTATCGTTATGTCTACCTCGCTGCCCTGCTTTGAGTACACAAGCGCGTTGTGCATAAGGTTAGTCACCGCCTGCGTAAAAAGCTGCCTGTCAGCCTTTATCTGTATCTCCCCACCCGTTACAGTGCATTTCATACTCTTTTTCTCAAACGCCGCGTCAAGCTCCTGAACTATCTGCGTGCAGACCTCGCGCACATCCACACTTTGTATGTCAAGCGCCTTAACGTCAGATTCTGTCTTTGCAAGCTCAAGTATGTCCGTAACTATCCTGTTCATCTGTTCGGCGCTTGATGATATCATATCAAGATAGTGCTGCCGTTTTTGCGGATCAATGTCCTCGCGCAGCATCTCGCAGTAGCCGGACATCGCAGTAAGCGGCACTTTAAGATCGTGCGCCATAGCGTTGGTCGTCTCGCGCCGCGCGGTGAATATCTCGTACTGCGCCTTTCTGTCCGCATAGCAAAGCTTTGAGCTGATAAATGCAATAAGCACTGATATAATAAATGCTGCCGCTGCGCAGATCCATACAAGCATAGAGAACCTTTTTACGAATGAATACGAAAACGCACAGACAAGCGTGTACTGCGGAGTGACTGAACCTTGCCGCGAATAGTACGGATATGAAAACACAAACACGTTTTTATATTCATCGTCATATCTCTTATCCTTGACATATTCATCAAGCGCGCTTTCAACAGCTGCGTCGGTGTGATCTTCCCAGGCAGTAAAATACAGCTGCGTTTCCTTGTCATTATACTCCACATACTCCATTGAGCTTGTGTCCTTTGGATAGAATTCCACCGCCTCTTCCTCCTGCCAGTCACCGATCCCGTTTTTATAGAAATCATCATTGCTCATTGACCTGATACTCAAACAAGGATAGAAATACTTTCCGTCAAGATACGCCTCGTTGACAAATAAGCCGTACTGCCTGTCATCGTCAGACAGCGAATCGATTTTCTTATTGTACTTCTCAACAGCTTCATAGACCTCATCGTATACATCGGGGTGACACAGATAAACACGCTCCGAATCCTGCTCATCATCCCCTGTTACCTTCAGCTTGAACAGCCACGATGAATTTCCAACAACGTTTTTATCCTTGTCAAGCAGCCTGCAGGCAATGTACGGCTTGTTCTCGACCGCGTCAAAGCTCGCTTGATCGACCAGATGGCTGTTCGCATCAATGATAAGGCTGTCGATATCGGTGTATGGACTTTCGCCCTTTTCGTAATAGGCAAGCTGCGCATCAATGTAGACTTCCAGTGCAATTGCCTTTTCCTGACCCTCATCGTAAATATAGCTTTTGTAAACAAAGGTCGCCGTGATAAGCGCCGCTGCAAACACCGCTGCTGCAATTATCAAACCTATCATCAGCCTTTTGAGAAGAATCTTTTTAAAAATTGGTTTTTGTATAGTATGTGTCTTTTTCATCATTCTGCTCCTTTTTGTTATGCTTCAGTCAGCTTGTAGCCGCCGCCGAAAACTGTCTTGACACGCTTGCTCTCGCTGCCAAGCGCCTTGCGCAGCTTTTTGATGTGGTTGTCAACAACTCTCTCGTCGCCGTCAAAATCATAACCCCACACCTTTGTGATAATGGTGTCCCTGCTCATCACCCTGTCCTTGTTGTCCATAAGCAGCTTTAGCAGAAAATACACCTTTGGCGCAAGCGTTACTTGCTGCCCGTCAACGCTCACAGTCATTTTCAAAGGGTCAAGCTCTATCTTTCCGCACCGCATAACGCTTTGCGAAAACATCATACCCTTTGCCCGTTTGACAAGCGCAAGACACTTTGCGTGCAGCGCCGCAAGCGAAAACGGCTTGACAATGTAATCGTCCGCGCCAAGCTCGTAGCCGTGCAGAATGTCGTCCTGCCTTCCAAGCGCCGTGATGAATATGATCGGACAGCCGCTTTTGCTGCGAAGCTGTCTGCATATATCAAAGCCCGATGCTCCCGGCAGCATAATATCCAGCAGCACAAGGTCATACTCGCAGGCGTAAACCTTTTCAAGCCCGATGTCACCCGTCTGGGCAAAATCAAGCTCAATTTCTCCGCCGCTTTTCGCCGCAAAGTAGTCACCTATCATCTCGCGTATCTGCGCGGAATCCTCGACCACCAGAAATTTGTATGCCATTTTATCTCGCCCCCTTTGAACATACTATACACACTAATTATATCCTTTTCGTATCCCGATGTAAATGTTTTCTGAAAAGTTTCTATTGATTTGCAGCGCGTTTTGGTGTATGATTGTTTTAGAAACCTTTGGAGATGATAATGTGCAGCTGATAAGAATAGAGCCATGCGACGCGCAGGCGCTCTGGCAAATGCAGACAGATGCTTTTGCCGATCTTTTGGAAAAATATCAGGACTTTAAAACAAACCCTGCCTGCGAGAGCGCCGAAAAAGTGCAGTCGCGCCTGCAAGACGGCAGCTTTTACTATTTCATAGTCTGCGGCGGCGAAAAGGTCGGAGCATTAAGGGTAGTTGTTAAAGGGAGTAAAAAGCGGCTTTCTCCGATTTTCATAGCAAAACGTCATCGCGGCAAAGGCTATGCACAGGCAGCGATAAAGCTTGCAGAGCATATTCACGGCGAGCACGATTGGTCGCTCGAAACGATACTGCAAGAGCAGGGCAACTGTCATCTTTACGAAAAGCTTGGCTACAAGCGCACAGGCAAGGTGCTGAAAATTAACGACAAAATGGATCTGATATCCTACATCAAAGAATGAACGGGAGGTCACGATATGCCTTTTAACATAATCACGGGAGATATTACAAAGGTGCGCGCAGACGCTATCGTCAATGCGGCAAACTCCTCGCTGCTGGGCGGCGGCGGAGTGGACGGCGCGATACACCGTGCAGCTGGCAGCGGACTTTTGGCAGAGTGCCGCACGCTCGGCGGCTGCAAAACGGGCGAGGCAAAGATCACAGGCGGCTATAACTTGCCGAGCAAGCACGTTATACACACCGTAGGACCTGTCTGGCAGGGCGGCACAAACGGCGAGCGCGAGCTGCTTACCGCGTGCTATAAAAACTCGCTTGAGCTTGCAGCGGCTAACGGCTGCGAGAGCGTGGCGTTCCCGCTGATATCATCGGGCATCTACGGCTACCCAAAGGACAAGGCGCTGCAGGTCGCTGTCAATTCTATCGAAAAGTTTCTTTCGCAGAATGATATGACCGTCACGCTCGTTCTATACTCAAAAAGTGCATTTCATATCGACGGCAGACTTTTTGAGGGGATAAACGATTTCCTTGACGGCAATCTCCCAAAGCCGCTGAAAGCAAAGCACAGCTTCTTCGGTGCAAGGTCTGCAAAAGCAGGTGCAGTCCCGATAAGAGAAAGAAGCGTACTTGAGGAAGCAGAAGATACGCCTATGTGCGATGAGCCTGTACTTGTACAAAGCTGCGGTGCAGTTGCTCCCACACAAAGCCTTGATGATTTTCTCAAAAGCCACGATGAATCGTTCTCACAAATGCTTCTGCGCCTCATCGACCAAAGCGGAATGACCGATGTGCAGGCATACCGCAAGGCGAATATCGACCGCAAACTGTTTTCAAAAATACGCAGCGATGTCAACTACAAGCCGAAGAAACAGACTGCGCTTGCGTTTGCTATCGCCCTGCAGCTTGACCTTGAGCAGACACAGGACCTGCTCGCCAAAGCAGGCTACAGCCTCTCTGACAGCCTGAAGGGCGACCTTATCATCAAGTATTTCATCATCAATAAGCAGTACGATATCTTCGTGATAAACCAGGCACTTTTTGCCTTTGACCAGTCGCTTATCGGCTGCTGAAAAAATGTCGCTTTCAAAGCGACCATCCCTTCTTGAAAGTGTGCTATTATGTAGCTGTAAACAAAAAACAACTCAAGATCTTCAAGGAGGGATCACTATGAAAAAGACTGCTGAAAAGACTCTCAACAACGTGACCGAGCTGGTATTTATCCTCGACCACAGCGGCTCAATGTCACCTCTGCGTGATGACACTATCGGGGGATTCAACACTATGATCGAGCAGCAGAAGGAATCAGGTACACCTGTACTTGTTTCAACTGTAATGTTCAGCGAGACCTCAAGCGTTATCCACGACAGAGTCCCCATAGAAAATGTCAAGCAGCTTACCCGCGATGACTACGCCCCTATGGGCTGCACAGCGCTGCTCGATGCGGTAGGTGACGCGGTCAAGCACATTGCAAATATCCACAAGTACGCGCGCAAGGAGGATATCCCGCAAAAGACGATGTTTGTGATAACCACAGACGGAATGGAGAACGCAAGCGTTAAATTCTCGCACAAAGAGGTCAAAAGGCTTATCGAAAAGCAAAAAGAGGGCGCAGGCTGGGAATTTCTTTTCATCGGTGCAAATATCGACTCTGTTGAAGCTGCCCAAAGCATCGGCATTGACGCACGCAGGGCTGTAAACTACACCGCAAGCGCCGAGGGTACAAAAAAGCTTTTCCGCGGCGTAGGCAGGGCTGTCAAGGAGGCTCGTATGTGCGGAAGCTGTGCTGACATCAGCGACGAGTGGAGAGAAGAAATAGAATAAATACAAACAAAAACTCGCAAACCCTTATCGGTCTGCGAGCTTTTGCTTTTTGTCAAACTATATGAAAAGTTTTATTAAGGCACATTCATCTTAAAGGCTTGCTTTGAGGATATCCACTACCTCGCTGCGATCAAGCTGCTTGTATCCGCCGCTGAGGATAAGCGTGGCATCTGCAATACCCTCTATCATATCTGCATTTGCACCAAGCTCGGAAATGTTCATAACAAGTCCCATTTCCTTCATCCAGCTCTCCATTGCGTCAAGTCCTTCACCGGCAAGCTGTTCATCGCTCTTGCCCTGCGCAGATACGCCCCACACATTCACCGCAAAGCGTGCAAACTTTTTAAGTCCGTATGGCATGATGTATCTGTAATACGGCAATGAAACAGCCGCAAGCGTCATTCCGTGAGTTGCATCGGTGTATGCGCCGACTGCCTGACCAAGCATATGCACCATCCAGTCGGTCGTCTTGCCTCTTGATA
>Ga0310691_10009020_pt1 | contig 10184 bp, 9 predicted proteins | sample 176DNAGHGlowgp2_FD_203887 | JGI IMG/M metagenome (GOLD analysis project Ga0310691, IMG submission 203887) | Sheep rumen microbial communities from Palmerston North, Manawatu-Wanganui, New Zealand - 1766 DNA GHGlow gp2 (v2) (version 2) | ecosystem: Host-associated > Mammals > Digestive system >...
ATAACATCAGCTCCGTTACATAGCGGAGAATATAGGTAAAGGGGTTCCATTTTGCGCTGTCCGAAAGGAAGGCGGGAAGGAACTCCATGGGGATGATGCCGCCGGCCAGATAAAGGAGCAGGACGGAAAGCAGAAGGCCTGCCATGGCGGTGACATCGGGCTTTTTGATCAGGTAGACCAGACCCTGGTTCATAAGGGCGATCAGCATGACCACGGGGATGATCCCCCAAAGGGTTTTCAGCGAGGGAGAAAGACCGGTCAGGAGGATGCCGCAGAAAATGAGCAGAAATACCAGATAGAGCAGCATGGTGGAAACCGTGTATTCGCTGAAAAAGATCCCCTTTCGGGTCATACCCTGCATGCTGCGTCTCAGGCAATAGGTGGAGCTGGTTCCCCGGACAAACCAGGCAAATAGAAATATGGTCAGCATCAGGATCATCAGAAGGAAGGAGGCCGTCAGCTTTTTCTGAAGGCTGTAGCGGGTCAGCGCATCGAAGGGAACCTCCCGGAAAAAGGCGCTTCGGGAAAAGACAAAGCTCATGTTGCTGAGGTTGACATCCCTTTCCAGCTTATGGAGAGAATCTGCATCCCAGCCGGCAGCGGCTCCGGTATCGAAGGCGGAATAGGCAGCGGACTCTGCCGTGCCGAGGAAATCCGCATAGGAAATGATGAGGTCGGTGACGATATGCTCCTCCAGGGAGTTGTTTTCTTTCAGAATGATCTCTACAGGCTTATTATCCCCGTGGGAAAGCCCGGCAAGAAATTCGTCGGGAAAGACCAGAAATACCGTGATCTCGTCATTTTCCAGAAGGGCAAGGCCCTCGTCCCGGCTGGAAACGGCATCCATATAAATGCCATCCCGGAGATTGGAAAGATTATCCAGAACGGACTGCTGAAGCTCCTGGTAATCCGCGCCCTCAGGAAGATAAAAGGCAATATGGATATCACTGAACTGCTGATGCTCGAAAAGGATTCGGCTGCCGAAGCGCGTGATAAAAAACGCGGCGCCGAGAAAGAGCAGCGTATAGGTAAGAAGCAGGGGGATCAGCCGCCTGCCCCGCAGAAGGTCTGCTTTAAGAAGAAACAGATACCGGCGGCCCATCATAGAGTACTCCTCAGAAGAGCGGCAGGGTCGGATGCGGGCGGAACCGGCTGAAGGGTTTTATCCTTCAGCAGCCATACGTTGCTGGCCCGGTAGAAGGTCTCTTTTTCATGGGAGGCGATGAGGATCGTTCCGCCTTCCTGCATGAAAAGGCCAAGATACTGCATGATATCCTCTCTGGCCATCATATCGAGGGCAGTGAAGGGCTCGTCCAGAAGAAGGACTTTGGGCTTGTTGATCAGAACGGAGGCCAGAGCCAGACGCTTCTTCATTCCGCCGGACATATGACGGATCGGTATATCAAGGAGCGGAGTGATGCCCAGCATGACGAGCGGCGGCTCCGCTATGGCCGCAAGAATCTCTTTCTTCTTCAGCGGCGTCCAGAGACGGAGATTGTCCAGGGGGGAGAGCTCCGGCATGAGTGCATCCTCCTGGGTAACGAATCCGAAATTCGGCCTGTAGGCCTTCCGGTCCAGGCTGGAAATGCCATTATAGCTGATCGTCCCGCCGGCAGGCGTAAGGATGCCTGCTGCTGCGGAAAGCAGGGTGGACTTGCCGCTTCCGTTAATGCCCAGAAAGGCATTCATGGTTCCGGGGGCGGCAGTAAAGGATGCCTGCTGCAGGATGATCTTTTTTTTATAAGAGAGTGTAACGTCCTCAAAGCTCAGCATAGCGGCTCCTTTTTAACGGTCTTCTTCGATCACCTGGAATTCCAGATAATCAAAATCGATGGATTCGATAAAGCAGTCGGAGGTAAAGCGTGTTTTGGCGTGGCGGATGAATTCCCGGTTGTTTTTCTCCAGCCAGATGGGAACGGCCAGATCAAATTCCCGGCAGATCTGGTCCAGGGCTGTCCGGACTTTTTTGGTTCTGGTCATACTTTCATCCGTAATCTCAGCCACTGTGTCACGGATCATATGATTTTGCAAAAATAATTTACCCCAGACGCGAAACATGGTACAATCTCCTGTGTGTGATTTCAAAAAACTGATACAAGTATATCACAAAAGAAACACAAATAAATGATAAAAATATATTTTAACAGAATACGCAGGTGTTGACAGGCGTATTCATGGTATTTTGCAGAATCTTTCGTACTAACAGGAGGTGACTGGTATGGGAGACGAAATGTTCAGACAGGACCCCAATCAGGAGGATGAGCCTACATTCGTTCAGCCGGAGAGTTTTTCCGGCGAGGCGGCAAAATCGGCATTTACACCGGAGCCGGCATTTTCCAGTGAGTCAGCAAAGCCGGCATTTTCCAGTGAGTCAGCAAAACCGGCATTTACACCGGAGCCGGCATTTTCCAGTGAGTCAGCAAAGCCGGAAGCGGCATTTTCGGGCGGGCAGGCGGAACCGGAGTTTACGCCGAATATCGATCAGCAGGATGATATCCGGAATAATATGCAGGAAGGGCTGCAGGAAAGCAGCGGCTACCAGAGGGTAAGTGAACCGTCTGCCGGGATTGGCGTGGAATATGAAAAGGAACTGGATGCAACCACGCAGTTTGCCTGGAAGCCGGGAGATACCGCCGCGAATATCATTTCGGAAAAGGAGATTCGGGAGGAGCTGCCGGAGAATCCCGGCCGGAAAAAACGTCCGAAAATGAAAAGCACGGACAGCAATGACTCCGGGAAGAGAAAAACCGGCTTCGGCCGGCTGCTGGTACTGGCTGTCGTCTTCGGTCTGGTTGCCGGAGCGGCCTTCCAGGGCGTAAACCTGGGGATCAAAAAGCTGACGAAAAAAGATGATAAACAGGTGGAGCTGGCTGAGTCAAAGAAAAAGTCCGAAGCCGTGGAGTCCGTAGAAGGAATGGAGGGGAATGCCGCCGGCCTTCCGGATGTTTCCGCGATCGTGGAAACGGTTGAGCCCTCCATTGTTTCGGTTACGGTGATCATTGAACAGGAGGTTCAGTATTATTTCCAGACCTATACCCAGGAAGCGGAGGGTGCAGGAAGCGGTATCATCATCGGAAAGGATGAGCAGAAGCTTTATGTGATCACCAATTATCATGTTATCCAGGGAGCGGATAAGATCAATATCGGCTTCTGTAACGATACGATGGCCGAGGCCTATGTCACAGGTTTTGATGCGGATCAGGATATCGCTGTGGTTGAGGTGCCCTTCAGCAACCTGGAGGGGGATACGGCCAGCGCCATCAAGGTGGCTACGCTGGGCGATTCGGATGAGCTGAAGGTGGGCCAGGCAGCCATTGCCATCGGTAATGCACTTGGCTTCGGCCAGTCCGTGACCGTTGGTTATATCAGTGCCCTGAACCGCGGAGTGGAAGGTTTTGACGGCAATTATATCCAGACCGATGCGGCTATCAATCCCGGTAACAGCGGCGGCGCCCTGATCGATTCGCAGGGACGGCTGATCGGGATCAATTCCGCAAAGTATGTGGACAGCAAGGTAGAGGGCATGGGATTTTCCATTCCCATCAATACGGCGATGGATATTGTAAATGATATCATCGACGGCACCCAGGAAAAGAAGGCGGTCTTCGGCGCCAGCGGCTTTGATATCGGCTGGGAGTATTCGGAGATCTACAATCTTCCCGAGGGCATTTTTATCAACAAGGTCAATAAGGATTCTCCTGCGGATAAGAGCGGAATCCGGGAAAAGGATATTATTGTTGAAATTGACGGAAAGTCTGTATATACTATGGAAGAACTGAAAACCATTATTGAGGAGAAAAAGGTGGGAGATTCCCTTTCGGTGACCTATTACCGGGCTGACCAGAACGGTAATTACCAGAAGAACACCGTTAAGGTGACTCTTGCCGGACAGTAAGCTATGTTTAAACTGATCAGCAGGGACGGGAATGCGAGATGCGGCGTCTTTTCTACGCCGCACGGAGATATTCCCACACCGGTATTTATGAATGTGGGAACCGCTGCCGCCATTAAGGGAGCGGTTTCCGCTGCGGATCTGGAGGAGATCGGCACGGAGGTGCTGCTCTGCAACACCTATCATCTGCATGTCAGACCGGGAGACGGCCTGATCCATGAGCTGGGCGGTCTCCAGCCCTTTACAACCTGGAAAAAACCGATTCTTACGGATTCCGGCGGCTTCCAGGTTTTTTCGCTTGCAAAGCTCCGGGCCATCAGGGAGGAGGGAGTGACCTTCCATTCCCACATTGACGGCCGGAAGATCTTTATGGGGCCGGAGGAAAGCATGGAGATCCAGTCTCATCTGGGTTCCACCATTGCCATGGCCTTTGATGAGTGTCCGCCCTCCAAGGCGGCGGACAGCTACATCGAAGCCTCTGTTGCCAGGACCACCCGCTGGCTGGCCCGGTGCGTGGAGAAGATGAAGGAGCTGAACGCCCGGGAGGATGCGGTGAATCCGCAGCAGATGCTTTTCGGCATCAACCAGGGCGGTGTTTCGGACAGGATCCGCATTGAGCATGCAAAAACGATTTCGGAGTTTGACCTTCCCGGCTATGCCATAGGCGGACTGGCCGTGGGAGAGAGCCATGAGGAAATGTATCATATTCTGGATGTGACCCTGCCGCATCTGCCGGATAACAAACCCAGATACCTGATGGGTGTGGGTACGCCGGCGAATATCCTGGAGGCGGTGGACCGCGGGGTGGACTTCTTTGACTGTGTTTATCCCAGCCGGAACGGACGCCATGGCCAGGTCTATACCAATTTCGGAAAGCTGAATCTGAAGAACGCGGCCTTTGAAAAAGACATGCGTCCCATTGAGGAGGGCTGCGGCTGTCCGGTATGCAAAAGATATTCCCGTGCATATGTACGGCATCTGCTGAAACGGGACGAAATGCTGGGCCTGAGATTTTGCGTCTTGCATAATTTGTATTTTTATAATAATATGATGAAGGAAATCCGGGAGGCTATTCAGACGGGAACCTATCAGTCCTATAAAGAAAAGAAGCTGATGGCCGTAGCCGGTGAGTAAAAGAAAAGGAGAATGCAAAATGTTTTTTTTAGCTAATCAAAATTCGGCTATGGGCGGTGGAATAGGAATCCTGCTGTATCTGATCTTTTTCGCAGCCATCTTTTATTTTCTGCTGATCCGTCCCCAGAAAAAGCAGCGTGCTGCGCAGCAGGATCTGATGAGCAGCCTTGCGGTAGGCGACAGCATCATGACTACCAGCGGATTTTTCGGAACTGTGATCGATATGCCCGATGATGATACGGTGATCGTGGAGTTCGGTAACAATAAAAACTGCAGAATTCCCATGCATAAGCGTGCGATCGCTGAGGTGGAAAAGCCGGAGAGCGCTATTGCGGGAGCGGAAGAAGAAGTGAATGATGATGCAGAAAAGAAGGAATCTAAAAAGAATAAGAAATAAGGCAGCCGGCGTCCTTGTGATGTCCGTATTGCTGGGACTTCTTTCCGGATGCGGAAAGAAGAAGGACGAGAAGTACGCGTCCCCTTCCTTTGACAAGACCTATTCGCAGAACGAACACCGTCTGGATGAGGATGTCGAGGCGGAATATAACGAGGCCTCCTACGGAGATGCTGCGGTAGCGGAGAAGAAAGAGAAGATCAGTTTCCGCCTGCCTACGCCGCCTACGCCCGTTCCGGCTTATTGCGGATATTACAGCGATACGGCCTATGCCAATCCCTTCCTGAATCTGGCCTTTGACGGCGCGGGCACAGAGTGGTATTTTTACGATACGGCCAAGCTGGCCGCAGCCACGGGACAGACGGAGGACGAGGTGACGAATTTCCGGGAGGGGATCCGTACACCCTATGATTACGAAACAGCGTACTATGCCATCATGTATACCCGGACGACGGCTTCTAATATCATTATTTCTTCGATCAATCCGGATAAATATAAGATAGAGGGGCTTTCGGCGGGCAGCTATATGAAGTCCGTTGCGACGAAAAACGGCGGACGGATGCTGACCGGCGCGCACTTTCTGAACAGGGATTGCTATGTGGTCGATATTCCCGAGGCGGAGAACGGCGTCGGGCGCCGCGTACAGTATGCCTTCGATCATGATGATCTGATCATTCTGATCACCTTAACTTTACAGAAAGAGGATAAGCTTGAAGATATTCTGGCGAGATTCACAACACTTGAATAAAAATGCAGGGGAGCCCCGGGGATTCCGGGGCTCGTCTTCCGTCCGGGGAATCGTGCATATCATTCTGGCGGCCTTTTGTTTTATGCTGATGACGCTGTTTCTCCGGCTGGCCGGCGACCTGCCCACCATGGAGAAGGCTCTTTTCCGCAATGTGGTGGCTATGGTGGTGGCGGCGTGTATGCTCCTCAGGAGCGGAGGGGGCTTCCGGGTCAAAAAGGGCTGCGGGAAATATGTTTTACTCCGTTCGGTGATCGGCGCCCTCGGCGTGATCTGCAATTTCTGGGCCATTGACCGCCTTGCGCTGGCAGACTCCAATATGCTGAATAAGATGTCGCCCTTCTTTGCCATGCTGATGTCCGTTTTTATCCTGAAGGAGATACCGGACCGGTTTGAATGGGCCACGCTCTTTCTGGCCTTCAGCGGGGCGGTGCTTATTGTAAAGCCGACCGCCGGGCTGGCCAGCTTTCCCGCTGTGATCGGGCTTCTCAGCGGTTTTTTCGCCGGAACAGCCTACACTTTTCTCCGGAAGGCAGGAAAAAAAGGAGAGAGAGGACCGGTCATCGTCTTTTATTTCTCCTTTATCTCCACCCTGATCGATCTGCCCTTTTTTATCATGGATTATGAGCCGATGTCGGGGAAACAGCTGCTGCTCCTTCTGCTTACCGGCCTTTCAGCCATGGGCGGACAGCTGAACATTACGGCGGCGTACACCTGTGCGCCCGCCAAGGAAATCTCGGTTTTTGACTATTCCCAGGTGATTTTTGCCATGCTCGCGGGATTTTTTGTATTTTCCGAGGTTCCGGACTTTCGCAGTCTTCTCGGATTTGTTATAATCATAGGGACGGCGGTTGCCAAATGGAAATACAGTAAAGGGAAGAGTGATGAAAAATAAGCAGAGGGTATTAAGAGATCTTTTGATCGGCATGTTTGGCGCTGCGCTTCTCATGGGAGCGGAGTGGCTTCTATATTCCCTTGGACCGGGGAACGAGAAAAACGGATTGATTCAGTCAGGCTGGGCAAAAATGCCCATGTGGCGGTTCGAGGTTTCCATGCTGCTTTGCGCGGGCGGCATGCCCCTTTTTGCAATCGGGCTTCATGCGGCTGTGCGCGTGGTAAACAGCGCAAGGAGAAAGGGTGACGTGGCTTCCGTGCGTATGGCGGAGCTGTTTCATCTATCCGCCAATGCCGCGATCATCGGTTTTTTGTTCTGGCATACGGTGAATATCATTCTTCCGGTAATCTATAAATCGCTTTTTGAAACCTCTCTGATGGGAGCGGAAATCTTTACTGCGGTGGAGAACATCTTTTATGTGCTTGCCATTCCCTTTTATGTTTACCGTATTGTGGCATATGCGGGAACGTCGGTTGCGGTCATCTATTTTGCTGTAGTGGGCAGGCTCAGAGTTTCCAAAACGGTTATTCTTCTGAACCCCGGTGTTATGATACTGGCAGGCTGGGGCATGCAGTACCTGCATAACAGCAGGCTTTCGGATTTTGCATCGGCCTTCGGCAGCTTCGGCTTTCTGCTTCTTCTGGCGGCCATGATCCGTCCGGTATCCCGCAGGATGGAGCGGGAGGGAGAGAGAGGATAGGTTATGAAACTGGTTTCATGGAATGTAAACGGAATACGGGCATGCAATGAGAAGGGCTTCCCCGAAGCTTTTCAGAAGCTGGATGCGGATATATTTGCCATCCAGGAGAGTAAGATGCAGGAGGGGCAGCTGGAGCTGGAGCTTCCCGGCTATCATCAGTATTGGAATTACGCCAAAAGGAAGGGCTATTCCGGAACTGCCGTTTTTACGAAAAAGGAGCCGGAGAAGGTGACCTTTGGCATCGGTATAGAGGAGCATGATCAGGAAGGTCGACTGATCACGCTCGATATGGGAGATTTTTATTTTGTCTGTGTCTATGTACCGAATTCCCAGAACGAGCTGAAGCGCCTTTCCTACAGGATGCAGTGGGAGGATGATTTTCGCGCGTATCTCGTACGTCTTGACAAAGAAAAGCCGGTGATCATCTGCGGCGATCTGAACGTTGCCCATCAGGAGATCGATCTGAAAAATCCTTCGTCCAATCATAAAAACGCAGGCTTTACGGATGAGGAGAGAGGAAAGATGACGGAGCTTCTTTCAGCGGGTTTTACCGATTCCTTCCGGCATCTTTATCCGGACAGAAAGGATATTTATTCCTGGTGGTCTTACCGGTTTCATGCAAGGGAAAAGAATTCGGGGTGGCGTATCGACTATTTCCTGGTTTCCAACCGGGTGGCTGATAAGATCCGGGAGGCCGAGATCCACACGGATATCCTCGGCTCGGATCACTGCCCGGTATCGCTGGAAATTGAGCTGTAAGATAAATCTGCGGATCATCAGCTGGGGGCAAAATACCTTTTGACCCCAGCATCATAATATTGAAAATAATATGAAAAGATCCTGCCTTAACGGGCAGGATCTTTTCAGTATTCAGATTCTTTTGTACCGGTATTTATATTCATTTGTACCGGTTCAGCAGGCGCTGCAAAATCCTTCGGGACGTCCCTGTACGTTATATGGTTTCCGGTCAGGACTCCCGGATCTGGATCCGGCGGATCTTTCCGCTGGTGGTCTTGGGAAGCTCCGGAACAAATTCCACATACTTGGGACGCTTATAGGAGGCAAGAGCGCTCCGCATATACTTCATCACGTCTTTTTTCAACTGATCGGTGGCCTGCGTGCCGCTGACCAGAACGATAGAGGCCTTGATGGCCTGACCGCGGATCTTATCGGGAACTGAGGTTACCGCGCATTCCAGAACATAGGGCAGCTTCATGATCTCGTTCTCGATCTCGAAGGGGCCTACCCGGTAGCCGGCGGACTTGATCACGTCATCCACCCGGCCAACATACCAGTAATAGCCCAGTTCATCGCAGAAGGCGGTATCGCCGGTGTGGTAGAAGCCGTCGTGCCAGACAGAGGCAGTTTTGTCCGGATCCATGTAGTAGCCCATGAAAAGGCCGATGGGCTTATTTATGTCCGTCCGGATGCAGATCTCGCCCACCTCTTTGGGCTCGCAGGGCGTGCCATCCGGCCTGAGCACATGTACATCATAGAGCGGATTGGCCTTTCCCATGGAACCGGGATGGGGCTCTGTGCCCTTCAGACAGCCGATGATCATGGTGGTCTCGCTCTGGCCGAAGCCTTCCATGATGGAAAGACCGGTAGCATTCTGGAATTTCCGGAACACCTCGGTGTTCAGCGCCTCGCCTGCGGTGGAGGCGTGCTGAAGGGAGCTGAGATCGTATTTGGACATATCCGCATGCACAAGCATCCGGTAAACGGTGGGTGGTGCGCAGAAGGTAGTGATCTTGTATTTTTCCACCATGCCGAGGATTTCCTTGGCAAAGAATTCGTCATAATCATAGACAAAGATCGGCGCCTCGCAGAGCCACTGACCGTAGATCTTTCCCCAGGCGGCCTTGGCCCAGCCGGTATCGCTGATGGTAAGATGCAGTCCGTTGGGATCCACCTGATGCCAGTATTTTGCCGTGATGAAGTGGCCCAGAGGATACTTGCAGTTATGCAGCGCCATCTTCGGATAGGAGGTGGTGCCGGAGGTAAAGTACATCAGCATGGGGTCGTCGCCGCCGGCGGAATGCACGGGACGGCGGAAATGGGAGGAGAAGTAGCGGAGCTCCTGGTTGAAGCTCTTCCAGCCTGTCCGGGAGCCGCCGACGGCAATCTTTGCCTTGAGGCCCTCGTAGCCCTTCAGAGATTTGTTGATTTCGCTGATCACCTCACCGTCGGTTGTCGCAATCACGGCATCAATCTTGCCTGCCCGGAACCGGTATTCAAAATCCTTCCGTGTAAGAAGATAGGTTGCGGGGATGGCGATGGCGCCGATCTTGTTGAGAGCGAGCATGCAGAACCAGAACTGATAATGCCTTTTCAGTACCAGCATGACCCTGTCGCCCTTCTTGATCCCGATATAGCTGAAATAGTTGGCTGCGCGGTTGGAGTAGAGCATCATATCCAGAAAGG
>Ga0310691_10009022_pt1 | contig 10183 bp, 15 predicted proteins | sample 176DNAGHGlowgp2_FD_203887 | JGI IMG/M metagenome (GOLD analysis project Ga0310691, IMG submission 203887) | Sheep rumen microbial communities from Palmerston North, Manawatu-Wanganui, New Zealand - 1766 DNA GHGlow gp2 (v2) (version 2) | ecosystem: Host-associated > Mammals > Digestive system >...
CTTACCTCATAACTTATAATCATACCATGTTGCCTTTCATACAAGAAAAGGTAATTCCTTTTGTGGCTGATTTTCTTCTGGTGATTGTTGAATTTGCTGAGCGGACACTTGTTCCACCATGTTAATATCAAGTGGCTGTTTGCCATATTCTATAACGGTATTACCTGTTATTATTGCTCACATTAGTAGTGCTAAAAAACTCATAACATTGTTTAATAAATAAAATCTTATCAATCCAATCATTTATAATTACTGAACATTGATTCATCGTTTTCTTTTTCCACACTATATACTGATATCTTAAATCATCTAACTGAATTGATTGTGTTCCGCATTCATTTAGCTTTCTCTTTCATACTTCTATATCTTCAGTGTTCTTTCTCTGCTATATACTTTCATATCTCTGTAGCCTCTGTTATAGGTTTCTTTCTTCCCTTCTCTTCTAATATAACCTCAGACCTTCTGATGTTGTATTGTTCTTCTTCGGATAAAGCTAATGTAGATTCTTTACTTGCCAATACAGACATATTAAATTCTATCCTACTAAGTTTTACCATATCTTTTCTTGTAGGCATATCTGAATTTATAATGGCTGATGCCTGGTCTAATAAGTTACTCCACTCCATTTGTGTTTACTGGTCTTAACTCCATAAAATCTATATTGATATATCTTTTTAATTTATGTACTGCAGTGATAGGTATACTTCATGTCTTTCTCCAGTTATTCAATGTACCTTGTGCTATCTTTACCTTCTCACAGAATTGTTTATCTGTGTATCAGTTACGCACACAATACATTGTTATCCTTGGTTCAATATCACTAAACGCATACCTTATTACTACTCATCTTCACATTCACATGGTATTGTTTAGTTAAAATCTAAAAAGGTGCATCAAATTCTTCGTCTTCTGTAACTGGTGTTCAATCTACTTTAGTCTCTGTTCACATTTTCCAAAAAGCATCTCAATCCTTAACTAATGCTGCATTGATTGCTGGGATAATTGTATCTATTACCCATTCATCTAGTTTGGTCTCATCTCTTTTAACTACTTCTCCAGTCTCTGGGTCTTTAACCTCTCTTACTCTACTAGATATCTCTTCTGATACATCATACTTTGCTGTTGCCTCATTCCATTTAGAAAAAGGATTATCGTATCTCTCTCAGTCAATAAGTATTGATACATATTTATTTTCATTATATACACCAGTCTTTAGGTTAATGTTTTTTATCTTCACATCTTTTGAAGCTGCTGCATATAACTTAAATAAGATATTCCTCATGGTTCTTCCTAACTTCATACCCCACTTAATAGAATTGTTTTCTGCATCCTCTAACTCTAATGATGCATACGGTCAAAACTGTGTGTCTCTTACTTCTATATTCTTTAATGTTCCCTCAATGAATGCTCATTGTCAGATGCTTTCATTCTCTGTTCAATTCCATTTTAGAATATTAAAAAAAGGAGTCTCATTCCCCTTACCAAAGTTCTCTAATTTAGCTTTTAAAAAGTTTTTTGAACTGTCGTAATTTCCCCAAGTCATTTGTAAATAATAATAAGAATAAATAATTGGGTAGTTTATTGAGATACCCAGCTCATGTATTTAGAATGGCAATTTAGAATCATCTTCTGGATTAAACTTGTTTATGTAGTCTTCACATTTAGTTTTTAGAATTACTAATGTTTTCTCCATGTTAAAGTTTTCATCCTTCTCAGTATCAAACTCTAATTCTATCTCTATCATAGGCTTGATGTTTTCATATTGCCTTAAAGCATATGTTCTGGTTAAACCAGCTTTTATTGTTCACTTCATTTTTAATCTAAGTTAATTTGTAAAACCTTTTCATATAATTTTTCTGCAACTTTCTTAGCCTCATCTACTGTAGTTGCCTTGTGGCTTGCAAGTTCTACATATCCAACCTTCCATCATAAGTCTCCAGTGATTTCGTTCTTAACAAACACTGAACACATGCGACCCTCATTGGCTTTAATGATAGAGATTCTACAATTACCTCTCTCACATTCATAGAACTCAAACCTTTCGTCTGATTTCTCTTCATTGCGTATAAACTCTAGCATTTTGTTGATTAGTTAAGAAATAAAACCTCTGCATTCTCTTTAGTAACCATTATTCAATTCTTTATTATGAAGAACATTTTTTCTAAAGTTCTTCGTGGGTCTCTGTCTAATGAGATAACCCCTTCTTTTCTGTGATTCAACTCATAACATTCCTCATATTCTCAGTATCACATAGATAGTCAATAGTTTTCAGAAATCTTTTTCCTAAACTCTTGGTCTTTGTAATACTTTTCTGTGAACTCCTTTAGTTCATCCTGGAGTGAAATCTGTAACTCCTTCAACTCCAAATCTACATCATAGTCGGTCATTTTTGTAGTAGTAAAGTATAAAAATGTCATACACTGACATTGGTATCATAATGATTTAAAATTAAAATGCAAGACTTTTTTTATTCTTTTTTTATTCTTCTGTAATTCAGTTCCTAACTGTTATTATTGATAATCTCTTTCTTCTTCTGGATAAAATCATATCGTTCAATGATATTATTTTCATATCGTATCTGATTATATGATACTGATTGTTTATCATTCAACATCTCTTCTACCTTATCTTGTCCCAGCATCTTAATCATTTTAATTGTATAGACTTTATAGTTTCCTCATAGTGTGCAATTCTCTACATAACTTTGTGGATAACAGTTTTTGATATCAAATCTGTATTTATTTATTCCTCTTGATATAAAGTGTCAGCATTGTGCATCTTTCCAAAACATCCTTACTCCACTTGTTATACATGTAACATATCATTTATCATCAGCATAATAAAGTCTGCAATATTCTGAAAAAACACGGTCGGCTATATCCTTCCGTGTTATTTTCCCTTGCGGCTTTCCTGTTCTCTTCCGATATTCTTTTACTATCTCTAAGAGAATTGGTTTAATGTTTTCTGCGGCCTTCTTTGTTTTCCACAGCATCTTAAATTTAGATGGGTCTATTGTTTGCATTATTTCCTTTTGTAGTATAAAATATTTTTTTCAATAATTCTACCATTAAAGTTTACATCATCTGGTATGATTTCGTTTATTATCCATCTACCTGTAGATGTAACAAAGCATAACGTATCTAATAGATTAATGGTCTCTAATACAAGATTCTCTTCATCATGTAATAGAATCTTGATACCACGTTGTGCTAGAAGGGTTTTCCAGTCCATTGTTCTGTATAGTCTCATTTATTAAAATAAATATCTACAAATCCATTTGCACCCTCAAATGTATCTTTATATTGATACAGGGTTACTTTTGCTTTTGTTTCTGGGTTTGTATTTTCGGGGTCTAAATCCCTATACACTTCAAATACTTGCGTACTATTATCTAATATCTTTTGCGTTCCCCTTACTCCAACCATTCATGCGGGCATGTATTGTTGTACTGAGTTAAATGGTTTTTTTGCATGATGTATTAGTATGATACATATATTCAATTCATTTTTAATATCTTGTAATATACTACTAATTTCTTGTTGCCTTACATTATCATTTTCATTTCATGGTATCTTATCCAAATTATCTATAACAAAGAATCTACATCATTTATCATAGTGTTCACGGATTGTATGTTCAATTCATCTTATAGTGCAATCTTCAGGTTTTACAATAAATAAATCTTTTAGGTTATTCATTTTCTCCATTTCCTGATTCACTATTATCTTTTGATTATCAGTATAGTTACCCGTTTGTGCATCATCCTTACTTATTCATGCTCTTTTCCTTGCTATCCTTAATTTCATATCAAATTCTGGTAACTCCAAAGATACATAACATACCTTATTACCAACCTCTACATTCTTTCTGGCTACAAAATAAGTAAATTCTGTTTTTCAACTACTCATGTATCCAAATAAAGTAATCAAATCTCTTTTACCTGGTCTACCAAATCTTTTGTTTAAGCTATCCAACCCCCAGGTGAAATCGGATTTAGCTGATTCTAAATAATCAATCATTGTTATTACTATTAAAGTATAAAAGGTTATAATAATTTATTTTCTGCTCAGTATTCTAATGCTTTCTTTTTCAGTTCAAAAAACTTTTCTTTTCCTAGTTCCTGTTTTAATCATTCATAATTTGTTTTCATTTTGTTTAAGAATAATCATAAATCATTTTCATAATCTACTTTAGGTTTTAATCCTTTAACTTCAAATAATCATTCCCAACCATTTTCTATAGATTGTTTTAATACCGCTATCATTCATTCTTCAGTTCATTTTCAATATTTAACCAATTTGTCTATAACAAGCTTGAATCATTTATCTGTTAGCTTTTCTAACTTCTTACTTCTAGTATGATTGTATTCTTCTAGTCGTTCTATAACATTATCACTAAATGTCAAGTCGCCCATACAAATGTTTGTGAGCCTATCGTTAAGATTCTTGTTTAAGGAAAAACTTTTAGTTTTTCCGTTAGGTATATTATTTTTATTCTTTTTATTATTATTATTATATGACTCGTCAAATTGACGAGTGCTAATTAAAAATTCTTCTATATTTTTTATTTTTACTCAGTTGTTAATTGATATCTTTCCACTCATCAAATTGACGAGTGCTGTTGTTACCTGCATTTTCCTATCAGTTCACATCCTAAGTTTTTTTTCATCAACGTTTATATATCAGTTCTTAACTAATTCTTTCAATGCCCTGGTAACAGTTGATACACTTGCTTTTGATATAAATGCAAGGTCTTCATTTTTTGTGTATATCCAACCTCAGTTTTTAGTCCAATAATATAAATAAGATAAAATCATCAATTCAGTTGCATTCACATCTAAAAATAAAAACTGAGTATACACTGGGTAAAAGTCTGCTCTCTGAACTAATCATGCATTATTTTTATTTACTTCGTTCTGTTGCTTTTCTCATTCATCATAAGTGAATAAAAACTCTTCTTTAGTTCATCCCATATATTCACTTGTAATACTTCATCATGTTTTTTCCATAATTATAACAAATAAGATGTAAAATAAACAAAAAACCTACTAACTGTGTCGTAGTAGGTCACTTTAGGTCTGATAGTACTTGCTACGACCCAAGTGACCATCAGTTAATAGGTTTTTTGCTTTTATACTTTTACTAGCAAAAGAAATATAAACATTTACTTATCAAAGTCAAGAGATATATGCAATTCGTATACATATACCTATTCATCCTGCTATCCAAAAGCATTGCATTTCATTTAATCAGATAAGCTTTCAGATAACAATTACTAAAAACCATAATCCTAAGAATAGCATTTTTCAAATTTGTCTTTAGGGATAAAAATTTGCAGCTCTCCATTAAATGATAAATAAGTTCAGATTTCTAATGCCTTTTTTACTGTGATTGTTAATTTTGATACTACATTCTTCTGGATAACCTCAATTTTAGCATCAGGGTTAGCCTTGCAAATCATTTCTAAACAATTCACATTGAATCAATACGCATTTAGTTTACGCATTGTGTGTTTCTCAGGGTCTCTCTTTACCCTAAAAATTCCCTCTCTAAAAGTTCATAACTTCTTGAACTTTCATACTCCACCATCCATTACAATGGTGTCTCAGATAATTCTAATCATTCTTGCATAGATTAAAGTATAAAAATCATTGAATTTTCTCAGTTCCTTTCGTACCAGAAAATTCAAATTTGGATGGTATAATATCTGGATGGATAAATTGTTCACCTCAAATATCAAACCATCTAATTTGCATTTTCAATAACGGTATAACCTACCAATTCGCAATAACCCTTCAATTACTAGCCTCTTCAACATCATATTCACAGTCTCTGTGGTATGCATCATAGTCAAAATACCTCTCATAAATACTATCATCTTTAGGAAATTCTAGTAAATCGTCGCAACTATCAAAATAACAGTCCATACAGTGATAAATTGTGTACTTGTTTTTTTCTACATCTTCAATAGCAAATTCTAAATCGTCAAAGTCGTAAATAGTTTTTCAATTCTCATAGCGTCAGTACTTCAATTCTAAAACTGCATAAACATCGCCTTCATCATTGTAGGATGATAAGTTTTCATCCATCATTTTTTGTGCTTTTTTAGTTTCTAAAAGCTCATCCAAAGTGTAGTTTTTCATCTTATAATAGTATAAAGTATAAAAACCAAGCTAAGAAGACTCATGTCTTCGTCTAATCAAATAGCTTGTTTTTGGGGGTTAAAGTTCAACCCCCAAAGTACAAACTATTTAATAGTGAAAAAGGTTAAAAGTGATTTTATCCAATTTAGCTTTTGATTTTGTGTTTTTGATTTCGTTTATGCATTCCTGCAATTCTTTTCCGTCAATATCCAACCACAAAAAGCCTCTATAATATTCAGTTCTGGCTTTCTGTATCAGGATTTTTTTTGTGAGTTCGTCACTCACTCTTGTTTTATCCATCTTGTAGTTACTTACCAAATAAAACCCCGCAAATACAGATAATACCACCTAGTACTATTCAAATAATGTCTAGCCATTCCATCTTATATTCAGTGTTTACTAAGTAAAAGTCAAAAACAAATCCCATCTATAAGTTTCGGTAAATCCAACCTCAAACTTATAAAGCTTGTCTCACATTCACCAACCACCAAATAATAAATGGTGTAATCCTGGTAAATATACCAGTCACTACCAAATAAGCCATTCAGTTTTTCATACTCATTTTGATAGTGCTCTTTCAGGTAACCTTTAGCAATTACCAAGCCTCTACAGTTTTTCATGTTTATAAAAGTATAAAATATAAAAGTCAAGCCATCAAAAGCCTGATTTTTACAAGTTACCAGTGGTAACCTGTAAAGTATCAAACCTTTAATTTTTGTACTCAAAAAGCGTGTAAACGTAACCGCAACCTCAACGGTATGCAATTTTTAAGTTTTTGCATTCCTCCCATCATTCCCAGTCGTTTTTCTCTAAATATTCCCAATTTCATGATTCACTTCTTGAATTGTAACCGCTTATACTCACCCTTGTATCTTGACCCCTGCAAAATTCCAGTAGTTCACTAGAATATTCGGTTTCATAGCTAGTTATAACCATGTTTTTTTCACTTCGGATGAAAAAATAAACGGATTCACCCTCAGGTGTAACCATATAATCAGGGTCACCCTCAAAAAGTGATAATTCCTCCCCTTCTTGCAAGTCTAATTCCTCTAATTCCTCAGGTGATAATTCCCATACGGTTTTTAGTTCTAGTTTTTTCATTTTCTTGTAGTATAAAGTATAAAAAACAAGGTCAAAGCCTTGACAGTTGAGGGCTACAAAGCAACCCCCAAAGCGTCAAAACTCTAATAAAGTCAGTCAATACCTGTGTAAAAGTACTCATTTTCAAAATCTTTCAGGTTCATAACTGGTAAATCCCTCCATTCTGGTCAAAAATACCTGGTTAATTGTTTACTTGTAGTTCTGCTTCAAGTCCAACAACCAGCCTTTCTTGAATTTTCAAAAGAAAATCTATACCAGTCACCCTTGACTTTTACCAGTTCAGGACATTGATAACTATAAAAAATAGTTATAACGTTCCCGTCTTCGTCTTGCCGTTTGCATTCAGTGGCTTGACAGCTTTTAAACTGCTCTTGTTTAAATAGTTCGTAGTTTTTCATGATAATATTGCGTAAAAGTATAAAAAGCTCAGGTCAAAAGCCTGATTTTTACAGCCTGCAACTTGCAAGCCGTAAACTATCAGAATTTTAACGCCTGTCTTCGTACCATTCCCTTATATCTTCGTTTAACTCGTCAACGTCAAACCCATAGTAGTCTATAAAGTCAATTATCCCCTGTTCATTCCCGTTTATATCCATCAAAACGGATAAAACCTCAATTTTTTCAGGTTCCCCCTCTAAAATTTCAGAAAAATAATTGAAAATAGTAGTTGTATCCATGTTTTTATATGGTAAAAGTATAAAAAGTTCAGGTCAAAAGCCTGATTTTTACAGGTTACAAACTGTAACCCGTAAACTATCAAACCTCTAATCATGCAATTCATAAGGGTTTTTATACGCCCCATAGTTCCATTTATCAAACTGCGCTATATTCCAGGTCTTTTGATGTTCTACAAGGTCACATAGGTATTGAGTCAATTCGTCAACCAAAACCCCAGGTCTCAATTCAAGTTTTGGGGCTGTAAGGTCAAACGTCAAACTAGGATGTTCCAGTCTTCCTTTGTAGTTCCTGATGGTTCTTTTTTTATTGTAGAGTTTTGTAAACCCCCTAGTTTTTGATATTCCAAGGTCAAAACCTTGAGTTTTTAAGTATTCCATCAAAGCCTTTTTTGTTAGGTCAATTCAATAGTAGTTCATATTGCTAGGTATAAAGTATAAAAACGAGGTCAAACCTCATAAAATCCTACACCCTAAAGCATAAGATTTTATGAGGTGACAGGATAAAAACCTATCAACTCATGATTTTATACTTTTTTATACTTCATATCGTAACTGTTAAATACCACAGGTCAAAACTGGATTTTCAACCCCGACCACCTCCAGCGGTCTGCATCATTTACACCATCATGTATAAGAATCTCCCACCCAATGTCAATAGAATTTTAAAAGAATGAATAAAAGCAATTCAGAATTGACAAACCAAAAACACCAGAAAGCAAAAAATCCCTAAAAAATCAAACCCCAGAAAAAAGAAAAAACAAGAACCCCCCAAGAGATAAAAAAAACCAAATCAGAAAAAAAGAAAAAATCCCTAAAAGTATAATAACCCCTAAAAGAATCAAACCCAAAAGAAAGAATCAAACCCTATAAGAAAGAATCCCCAAAGAAAAAAATAAAAACCCCACCATTTAAGCAATAAAGAAAAAAGAAAAAAAAACACATAAGCAACTATACAGCAACACACACACACCTACACACACACCTAATTACTAGCACCAGAGAAAGAAAGCCTCCCTCTTAAATCTCTTTTAGTCACGGTAAGAACTGGCAAAACCAAGCATTCCGAAAGCTTAAAAAAATAGCAGCATTCCGAAAAAAAAGAGGGTATACCCCCCGCCCATGAAAAAAAAGAAGGGGCCACCACCCCCCCAGGGGGAAAGTCCAATTCGCGTGCGGGAAAGTTTCAAAAAATCATGGGTACTACATTACATATATTTTTTACTATGTTACATATATTTTTCACCAATTCCCTTGCAATCCTATATGATATTTATATGATAAACAAAGGTAAAGACTTTTAAAATTTAGCACATAGGAATGATATACAGAACAAAAGCAGACCTCTTAGGTAGATTAGGAAAGGCTAGGTCGGATGTAAGATTGATAGACAGGATGGTAGGTAGGGGTGAAGTGAAAAAGACATCAGAATGATATGAGCTTAATGAAAATTTTTTTATCAAATGAGTTAATGAATATGATAAAAATATGATACAAGATAATACTGTATATGATAAAAATATAACATTACCAGACAACAACTTGGAAGATTGACAGCAATCAGACTTAGATTTTCAAATAGCTGAGAATGAGAGGTTGATTAAAGAACATGATGAGGAGATTAAATGAATTTTAAGTAGGTGTTATGAGCATATGCAGAAGAATAGATGTTTGCCATATCCTACCAGGAAAGAATTTCTTTATTGGGCCAAGGGGATGAGCATGGAATGAATTGATTCAGACTTCATGGATTAAATTTTTTTATTATTTAAACAAATAACATGAGGGTATTATCATTATGTGATTGAATTAGTTGCTGACATATAGCTTTAGAAAGGGCTTGAATATCGGTTGAAACATATTATGCAAGCGAGATAAAAAACATAGCAATACAAGTTACACAACACAATTATCCACAGACTATACAAATATGAGATGTGAGGAATATACACTATAAAGATTGAATATTATACACAGAGAAATGAGAGTTCAAAACGGAAATAGATTTGGTTATGTTTGGTTCTCCCTGTCAAACATTTAGTATAGCAATGCGCACAGATAAAAGAATTTGAATGGCTGATAAGGAAAAATCTTGATTGTTTTTGGAATGTTATAGGATATTACAAGAGATAAAGCCTAAATACTTTCTTATGGAAAATGTAGCGAGAATGAGAGATAGCGATGCTAAGATAATAACGGATATGATGTGAGTAAACCCTATAAGAATAAATAGTAAGTTGGTATCCGCGCAGCTAAGAGATAGGTT
>Ga0310691_10009023_pt1 | contig 10182 bp, 6 predicted proteins | sample 176DNAGHGlowgp2_FD_203887 | JGI IMG/M metagenome (GOLD analysis project Ga0310691, IMG submission 203887) | Sheep rumen microbial communities from Palmerston North, Manawatu-Wanganui, New Zealand - 1766 DNA GHGlow gp2 (v2) (version 2) | ecosystem: Host-associated > Mammals > Digestive system >...
GTTTCGGATGTCGGCCAGCCTTTTGTCAAGTATGCTTGTATCGCTACCGCTTAGAAGAAGTAGTAAGCACCGAAGCTGATACCGTGGAACAGATCGAAACCGACCTCGTTGCTGCGTGAAACATCCTTCATCCAAGTGTGCTTCTCGTCAGTTGCACCAAGCTTATTTTCGTGCTGTGCGGTTCGGACTGCATGCAGATTTTTACCGCTTCGCGGCGCTTTAGTAAAACCAAATAAAACCTGCAAAAACCAAAGAAAACCTGTTTATAGAGGTTTTGTCTTGTTTTTATTTGTTTTTAAGGCACTGCAAAGCTGTAAAAACTTGCAAGTAGTCTGGTTATACGCAGTCAACTGCTCAGGTCGCTAATTTTTACGCTCGCTGAGATTGAGCACTTACAGCGGGTCAACGTCGTAATACATCTGTAGCGAACTGTAGCGCTTGTCCTGCATCATCTGCTGCTGAGCCATGAGCAGGTATCGGCGCACGTCGGCGAGGTTGATGCCCGGCTCCAGCTTCACCATGAGCTTGCGGATGCAGAGCGATTTGACACGCGCCACGGCGGGCTTGTCGGGCCCCAGTATGCGGCCGCTGAACCACTGGCGCAGGCGGAAGCCCAACTCCTGGGCGGCGGTCTCTACGAGTGCGTCGTTGCGGTGCTTCAGGTAGACGTTGATGAGGCGGTAGAAAGGCGGGTAGTGAAACTGCCGGCGCTCGCTGCTGAGCATGCGGTAGAGGGCGTCGTAATCGTTGCGCACCACCTGCTGGATAAGTGGCAGGTCGGGCTGGCGCGTCTGCAGGATGACGAGTCCGCGCTTGCCTTTACGCCCGGCGCGGCCGCTCACCTGGGCCATCATCATAAAGGCGTGCTCGTAGGCGCGGAAGTCGGGCAGGTTGAGCATGGCGTCGGCATTCAATATGCCCACGACGCTCACCTTGTCGAAGTCCAGCCCCTTGGAAATCATCTGTGTGCCTATGAGCAGGTTGGTGCGCCCCGACGAGAAGTCGCTGATAAGCCGCTCGTAGGCATTGCGGGTGCGCGTGGTGTCGAGGTCCATGCGGCTGATGCGTGCCTCGGGGAAGATGTCGCGAACGTCGGCCTCGATTTTCTCCGTGCCGTAGCCTCGCGTCTGCAGGTCGGTGCCGCCGCAGTTGGGGCATTGCACCGGCACCTGGTAGACGGCGCCGCAGTAGTGGCACGTCAGCTGCCCCAGCTGGCGGTGCAACGTCAGCGAGACGTCGCAGTTCTGGCAGTGGGGCACCCATCCGCACTGCTTACACTCAATCATCGGGGCGTAGCCGCGGCGGTTCTGGAAGAGGATGGCCTGCTCACCGCGCTCCAGTGCATCTCTGACACGCGTCAACAGCAGCGGCGAGAAGGGGCCGTGCATCATCTTGCGCCGCTGCAGGTCCTGGATGTTGACCACCTGAATCTCGGGCAGTTCAATGCCGGCGTAGCGCTCCGTCAGCCGCACATAGCCGTACTTGCCCGTCTGTGCGTTGTGGTACGACTCCATGGAGGGGGTGGCGGAGCCGAGGAGGATGGAAGTCCCCAACAACCCACCCCCTGCCCCTCCCAAAGGAAGGGGAGACTGATTACCCTGCTGCTGATTGTCTCCGTTTATCGCTTGATTACTTTGCTGCTGATTATCTCGGGTAGAGGTATCTAAACTCCCCTCCCTTTGGGAGGGGCTGGGGGTGGGTTGTTGGTTAGGGGTGGGTTGTTGGCTGTTCATCATAATCGCCACGCTGCGGGCATGATACCTTGGCATGGGGTCCTGCTGCTTGAAGCTCGTCTCGTGCTCCTCGTCGACAATGATGAGGCCCAGGTTTTGAAAGGGCAGGAACACGGCGGAGCGGGCGCCGAGAATGACGTCGTAGGGGTGGCCGGAGAGCTGCTTCTGCCAGATTTCCACGCGCTCGGCGTCGCTGTATTTAGAATGGTAGATGCCTAAGCGGTCGCCGAACACCTGGCGCAGGCGGTCCATCATCTGCACCGTCAGCGCTATCTCCGGCAGCAGGTAGAGCACCTGACGGTGGCGGTCGATCTCGCGCTGGATAAGGTGGATGTAAATCTCGGTCTTGCCGCTGGAGGTGACGCCGTGGAGCAGTGTGACGCGGTGCTTGAGCATCGACAGCAGAATTTCGTTGTAAGCCTTGGCCTGCGGCTCGCTCAGCGGTTTGATGCGCTCGGGGTGTGGCTCGCCGCCATGGTTCAACCGCCCCACCTCCACCTCGTAGGTCTCCAGCATCTGGCGCTTGACCAGCAGGTTGATGGTCTGCAGGGTGTGGCCCTCGTTGAGAAGTTCTTCGCGGGTGACATTCCCTTGTTCACCCAAAAATAGGAAGTCGGTAAACGCCTTGAGCTGCTTGGGTGCGCGCTTGAGCATGTCGAGGGCGATGTGCTGGGCCTGTTCGCTCTGGAACTGTCGCGTCAGGCGGATGTAAGTCTCGGTCTTGGGCCTGTAGCCCTCTTCGGCCTTCAGACCGGCGGGGAGGGCGGCCTTGTACACCTCGCCAATGGGCGACATGTAGTAGTCGGCTATCCACTGCCACAGCCGATACTGCTCAGGTAGCAGTATCGGCTGTAGGTCAATCAGCTGCAGGATGTCTTTTACTTCGTAGCCCGCCGGTCGCTGGTCGTGGAGCCGGGCTACGATGCCCACATGGTTTTTGTTCTTGCCGAAGGGCACCAGCACGCGACACCCCGCCTTTACCTGCTCACGCCATTGCTCCGGCACGCTGTAGGTAAAGGTGCCGTCGAGCGGCACAGGCAGTATCACATCAGCAAACACCATTAATTATCACCTATCACCCATCATCCATCACCTATCACCCATCACCCATCACCTATCACCTATCACCAAAAATCACCCATCAGTGCCTCTGGCGGCGCACGGAGACGCGGGCGGCAGAGCTGCCTGATGACTCCCCTGACGACGAGCGTGAGCGGCGGTTGGCCTTCTCGGCCTTGGCCTTAGCCTTGCGTGCCTTCTTGGCGGCGGCCTTCACGTTCTCAGGGTTGGCGTTGGCTATAGAGTCGAGCGAGTCGCGCTTGTGCTTGTCGCCGAAGATATTGTTGCGGAAAGCCTCCAGTTCGGCCTCTATGCGCTGCTGCTCTTTGGTGTATTTGGTGCTGTCGCCGCCGGCCAGCTGTGCCAGCGTCTTGCCGAGCATGTTGTTGGTCTTGTAGATCTTGCCCTTATACTTGTTGAGCGTGAAGTAGTCGTCCATCGACATCACGGCAGCGTTGTTCACGTCGCTGGTCATGATGGTCTGTCGGCTGAGGAAAGGCTCCAGGTCGCTGTACTTCACCCAGAAGAGCGGGTACTGAGCAGCCTCGCCGCCGAAGTCGTCTTCGCGCATCATCACCGGGCAGAGGGCCAGCGGCTTGATGTGGAAGGTGGCGTTGCCCTGGTCGTAGTAGGCGCTCTCCTTGAGGTAGTATTTCAGCACCTCGGCCGAGGGAATGTCGCTGTTGTCGACCTTTAGCTTGCCGTCCTTCTCTTCGTAGAAGATGTGGAAGTTGTCGAGTACGGTCTTCATCTGCACCTTCGACGACTCCGAGAAGTCGTCGTTGCCATCGTTGGCCACCGAATATTCGTAGATGGGGATATAGCCGTTCTGCGCCAGCTTGAAGATATAGGTAAACAGGTTAAGCTGCTTGCCCTGCGGCTGTACGGGGTAGTAGAGTCCAGAGTTGGCTTCGTCGCTGAGGCTGAGCTCGCGGTAGATATCGCGGCGCCACACCACGTCCTCGGGCATGTCGAGGGCTACGGGGTAGCTGATCTGCATGCGGCGGGTCATGCCCTGCTGCGTGCCTTGCTGCTTCTTCTGCTGCTGTGCTTTCTGCGCCTGCTGCACGCGGCTCTTCTTGGGCTGAGCCTGCGCTTCGCTAATGAATAGTGAACAGTGAAGTGCAAATAGTGCCGCGAGCACCATCCACCGGCTGTCAGTCCATAATTTATTTGTTACAGTATTCATATTTCTTATATTTACTTTCATTTCACTATAATCTCCATCGGGTTCTGCAGTGTGCGCTGTATGCCGTCGGGGCCGACGGCGGTGACGCGCGAGATGTAGAACCGACGGTTGCGGGCCAGTTTGCGGAAGGTGTCCTTCTGGCGGTCTGAGAACTGTGCGCCGTTGCTGGCCATGGGCACAGCGTTACCCATGTTGTCGAAGAACACCGTCTCGAACGACACCACGCGGAAGGCGATGTCGAGGATGCCGTCGTCGATGGCGGCGCCGATGCCGTCGATACCCATGAGGCGAGCCTTAGGCATGCCGCCGCCACGGAATCGCGAGGGGTTGCCCTGCTCGTCTTTCATGGCGATGAAGGGCGTGGGGTCGGGCAACTTGCGCACGCGGAAGGTGAACTGTCCCATCTGCTGCGGACGGCCGGTATTGGTAGAGGTGACGGTGATGACGGCGTTCTCGCCAACCTTCGTGGGGCGGGCGATATACTTGCCGGGGCCCGTGGGCGTAAGTGTGCCGCCACTCATCGTGGCTTGAATCTTGTTCAGCGGTACGCCGGGCACGGAGACGCTGATGGGGTTGGAATAGCCGGCATAGAGCATGTTCATCAGGTCGGCACTGACGGTGGCCGACGGGTCGACGACGGTGTACTTCTGGGAGAAGTCGCGGCGGATACGGTCGCCGTTACCGTTGACGGTCTCTATATGTCCGGCCAGGGTGAAGTCGCCGGTGGCACCACAGATGCGCTCATAGACGTTGTTGCGCAGCGTCACCTTCTGGTTGCCGATGTAGATGTCGGGCACCTGCGTGGTGTCGACGGCAGCCATGACGATGTGGGCCGAGAACTTGTCGCCGCGCACGATAGTCTGCGAATTAGGAATGACGAAAGCCTCCAAGGCGTTGACGCGGATATCCTTCACGTCGATGTTCTGCTCCAGGGTGTGCAGAATCTCGCCCTCGGTGTAGCGCACGCTGCTCTGCAGCGTCGACAGCAGCGTGACGGCAGCGGTCGCCGGCATCGACTCAAACATATACTCCTGCCAGTTCTTGCCCAGCGTGCGCTGGCTTTCGGGAATGGTGGTAGACAGGATTTCGGCGATGGTGCGCCTCTGGCGGGCGTTGATGGCCATCTTGAGCATCTTGTTACGGTAGTCGTTGATGGTGTTGAACAGCTCCTGACCGCGGCCGCGGCCGGGGGCGAGCATCACCTGGTTGGCGGCCTCCATGTCTTCCTTGTTGCGGATGTTGTCAAGGTCGCCGTCCTTGCCGTCGGCCTCCTTGACGATGGCCACCTTCAGTTCGGCGGCCAGGTTGAAGAGCGAGTCGCTCAGCTGGCGCACGTACATGGCCTTGTCGTACCACTCCTTTACCTTCTGAGGGTTGGCCTTCATCTGGGCGCCGAAGTCTTCGTATATGGCGAGGTTCTCCTTGGTAGCATTGGCCGTCGTGCGCTTCAGGCTCTCCTCCACGATGGAGAAGCCGTTGAGCACCTCGTTGGAGACGTTCAGCGCAAGCATGGCCATCAAGACGACGTACATCAGGTTAATCATCTTCTGGCGCGGAGAAACTGGTCTTTTCTTTATTGCCATCGATTGGATTTACGATTTACTATTTACTATTTACGATTTATTTACATGCCGCAACAGGTATGGCGGCAGCAAATTCTTCACTCTTCATTCTTCACTCTTCACTTTTCACTATCGGAACGCTCTTCGGCATGTTGACCGTCATGGCCTCAATCATGCGGGTATAAATACGGTTGAGCTCGCTGATCTGGTCGGCCATCTTGCGTGTCTGCTCGTTAATCTCGTCGATGGTGCCTATCTGCTGGCTGGCGCCCTTAAGCTGCATCTCGTAAATCTTGCAGATGCCCGTCAGCGTGCGGTTCAGGTTCTCCATCTCCTCGCTGTCGCGCGTCAGGCGCTCGCTCTGCTCGGCCACCTTCGAGAGCATCTCCGTCAGGCGCTTCAGCTCGTCGACGTAGTTGCTCGTAGCCTCCTCCAGTTCGGGGTTCACCTGCGGCATGGGCGACACTACCTGGCCGCCGGCCATCGTCGTCACCGACGAGGCTACAGCTGCAATGGCCTCGGTATCTACCGTTGGAGCCCCACCGCCCTCAGCAGCAGCCCCGCCGGTACTACCACCGACAGCCCCGCCGCCGCTAACGACACCGCCGCCAATAACGCCGCCGCCACCGATAATGACGGTTCCACCGCCACTGTGTCCGCCGCCTTCGCCTCCTGTGAAGCCTTCGCCTCCTGCTAAGCCTTCACCTCCTGCGAATCCCTCGCTCTCGAGTCCGCTGTGCTGCGGCATTGCAACAGCCCCGCCTATCGGCATCCCCCCACCAACGACGACGGCGCCCTCAGCTCCTGCCAGGGCCTCTTCGGGCACATGCGTAGGCAGGTCCATGCCGTCGGCTGTCTTGTCGAACGGCCGGTCGAAGGCTGCTATGAAGAACACCACCACCTCGGTGCCCATGCCGAGGAACAGCATGACGTTCGCTCCCGGCAGGTGGGTCAGCTTGAAAAGCGTACCTAAAATCACAATCGACGCACCCCAGCTGTAGGCGTAGTTCATAAACGTCTGTCCGGGGACACTGTCAAGCCACTTCTGCAAGCGGTAGATGATATTGAATTTACTGTATCGTGTCATGGAAAGTTCTTTCGTTTTGTTCCGATAGTTCGTTATGTCATTATTACGTTATTTCGTTATTACGATATTCCGCCTTTCCGAAGTCTTATTTCCGCTTCGGACGCTTGGCGGGCTTCACCTTGTCGCTGACGCTGTTGGCCAGCGAGCGCACGCAGCGGAAACCGATGAAGGAGCGCGGCTGGTTCTGGAACTCGCTGCTGCGCCAGGCGGAGCGGATATAGCTCTCGGGGTCTTTCCACGAGCCGCCACGCACCGACTTCTTCTTGAAGCGGTAGGGGTCTTCCTTGGCAGCGTTGTAGCTCAGCTGCGGATTGACGTCGTTCATGGCGTCGACACCGGCCTCGGTATAGATGGTCGACGTCCACTCGGCTACGTTGCCTGCCATATCATACAGGCCATTGCTGTTGGAGCTGTAGATGCCTACCTTCGACGTAATCAGGTTACCGTCCTTGGTATAGTTGCCGTCATCGGGCTTGAAGTTGGCAAAGAAGCAGCCCTTGCCCGAGGCGATGGCCTCGTTCTCCCAGGGAAACTCTGTGCCCTCCTTGCCGCGGGCGGCGTATTCCCACTCGGCCTCCGTCGGCAGACGGTAGCGCTGCACATAGCGGGCGGCGGGGCCTAAGCCCTTGAGCAGGTACTCCGTGCGCCAGGCGCAGAAAGCGTTGGCCTGCTCCCACGTGACGCCCACCACGGGGTAGTCGTTATAGGCGGGGTTGGAGAAATAGTTGCGCATATAGACCTCGTTGTCGGCATTAGGGAAGTCGTTGACCCAGCATGTCGTGTCGGGGTATATATTAATAATGTAGGTATTGAGGAAGTCCCAGGGACTGCTCAGCGGGCGGTTGATGGTCTCACGCACAATCTTGCCCTCGTCGTTGATGTAGGCTGTGTCCTTGGATATCCATACCACTTCGTTGGGGTCGTCCTGAATGTCGGTATTGAGGTTGCGCTCAGAGAGTGCACCGCCGTTGTCGTTGGTAGCCTTCAGACGGTTGCGGCGCAGGGCGGCGGCGGTGTAGTCGTAAACCTCGTAGCGATAGTTCATCTGCGAGGCGTCGAGCATCTTCTCGCCCGTCACGGGGTTGGTGACGTAAAGGCTTTCGATGGCGCGCAACTCGTCTTCGTTGGGCTTTCGCGGCAGGTTCTTCTTCCAGTTCAGGTGAGGCTTCACGGGGTCGCCGTTCTTGTCCTCCTCAATCTTGTAGGTCTCGTCGCCGCCGTAGTTGGGGTCGGCCAGACGCTCGCGCAGGATGCTGTCGCGCACGTAGTTGACAAACTGCTTGTACTCGGAATTGGTAATCTCGGTGTCGTCCATCCAGAAACCGTCTATGGAGATGTCGCGGACGGGCGTCTGCTTACCCCAGAGGGAGTCTTGCTGCTCAAGCCCCATCTTCAGGTGGCCGCGCTTGACGAGCACCATGCCATAGGGCGACGGCTCGGAGAACGTGCGCCCGCTGCTGCCAGTAAGCTCACCACCACTGCCTGACGAAATCTTGCTGCCGAAGCAGCCTGTCAGTAGAAAAGCCAAAAGGAGGCAGACCCACCCCCGGCTCCTCCAGACCCACCCCCGGCCCCTCCCTGTATGGAGGGGAGTGATGTGTTCTGCTATGGAATTTAATCTGTCACTACTCATATCTTTCCTTATTTTGTTTCTTAATTCTTATAACTATTCTTACTCGAAGCTCTTGTATTTTTCTCCACTCCCTCACAGGGAGGGGCCGGGGGTGAGTCTACAGTATCCTCACGCTCTGGTGGCGGTTGCGGCCTTTCTTGCCAAAGTCGATGTCGGTCTGATAGCCGATGAACAACTCGTGGCTGCCATTGCCTAAACTGATGGCGCCGGTATAGGCCTCATAGCTGTAGCCTACCATCACCCCGTGGAAGTTGCCGCCTATATGCAGCGTCACGGAATTAGTGGGACTATATGTCACGCCGCCGTACATCACCCGTTTGTCGTTGGTGTATTTCAGGCGTGCCGTCACGTCGCCGCGAAAAGCCACCCCGTCGGTACGTCCCAAAACGGAAGTCTGCAACATAAGAAACGGATTTCTGAGCCGAATATTGTATCCGCCGGTAAAATAATAACTACTGCTGACAGATAACTCGTTGGTTTCACCCAGTTCTACAGTGGGGGCCGTCAGGTGGGTAGCCGACACACCGACGTACCAGAGGCGGTGCTGATAGTAGATGCCGGCGCCCAGGTCAAGGGCAGTACCCGTGACCGACGATTTGGAGAAGGCGTTGTCGTTGGCGTCTTCAAGGTCCACTTTCGAGCCGTCGAAGGTCTCGCTGAGCATACCGGCCTGTATGCCTACGCTGAGCATGCCACCAATGAGCCGGAATTTGTAGGCATATTGACCGGCAAGTTTCTTGTGGGAGAAGAGGCCGATGGCGTCGTTCATGAGCTGAAGACCCACGCCGTGGCGAGCGCCAAGGAATTGTAACGGCATGTCAGCAGCGATATACATCGTCCGGGGGTTGTTCTCAAAGCCTGTAAGCGTCATGTTGTAGGCGCCGACGACGTTCAGCACATTGTCTTTGCCTGCAGCGCCGGGATTATACGACGGTTCCATCGCCCAGTAGTGACTGAACGACGGATCGTACTGTGCACGAGCCTCATGAAGGCCCAACAGCACAACTATTACCAAGCATATATGCCTTGACACGTTATATATAACGCGCAGAACAGGTTTTTTATTGTGCTCACAGCAGACGTTTAATCTCCGCGTCGAGGTCTTTAATCTGTGATGAGCGCTTTACCAGGTTGTTCTGACGGTCGATGATAAAGAATTCGGGTACTGACGGCACGTTGTAACGCATCAGCAGCGATGAGTTCAGCCCGTCAGCATCGCGCACGCAAATCCACGGCAGGGCGTCGGTCATCTGTTTCCAGAAATGCTCGTCGCCGTCGAGCGACACTTGGAAAATCTCAAGCCCCTGCGCGTGATACTTATTATAATATTCGCGAAGCTCAAGGATGCGTTTGGGTGAGTCTTCCATGCCGAAAACATGGAAGTCGAGCAGTACCACCTTGCCCTTTAGGTCGGTGAGTCGCTGCTGGCGGCCGCGATTGTCGGTCAGTTCAATGTCGAGCACGCCGGTCTCTATCACCTTGCTGGCGTCGAGGGCGGCGGCCTGGCTCTTAGCCGCGGCAATGCGGGCGTTCTTCAGACCCTCAATGGCAATGTTGTGGAGGTTCTCGCCGCGGAGGGCACCGGGGTGGAACGTGTCCCAGCTGGTGGCCACGGCGGCAAACACGCGACTGTCTTCACGGTTACTTTTGGGGTCGAAGATGAGCCACGGGCCCAGGGTCTGAAACAAGGCGAAATAGGCATAGCTCTCGTTGGGCGCCTTGAAGATGTAGTTTGACGTGACATCCTGCTTATAGGTGTTGAGCATGCGCACTAGTGAGTCGCGAAACTCGGCGGGCGTTAGCCGGCCGCTCTGCTCAAGGGCGATGGCGCGCTGCTGCAGGGCCATCTGCTTGAGGGTGAGCTCCTTGATCTTCTCGTTGTTGGCAGAGCCGCTCACCTCGTAGTCGGAGGCCATCTG
>Ga0310691_10009025_pt1 | contig 10181 bp, 9 predicted proteins | sample 176DNAGHGlowgp2_FD_203887 | JGI IMG/M metagenome (GOLD analysis project Ga0310691, IMG submission 203887) | Sheep rumen microbial communities from Palmerston North, Manawatu-Wanganui, New Zealand - 1766 DNA GHGlow gp2 (v2) (version 2) | ecosystem: Host-associated > Mammals > Digestive system >...
CGACTCCTGGCTTGGCGGTCGCTTCTGCGAGATAAAGGAGCCGGCCCTCTTCTGCATCATCGGCATCCGGCAGGAGAGAAGGGAAAACCTTGCCGACATCGGCGATTTCCAGGCCCTCATGCGCATCCGGGCCAGCGCTGCCGGATTCCAAACGGCAGGCGGCGGTGCAGGCATCATGCCCGCGCCGCCGCCACACAAGGTCATGCGAGCGAGGAAAAGGATGGCTTAGTGGAGGGAGCAGCCGTCGGGGTCGCAGACGGGGCCGCCGGCAGCGTTCAGGGGCTGGAGATGCTCCTTGGCCATGACTTCCTTGAGGATACCGGTGAAGATCTCCAGGGGGACGGCGCCTGAGAAGGCGTACTTCTGCCCGAGGACGAAGTAGGGCACGGCGTGGATGCCGAAGCGGGCAGCCTCGCGCTCGTCGGCGAGCACGACGTCCGCAAAGCCGCCGCCGTCGAGCATGGCGCCCGTCTCGGCCGCGTCGAGACCCGCTTCGGCGGCAATGGCCTGGAGGGTCTTTCTGTCGCCGAGGTCCGCGCCGTCCTTGAAGTAGGCTTTGAAGAGCCTGGCCGGCATGTCCGTCACGCCCTTGCTGGCGCCCAAGTCTCTGTGGACTTCCGATCCGGTCTTCCAGATGGCCCAGGGGTTCGCCGGGAAGTCCGGCGCCAGCGTCGCCCGCACCGAGAGCGTGGAGGAGGGCGTCAGGGGCTGCGACTTCCTCTACACCGACGTCTGGGTCTCCATGGGCGAGCCAGACGAGGTGTGGAAGGAGCGGATCGCCATGCTCGAGCCCTACCGCGTGACGGGCAAGGTTATGGACATGACCGGCAAGAGCGAATGCAGGTTCCTGCACTGCCTGCCCGCCTTCCACAACCGCAAGACCACCATCGGCGAGCAGATCTACCAGAAGTACGGCATCGACTGCATGGAGGTGAACGATGAGGTCTTCGAGTCCCCGCGCAATGCCGCCTTCCTCGAGGCCGAAAACCGCCTGCACACCATCAAGGCCGTCATGGTCGCCACGCTGGCCGAAGAGAACATCGACGAAGCGCTTGCCAGAAACGGCTTCTAAGCCTGCCTTCACGATGCCTCCCCTCGTGGCTTTCTTCCACCTCCGTGCTTTTTTCCCTCCGGCGCGCATTTCTGCCCTGGATGCAGCGCCCGCCGTTTCGGCGCTTTCCGCCATGCAGCGACCGGCCTATGCCATGCCTGCGGCATCCAGCGACGCCATCCTCGCCGCAGGGGATGCGCGTGGCGGAGACGAGGCCGAAGGCGCCGGGCTTGTCTGCGATGCTCAAGCCGGTCGCCTGCCGCCGGAAACGAGGCTGGCTCCGCTGCCACCGGCAGAAGCGACCACGAGCGCCTGCCGACAGACGTGCGCGCATTGGAAGAAAGGCCCGATGCTTCGGGGACGTCTCCCAGACAACGACCGTGCCGGAGGCAGATCGGCGGAACGGCATGCCATGCGCGCCGGCTGACATGACAGCCGCGTCCCAGTTCCCGCCGCCGGCGCCCTTGCTCCCACCCCTGCGCCTGCGGCAGTCTGTCCCCATGCGTCGCTATGAACCATACGAGGAGCCTCAGCCACGCCGGCCATGGACCAGAGACGAGCTCCGAGCAGCCGTCCAAGCCGTCCGCGCCATGGCAGCCGACGAGGGCGCCGGACGCGATCCACAGCGTCTGGAGCGCCAGGCGGCCCTGGCGACCGAGCTGGGCCGGGAACGGCAGGCAATCCGCACCCGTCTGGCCAACATCGTGCACGTCCTCGAGGGCGCCAGCCTGCCGGCGCCTGCCTGCATCCCGCCTCTGCCGGGCGTGGGTCGTCGCGTCGCTACCATGATTCTCGACATCTGGGGCACCTTGGACGCCGCCGAGGACATGGCCGCCTCGGCCCCTGTCCTTCCCGGTCGCCGTGCCTGGTCGGTAGCGGAGCTCGCCGTTGCTCTGGACGCCTGCCAGCGCATGGCCACGCAGGAAGCTGCGCTGGGGCGACCCCTCGACGCCGACGAGTCCGGAGACGTCATCAGCGAGGCCGCCTGCCTGCTGGGCCGGCGCTGGTCCGAGACGCGCCGCGTCATGGCCACCGTGGCCAGTGCCATGGCCGGAACGACTCCGGCGTGCCTTCGGGACATCGAGCCTGCCGACCTTGACGGCGCCGAGCGCGAGGCGCTGGATCGGCTACAACGGCGGGGAGAAAAGAAGGAAGGCTGACGAGGCCGAGGACTTGAAGGGAATAGGCAGGAAAGTGAAAAGGGCGCCCTTGCGGACGCCCTTGATGGACAGCTATGTCGAACGGCACCGTGCCTGTCCCTACAACTGGTGAGCATCCTCCCACTCCGCAACAATAGCCCACCAATCCTCGGGTGTCGGCTGCCTCTGCGTAACCAGGAACCCGCCGGTGTTCCGTGCGGCCTCTATGAGTATTTCCGGCGTCTGCAGATTCTCCGGCACTAAGGCCAGCACCCTGCCGTTCTGCTTCACGGCGGCCAAGCAGACCGCAGGCGTCTTCAGCCTGGCAGGGACGAACCGCAGCGCCTCGCCCTTCTGCCTCACGGCCAAAAGGCACATCTCCTCCGTCTTCAGCTTCTCCGGCACGGCCGAAAGAGCCACGGCATCCGTCCGGACGGCTGCAAGGCACACCGCCGACGTCATGAGCTGGATCGGCACGTCCTGCATCGAAAGGACATCGTCCTGCACGGCGACGATGCACATCGCCTCCGTCTTCGCAACGTCAGGCACGAGCACCAGTGCGTCTCCGCGGTTCTTCACGGCCGCCATGTAGAGCTCCGGTGTCCGGCGATCTTCCGGCACGTAGCGCAGCGCTTCGCCGTCCTGTTCCACGGCGGCCATGCAGACGGCCTCCGTCTTCGCAACGTCTGGAACCGCCATCAGCGCCATGCCAACCGTCTGCACCGCTGCGAGGCAGACGGCCTCAGTGCGCAGATCCTCCGGCATGCGCGCCAGGTCCCTAGCGTCCGCTTGGACGGCCTTGATGCGACCCACTTCATCCATGTCCCTAAACTTCATGCTTCCCATGCTTCTCCTCCTTCCGGCCAATGGGCGGGCGGAAACGGCGGCGGGCCCGTCAAAGCCCAGGCCGCCGGAACCGCCTTGCAGCCTACATTCGTCCGTAGCCCTTCGCCAGGCAGCGGTGCGTTCCGCCACGTGGTCCCGGCAGATGCTCGCACCAGGGACACGACGTGCAGTCCCCACTCTTCTTCGGCGCGTCCTTAGGGCGCTCGAAGAGGACGGCGACTGTCCTGCCGGGGAAGTGCCAAGAGCATTCGGAAGGCATGACACGACAGGAGATTCCCCTGCACTTCATGAATGCCTGGAGAAGTTCGCTGGACTTGAGCATGCCATCGAGAGCCGGCGGTCCATCCGGCCTGCGGTCCACGTAGATCTGGCTGACAAGCCATCGCGTTCCGCCACCCGTGAACAGGCGGGGATGGTCGAAGAGGTTCTCGCCGGCGGCCACGGATGCACGGTTCCGGATGATCCACGGGATCACGGCATTGTCGATGTCTCTGTCTGATGCGGACACGATGCCGGGAACTTCCTTTAGGAACCTGTCCAGCGCCTCAAGCTGGCGGGCGCGGAACGCCTCGTCCACTGCAAGGCTGAGGTTCTCCATGCCTTTGATCTTTTTCATGCTGTCTCCTTTTGCCAGAGCAGAACGGGAACCGGCGGCGGGCCTTCAAAGCCCAGGTCGCCGGTCCGCCTGCCTGCAGGTCTACGCTGCTTCGGTCTCCTCGGCTTCTCCGGCTTGGGCCACGCCAGCCATAACGACAGCGCAAAACTCGCCGAGGGACATATGCCGACGCCGTGCCATCGCCTGGAGCTGGGACTTGACTTCCGGATTGAGGCGCATGGAGACGGTGGTCAAAATCGGCTTTTCCTTGGTGCCGGGGAGGTTAACGACGATGCCACCGGCCTTGACGGAGGCCGATGCGCCATCTTTTTCTGTATCCTGCTTCAAACTCTGCTTCACGGCCTGCGTTTCAGTCTGCTCGCCGTCCTGCACCACATCCTGTTGCACTTCCGGCGCATCCGTCTGCATCGTTTCATGCGCGTTTGCCTGCACCGCAGGCCGCTCCAGATTCTGCGCTTCAGTCTGCATTTCTTCCTGCATCGGATTCTGCGCCGTACCCTGCATTTCTTCCTGCATCATTTTCTGCACCTCCGTGCGGTTCTGTTCCTGGCTTTCGCCCATGCACATTTCTAGAAGCGTCATTTTACGCCTCCTTCTGTTTCCTCTTCTTTTACGCCAACATGAGCATGATTGCAAGTGTTTTATTCACAATTTCGCGTCACGGTCTAAGTTTTTTACATTGATTAAACTTTTTAGACTCCAAACGCTTCAGGCGTTTTCCCTCTTCATGCTTCAGTCTTTTGCATATCAATGAAAAATATCTTTTTGCATGCTCTATTAGTCTGATTACGATTCATCATCAGCTTCATAATCTGCTTCAACTCGTTCATAATATCCGGTTCTTCCACTTCCGCTAATGGTAGTTTTCGGAAATGGCCCTCCCAGACTCCCCGATAACTCCAGCATGATGCATCATCCGCTTTGGGAAATAAAGGAGAGTTTCTGCGCCGGACGGCTTCGCTTCCTGCTTCTGCCTGCACTTCACGGAATGCGGAACGCAGACGCTATCCCCTGCGCTTCGCGGTCTGCACCACGCTATGCGCCGGCTGGACGCTTCACGACATGCCGGATTCCATGCGTCACGCTCTGCACGGCGTTGCGCACCGCCGGACGATTCATCCCGCGCTTCGTCTTCCGGCGATGCGTACGCTCTATCCCATGCTCCCCGGAATACATCACGGTCTGCTTCAAATTCTATTTCAGCTCCCGCTTTGCGTCCGGCAGACAGGACAGCATCCCAAAAATGCTTCAAACGGCACCGAGTGTTCCCGATGCCGTTTGCGCTTCGCATCCCGTCTCAGTTCCACGCTCTGCGGAACAAAGCTGGGAGTGCTTCGTTGCCTGCTTCAGATTCTGCTTCGTTGTCTGCTCGTTTCTATGCGCCTTCAGCCTTGCCGAAAATTGCGCCGGCAATCTGCTCTTCGAGCTTGGACGCGGCACGATCCAGCTGGTGCACGTACACCATGGTCGTGGAGATGTCGGCGTGCCCAAGCAGCCGCTGGGTTTCTTCGACCGTCCCGCCCGTCAGGAGCGAGAGCGTCGCCGCCGTGTGCCGAAGAGAGTGTGCCGTCAGCCTCGGGCTCGAGAAGCCGGCGGTTGCGAGCCTGGCCTTGACCATCCCGGACAGCGCCCTTGTGGTCATGCGCCCGCCGATGTGCCGGTTCGAGACCACGGCGAACAGAGGCTCGGCCGGCTTCGCCGGTCCCCTCGCTGCCAGGTAGGCCCGGATCGCCGCGTCGGTCTGAGGCGCCAGCTTCACGAATTCGCTTCTCTCGTCGTGCCCTTTGCCCTGGTAGCGCAGAATCGCGGCGTCCCCGGCGGTTCCGATGTCCTCCACGTTAGCCCGAACCACGGAGATCGTTCTGAGTCCAGTGGTCAGCATCAGCGCCAAGACGGCGTAGTCCCTGAGCCCCTGCAGGCTGGAACGGTCCACGCTCTCCAGCAGACGGCTGGCCTGGGCGCTGGTCAGGCTGTCTCGCTTGTGCCCGCGGTCAATGCGACTGCCCTTGACTCGCCGGGCAACGTCGGCGGCTATGCCCTCCTGCTCGGCCCACGAGAAAAGGAGGCGGACCGCCGTCATGTACAGCGACACGGTTGCCGGCGCATGCTCCTGCTTCAGCCAATCCCGGTACGCCAGCACGTCGGCGCGGCCGGGAGAGACGATCCCGCGTTCCTTCAGCCAGCGCAGGAAGCCATGGATGGCGCCGGCGTAGACTTCGGCCGTTTTCGGAGAGACGTCCAAGTACTGGATCCACCGCTGCGCCAGCGCATCCAGTCCCTCGCCGTGCACGGCGGGAATGGCGCCTCCCGCCGAAGGCGCAGGAACCGGAGCCGGAAGGCCGACAAGCGCTTCGGCGGGCTCCATGACGGATTCAGCGACAATGGCTTTTTCCATCTTCATCTCCTTGTCCGGAAAGATCTGGCTTCAGCGGATACTGCATCGAAACGGACGCCAGCGAACTACTTCGTGGCACCTCCCGGCCCTCCGCCGGCCGGCACGCCAGGGTGCACCCCAAGGGACGCCCTGCGGCGACCGTGTCCGGCTGAGTCCTCCCTGCGACGATCCTGTCCAGAAAGCCAGGAACCGGCCTTTCTTGGACGGGCGCCCATGGACAGGCCGGCGGCGCTGTCCGCCTCGGGAGTACCCTATCTGGACGGGCGCCCATGGTCAGACCGCGGACGCCCGTCCGTCCAGGATGCCCTATTCAGACGGGACGGCAGGCTGCCCGGCGACGGCTCCGTCTTCGCTTCCGGCGCCGTCCGCCGCAGGCGATGTCTCCTGCGCAGCGGCATCTTCCTGCGCCTTCAGCGTGGCCTCGATCGCCTGGAGACACCAGCTGTTGAAGCTCATCCCGGCCTTCGCGGCGGCGGCCTTCGCGCGCTCGTGCAGGCTCGGCGGCATCATCAAAGGCGCACGCTTTGTCTTGCACTCGATAAACCGGGGATCCATGCGCCAGCCCGGAGGCGGCGTCTGCATGCTGCTGCTATTGTCCATGTCTCTCTCCTTCTGCTTGCCGGTGCGCAGACAGGCTTCCCTCCATGCCGCGCCTTCCCATCCAGCATATATGTTCAAGGGTTCAGGCAGGGCACCACCAATGCCATGCCTCCACTATAGGCATGCTTGTACAATACCAGAGGAGCGCTGTCAAGCATGCCGTGCCTTAGCATCCTGCCATCTTTTGCTGAAGCTTAGATGTAGATACTTGCATGACATGCCCAGCCGTCAGACATCAAAACGTAGGATGTCAAGACTTCATGTGTATGCGCATATCCATTTGCACATGTCCATAGGCGCAAGGCCATGTGCGCTGCAACGCAGGCACCCACTTGAAAAGCATCGCCTGCGCCGGGCTTCTGACGTGCCGGGAGACGTCAGCCGCATCTCCGGGCGTCGGTTCCCGCGCCTGCAAGGCCCAGGATTTCCGAGGATTCGGCCGTTGCTACCCGCGCACATGAGCTCCATGGGCCCTTCCTCCTGCAGCCACCTGCAGGAGCCTGGGCAGGCCGGCATGCCTGCCGCTTCGTTCTGTCCGGCATGATGGAACCTGAATCTAGGTTGCTGCGTTTCCCATCCTCGCCATTTCATCCGGCATCATAAACCCAGTTTATAGGCACGCATATCCGTCTGCCTGCTTCCTCCCATCGGCATATTTCGGCAGACACTCATGCAGGCATGCCTGTTGTACATGCTCTACTGTCCGGCGTTCCTGCATCGGAGATTAGCTGTCCAACCCTGTATGCCATGTCCTCGCTATCGGCATATCCATGATGGCGTCTATTCGTCTTGGTCTATGTGCAATGCTACCTGTGTATATTCATAGACGCATGCCCATTCCTGCCGGGGCAACTGAGACCGCCTGTTTCGGGTCTGGGAGGAGCTGAGAGGGACGAAAAACGGTCCAGATGGCTCGTTCTGCGCCATCGGGACGGGCGCCGGATCCCAAGGTCGGCCGGCGACCGCGCGGGAAGGCATGAAGACGTGGTTTTCAAGGCGCCCTACCTTTATATATGAACGCGCCGTCTCGCCCCTTGCTTGAGCCCGCCTTCGCCATCCGGAGCCTGCTCCCGTGCCTGCCCTGCCTGAGGAGACCGCCGGCGGCGGTGCCGAAGAGGAAGACGAAGACGAGGGATTCCGACCGGGGATGTAGGGAGAACGCGAAGGCAAGCCCACTGGCCTTCAAGGGACCAATGACGGCCCGGGCGCCGGGCTCCACTGCTGGTTCCGAGCCCTAGCCCGGGTCAGAGACTGTCTCCCCGCGAAGATGGACAAGATCTTCTTTTCTCCGGCATTTGCTACGACTATGGCGGCACGGCAAAGAAACGGGGACACTCTGTCTCAGCGTCTTTTCACCACCGTCACGCGATTGCAGCTTTCCCGGCGCATGCTTGCGCATGGAAACGGCACGTACTGTCCAAAGCAAAGGATGACCTATGAAAACACTGCTTGTTGTTGAGGACGAGAACGATATTCGGCAGCTTCTGCGATTCAACCTTGAACGGGAAGGCTATGCGGTGCTGGAGGCCGACAACGGGCTGGACGGCCTCCGCACGGCGTCCCTGGAACTTCCCGATCTGGTGGTTCTGGATCTGATGCTTCCCGGACTGGACGGTTGCGAAGTCTGCCGCAGGCTCAAGACCCAGACGGCCACGGCCGGCACGCCCGTGCTCATGCTCACGGCCCGGGGCGAGGAGGTGGACAGGATAGAAGGGTTCACGCTGGGGGCCGACGACTATGTGGTCAAGCCCTTCAGCGTCAAGGAGCTGGTGCTGCGCATACGGGCCATACTGCGCCGGAGCGACCGGACCGAGCCTGGGGCCGTCGTGAGCCGGGGAGGACTATTTATCGACGTGGACGCCCACCGGGTAACCCTGGACGGCCTGGAACTGGCCCTGACGGCTACTGAATTTCGCCTGCTGGAGGACCTCATGCGACATGCGGGTGCGGTGCGCACCCGCGAGCAGCTGCTCAACGCGGTATGGGGATATTCGTTCGACGGGTATGCCCGCACTGTGGACACGCATGTCCGGCGCCTGCGGGCAAAGCTGGGCGACGAGGCCTCCGTGCTTGAAACAGTACGTGGCGTCGGCTACCGCCTGAAAGATCGGGATGAAAAGCATGTTCCGTTCGTTTAGAGCCCGGATCTTCTGGGCAATCCTTCTGGTGGCCACGGCGTCCGCGGGGCTGTCCCTCTGGCTGGCGCGCCAGTGGATGGAAGACCGCCAGCTTGAGGAGGCCCGCGCCGTGTTGCTGCGCGATGCCAGGATGGCGGGCGAGCTGATGCACCGCGGCGAAACCGGGCTGCCCGCCATTGCCGAAGCGCTCGGCATTCCAGAATTGCGCCTTTCCCTGCTGGACGCAGGCGGAAAAGTGCTGGCAGAAACCGGAGGCGTGGCGCCCGGCGGCATGGACAACCACGGCGGACGCGCCGAAGTGGTGCAGGCCCGCGACGCAGGCGAAGGATACTCGGTGCGCGACAGCGACACCCTGCATAGAAAGTTCGCCTACGCCGCCCGCCGCATCCCAGACGGCCGCATACTGCGTCTGGCAATGCCGCTGGACAGGGTAAACCTGCTCATCGAGCGCCGCCTGCACGTCTTTGCGCACATGATCCTGCTGGCCATTGTGGTGGCTGCGGTTCTGGCGGCCTTCATTTCCGGCGCCATGCGACGATCCATAGCCCAGATGGTGGACATGGTCGCCGCCATTTCCCGCGGGCATCTGCACCGGCGCCTGCGCCGCCTGCCGGGCGCGGAATTCGCGCCGCTTGCCGAAGCCGTGAACCGCATGGCCGACAGCATCAGCGAACAGATGCACATTGCGGCAGACAAGACAGCCCAGCTGGAGAGCGTACTCAACACCATGAGCGACGGCGTGCTGGTGCTGGGGCCTCAGGGGCGCATCCGGCGCTACAACGGGGCCTTTGCCCGCCTGTTTCCCAAAGTTGCCGGCTTGACTGGCTGTCCCGTCGCAGACGTGATTCCGAAGCCGGAATTCCAGAACGCTGTGGATGCCCTGCTGCAGTTTGCCAGCGAAGTCCGCGACGGGGATCCAGGCGCAGGTGATCTGGATGTGCCACGCAGCCTGAAGCAGGTCGAACTGCACCTCGACGGCCGCGTCTTCTCAGTGATGCTTTCCCTGCCGGTGCTGGCCGACTCCCACCTGGGCGCAGTGCTGGTATTCCGCGACATCAGCGACCTGATGCAGCTGGAGCGCATCCGCAGCGACTTCGTTGCCAACGTCTCCCATGAGCTGCGCACGCCGCTGACCGCCATCCAGGGCTACGCAGAGACCCTAATCGGCATGGACCTGCCAGAGCAGGCCCGCCGCTTTGCCCACGTCATCTGCCGCCACAGCCGGTCAATGGCCTGCATTCTGGAAAACCTGCTGGTGCTTGCCCGTCTCGAAGGGCAGGAAGGCGCTCTCGAACTCCGGCCGACGGACTGCGCCGCCTCGCTTGAAGAGGCCGCATCCCTCTGCCTGTCACGCCTGCAGGAGCGCAGCCTGCGCCTGGAAGGCGACCTTGAAGGA
>Ga0310691_10009031_pt1 | contig 10177 bp, 10 predicted proteins | sample 176DNAGHGlowgp2_FD_203887 | JGI IMG/M metagenome (GOLD analysis project Ga0310691, IMG submission 203887) | Sheep rumen microbial communities from Palmerston North, Manawatu-Wanganui, New Zealand - 1766 DNA GHGlow gp2 (v2) (version 2) | ecosystem: Host-associated > Mammals > Digestive system >...
CAAGCTTCGTGCATCAACTGGCGATGTTATGATCATGGTTCCTGGCACAGGATATGGTAGAAAACATTTCAAGGAACTGTTTGGCAGGACTACTGATACAGAGTCGAATCCTGTTTATAAGTATCTCGATAAGAACTATGCAGTATTGTCAGTCGTACAGGAGGGTGACGAAATATTTCTTGCATGTCCGGCAAACAGTTTTGCCAAAAACAAAATTAAACTCAATGGTATGGAGATGCCCAACAAGCCTACCGCTGTGAAGACAGGTGATAAGATTTCCATTTACAGCACAGGAAAAGGAACTGACATCACCAGTTTTACTATAGAAGTATTATAAGTATTAACAAATAAAATTTCAGAATTATGGGTTTACAAAAAAGACCAGGCGGATCGGTCATGAAAACCAAGGCTGTGGCTGATGTCGTCTTTTGTTTTGACTGCACTGGTTCCATGAAACCAGTTATCGACAACGTTAAGGCTTATGTCAACAAGTTTGTTGAGGGTCTCAATGCTGATCAGAGTACTATTATCGATTGGCGTATGCGTGCCATGGGATATGGAGACCTTGAAAAAGGTGAGAATCCCCAGAATGGCAACGAGTTCGTATCAGATGTGGCTTCATTCCAGTCACAAGTCGCAGGAATCCGTATGTGCGATGGTGGTGATGCTCCAGAGTCTACGCTTGATGCTATCATCCTTGCAGCCAAAAGTTCACAATGGCGCAGGGCTCATAAAATTGTGGTTGTTTTCACTGATGCCCCTGCAAAAGACCTCCATTCGTCAACAAAGTCAACCTTCGCCATCAATAATCTCGATGAGCTGAAGCAAGATCTTGCAGAAAACCATATCAAGCTTTTCTTGTGGGGCGCTGTTGACGAGAAATATGCTGCACTGAAACAAGTGCCGAAGTCTGAAATTACGGAAATGAGTCATCCTCATGAAGAACTGTCATCAGGTGCCAGCATGGCTAAACTGCTGGAACTGATGGGTAAGACCGTTACTGCAACCATCGGTTCTGAAGTGCTTTAATAGGACTCTTTATGTCTGTACGGATTTGCACTAAGTGTCATAAGGTCATTGCTGGAGCAGGAATTCCTGTAGGCGGCAAATACTACCACAAGATGTGCCTGGAGTGCGCTTATTGTGGTCAGAAGCTCGCTGGATTCTTTGTTACCTACAAAGGCTTACCTTATCACACTGAGTGCAATCCGTCTTCTGGAAAGAAGATTTGTGCGCATTGCCGGAAACCCATCATTAAAGAATACTATTCTATTGGGGAAAAGAACTATCACAAAGACTGCTATCATAAGTATGTCGAGAAAATATGTTGTGTTTGCGGCAAGCCAATACATGACAGTTATTATAAAGATGACTGGGGCAATTTCTCACACACACAACATCTTGGCGACAAACCACATTTCTGTATCTCGTGTGGAAGAATTATATCAGGAAGTCATACAGATTTGGGTAAGGAGGCCTTTCTATGCTCCTATTGTTCTACTTCCTCTGTAACAACAGATTCTCAGGTAGAGACATGCCGAAAAAAGGTTATTCGTGTGTTTGAAGATCTGGGAATCACGGGAATACCCTTGACAATTCCCATCGGGATGAAACCGACGGACGAAATGGATGGGACATTAGGTCATATTTACTGTTATAATTCATCCAGGCGTGATATTGCCGACTTCAAGATTTTTATGACCTACGGTCTGCCTATGTTGCATTTTCAGGGTGTCCTGGCTCATGAAATGCTTCATTCATGGTTGGTACTTTATGGAAGAGAAGTGACCAAAGACGAGTGTGAGGGATTCTGTAATCTTGGAGAGGCATTTATATATACAAAGGATGGATCTGATTTTGCGGGATACCTGCTTAGAAGTATGTATAAGAATGAGGATCTTGTCTACGGCGAAGGCTATCGGCTTCAAAAACAAAGGTATGAAAAGCTTGGGTGGGCCGGTCTGCTTGAATCACTAAGACATAAATAAGAAAATAATGACTGTCTCAATAGATACTATATACCAAAGACTCAGTTTGCCCCGCGACGATGCCGCTTTTTTCAAGACGTTGGGTGATGATTGTAGGACTATCGGGCGTGAGTCAAATAATGAGAATCTGACAGAAACTGCTTTCTATCAGGTTGCGTCAACAATGACAACTCTATATCGAGACAAGAGAATATCATTGTCAACCTATTATGCCATCACATCCGTTTATATGAACTGGGGGCATTTCAGACAAGAAATTGGAAATACCAACGGATGGAATGAGCTGGCAAACAAAGGCCTGAACCTGACTCTTCAACATCTGGATGATTCTGAAGAATGGAAATACGGCTACCTTACATTCTTATACGACATCTTTGAGAATACTGTTAGTATTGAAAAACGCTGGCAGCATTTAACATCGTCATTTCTTCCATACGAGAGTATTGGCAAGTTCAGTAAATGTACAAACAGCCCATCTCGCGGAATACTGCTAATGGAAACAGCATTCCTAATGGAGAAAAGGGGAATGAGCAGCGACGTAAAAAGTAGTATCACCCTTATCCTGAAAGCGGCAGAAACATTGCGCTACTGCTATGACAATCACTTGTCTATAGACTCTTCATCAAAAGACATCACAACAATGTCTGCCATGAAGATGTTGTCGGACTATTACTATAAGAACCAGATTCGTTATCGCAGGTTTGATGAAGACATGGCCTCTCGGATAGAGAAACTTTTGAAAATTGGCAAAGAACCCGTCGCTAAACCTGACCCGTCTGCACCCAAAGGTGGAAAGAGCACGCATCCAGGAATGTTTTTCGCCATAATAGCAGGTATTCTCCTATTTTGTTTTTATATGATCTATAGAAGTTGTTCTTCAACAACAGAAGCAGAAGAATCGCCAAAGCAAGAGCACGTTATCCAAAAGGAGTCTGATCAAGGGCAGACAGTTGATGAAACAGCACCCGTTTCTCTGCCTTCCGATTTGACTGGGCTATATTTCGTCCCTAAAGCGGATAGAGTTTCTACTAAAGGAATTACAGCAAGAATAACAGAAACAGAAGACGGCAGATTTGATATGGCAGTATACAGCAACATGCCTATCAGACATTATAAGATGACCCTTAATAGGGGGGATGGCTTTTTCCATAGTGAAGAACTTGGAGATGGTTACATTACATACGACGAACAAACAAAATCTATAACGATTAATTTTTCAGACTTATGGATATTAACAAATTAGGTATATACACTTGTATTGTTGGAGTTATGATACTCTTTTCTTGCACATCTAATAAGAATGAGGCTCCGACTGTTCCCCAAGAGACATACGATGCTCTCCAGCAGAAGTATGACATGCTAAAGGAATCAGTAGAAGGTACACTTTCTGCCAATGAAGAAGCAAGAGTCGAATTGAATGGCATTATGGTCGAGTTGAACTCTATTACCGGCAGGACAATTTCCCTGCACAGGAATATAGAGAATGGCACAGACATGGACACTCGAACTACGGCAGAGAGGATATCAGAATCAATACGAGAAATAAAGAAAAGACTTAATGCTGTTTCTGAGAAGAAGGTAGATAAACAGCAAATTGCATTGATAGAAAATCTTCGCCAGACGATAGCGCTGAACGAACAGGAGATTAGCAGATTGAATGGCATCATTGATGACAAGAACCAGCAGATATCCACTCTTGACGACGAGTTAGCCAATACGAACGAACAGCTCAGACAAACGTATGAGGAAATGAAAAGAGCTGAGATCCAAAGTTGGTTGTCTATGGGAGATGAATTGATTAACACAGCAGATCTATTGCCGGATGTGAAAGGGCATGGCAACATGAAACCGATAAAGAGTGCGAAACTGACAATCCTTCTGCGTGCAAGATCTGCATATAAACAAGCATACGAATTGGGGAGTGCAGAAGCTCTGTCAAAAATACGTATTGCAGAAGATAAGTATCAATCTGCCGCTAATAGATAATATGAAAAGTTATGGCCATATTGAATCAAAACCAAAGGATTGGGAGTTATGAGGTGAAGCGTCTTATCAAGGAGAATCGCTATTGTGAAACGTACAGAGTTGAGGATGAAAAAGGTGAACCATTCTTCCTGAAGCTATATATCCTAAAGAATACCCCTGAGAAGATGCTTGATGATGAGCACAAGGTGGCTTGCATTGAAATCATGTCGAAACTTCGTCATAAGAATATTGTTTCCTTCGTAGAGCATGGAACCTATCAGAATGAAGAGGTGGGCGAATGCGCGTATGTCGTGACGAACTATTTCAGTGGCGAACTTTTGGCAGACAAGCTACAGCGAGAAGGGGCACTGCCAATAGATGAAGCCCTAAGAATAATGAAGGACGTACTTGAAGGACTGAAATTCATGCATGAACGCAGCTTCTTCCATAATGACATCACACCTCGTAACATAATGCTGTCAGAGAAGACTGGCGGCGTAGCAGAATTGATAGATTTGAGTCATGTGTCCAAGTACGTAGGTGGCTCGCCATCTTTCGATACTTCGGATTTGGATGAACGGTATCAGTCAAATACTACTTTTGTAGGCATGTATAATAATGCCACAGATTTATTTTCTGCCATTGCTTTGTTCTATACTATGCTTACCAATCGTGTGCCGTGGGATGTCACCATTCCAGATGGAACAGAGCGTAAGGAACGTATCAAGATAGTCAAGGAAGCTCGTAAGACAGCCTTGAACTTTGATGATGTAACGGAAGATGAGGGATTCAGACGCATCTTGACGAAAGGACTTTGTGCGAATGGAACTTGTAAATACGCTGATGTTGACATTCTTTTGGATGACTTGCAGAATCCTAGTAAAGTTGAGGAGCAAAAACAGCCAGAACAGCCTTTACAGCAACGCCCAGAACAGAATAATGCTTCAGAAGAAGAGAAGCAGGCTACGTCTGCAAATGTTGATGTTCAAAAGGGGAAAGGCAATGGTTTTAAGGATATTGCCGGTATGGATCAATTGAAGCAGATGCTGACCCAAAAGGTGATTTTTATCCTAAAAGACAAGGAAAAAGCAGCCAAATATAAACTCCTGCCTCCCAATGGTATGTTGTTCTATGGTCCTCCAGGATGCGGCAAGAGTTTCTTTGCTGAGAAATTTGCCGAGGAGACTGGTTTTAATTTCATGCTTGTGAAGGCTAGTGACCTGGGGAGTATTTATGTGCATGGCTCACAAGGAAAAATTGCAGACCTGTTTAAAAAGGCAGAAGAGACCAAACCGACGATTATCTGCTTTGACGAGTTTGATGCCTTTGTTCCCAATCGTTCAAACAAGGGTGCAGAGCACCAGGCTGGTGAGGTTAATGAGTTCCTGAGTCAGTTGAATAATTGTGCCCAACGCGGTATTTTTGTCATTGCCACCAGCAACAGGCCTGATATGATTGACCCTGCCGTGCTTCGAACAGGACGTATCGACAAACTGGTCTATGTGCCGATGCCTGATAAGGATGCGCGACGGGAGATGTTTAAGATCCATCTTGATGGCCGTCCTTGTGGGGACTTGGACATGGAACATCTGGCTGAACTGACCGATGGCTATATTGCCAGTGACATCGCCTATATTGTCAACGATGCCGCTATGGGAGCTGCATTTAGCGACAAGCCCATTACCCAACAACTGCTGGAAGAAACTATTAGCAGTATACATCCCTCGCTCAGCAAGGAGGTGGTCAACAGTTATGAGAACTTGCGTCAGAAGATGGAAGATACCGACACGAGGAACCGCCGTCCCAAGATAGGATTTATCAAGTAACATTATTGTAATAACTAAAAGCAAAGCGTATGAACTTAAAAGAATTGATGTTGAATTACCTCCGTGAAGAGGGATTCTGCCCCAAGGAAGAAGAGTATGGTCTCGCATTCAAGTGCGAAGGTCTTAATTTCATTTTCTTCTACGATGAAGATGATGATCAGTATTTCCGTCTGATGATGCCGGGTATCTTTGATGTTACCGAGGAGAACTTTCCTGCAGTATTGTTGGCAATGAACAAAGTCAACTCTGAAATGAAGGTGGTGAAGGCCTATACTCCAGTACCCGATGCCGTATGGATTGGTTTTGAAGTAATTGTTGACAGTACACCTGTGCTAGCTGACTTCGTTCCCCGTGGTATCAATATGCTTCGTGCTGCCCAGAGGAAATTTTACGAGGCCATTCAGCAAGGTTGACAATCTTTACAATTTTGCTGTTGTGGATAAGAATCTGATAGTTGGTGCGTTGATTGTGCTGCTGGCTACAGTCATTATTGGTGTCGCATCTGTAGAAGACACCGATGAAATTGGACACCGATATTTTATGGTGTCCAATGTTGACAGTATGATGGTTTATGGAGACAGTCTTTGCGGACCAGACAAGACGTACGTTAGCAACACGCTTGCAATGAAATGGTATAAGAAGGCTGCTGAACAGGGAAGTGCGAAGTCTTTGGTTAGAATGGGAACCATCTACCGTGAAGGATGGTCTGACGAGGAGAGCAATTTGAAAGCTCTCGAATGCTATCAAGATGCTATAGCGATCGACTCCATGGATATCGAGGCTCTGACGGAGGCAGGCAGAACAATCGGACTGTATGTTGGTAACTACAGGATGGGACATGATTATCTGGACATGGCCCTTGAAATAGACTCCACTTACCTTGAAGCCCTATGGTATAAGGTACGTCTCTATGTCAAACAGGACAATGATGTACAGATGTCAAAGTTCATTCATCGAATCGATGTCATTGACTCAACATTTATAGACCGGAAATTAGAAGAAGAGAAGGATGACAGCTGAGATATTAAAGTTTCTGTCCGCAGTATTGCCAGGCTTTCTGTTGCTGGCTTTTATTCTCTGGCTCGACCGTAAGAATTCTGAGCCTTGGCAGTTGATTGTGAAAGGTGTTTTGTGCGGCATTATCTCTATTGGTCTTCTAAGACTTGTCTGGAGATATATGCCAGACTATTTTGCATGGGCCGGTATGCGGGATACGATTATTGAGAAGGTACGCTATGCCTTCTTTCGTGCTGCCATTCCGGAAGAGATAGCCAAGCTTGTCATGCTGTGGGTAGTGGTGAGCCGTAACACGTTTTATGACGAACCCCGCGATGGTATCGTATATGCCGTCTGTATAGGCCTGGGCTTTGCAATGCTGGAGAACATGGATTATGTCAAAATATCTGAGAACTGGGGCGAAATGGCTCTTGTCAGAGCCGTTTTGTCCGTGCCAGCACACTACTTTTGTGCAGTCCTAATGGGCTACTATTATGCAAATGCCCGTTTTTGGCCATCAAGAGGCATGAGGCGTCTGTGGCAGTTTGCGAGAATCATTCTCATACCGGTTCTGATGCATGGCACATTCGACAGCTTTGTCATTGTAATACACTGGGATATAACAGCTTTGTATGTCCTCGCATTTTTCTTTCTTGTCATTGTCGGTTGGGTGCACCATCATTGCAATAAGCTGTCCGAGAAACTCATTGAATATAATAATAATTCTGCTGATTGCACTCCAATATGTTGATTTTTAGATAACAATAACCGTAATGATTCGTAATGGTATGAAGTACGATGTAAATATATCAATTATTGTAACCTAATTAAAAATATGTATTCCTCGAATTTGTCTATCATTGTCTTTTGTGTGGCGCTTATTATTTCTTTTTTTGTTCCATACTATGGCTATAAAAAGAAACGAAAGAAGGGATTGGCTCTCGGATGCTTAATGCAGCCTGTCGTTTTCTTTTTATTAGGTTTGTTTCTAACCTTTATTGCTGTGAAGTACGATGACCACCAGTTTTCTCTGGAAGAAGATGCTTCGATGGCAATTGTAAGATACACAGAAAACGGAGATTGCATTGTTTCTCAGACATGGATTCTCAATCCAAACGGTAAGTGTACCATGGTGTTTGACCAATCTCCAGCTGCTAATACGGAATATCCTTGCAACACAGATCATTTTGTTGAAGAATATACTATTACTGCCTTAGATTCATTTGCTTGTGAAGTAGATAGAAGAGTGAAGGTTCGTTTTGATTTACAGAGGAAGAAAGTAATAGCTATCGACCGTATTGATACATTAGAAGTGGTTAGTGTTAGTTGGGAGAAAGTTAGAGATTTTTTCTCAAAGGAAAGAGAATAATTGTCGCAATAGTCATGGGGTAAATGGAATCCTTAAACAAAAGCATGGCGCTCTGTTCCAATGGACAGGGCGTTTTATTTTGCCTAAAATTCCTATTGTGAAGTGATAGAATTATGGCCGTACATGTTTCTTTATAATTGGTAACAAAGCAAAGGACTATGGCATTGATTGATGATTTTCGCAAACAGACACGGGAAACAATTTTGGATTATATGGACAGACTGGGTGTAAACCATGCTGTCTATTCTACCCATTTGAAGGGCTATGAGCCTGATCTACGGGAGAAGAATATCTTTATCTATATCCATGCCAAAAGCATGGTTGTGGTTTGCTTAGATCTCTGCGGCAACAGAGAAGAAATAGCAGACGAAGGTGATCCTTATGATGTGGATATGCCAGAATATTACTCTTACAATAAATCACGGACGAGTCCTGTCTGGCAATTGTCAGAGGCGATGAATGAGATGGATCATCGTGCCATAAACATATTCCCGCCCGTGGATATTCAAGGCGTACTGCTATCAGAAAGTAATATTCTAAATGCCAAGGATATGAAAGATAAATGGAGTGCCATGAACATAACGGTTATTGATGGGCTAAAAGGGCTCCGGCATAGAGAAATAGCAACAAACAAGTCATATAGTGCGGAAGCAAGTACTATCCTACGTGCTATTTTGGACGAAGAGGCATATATTAGGAACTTTGAATTAAAGGCACCAGATTTCTCATATTTATTAGATGAGAAACAGGTTGTTGATGAAGGTGCCAAAGAAGATGATGAATTTGAAAAGCTTCTCAATAAGTTCATTAATGATGGCTATGAAAAGGTGGAGGAAGGCAATTTACCTTTTGAAGAATCAGACAGCTCCGACATCTATGATGATGACGATGAGATAAACATAGAGGCTTTCCCAAAAGGAAGCGTCCATAAGATTGAAGACCTTTCATTTCCAGATGGTACTATTGATCAGAATGACAAAATCAGTGTCAAGGTTGAAATCCTTCGTCCGATTGCTAATCCACGAGAGGAACTTGATAAGTTAGTAGGATGTGATGTCATCAAACGTCGCATGGATGAACTGGTGGCATTGACAGGCTATAACAAACTGATGAGCAAGATGTTCCCTAGCAGCAAACAACATGAGGTGTCGCTGCATAGTGTGTTCCTCGGCCGACCAGGAACAGGCAAGACAACTGTATGTAAGATTTTCGGCTCTCTGCTGCGACAGGCAGGAGCATTGTCAAAGGGGCATGTCGTGGTCTGTGATCGGGGCACCTTCATTGGAACCCTTTGGGGTGATGAGGAGCGTTCCATGCGACAGGTTCTTGAAATGGCGCAAGGAGGAGTACTGATGGTGGATGAAGCGTATCTCCTGAACGGCAAACATGAGAACGATCCAGGAAAGCTGGTAGTACAGTTGATGATGAACATTTTGGCTGACGAGACACAACGTGATATTGCCATCGTCCTTTGCGGCTACAAGGAACCAATGGAGAAGTTGCTGGAAAGCAATCCCGGACTTCAATCGCGTTTCCCAAATAAGTTTGAGTTTGCAGATTTCACTACTGACGAACTATTGGAGATTACGCGCCGTCGTGTGAAGGAATACGAATATGACTTTACTCCAGAGGCTTGGGATAAGTACAAGTCGTTACTGACAAAGGCATACGGTCAACGTGACCCCCAAACATGGGGCAATGCCCGCTTCATTGCCAACCAACTGGAACGCATCTACATCCAACATGCCATGCGGTGTGTCAAGCAGAAACCTGCAGATAAAAGACTATTACGCTTACTAATCCCAGAGGACATCCTGCCCATCGAAGTTCCCAAGGAAAAGAGACGCATCGGTTTTTGACAACGTCTGTGGTATGGTGATAGAAAGATTTAGTTTGAAAGCTCTTCTATAATAAATGACTAACAGATGTATAACGAATTCATGAACAAAAGCAACCTCTCCATCTTGGACTACATGGAGAAACTTGGCAGGGATCCCCGTATCTATTCAGAGAAACGGCGAGGCCTCGGCCCT
>Ga0310691_10009032_pt1 | contig 10176 bp, 7 predicted proteins | sample 176DNAGHGlowgp2_FD_203887 | JGI IMG/M metagenome (GOLD analysis project Ga0310691, IMG submission 203887) | Sheep rumen microbial communities from Palmerston North, Manawatu-Wanganui, New Zealand - 1766 DNA GHGlow gp2 (v2) (version 2) | ecosystem: Host-associated > Mammals > Digestive system >...
ACATGCCGAACAGCAGGATAAGCATTGGCCCGAAACCCCACGACATCTGCGAGATACAGATGTTGCGCCCGCGGTTGTTGGCCTCGGAACTCTCGGAAATATAGGTCCACGAGGCGGGTACGCCGATGCCTACACTAATGCCCGTCACGAGGAAACCGCAGAGCAGCATCGGGAAGTTCACCGACAGCATTACAATCAGGACCCCCGTCATATACACCAGCAGGTTGTAGGTGAAGATGAATTTGCGTCCGAACTTATCAGCCAGGAATCCGCCGATGATGGCTCCGATGGCGGCACCCAAGGCGTTGGCGCTTATGGCATTGAGCCACCCCAGATGCATCTCGCTCAGGCCCAAATAGTTCTGCCATAGCGTTATGCCGCTGGCTCCAGCTACGATAGCTCCTGCATCCAGATAGTTATTGAGAGACACCGCGAGGGTGCTTTTCAAAGAGGAATTTGCCATTTTTCGAAAATTATCGTTTTGACGTCACGTTCTTCTCGTACTCCTGAATGGCAGGGATAAAGTCTTCGCCGACGGGTACGTTGTTCTTGAGATTGAAGTAGTCGAAGACGGCACCGAAGGGGAGAGACTTGGCTTCTTCGATGAGGGCGAGACGCTCGAAATTCTGACCTGCATCCTCGAATTTGCGCAGCTGGGCGAGCGGTTCGAGAAGAGCCTGGAGCAGGCACTTCTGTGTGGCGCGCGTGCCGATGATATATGCTCCGATGCGGTTGATGCTGGCATCGAAGTAGTCGAGACCGATGTGTGCGCGATTCAGGGCGTCGGCACGTACGATCTCCTTGAAGAGGTCCAGTGTCTGGTCGTTCATGATGGTGACGTGGTCGCTGTCCCAGCGGATTGGGCGTGAGACATGTAACATCAGTTCCGGCACAAAGAGTAGCAGCGAAGCCACCATGTCCGCTACGTTCTCCGTCTGCTCGTAGTGGCCTGTGTCGAGGGTGTACATCAGTTTGCGGGTAGCGCAGTAGCCGGCGACGAAGTCGTGTGAGCCTACGGTATAGCTCTCGAGTCCGATACCGAAGAGCTTTGCTTCGAGGCAGGTCTTCATCCCAGGCAACTCCTCCTTCAGGATTTCGTCGAGACTTTCGGCGAAGATTTCGCGGTAGCGCTTGCGCTCTACAGTCATATCCTTCGATCCGTCGTGAACCCAGATGTTCATTATAGCGGGGTCACCTTGGGCCTTACCCATTGCGTCGGCGATGCGACGGCAGCGTTTGGTGTGCTCAATCCAGAACTCGCGGATTGCGGGGTCGGGGTTGCTGAGTGTGAGGCTTCCGCTCTTGGGGTGGGAGAAACTGGTGCTGTTGAAATCGAGCTTCAGATTCTGCTCTTTGGCCCATTGAATCCAACTCTCGAAGTGTTTAATCTCCACTTGGTCGCGATCCACGAACTGTCCGCCGAAATCGCCGTATATCTCATGGAGATTCAGGCGGTGATTGCCGGCGAGGAGGCTCTTGGCGAAAGCAACGTCAGCCCTCACTTCTTCAATGTTGCGGGCACGGCCGGGATAGTTTCCTGTGGTTTGGATGCCTCCGCTCAGAGCTTCGTTGCGCTCGAAACCAACTACATCGTCTGCCTGCCAGCAATGGAGGCTTATCGGGGTCTGCTCTAACTGTGCTATGGCCTTGTCTGTATCTACGCCAATGGCTGCATAACGTTCACGTGCAATCTCGTAGGACTGCTGAATTAATTGCTCTTTCATTTTATTGTAAATTTTAAGACTCTCCCCCCGCCCTCCCTAAAGGGAGGGAGCGAAATGAGGACAGGGATTAATTTTAAATGTAGAATTTAGAATGTAGAGGCTGCGCGCAGCCAATTGTGAATTATGAATTGAAAAAGTGAATTATGAATTAGTGTAGCTTTTGAGTTCAATGCTGCGTCCGATGATAGAACGCATCTCTGCGAGCGAACCCACGTAACCGGCGGCACGCACTTGAACGAGCGCGTTGCCAAGTCCTGTGCCTTCCATAGGTCCGGCGATTACTGGCATCTGCAGGGTGTCGGCTGTGAACTGCATCAGGAACTCGTTGCGCGAGCCGCCGCCGATGACGTGCAACCGTTGGATATCTACGGAAGCGATGCGCCGCAGGATGTCAATAATCTCCTTGTATCGGTTGGCCAAGCTGCGGAAGATTACGCGGACGTAGTCGGCGGGTGTGTCTGGCAGCGGCTGTCCTGTCTCTGTGAGATATTCGCGTATTGCGGCTGTCATGGATTCAGGATGGGCAAAACGCGGGTCGTCAGGGTTGATGAGGCTCTGGCATGTGGATGTGAGGCTGAGAGCGTTCAGCTCGTTCACGTCGGCGGGGATTGTGGCGGCGCTTTCCCATTCTTTTCGGCACTGCTCGAAAATCCACAGACCGGTGATGTTCTTCAGGAAGCGTGTGGTGCCGTCAAGACCGCCCTCGTTGGTGAAATTCTCCGAGAAACTCTCTTCATTGATTATCGGTTCGGGGCTCTCGATTCCGAGAAGACTCCATGTGCCGCAACTCAGATAAGCATAATTGCCGTCTTCTGCAGGAACAGCAGCCACCGCTGAAGCGGTGTCGTGACTGCCTACTGCTACTACCGGTACGGCACCAAGGCCCGTGGCCTTCTGCACCTGCTCGCTGATGACTCCGATTCTATCTCCGGGCTGCACCAGACGTCCAAATCGGTCGCGGCTGAGACCAAGAGCCTGGAGCAAATCGGGGTCAAGGTCTCCGGTGCGCGGATTGAGCATCTGGGAAGTGGATGCGACTGTGTATTCGCAGACAGCTTCGCCAGTGAGCATATAAATGAGAGCATCAGGGATAAAGAGGATTTTAGCGGCGTTGGCAAGTGCCACGCTGCCTTCGCGACGAATGGTGTCAAGGTGGAAGAGAGTGTTGAACGGCATAAACTGTATGCCAGTGCGCTCATAAACCTCCTTTTGCGACATGCTGTCGGCAAAGAAACGCTCCATAGCCCCGTCGGTGTGCGGGTCGCGGTAGCAATAGGGGAGACCCAGCAGTTGGCCGTCGGCCCCGAAGTAAGCTACGTCGCAGCCCCAGGTGTCTATGCCGATGCTGGTGAGGCTTATGCCTTCGGCTGCAACTTTCTGCAGAGCGATGATGATTTCATTGTACAAGTGGGGAAGATTCCAGAAGATATGTCCTCCGAGAGGAATCTGCGGATTCTTGAAACGGGTAAATTCGCGCATGTCGATGCGCTCTCCGTCGAATGTAGCCAAGACGGTTCGACCGCTGGTCGCACCGAGGTCAACAGCGAGATAATGGGTTGTTTGCATAAGCCTTTTTGCGGTGTTTTTTATTACTCACCCCGCAAATGTAGGCAAAAAATGCGAACTGAAGAAAGATTTGAATAAAAATAATGGGGAAAGATGCAAAAAAGCTCTTTCCCCATTGATTATCCTAGTACTGTGCGGCCCACGGCACGCCTGATTTCCCACGTATAGATAAGACATGCAAGCAGGAAATAGAAACCAGCCTGATACCACATCGCCATCACCTCGTGGTGAATGTCGCCAAGCGTTGCTCCCATAGAGCCGGCGCGGATATATGCGTTGCACCCGAAGGTGGAGGGGAATATTGTTGCCACCCATTGCCATACTTCTGGTATAGCTGCGCCAGGCCAGCTCACTCCGGTTAGGAACAGCAACGGAACGCTCATGAACACGAAGAGCAGGATGCAGTCCTCGCGTCGGAAGATGAATGTGGAGAAGCAGAAACCGAGGAATATGCAGGCCAGAAGATATGGTACCATAAATCCGAAGAACACATCCCAGTGCATCAGCTGCGGCAATCCGAACCAACGCGTTACGACCACGCACATATAAACCGCCAGCACTATGTAAAGGCAGAAATAGAGCAGGGCTTTGCCAAGAACAACGCTTACCACGTGCTTATAGTCTGAGTGCGGGGGAATTACGAGACCTCGGTTGCGCTCACGCGTGCGGCCCATAGACATGCCGATTCCAAGGAAGAGGGTCTGCTGCAGGATGAGCATCAGGACAGGCGGAATCAGGAATGCAGAGAAGCCGCCTTGAGGGTTGTAGAGCTGCACATGCTCGAAGTCAATGGGCATACGGGCCACTTTTTCCTCGCGGCGTGAAGTCGGACGGATGTAGTTGTGTATCTTAATGTCACGGTTCATGTCCTGCGCCACGTTGGTAACACCGAGTAGCATCACCTTGTAGTAGAGCATGGATGTAAGGTCGGAGAAGACGCCCACCACTACCTGCTTGCCGTGAGCCAGGTCGCGGTCAAACGAACGCGGAATCTCTATGATGCCGCTGACTTCGCGCTTGCGCAGCAGTTCCTGGGCCTCTGCCATATTCATGGCGTTGCCTGCAATTCGCACTTCAGGAGTCGAATCGACTTTGCGGATGAACTCGCGGCTGCGTGTGCTGTTGCATTGATCCACCACGCAGACAGGCAGGTTGTGCTGAGTTTCTGTCGTGTAGATGAAGGCATAGAGCAACGGATATGCCAGCGGCACAAGGATGATGAATATCATTATACCCTCGTCGCGTATGATATCGCGCAGCTCGTTATACCACACTTTGAATATATTGACAAACCAGGTCATGGCACGTATTCTTTATTGATGAAACCATCTTTGAGGCGGGGCAGGAGCAGTACCGGAAGTATGCTGAAACCAATCAGAGCCGCGATGCTTGGCCACTCGTATAAAGCAGGATATCCGTTCAGGGCCTGTGCCTCGTATAACAGGAAATAGTGGTGCAGGGGGAAGAGGTTTGCCATCCACTGCAGCGGCAGTTCCATGGCGCTGATGGGGAATGAGAACCCAGCCAGCGAGAAGGACAGCACGCCCCATAGCGAGCAGGCACTCATGGCCATTCGCATCTCACCCACGAATAACTCATAAAAGAACAAACCGAGTCCCTGCGAGGCTATCACGGACAGGAATCCCCAAAGCATCATTCTCTCCATTCCGCAAACACACGGGAAATCGAGATACATATAGAAGATTGCCTGGACAAACCACATCAGAAGGGTGTAGAGCAACGTCTGCGGCAATAACTTGCCCCAAACTGCTACAATTACGTTTCCGCCTGCTATATTCAGCAAATCCTTCTGCCGTCCGCGCTTCCATTCTATTCCCATAGCATAGCTGGTGGAGAGCAGAATCAGGAGCATCAGAATACCAGGCACAAGCAGGTTGGAGAGCACAACGGAGTAGTTGAGATAGGGGTTGCCGAGCGGGTGAGATTCGATGACTATGGGTTGCAGAATAGGCATTATGGCCCGTTCGTTTACGCCCCTCGCCCTCAGCGTCTCCCTGGTAATGGCCAGACCGACAAGCTCGGATAACTTTCGCATATCTTTCATCAGCAGGGATGCCGCCACGTAATAGGAGTCGTTGGTGTAAAACGATATCTTAGGCTGACGGCTGGTCAATGCCGCGTGAGTCGTTCCTCGCGGTATGCGGAAGATGGCATATATCTCACCACGTTGCATGGCCTTGCGTGCCGAAGTGAAATCGCTATAGCGTTGTACGATATCCGTCTCCTGCATGGAGCCGAGGATACGGACAACAGCGCGCGACACATGAGTGTTGTCTTCATCAACCACAGCTGCAGGCAGTTTCGTCGGCAGCCCGCTATTCATCATCGATGTGAACAGCGTCAGGAAGAGAATTGGGGCAACAACCAGGCACACAAAGAATATCGGGCGTGAGAGAAACGCTCGCAACTCCCGTTCGCTGATGTTGATGATTCTTTTCAGGATGTCAAGCATCTCTTACTTATTTCTTTATGATAGCCGTCATGCCAGCAATTACATCCTTCACGTCGGATGTTTTGGCGGGACGGGCTTCTACCTCGAATGTCTTCAGGTCATATTGATCCAGAGCCTTGGTTGCCTTCCATGTGGAATAGCTGCCCATAACGGCGATGCGCGAGATCTTAACCTCGATGTCCTTGTCCAAAGCGGGGATATAGACACTGAGGTTCGAACCTACCTTCATTTCAGGCAGGTAGTCTTCGCGAATGTTGAAGATGAAGCGCACGTCGGTGTCCATAGCCACATTCATGATGGGAGCACCCGTGCCGACCAATTCTCCGATTTCAGGGAAGATCTCTGTTACGGTTCCGTCGGCTGTAGCCGTCAGCACGGTTTCAGCTATATAGGACTTCACCTCCTGGATTGCACCCTTGGCGCGAGCCACCTGAGCCTGAGCAGCAGCCTTGTCTTCGTGGCGTGCTCCCTCTTGTGCCATCTCGTACTGGCTCTTGGCAGCCTTCTCGGTGGCTTCCATAGCCTGCAGCTGAGCCAGAGCCTCGTCGCGCTTCTGTGCAGCCACTACGCCTTCGTTATAGAGACGCTCCACACGTGAGTAGGTCTTTTCGGCCACATCCAAACCGGCTTTAGCCTTCTGCCACAACTCGTAGGCGCCTTGAATCTCCTGTTGGCGAGCACCGTTCTGGGCCTTCTGCTCTATAGCCTGAGCTGCGCTCTCGGCAGCTTTGGCCTGAGCCAGTTTTGCCTCCACCTCGGGGGCTTCGATGATTACCAGCGTGTCACCGGCCTTCACTTTGTCGCCGGCCTGAACGCGGATTTCGCGGATACGTCCCGGTACCTTGGATGAGAGACGGTAGTCTGTGGTCTCGGCCTCGCCTTGGAGCACTTCCTCGGGCTTAGGCATAAATTTACCAACAATAATGATGAGCGCAAGTACAACCAAAATCACCAAAGCGATGATGAGCATGTTGTTCACTCTTGATTTCTTAGCCATAATATATATAAGAGTTTAAGAAGTTTAATGGTTTAAGGGCTGGCGCGATGCTTGTTTTTCGAACACGAATTGTACGAATATAGGCTGGAGCGCATAAAATTCGTAAGATTAGTAAGATTCGTGTTCACTTTTAAATCCGTTAAATCCGTGTAATCCGTTGTTGTTAAGATTTTCGTTTAATTAGAATAATTACTGCGTTCCTCGTGGGTCTGCGACAAATCTCGTGTTCGTTTAAATGTTAGCGTCCTGCCAATTATGAAATCTTAATTATGCATTATGCATTATGAATTAATTATCGAACTCTTCCCAGAGCTTTACGCAGGTAGAGGTCGGCCAGCGTCCAGTCTATCTGTGCCTGAATGCGTGTGCTCTTGGCCAGAAGCCAGCCCGTCTGGGCTTCCAGCACGTTGGAGACGGGGATAACGCCCTCTGTCATACCGAGATTTGCTATGCGCAGATTCTCGTCTGCCTGCTGCTGACTGCGGATGGCGGCAGCGAGACGCTGGCTGGCTTCCTGCACCTTCTGGCGGTTCTGATTCACCTGAAGCTCAACTTTCTCGCGAACCTCCTCTACATCTACGTGGGCAATGGCAGCTTCGGCCTTGGCCTGACGAACCTTATAGAGGCGTTCACCCCAAGTGACTACGGGAACTTTCAGCACTACGCCCACGTTCCACATACCGCTGAACTTCTTGCTGAAGCCGTTGTAGAGGTTCGGGCTTGTAGCAGAATAGCCGGCTGTCAGGGCTAGGTTCGGAAGGAACTCCGAGCGTGCCACCTTCACCTGCTCATCCTTGACATTTGCAGCAAGGGTCAGGGCCTGCAACTCCGGGCGTGCTGTCCAAGCTTCTGCCACGTTGGCATCTATAGCGGTTGGCATAGGCCACTCGTCGAGATCTTCGTCAGCCAGACGGAATTCAGAGTCCAAAGGCAGACCGCACAACTGGCAAAGAGCCATGCGTGACAGGGCTAAGCCGTTCTCCACCTGAATCAGAGTGACTTCTGCCTCATTCACTTTGACCTTTACTGACAGGCCGTCGGCCTTGGTAGCCAGACCTTCAGCCGCAAGCTTATCCACATCTCCGTCCAGCTTACGGACAGTTTCCAGATAGCTTTTGGCCAGTTCCTTCTTGCTCTCCAGACCTACGATGCGCCAATATGCCTCATCGACTTCCACTATTGTCTCTTGCTGTTTCAGGTCTTGTTTGTTGGCAGCAATCTGTTCGGCGTATTTCGTGATTTTGTCGTAGGCACGTATCTTGCCGCCCATATAAAGAGGCTGTGTAAGCATCACGGTCAGGCCGCAGAGATTTCGTGTGTCTGTATTGAAGGCATCTACGATATTTTGCCCCACAGCGTTCAGCGAACCTGCCATTGTGGTCCCGAAGGCACTTACCATCGAGTTCACAAGAGCGTCCTTGTTGGCAATCAACTGCTGCATTGCCGGGCTGCTGGCCACCATAGCGCCGATCACGGGGTCTGTCATCAGTCCAGTGATGAGCGGGTTCTGCGAGAGCGAGGCCTGCATCTGTCCCACTGTTCCTTGCATCTGGGTGGCCATCGTGGTTCCCATGTTGGAAAAATTAGCCTTCTGCTCATCGCTGAGCAAGGAAATCTTGCGGCTGGTAAACATATAACCGCCTACAGCGTCAAGGCGCGGAAAATAATGGCTTGTTGCAGCCTTGTGCTGCCAATGGGCAGCCTCCTTGTCAAATTCTCCCATACGCAATGCCTTGTTGTTGCGCAGGGCCAGTGCCCGGCAACTGTCCAGGGTCAGTATCTGCTGAGCCCCGGCTGTCATTGCGAGCAACCACATTAAAGATGCTGTTAAAAGCTTAAATCTCATATTATACATTAATAATATATAAGGTGTTTTCAGTTTTGCGGGTGCAAAGGTCGGGATTTCTCACCATATATACAATACAAAACGACCAATATTATTGGCCGTTTTGTTCAATTAATTGGATTTTTTAACAAAGATTGGTTAATTCGTTCGGTTTAACCGTTCTTTGTTCTCCGGTTTTCATGTCTTTCAGGGTGAATGTGCCAGCTGCAATTTCGCTTTCGCCAGCCAGGGCCACGTAGGGGATTTGGCGGGCGTTGGCATATTGCATCTGCTTCTTCATCTTGGCGGCATCGGGATAGATCTCAGCCCGGATTCCTGCCTGGCGCACAGCGGCCAGAGCCTTCATAGCGTAGGCAGCCTCGGCTTCTCCGAAATTCACGAAGAGCAGCTGTGTGGCTGTCGTGATAGCCTGCGGATAGGCATCCAACTGGTTCAGCACGTCGAAGATGCGGTCTATGCCGAACGAGATACCGACACCCGATATTCCTGGCATACCGAAGATGCCTGTGAGGTTGTCGTAGCGTCCGCCGCCCGTGATGCTGCCAATCTGCACATCCAAGGCCTTTACCTCGAAGATGGCTCCTGTATAGTAGTTCAACCCGCGTGCCAGAGTGAGGTCCAGCTCTACGCAGTTGCGCATATCCAGGCCTTTCAGCGTGTTCAGGATAAAGCGCGTCTCCTCCACACCCTTGCATCCGGTTTCGCTGCTGCCGAGCACGCCAGCTATCGTAGCCAGTTTCTCCTCGTTTGTGCCTTCCAGAGCTATGATGGGTTGCAGGGCTGCAATCTGCTCCTCGGTGAGGCCGTCCTCGCGCAGTTCGGCGTTTACGTTGTCTAAGCCGATTTTATCCAGCTTGTCAATGGCTACCGTGATATCCACGATCTTATCCGCTGCGCCGATTACCTCCGAGATGCCGGTGAGAATTTTGCGGTTGTTGATTTTGATGCAAACACGCACACCGAAGCGGCTGAACACTTCATCTACAATCTGCATCAGCTCAACCTCGTTCAGCAGGGAGTCGGAACCCACCACGTCGCCGTCGAACTGGAAGAACTCGCGATAGCGGCCCTTCTGCGGGCGGTCGGCACGCCACACGGGCTGCACCTGGAAGCGGCGGAAAGGCAGCTGCAGTTCCTCGCGGTGCTGCACCACATATCGTGCGAACGGCACGGTGAGGTCGTAGCGAAGTCCCTTCTCGCACAGCTGTGCAGCGAGATGCCCGAGCGACGCTTCCTGCAGATTACCGGTGTCGATTCCCTTCATGAAATCACCGCTATTGAGAATCTTGAAGAGCAGCTTGTCGCCCTCTTCGCCGTATTTGCCCATCAGCGTGGAGAGATTCTCCATCGCCGGAGTCTCAATCTGCTGGAATCCGTAGAGCATATAGACGCTGCGGATAGTGTCGAGAATATAGTTGCGGCGGGCCATTTCTGCAGGCCCGAAGTCGCGTGTACCCTTAGGAATACTAGGTTTCATGTCTAATAATTATTAATTGCGGTGCAAAAGTAGTGATAATTGGGCAGACTTTCGCCATTTTTGCATACTTTTGCACCACAATCGCTATTATTC
>Ga0310691_10009033_pt1 | contig 10175 bp, 9 predicted proteins | sample 176DNAGHGlowgp2_FD_203887 | JGI IMG/M metagenome (GOLD analysis project Ga0310691, IMG submission 203887) | Sheep rumen microbial communities from Palmerston North, Manawatu-Wanganui, New Zealand - 1766 DNA GHGlow gp2 (v2) (version 2) | ecosystem: Host-associated > Mammals > Digestive system >...
CCGGTTTGCGCAATCGGTCCTTTTTCGTAGAGAATGACCCGGGAGGGTGTATGGCATCAGAAGATAAAAGTAAAAAAGCAGCCTCCGGAGTGATCAAAGCGGCGACCATCATGGTGGTGGCCAATGCGGTTTCGAGTATACTGGGCTATGTGAGAAATATCCTTATTTCCTCTAAATTCGGCATGAGCTTTGAAAGCGATGCATATTATGCCGCTTTTACCATCCCGGACCTGATCTATTCCATTCTGGTAGGTGGAGGACTGAGCTCCGCATTTATCCCTGTTTTCAGCGGATATATCAATGATAAGAGGGAAAAAGAAGGCTACAGGATGGCCAGCATCATCTTTAATATTGTGGCCGTCACGGTTTCGGTGGTCTGCGTCATCGGCATGATCTTTGCGCCCCGGATCCTGCCCCTCATCGTGCAGTTCGATCAGGGCGGACCGGAGTTCTTCCATCTGACTGTCCGGCTTACGCGGATCATGTTCTTTCAGTGCTTTTTCATGTGCCTGACAGGCATCTGCATGGGCATTCTGCAGGCGTACAAGGATTTTGCGCCGCCTTCTCTGGGTGCGGTATTTTACAATGTAGCCATAATCGTTGTGGGCCTGATCCTGATGCAGTTCGGCATGGGAATCACCGGCTTTTCTATCGGCGTGGTCGTGGGCGCTGCGGTGAACTTTGCCGTGCAGATCTCACCCATCCGGAGAAAGGGCTTTAAGTATTCGCCGGGAATTGACCTCAGCCACGAGGGCGTGAAGAAGTTCCTCCACCTTTTCTGGCCGATGCTGCTGGGCGTATCCGTATCCCAGCTGAACCTGATCGTAAATAAGTATTTCGGCTCGGGAGAAGGAGAAAGCGTGCTCTCCTCCATGCAGAATGCACAGAGCATTATGCAGCTGCCCATCAATATCTTTGGATGGTCGGTGGCACTCTCCGTATTTCCCACTATGGTGGAGCATTACGGAACGGGAGATACTGATTCCTATAAGGCGGATATTTCCATGGGCGTGAGGAATGTGGTATTCCTTACCCTGCCTGCTTCGGTTGGCCTGATCGCCATGCGGGAGCCTCTGATCCGCGCCATGTATGCGCAGGGCGAGTTCGATCCGAAGCATATCCCCCTTCTGGCTTCGCTGCTCATGTTCTATTGTATCGGAATTGTCGGTTATTCTGTCCGGGGCGTTCTTCTGCAGGGCTTTTATGCCGTCCAGGAAACGGTTACTCCGGTTAAGATCAACATATTTATTCTTTTGCTGAATACTGTCCTTTGCTATATCATGGTATATTTTGCCGGTGCAAACGGACTGGGAATGGCATATTCCACGGCGGGGATCGTCAGCATGTGTCTGCTGGCCTTCTTCCTGAGAAGGCGCGTGGGACCCATCCGCGGAAAAGAAATCCTTCTGTCGGTTGGCAAGATGCTGATTGCAGTGGCGGCTATGGCAGCGGCGATGATCTTTATTACGCCTGCGCTGGAGAAATTCCTTCCGGTGGAAAGAAAGATCGGACAGCTGACCGAGATCATGATCCTTCTGGGCATCGGCATAATCACCTATCTGATAATGGCTGTAGTCCTCAGAATGAAGGAGCTTTCGGCTGTGCTGGATACTTTCAGCAGGAAGCTGGGCAGAAAAAAAGGCTGAACGGCCCGGAAGTAGAAACAGATGAATAAAGGCTGAACGGCCCGGAAGTAGAAACAGATGAATAAAGGCTGAACGGACCGGAAGCAGAAACAGATGAATAAAGGCTGAACGGCCCGGAAGCAGAAACAGATGAATAAAGGCTAAACGGACCGGAGGAAGCTGAGAAACAGCTGAAATAGAAATACGGTGGGGGATGTAAATGGTATTTGAAGATTTTGCATGGGAAAGAGATGGTTTCTCCGGCTGTTATGCAGCGCCGGAGGATGCCGGGAAGGATACAAAGGCAGTCATTGTCATGTCCTGCGAGGAGCGGGGCGGTTTTTCCGGAAAAATGGCGGCTGAACGCTTTGCCGAGTATGGCTTTGCGGCTATGGCAGTGAATCTTTCAGGCGTAAAGGGCATGCCCGAAACACCGGACAGGATACCGCTGGAAATCTTCCAGCCGGTTCTCCGGATCCTTCGGGAGGAGAAGGGATTTACCTCCATCAGTACCTATGGCGCGTCAATGGGCTCAGTGTTTGCTGTGCTGGCGGCAAGGGTTTATCCGGGAATCGAAAAGGTCATCCTGGTTTCCCCGACCCATGTGGTGCCCGGCAGCCCGGCGAAAAAGAAGAAAAAGGATGGGGGTCATTCCATCGCCACATGGAAGGGCGAGGAGCTTCCCTTTGTTCCGGTGGATATCGGAAACAGAAAACCGGAAAAGACCTATAAGGATGAGGAAACCGGCCGGGAGGGCCTTGGCATGTGGTTTGCCTACAGCAATGCCTATGACGACCGGGAAAATGTGGAAAAGGCGTATCTTGCGCCGGAGGAAACCGGAGCGGAGCTCCTTCTTCTGGGCAGCATGAAGGACGAGATGTGGCCGGCGGATTATTCCGTGAAATATATGAAAAGAAGGCTGGAACGCTGTGACTACGACCGGAATGTGAGGATCGTGCTCTATGAAAAGGGCAGCCATCTTCTGGGGGTTATGCCGAACAGGAAGAATTACCCTCAGGTTTACCGAAGGATCCCGGCTCTCAGCAAGGTGTTCCGGAATCTGAAGGAAAGCCGGGCGGAGAGCTTTGTGGCGCTGCGCCGTTCAGAGAAGGAAGTGATTCGTTTTCTGAAGGGGCAGGAGAAAAAAAACTGATCCGGCTTCCGCAGGGGGCAGGAAGAGAAAAGAAGGTGAGTTCTCCCCGAAAAGAGAGGGTATAGTTAATCAGGATCACAGAGAGGAAGAATATGACCATACGTGAGGAAGTAAGAAAAATGAAGCTGGATGCGCCGGTCCTGGCGGCATCCTCTGCTGAATTACGAAACAGGGCGCTGCTTCTGGTGAAGGATAATCTGGAGAAGCATGCGGAGGAAATATTTGCGGAAAACCGGAAGGATCTGGCCAGGGCGGAGGAGACCGGCGTGGCCGAGGCTGTCCGGAAGAGACTGAAGTTTGACGAAAAGAAGCTGCAGGATGTGACAGCAGGGCTGGTTCAGCTGGCCGGTCTTCCGGATCCTCTGGGTAAGGTAACCCTTTCCCGTGAGCTGGACGAGGGTCTTAAGCTGACCCGGATATCCTGTCCCATCGGCGTGATCGGCGTGATCTTTGAGGCACGCCCGGATGCCCTGGTACAGATTTCCTCCCTCTGCATCAAGAGCGGAAACTGTGCGGTTCTGAAGGGTGGAAAGGAAACGGCGCTGACGAACCGGATCCTCTTCGGCATCATCCGGGACAGCGTGGTAGAGGCCGGTCTTCCGCAGCACAGCCTTCTGCAGGCGGAGCTGCATCAGGAAATCGATGAGCTCCTGGCCTGTGATGATTGCGTGGATCTTCTGATCCCCAGAGGCTCCAATGCTTTCGTCCGGTATATCATGGACAACACGAGGATCCCGGTGATGGGTCATGCCGACGGCATCTGCCATATCTATGTGGATGAGGATGCGTCCGTAGAGAAGGCCATTCCGGTCATTCTGGATGCCAAGACCCAGTATACGGCCGCCTGCAATGCGGTGGAGACTCTGCTGGTAAACAGGAAGGCCGCTCCGGCATTTCTGCCTGTCCTTGCGAGTGCCCTGAAAGAGGCCGGCGTGAAGCTGAGAGGAACAAAGGAAGTGACCGACATGATCGGCGGAGAGACCATTGAGGATGAAAAATATCCGGAATATCTGGACTTGATCGTTTCGGTGAAACTTGTGGATGATGTGAAAGAAGCCGTAGAGCATATCAACCGTTACGGTTCCCATCATACAGACGCTATTCTGACGGAGAATGATGAAACCGCTGCCTATTTCATGCAGATGGTGGATTCCGCCGGCGTGTACAGAAACTGTTCAACCCGTTTTGCGGACGGTTTCCGCTACGGCTTTGGCGCAGAGGTTGGTATCAGCACCTCCAAGCTGCATGCCAGAGGCCCGGTCGGGCTGGAGGGTCTGGTGACCTATAAATATCTTCTGGAAGGGAATGGCGATATCGTGGGAGACTTTGCCTCGGGAAAGAGAACGTTTCATTTCCGGGATTTATAAAAACTTTTTCCGGATAAATGAGTAAGAAATTCCGGAAAAATGTGGGAGAAGAAAAATGCAGTTTTCCAGTTTGATCTTTGTTACGGCATTTTTGCCGATATTCTTATTGGTATACAGATTTGCATCCTCATCGAAAAGTATTGCGGTGCAGAATGCGGTATTTTTGTGTTTTACTCTGATATTCTGCCTCTTCGGCGGACTTCGCGGACTGGTCGTGCTTCTGGCGGCAACGCTGATCGGTTATTTCGGAGGCCTTCTTGCGGAATCCGCCGCAGAGCGCGGAGAGGAAAAGAAGGTCTGCGGCGTATCGGTGATCATCCTTGTGGCGATGCTGGCCTGGTTTAAGTATGCGGGCTTTATCGTGGATGGCGTGGTCATGCCCATGGGACTTTCCTTCTACACCTTCAAGATGATCTCTTATCTTGCGGATGTAACCCGGGGAAAGTATTACGCAGAGCGGAATTTTGGCCATTTCCTGATCTATTCGGCCTCCTTCCATACTGTGATGCAGGGTCCGATCGTCAGGTATGATGAGACCGCGGAGCAGATCAAAAACAGAAAATTTACGGCGACCGGCTTTGCCGAGGGCTTTTTCCGGTTTGTGATCGGCCTTTCCAAGAAGGTCATTCTGGCGGATCATGCGGGAGAAATGGCGGCAAACCTGCTGCCCAGGTCCAAGGCCCTTTCCGATATGCCGACTGTGGGTATCTGGCTGGGCATGCTGGCCTTTACGCTGCAGATGTATCTGGATTTCTCCGCATATTGCGATATGGCGCTGGGGCTCGGCCGGATGCTGGGCTTTTCCTATCCGGAAAACTTTGATTATCCGTATATGTCCAGATCGGTAAAGGAATTCTGGAGAAAGTGGCATATTACCCTCAGCTCCTTCTTTAAAGATTATGTTTATATCCCACTGGGCGGCAACCGGATGGGCGCGAGAAGAAGGACCTTGAATCTGCTGGCTGTATGGCTGCTGACAGGAATCTGGCATGGCGCGACCTTCAATTTTGTGCTCTGGGGTCTCTTTTACTTCGGCTTTATCTGCCTGGAAAATGCGCTGGCTGACAGGGGGATCACCAGATTCCCACCGGTCATCGGCAATATCTATACATTCATTATCTACAATGTGGGCTGGCTGATCTTCCGGTTTGAAAAATTCGGCCATCTGCGGCGGGCGCTTGCCGGAATGGTGGGCCTCGGCAAGGGCGGCTTCAACAATCATGTTGTAAAGGTGACCTTCTCCAACAATCTGTTCTTCCTGATCGTGGCCGTGATAGCCTGCACACCGCTGGTGACTACCATCCGGAAGAAGATGGAGACCACCATCAGAGACCAGCAAAAGAGCTTTACCGCGATGTATGTCGGAAAGCTGATCATTACGGTTGTGCTGTTCTTCCTTTCCCTTTGCGTCATGACAGGAAGCACTTATCAGCCGTTCCTGTATAATGCATTCTAAAGGCAGCGGTTCTATGTGTGCTGTACCCGGCGCCCGGGAAAAGTATGTAAATATATGTGTATGTAAGGATAGATTATGACAGAGAAAGAATTTGAGAAAAAAGAATATATCAAAGAACAGAAGAAAAACCGGAAAAAATGGAGCGGAAGACGGAATATCGTCGTGACGATCATGCTTCTGGTGTCTCTCATCGTGGGCCTATTTCTGGTTCGCCCTGTTCGGAGTGTGATCGAGAAGCGCGAGCTGGCCCAGCTCCCGAAGCTGACCTGGTCCTCTTTCTGGGATGGCAGCTATTTTACCGGGCTTTCCTCCTGGTATACGGATACTTATCCGGCGAGAGAAAAGATGCTTTCCGTGGATCAGGCCATCGAAAAGACCTACGGCATCAAAAAGGATGAGTTTCACGGGGATGCCTCCCAGCATGGTGACGAGATTCCGGATGCTCCCTCCTCCAGCGCACCGGTTATTACCGGAAACGTAACAGAGAGCAAGCCGGCGTCCAATACAGAAGAGGCTGCTGCCCAGAATCCTTCTGATCAGAAGCCTTCCGATCAGACGGAACAGGCAGCCTCAGCAGCTACCGAGGCGGCATCCACGGAAAAGCCGCTTCCGGATGGTACGATCACAGAGGAACCTGAGGCAGCGGGAAATATCTATATCACCGACGGCCGCGGCTTCAATGTCTATTATTTTGATAAGAGTATCGCGGATTACTATGCATCCATGGTCAATACCCTTCGGGCCAGAATGCCGGGCAAGGTGAAGTTCTTTGAGATTCTTGCGCCCACAGCCTTTGGCGCATGTCTTTCCGAAAAGGTGCAGAAGGATCTGGGCGGTTCCAGCCAGGCCGATGCCATACAGTATATTTACGGCATGATCAGCAATGATGTGGAAAAGGTGGAGATCATGAACACCCTTCGCGCGCATAACAGCGAGTATCTCTACTTTGGAACGGATCATCACTGGACGGCGCTGGGCGCATGGTATGCTTATTCCGAGTGGTGCCTGAAGAGGGGCGTGGAGCAGCACGAGCTGTCCCAGTTCGAAAAGAAGGAATTCCCCAACTTCCTGGGAACCTTCTATGCCGCGTCCGGCAAGTCCGATTCACTGAAGAATCATCCCGATACGGTTGAGGCTTACGTTCCCATGGGAACCAATGATATGACCTTTTGGGATTTTGACGGAAATGAGGTGGCGTGGCCCATCATCAATGATGTGACCGACTACGACAGCAATCTGAAGTACTGTACCTTTATCGGCGCGGATGAGCCTCTTTCCATTATTGAGAATCCGCAGGTGACCAACGATGCTGCGGTGATCCTTCTGAAGGAGTCCTATGGAAACGCTTTTGCCCCCTTCCTGGTGGATCATTACAAGAAGGTGATCATTGTGGATTACAGGTACTACACGGGCAATGTAAATGACCTCATCAATCAGTATAATGTAAGCGATGTGATTCTGCTGAACAACATGGAAGCCATCACCGAGCAGCACGTGAACGAGCTTCTCCGCTGCTTCCCGGAGTAGGAGAGGGAGCATCCGGACCGGGTCAGCCTGAATGTTTCCCACGAGATCAAGACGCCGATAGCCGTTATTCAGAATTCGGCGGAAATGCTGAAAAAGCCGGAGCTCACAGAGGAAAAGCGGCAGGAATATGTTGATACGATCACAAATGCAGCCAAACGGCTGAATGCGCTTATCACGAATATCCTGAGTCTGAACAAGCTGGAAAAGCAGAGCATATCTCCTCATGTCAGTGAATTTGACCTTTGCGAACAGCTTGTACAGTCGGCACTCCTGTTTGAACCGGTGTGGGAGGAAAAGGGAATTGGACAGCGGCTGCGGTATGGATGAACAGACAAAAAAGCATATTTATGATAAGTTTTATCAGGGCGATACCTCGCATTCCACCGAGGGAAACGGCCTTGGGCTTGCGCTTGCACTGCGTGTACTGCAGCTCACGGGCGGTGAGATCAGCGTGGAAAGCGAACCGGGGAACGGAACGAAATTTATCGTAACACTGAATACTTAGCGGAAAGCTGTCGGCTCAGGAGGCCGGCAGTTTTTTAATATTACTGCAACAATACTGCATCATTTCTGCAACAAAGGGTATGTAAGATACAGACATACCAAATGAAACAGGAGGCGATGCGTGTGATCGAAGTAAAAAAGCTGACTAAGGATTACGGTCAGGGCAGGGGGATATTCGATGTGACTTTTGAGGTACATAAGGGGGAAACACTCGGCTTTCTTGGTCCGAATGGTGCAGGAAAATCCACTACGATGCGTCATCTTATGGGCTTTCTTGCCCCCGACAGCGGATACTGCGAGATCGGCGGTCTGAATTGCCGTATATATGCAAAAGAGATCATGAAAAGGGTAGGCTATGTGCCGGGGCAGATAGATTTTCCCGATGTGGGCAGCGGAACGAACTTCCTGAAAATCCAGGCGCAGTATCTTGGTATCAAAGATATGCGCTACACAGAAAAGCTGATCGATCTGTTCAAGATCGACACATCTGCTCCGCTGAAAAGAATGAGCAAGGGAATGAAGCAGAAAATGGCTCTTGTTGCGGCATTTATGTCAAAACCGGATATTCTCCTGCTTGATGAACCATCTACCGGACTTGACCCTGTTATGCGTGATGCGCTGATCGAGCTGATCCTTGAGCAGAAGAAGCGCGGGGCGACAGTTTTTATGTCCAGTCACATCTTTAAAGAGCTTGAAGATACCTGTGATAAGGTGACGTTCATCCACGATGGAAAGGTCATTAGTACCATTGGACGGGATAGCCACGATGCGAATTTGCCGCGGCTCTCTTGCGGCTATGTTTGCTGTTGAAACTCTCCTTCATCTTGCAGTCAATTCTGCAAAGCCGATCTCCATTGCTACAGCGCTCGGCAAAAGTGAGCTTCCGCTTCAGGGTGAACTGACGGCAAAAATGATCGTGCAGGTAAATCTGTCTGCATTTGTGGTCTGCGCAGCTATAGCGGCGGTGTGCTTTATGTTCTCCGGCATTTTCAACTCTTCTAAATACTCGATCGGATTCAGCGGTGCATTCGTGGGCGTGAATATTCTTGCCAATATGCTTTCCATGTTCGGCAGTCTTGGTGTAGGCGGTCTTGATAAGTTCAAGTATCTGACGATCTGCTCCTTCTACGATTACCGGTCGGTGCTGTTTTCAGGGAATGAATGGGTTACTAAAATGGTATTTCCTGCGGTAATCGCTATCGTGGCTTTAACGATAGGTTCGGTTGTGTTCAGAAAAAAGGACCTGCCGCTGTGATGAATCCAGCCTGCTCAAACATCCCTCGGCTGTGGAAAGTCGTTGCGGAATTTCGCTGCTGATCTTTTATAAATTCCGTGAATTGTTCAATTACCGCAGAGCGCCCGCTCCGCAGACTACCAGTGGTGCTGAACTCACGAACAATTTATAAGATCAGGGCGCTTATTCCGCCGACTTTCTTACGCCTCGGGAACTCGCTCGCATGCCCATCGGGATTTTGCTTCGCAAAATCCTGGAATGATGGTCTTGCTCTGCTCAAACATCCCTCGGCTGTGGAAAGTCGCTGCGGAATCTCGCTGCTGATCTTTTATAAATTGCGTGAATTGTTCAGCACCGCAGGTGGTCTGCACGGCAGATGCTCTGCGCATACACTTTACAGATGCTGAATTATAATATCCACAGGATCAATTTGTAGTTTCGCCACGATATAAAAACGTTACAGACTGTCCACGGTTTAATATTGCATTCGGCGAAAAATGTGTTGTATCTGTTCCTGAAGCTATTTTATTTTCGCTTGCCCATAATACTGCTTCGGTATAATACTTACCGCTTTTTACATCGACAAAAGGATTATTTCTGTTTTTGGCCAGAGGTTTTCCGCATGCTGACCAATAAAAGGTCAGATACTGAGCCCTTGTACACTGTCCTTTAGGATCAAATTCCGTACTACTCTTGCCAGATGCTATTTTGTTTTCATATGCCCATAAGACGGCTTTATAGTAATATTTTTTAGGCGTTACATCTGTAAAGGGACTTGAACTCGTTTTTGGCTCCGGACTTCCCTTTAAACGCCATATAAAGGAAATGGCCTGCGCCCTGTTACATTTTTCTCCAGGTGAGAATGAATACTCGTCCGTTCCGGCTGCAACGTTCAGATTATAAGCCCATACAACCGGTTCCGCATAATACACATCTTCTTTTACGTCCGCAAATGTTGTACCTTTGAGCATCGTCTTGTAAGGTATATTGTTATCTTTAGCGTAACTCTCCGCGTAGGATCCTTTATAGCACAGAATTGTGGTAGTGGAATCAAACACATACGAGCTAATATAATTAACAGAATCAGGTACCTTAATCGTGGAAATACCATAACAGCAGTAGAATGCATTTGTACTAATGTCTGTCACGCCTTCAGGAATATCTACTTTTTTTAGACTTGTGCATCCAACAAATGCGCCACCGCGAATCGTTACTACACCTTCCGGAATAGTGACCGATTTAAGATCTGAACAGTCGGCAAAAGCGCATCTGCCAATACTTACTACCCCAGATGGTATTTCAAACTCAG